>ENA-UEPJ01003150-UEPJ01003150.1-human-gut-metagenome-genome-assembly--contig:-NODE-3150-length-15281-cov-15.027822_pt1 | contig 15281 bp, 7 predicted proteins | sample MGYA00242890_ERZ507896 | MGnify/ENA primary metagenome ERZ507896 (study PRJEB26167, sample SAMN06115508) | human gut metagenome | host: Homo sapiens | place: China:Qinghai | collected 2015-08-20... | reverse complement strand
GTAAGCGTTCCTGCCTTTACTTTCACTTCAAGCAGGGTATGTCCTTCATGTTCTATCGGAATAAGTTGAACTTCCGGTACAGGGTCAAGTCGTGCCTTTATCATTTCACTGATAAAATCAGCATCGGCTTGTGGATTCTCCAACCCTACAATTACGCCGTCATCATTCACTCCATAAAACAAACTGCCACCGTCCGTATTGGCAAAAGCCGACACGGATTTAAGCCACGACTTCACTTTCTTACGCTCCAGCATTTCCTTGAAATCGTAAGCTGAGCATTCTGTTATCAATGTATTGTTATGTATCTGCATTATTCGTATAATATTTAATTCTTATCACAAAGGTAGTGATAATATGATAAATTCAAGTGTTTTAACTTACAAAGAAAGTCTCAAGTCTGCTAAGAGAACAGCCGTTTCCGTTTCATCTTTCGGTGCATCTTTGGGCTTCCATGCCACAACAAACCGTACAGATGCAGATTGCACCTTATAACCTCTTTGTTCCCATTCAGATAACGTGCCCTGCATTCTTGATGATAATTTTGCTATAGGTTTATCGGTCGATGAACTATACAAGAAGAAATCATTGTAAATTAAAGAATCTCCTCCTCTTAGTGCTAAAACCTCTTGTTTCCGTTCTTTGAAGAATCCCAAATTGACATCTTTGTGAGAGAGTTGCAGTACAATTTCTTCAGGCATGTCATATTGTCGCTGATCCATAAGATAGCGGTCTGCACTCAAATGATTGAAACAATCACTGTTTGTATGTATGAACAGCCTGTTTTTCGCACGGGTTATTCCTACGTAATATCGACGCATTAGATGGGCATCCTTTACATAATTGTCGGATATGAGCATATACACATCGTCAAACTCTCTGCCTTTGGCCTTGTGAATAGTTGATACCACAACGTCGGCTCTTGATGTGTCGCAAAAGTCTTCCACTGACGACTCAAATACAAACTCCTTGAAGTCACTGAAATATTTTGTTTTGTTGGTTTGTTCAAACAGTTCCACACACCGCTTCACATACATCAAGCTTAGACTCCTGTCATAAGTAGAGAAGGTGTTATGCTTGGCTTCTTCCCACAGCTCTTCCGTGATTAACGGTGTTTTTATCCGCTTGTTTATATACCTCAGGAAATATCTCATTTCGGCCATATTCCAAAAACGTAGGCCGTCCATTGATTGTATCAGTTTACTGTTTATGCCATGTTTCCGCAAAAGAGCCATCAGGATAACGGCCTCTTCATTTGTTTGGGTCAGTACACAAGAAGTTCCTTTATCCCTATGTTGAAGCAAATTTTCGACGAGCGGCTGATACATATATTCCGATTGATAGCGTATTACTTCAACCCAACCCTTTTCTTTTCTCATGGAGATAATTGGTGTACTTTTTATCCTTTTATGTATATTTTTCAAAAATCCGTTGGCAAAATCCACCGGTTGGCGTGCACTGCGGTAATTTTCGGTCATTTCGACAAACGTGCTTCCGCTTTCTTGTGCCAGTCGGTACATATAACCGGAATCGGAACCGCGGAATTCATAGATGTTCTGGTCATCGTCTCCCACTGCTATCACACGCATCTCCTCATAATTAGCTATTAAAGCCTTTACAAGCGCATGCTCTTCAGCTCCCATATCCTGAGCCTCATCTATAACCAATACTGTCTTACCGATTTTGTTTGGTTCTACTTCTCCTTGGCATATCATCTCGGCTGCCTTTGAAACGACATTCTTTGAATCCTCAAGATTTCCTATCCGTCCCAGGAGGTCGAAGCAATAAGAGTGGAAGGTTTTTATTTCGACAAAGTGGGCGGCGTTGCCTATCAACTCCATGAGCCTTTGTTTGAATTCCGTAGCGGCTGCCCTTGAAAAGGTCAGCATCAGGAGCTGTTCGTGTTTCACATCTTCAAGTAGCAGAAGTGAGGCCAGTTTGTGGACCAATACACGTGTCTTTCCACTACCTGGGCCGGCTGCGACTACAATGCAACGTGAACCCTTATCGGAAATAATATCCATTTGCCGTTTGGATAATTGTCCGAACAATTGTTTGTACTTCTGTGGTGTCAAGTTACGTTGTATCTCGTTTGCTCTGTCTCCTTTGAAATATTTTATGACAAACTTTCTGTAGTCCATTTGGAAATAGTCCTGAACATATTGCAAGGCCGCATGATAATCTTTTACCATCAGATTGGCATATTCGCCTACAATATGCACTTGCTGGATTTTCAACTTGTAGAATTCGTTGAGCATCCGATAGTCGTCTTGCTTGTATCTCGACTTGTTGTCCTTTATTCTTTGGATATTCATGGCATTATAAAGTACCAAAAATCCGCCTTCAAGTTTTAGTGAACCGATTTTCGACAAATACAGAAGTGCTTCTTCCACGTCTTCTAATTGAATGTCATCAAGTCTGCTGAAAAGGGATTGAGTGCTTGACTTTATTCGGTTCAGAAGTTCTACCACGGAGAACTGGATGGCTTTACCGGGCATGTTTTCCTTTTCTGCATAAGAAGCTGATTGATATAGCCATTCCACGGCAAAACGGCTTATCTCCAATCGCTTCTCAAAGCGTCTCATAGTAGACTCGAAGTCTGCCTGGCGACTTATTTCCATATTGCGGACCGCATCTTCTTTCTTACGGGTGTACCCCTTGATGGTGAGGAAATAGAGCAGCGTCCGGATATCTTTTTCTTTGGATGTGCTGATTCCGTCGTTCACGGCATTTTCATTCAGTTGCTTGCATGATATTCGTAAAGTTCCGTCGGGAATATGATTAAGGATGTATTGTTCAAGTTTTGCAAAGCGTTCGAGGAGAATTTGTGACTTTCGTTCCGAATCACCTGCATCCTGCAAATAGGCAGATATATCTTTACTGTCTGCCAATATACCTTCCTGTCGCATGCGCTCCACTACAGATATAACATCTCTTTTGCTTAGTCCCAAAATGTCTGCCAGATAATCGATTCGTGATTCTGCTTCCGAATCCTGAGCCTTGGCGATATGTTTTTGAGAAATCAATGACTTGATGATACGGACTGCCTTTTCTATTTCATCGCTGCCAAAAAGTAGTGATGCTGCTATGCGTTCTCTTGCTTCGTCCATATTCTTTACCGTTATTCCCGTGGCATATACATGAGGTACATTGTTTCCTCTTACCAAGTATCCGCTTTGTTCCAAAGCTGCTAATGCTGTCCGTACACGGGTCTCAATGTCAGATACCGAATCATCCCATCCTGCTTGCCGGGCAATTTCCAACGCAGAACAGTTGACTTTCATACGGTGTTTGGTAAGGTCTTTGACGGCTTTCCATACCTGTTGTATTTCACTAATGCTAAGTTTCGTTTGGTTTAGCAATATAAAATGCTTGTCCAAATCATTGTCACTGTAAAGCACATAACAACGTGCGCTAAGACCAGGATCACGACCTGCCCTGCCAGCTTCCTGTACATAATTCTCCAGCGAATCGGAAATATCATAATGCACTACAAGACCGACATCTTTCTTATCGACTCCCATACCAAATGCAGACGTGGCCACGATGATGTGTGCCTGATCGTTCATAAAAGCATCTTGGTTGGCAATTTTTTCATCGGCTTCCATTTTCCCATTGAAAGGGAGTGCCTTGTAACCGTCACGAGTCAGTTTTGCAGCCAGTTCCTTTGTCCGTTTGGTGCGTGACACGTAAACAATTGCCGGACAATCGGCTTCTGCTACAAGTTCTCTCAATTTTAAATATTTGTCATTGTCATTCTCTACATGTATGACGGAATAGTGTAGATTTGTTCTTGAGGCTGTTGATGCGAATAATTCCAAGTTCAAATCCAAAGTCTGCTTGAAATAGTCACAGATGTCTTGGATTACTTTCTGTTTTGCCGTGGCCGTGAAACAGGATACAGGTATCGGGGTTTTGCATTTTTTCTTTTGCTGGTATTTCTGGATGAATTTGCCAATGTAGAGGTAGTCAACTCTGAAATCCTGCCCCCATGAAGAAAAGCAGTGCGCTTCGTCTATCACAAACCTTACAACGTGGCGCGCCATCAATATTTTCTCGATTGTTTTTGAACGGAGCATTTCGGGAGAGATATACAACAACGAGGCTTCTCCGTCTTGTACTCTTTGTATTGACAGCGATCTTGTGATGGGGTCTAACATCCCATTTATGGTTACGGCATCCGTGATGCCTCTGTCGGCAAGGTTGTCTACCTGGTCTTTCATCAAAGACTGCAAGGGGGAGATGACAACCGTAAGCCCGTGCACGGAGTGTCCCGCCATGAGTGCAGGCAGTTGGAAGGTAAGTGATTTACCACCGCCGGTAGGAAATATTGCCAGCAGCGATTTCCCTTTTACCGCAGCTTGGGCAGCACGTTCTTGCAGTGGCTCGCCTTCGTATGTCCGGAAGCGCTCATATCCGAAAAATGTTTTTAGGTTATGGAGCACATCCAATTGCGTATGGCAGTAGTCGCAGCCTTCTTTGCAAGTAGTGTGTCGCAGAAGTTTTATGATAAATTCCACTTCCGGATAATTATAAAGTACCCATCCGGGAGTGATGGAGCGGTAATCGGTGGTGTCAATCAGAGCCAATGCGTATGCCAATCCACATGGATATTGGTTGATGAGCATGTCAAGATCGGCATGTTGGCAAATCTTTCCGGCATAAAGTTCTTTAATAAGTTCAGGTATTCCTTTATGGATATACTCCGCACTTACCATACTGAGAAATCCTTCAAATTCCTTCTTGTCCTTCAGCAGCGATGCAAATAGTATACGCTTTTCTTTCGGTAATGAATGCCAGCATGCTATTTCATCCAACAATAAGTCTTTTGCTTTCTTGCAATCGTTCACCGGATTGTTCATTTGTTCGCTCATCAGTTTGTCATCTTTCACAAGCCTGTGGTAAGGGTGTTCAGGGAACAGTAAAGGCGAAACATAAAGTGTATCAACTAAAATCCAGCGGCATATTTTGTCCGTAAACAGGTATTTAGCATCATGGTGAACGATATTGTGTCCGCAGATGTAGTCTACATCGTTTAAGAAAATGAATAGTTCTTCTTTTGAGGTTTTATGAAATGTCGTGTTATCATGCTTGAGGGCTCCTATATCATGGATTCTATGGTCTTTCAAGCCTATTTCAACATCTACTATGGCATAATTGTGGGCACTACATGGTACAGAGGTGGTTTTATTGCCGATGATATTGTTTCTATCCTCGGTTTTCTTGATTCCTATGAGTTTGCTCCATATTGACATATCTCAATATAATAAATAGTTTTACAACTTGAATTTGTTATGTATCTGCATCGTTTTCTTATTGTTGTTTGGGTATAACATCCCAATATCATACACAAAGGTAAGGATAAAACCGAAGAATCTGTTAAAAACATCGCTTTCTTTTGATTTTTATGCGTTTACATCTCTTTATTTATGAATAAAAATCGTAATTTTGCAAGCAAGAGCTGTGGTTGCTTATGGATGCTTATTTTCGGGTTTGTGTTATATTTGCAACACGTGTACGCAAGTCGCTGATAGGTATATCATGTTGATTTTGAGGAAGTGAAGTAATTGCATTAGGTGTTAGTTAATAGATGTGAGCTCCCTCCACCAACTTTTGAAAGTTGGTGGAGGGAGTTCTTTTGTTTGTATACTTTTATTTGAGTAGAGAGGCCGGGTATTTCAAGTCTTACTTACCCCTTTCCAAGATAAGTTTTAATGAGGGATTCGAGTCTCTTCCGGGGTTTATTCGGGGTGTACGAAGCATCGCTTGCATGTTTGGTATAGGGCATGCAATAACAAATATATGGGGCTGATAATCGCGACAAGAACCCATAATACTGCATTTAGGAACAATAATAAGAAGGCATAAAAGCGTTGCATCTTTGCGAAGTTGGAAAATATAATACTGGATTATGCTTGCAAAAGTATGGCTTTTTTCGTACCTTTCGAAATATAACCATATAAAATATTGAAAAGATGAAGAATGTGAATAAAATAATAAAGGACGTGGTTTTCGGGCTTGCCGTTATGGCGGTCGGGTTGTGGGTTCCGCATACTGCTGATGCATGTACGGGAATTACGTTGAAGTCGCAGGACGGCGCCACCGTCTTGGCTCGTACCATAGAGTGGGGCGGCAGTTATCTGAACAGCCGTTATGTGGTTGTGCCTCGGGGGTATGTGCAACAATCGTATGTGCCGAGCGGACAAAAAAACGGATTGGAATTTACGGCGGCATACGGTTATGTAGGGATAGCCGTGGAGTTGGAGGATTTTGTGGCCGACGGACTGAACGAGGCCGGACTGGCTGCCGGTTTGTTTTACTTCCCTCACTACGGTAGTTATGAAGCGTACGATGAGGGGCAACGTGAGAGTACTTTGTCCGATTTGCAACTGGTACCTTGGATGTTGTCTCAGTTCAAGACGGTGGATGAGGTAAAAGAGGCACTCGGAACGGTGCATGTGGTGTCGTCCGACCCGCGTGCCTCTACGGCTCATTGGCGCATTGCGGACGCTTCGGGACGACAGGTCGTGTTGGAGATTGTGGACGGCATTCCTCATTTTTATGAAAATGAATTAGGCGTGCTTACCAACTCTCCGGGTTTTGAATGGCAAATGACGAACCTGAACAATTATGTAAACCTGTATGCAGGAGGGGCGGAAGCCAAGCCGTTCGGCAAGGTGAAGCTCGCCGCTTTTGGTGCAGGCAGCGGCTTTTTAGGGATTCCCGGCGATGTGACGCCTCCGTCCCGTTTTGTGCGTGCCGCTTTCTATCAGACTTCTTCTCCCGTGCAGGCTACGGCGCGAAAGACGGTACTGCAAGCTTTCCAGATATTGAACAATTTTGACATTCCCGTGGGGATTGAATTTGCAGATGCCAAGGTGCCGGCGGATATTCCGAGCGCTACGCAGTGGACTTCCGCCACGGACATGAAGGATTTGGTGTTTTATTACCGTACCATGTACAACAGCGAAATCCGGAGCATCGATTTGAAGGCCATAGACTTTGCCCGTGTGAAGTACCGTTCTGTAGCGATAGACGATGTGAAAGAACAACCGATTGTCCCGATTATATTGAATTAGTGGCGGAAAAGTTGTACTTTTGCAGGGAAATAAAGATGACGACGAATGAAAATAGGAATTATTGCAGCGATGGCTTCCGAACGCGAACAGTTGGCCCGGTTGGTCGTGGGGATGCGTACGGAACGACATGGACTTTTTGAATATACCATAGGACAGTTGGGCGGGAACACCTTATATATCATGGAGTGCGGCATTGGGAAAGTGAATGCAGCCGTCGGTGCGTCCGAACTGATGGCCCGCATGCAGCCGGATGTGGTGGTGAGTACGGGAGTGGCCGGAGGCATCGACGCAAAAGCCGGTGTGATGGAAGTCGTGGCGGCTTCGGAGGTGGTCTATCATGACGTATGGTGCGGCATGGGGAACGCATACGGGCAGATTCAGGGATTGCCTCCCCGGTTCACGTGCGACGAAAGATTGGTTCGCAAGGCCGTTTCGTTGCCGTCATCGGTTCCCGTGCATGCCGGGTTGATTTGTACTGGTGACAAGTTCATCACGGAGCGCGGCGAACTGGATGCCATAAAAGCCGAATTTCCTGAGGGATTGGCCGTAGACATGGAATCGGCTGCCATAGCGCAGGTTTGCCACCTCTACCGCGTGCCTTTCATCAGTTTCCGGATTATCAGCGACACGCCGGGAGCCGATGCGCACTGGCAGCAGTACGAGAATTTTTGGGAAACGATGGCCGACCGTTCTTTCGGGGTAGTACGTACCTTCTTGGAGAGTTTGCCTTCTTCTTTGTCTTAATCCGAAAAAACATATAAATCCAATGAAGAAAATTCCAAGTTTTACGATTGACCACATCCACTTGTTGCGGGGCATTTACGTTTCCCGTAAAGATGAAGTGGGAGGTGAGACTGTGACCACGTTCGATGTCCGCATGAAAGAACCCAACCGTGAGCCGGCTTTGGGGCAAGGCGCGTTGCATACGATAGAACATCTGGCGGCCACGTTCCTGCGCAATCATCCGGTATGGTCCGATAAGATTGTATATTGGGGACCGATGGGGTGCCTGACGGGAAATTACCTGCTGATGAAGGGGGACTTGCAGTCGGAGGATATTGTGGAACTGATGAAAGAAACGTTCCGTTTCATTGCGGAATATGAAGGGGAAGTTCCCGGAGCAACCCCGCGCGACTGCGGCAATTATTTGTTGCAGGACTTGCCGATGGCCAAATGGGAGTCTGCCAAATACCTCCATGAAGTGTTGGAACAGATGACGGACGCCAATTTGCATTATCCGTCGCAGGAAGGTTGAACCGTGCGGAGGCAGAGACGGAAATCCGTTTCGTAGGAGTGGGCGGTGGATATTTTTTCAGGAACCTGAAGGGGATGGCTTCGCGCGAAGCCATCCCCTTTTTTAGCGACCGTTTTTCCGGATACCGGAATAGGGTGTAAGGATTGCAGAACGCCTTTTTCCGTTCTGCTGAGAATGAAAAATCGTTTGGCTGAGAACGGAAAATCGTTTGCCTGAGATTGATTTTCCGTTTGGCGCAGAACAGAAAATCAAAATGAGGAGAATTGTAATTAATTCTAAAACAATATCTTATAAAATTTCGGAGATGCCGTTTGCTTTTTCTCGAATGTCCGTAAATATGACGGGGACGCCGGTTTTATTTACCCAACGGTTGTATCTTCCGTCTTAATGCCTTGGAGATTTCCAGGAACATGTATTGCCGTGGGAGCGTATGGATGCGTGCGCTGTCGGCCGAGTATTTACGATGGGCATACTCTTTGGATTTCTCGAAAGTGAGCCGCGACATTTCTTCCTGCGACTTGCCTTCGGAAGTGGAATCCAGTTTTTCTTCGGGGAAGAAATCATCTAGGTCTATGTCTCCAATCATCGTGGTCTCCAGAAAATTGGCCTGACTGTGATTGCGGTCGGTGTAATACCCTACGTACATATGCCCCGGAATGCGCACCAATATCGGGTCGATGTTGATGGCGCGGAGCAGGGAGGCGAACAATACGCTGCCGTCCACGCAGTTGATTTGCGAAGAAGCCAGAGCATCTTCCAGCGTCCGTACGCGCTGGGAATAGACTACGTTGCTCGACAGGCTGCTGTATGAAATCGAACTGTAACGGAACTTGCGCCGTTGCAGTACGTTCCAAAGGGCATAGACCTGCTTGTCCACGTAGTCTTTACGCTTGTTCTGATAGCCCATAAAGCGGTTGACGATACGTGTGTTCAAGGCTTCCCGCAGGATTTTGTCTATCAACGGACTGTCTTCGTTCACGTATGCGGCAAACAGGACTCCCGTATTGTGAAAGCGGTTCTTCTTGTCATTGTAGCCGATGAGGCATTCATTGATGCTGCGCACGGAGAACGTGCGTACGCGTTGGCTTGCCTCCCGGTCTTTGATTTGTACTTCCACCGACACGGTGATAGGCTCGGCCTGTGTGTTATTGCGTAAAGCGCCGTAGTTCCAAAGAATGTCGGGGTACACCGTGTAAGCCTTTCCTTCCTCGGGAAGGATGAATTCCGATACGGAACGTTTGAAAAACGGTGTTTCTGCCACCTCTACATGCAGGCGGGCATCTTTTACGGGACTTGTGATTTGTATCGAGATTCCCGATTTGGGATTCCCCAGCGCGCCTTTTTCCGTGGGGGCTACGATAAGGGTGTCCGTAGTGGCTGTGGAAAGAATCAGGGAAGGGAAGATGTTTCCCCCTAATTCGTCATTCAGTTCAAACGTGGTGGAGGGGAAGATTTTATCACGCAGGTGGAAGAATGCTACCGTAAGTCCTCCGGCCAGAATCAGGAGGGCCAGAATCCATATTATGCGTTGGGTTGCGCCGCGGCCTATTTTAATGACTACCATATCACGTTTGTTTTTTATCTTTTTGCGAATTTACGAAAAAAAGATAGAAGTTGTGTGGTTTTGCATCAAGAGAAATGCGGTTGCTCTCTTCCTAAGAGAGCGACAACGGTTGCAAATTTATTGAAAATCTATAGATTCGACAAATAAACATTAATAAAAGTTTGCCAAACCGTTACTTTTTGTTTGAAAAACACAAATAAAGCCTCTTTGGAAAGCACGTAGAAATGCCAATATGACGAAGGTTGTCGCTCTCTTAGGAAGAGAGAGATAAAAAAGAATGATTTGCCGAAATGCAAATTTTACCGGAATAGAATGAAGGTTACGGTTTTATTAACGTGTTTTTTAGTATAGTATTCATATAAAATAAAACGATTATGAGAAGAAGTTTACTAACTATTGCTGCTGCTTGTATGTGGTTTGCGGGTACGAACGTTATGGCTATGGGAACTCCAGTGGAAGTGGCGGCTGCTGCCGAGGGAGATGATTGTTCAAATCCGATTGCTGTGAATCAAGGTATGTACACTCCTATAAAGGCTAATCATCCGACATGGTTCAAGATAAATCTGGTTTATCCCGGTTTGTATAGTGTGCGACAGTTCACGGCTACAGGTTCCTCGGCTACGGTCACTTCTGTGAAAGTGAAGAGCGGTGATTGCAATGCCGTGGAGAACGAAAGCAATCTTTTGATGCCGGACCAGGTTTATGCCAAATCCGGTGAGAACCTGTTTTGTGTGACTTGTTCGGGGGATACTCAGATTATGTTCCAGATGTCTTCCCCTGTAGCCAGTTGCCAGAACCATCCGGAACGTATGACCGTATTGTCCGAAAATACGGGAGTTACATATCCTAATGCCGTTTATGAGAACTATTGGCGTTTTATCGCTCCTGAGACGGCTACTTATTTGGTGACAAATAAGGCTCCGCAGGGAACGATTCTCCAAGTCGGGACGTTGGAAGAAGATGACAACGCCAAATTTGCCTGCAATTTTGAGGATGCCCAGATGGCCGAAGTGGGTGAAAATGGAGAGGGCAAGGTTTATGTGGAAATGAAAGAAGGCCAGACTTACGTGATCTCCAGCGAAACTTTTGCCAAAATGAGTACGGGTATGCCGAGTGTTCAAATCAGCAAGGATGCGACAGGCGTTCGTAGCGTTTCCGAGACTTATAGCGATATGAAGGTCAGCAAAGTGGCCGAAAGGGAATATCGTGTCAGCAGCTATTTGTTGGGCGAAGGTGCCGGTATATATGTGTACGATATGAGCGGACGTGCAATCAACAGCGTCAAGGCACAACCGGCTTCCGATGCTGCGATCGTAAACCTGTCCGGTGTTCCTGCCGGGACGTATATGTTCTTGGTTGTAGGCCGTAGCAAGTCTGCTTCGACTAAAGTTATTGTGGAATAAGTGAAAACGGTATTTTGATGGATAAAAGGGCGGTCCTAACCTTTTTGGGGTTAGGCCGTTCTCCTTTTTTTATATATGAACATTCCGAAGATTATATTAAGCGGCTTGCTGGTCTGCCTGTGCGTTTGTGGGTGGGCGCGTCCTGTATCTTTAAAACAGGCTTTAGCGCAAGCCGAAGCATTTTATGAATTAAAGACGGTTTCCGCGCCGAGAAATGTACGTTCTTTGTCCGCGAAACCTCGTTTTGAACTATCTTATGTGGCTTACCGTAAAGGTAAGGTTGCGGCCCGTAGGACGGTTTCTGCAGAAGAAGCCTGTTTCTATGTGGTGAATGTGAACGGGAATGAAGGCTTTGTCATTGTGTCGGGTGATGACCGCGCCCGTCCCATATTAGCCTATAGTCTGCATGGCGGATTTACTCCCGACGCCCTTCCTGCCAATAGTCAAAGTTGGCTGCAAGGTTATCAAGAAGAAATTTCCTTGTTGAAAGATATGCCCGAGGACGGGGCGGAGAGTAAGGCTTCCGCATTTCGGAAAACGGATTATCCGACGGATGTCATACAGCCTATGTTGCAGACCCAATGGACTCAGGCGGATCCGTTCAATTTGTTCTGTCCGACGGAAAACGAATCCGGTGAGTCGGACGAAAGATGTGTCGTGGGATGTGTGGCCACAGCCATGGCACAGTTGATGTATTATCATCGCTGGCCTCAGCGTCCTTCGGGATATATAAAATATTATGACCGGAAACAGTCGGTTTACCGTGAGTTTGATTTTGATGAGTGTCCGGATTTCGATTGGGATAATATGCTTGCCTATTATCCTTATGCCTCGGGTACGGAAGCGCAGCGTCATGCCGTGGCCAATCTGAGCGTTTGTGCCGGATATGCCTGTAAGATGGCTTACTCAAGGAGTGAAAGTACGGCTTTTCTGAAGGATGCAGCCATTGGTTTACGGGACTTCTTGGGATACGATGCCAATATGCATCGTCATATCCGTGCGCTTACCCCTTATGACGAATGGGTGAAGATACTGGTCGAAGAACTGCAAGCCGGTCGTCCCGTGCTTTATGAAGGATTCAATAATAAGGCCGGCCATGCTTTTCTTTGCGATGGTTACGACGGAGACGGGCTGTTTCATTTTAATTGGGGATGGGGTGGTTCCAGTGATGGATATTATGCCCTTTCGGCGATGAATCCGAGTACGCAGGGCATCGGGGGCTCCAACGGGTCTTATGCTTTTAACCAAACTATGGTATGCCGTATCCAACCGCCCGTAAGTACCTCAACTCCGCAGCCGAACCGGCTTTATATCTCGTCGCTTTATGCCCGCCGGCCGGCTCCCAGCTACGAATACGTAAGTGAAGGCGTGGTCGAAGCAGGACGCGACGAAAGTATCGGAGTAGGATGTTATTTCAATGCGGAGACGGTGGCTGCGTTCGCCACGACGGTTTGTGCTGGCATTTACCGCGACGGGGGCGTGGTGCCCCTTACCGTTGAGCGCGAAATGGCTGTACCTTCCAACAATGACGCCCAATGGTTCACTGCTTTTTTGGACTTGTCTTCTTTGGACGAAGGTTCCTATGAAGTGGGACTGTATTATAAAGGTGATGACGGACTTTGGTCGCCCATGCAAGCCGAACAGGCAAATGCTTCTGCTTTTCGTCTTGTGATAGGAACCGAGACTGTGACGATGGAGAAAATTCATCCTGATTTCCGTATAGCCTTGGCCGAAGATTTCCAACCGGGTATTTTGTATACGACCGGCCTGAAGACTTGGCAGCTTCATATCACGAATCCGGGGGCTGTACGACTTGAAGGATGGGTCGGCATACGGATGCAGAGTGAAGAGGCCGGAGTGGATACTCTTTTTGCTTCGTTGGCTTATTGTGAGGCGGGAGAAGACGTGACGGTCAATGTATTGGCTAATTTGGATGGCATGGCGGCTGTTGATTATCAGTTGACTCCGTATTATTGCAGTGTGAACGGTATTTATGCCAAACCAACGGTGGATAACAGTATATCTTTGGGTGAGAGCGTTACGGTGAAGGCTACGCGTAAACCGCTGGTCAGTGTAATGACTCCTTCCGACGGTTTTAAGTTGAATCGGCGTGATGGGAGTGTGACAGTGGAAGTGTCTCAACCCTCTTCTAAGATACCGTTTGTAGGACGTATCTATGCCGAAATATTCCGCAAGACGGCTACGGGAGAGGAGACTACCGGTGTGAAAGTCTACTCCGGGCTCTTGGAATTAACCAAACCATCGGTAACGGATGTAACGCTTTGGGCCTCTGAAACGGTGGATTTGCCTTTAGGCGGCGGGTATAATATCGTGTTTTATTTTGATGACGGCTATGCTACGGCATTTTCGTCCGGTTCATTGACAGTCGTGGACGAAGGTTCTTCGGTAGAAGAGGTCGGATGGGCTTCAGAAGTCACTTATCGGCGCGCAGAAGCTCAGGTGACACTCTGTGTGCCCCAAGCCGGACAAGTTTCTATCGTCAGCTTGTCGGGTATGGTGGTGCGTAACGCTTCTCTTGCGGCCGGAATCAAAACAGATATTTCCGTGAAAGACTTGCCTTCCGGACTGTACTTTGTTCGGATTGGAACGGGAGGCCGTGTGCAAATAAAAGAAATCGTGATACCTTAACCCATACAATTATTAAGATGTGTAAGAACAGGTTTTTACCATTTTGCGGCCATGCCGCGTGCGTGTTGACTTTGTGGGTGGGACACCCGTATTGTTCCGTAGTGCAGGCTGCAACTCCGGAAATGGCGGGACAAGTTACCCAGACAAGTCGGTATAAAGTGACAGGAACGATTATTGATGACATGGGAGAGCCGCTTCCCGGTGCTTCGGTCCGGATAAAAGGGACCGATACGGGTGCCATATCCGGAATGGATGGCACGTTTGAAATCCCGGTCAAGGGCACGGGGAAAGTTACTCTGGTCGTTTCTTATATAGGAATGGAGAGTATAGAACGCCAGGCTGTGCCGGGAAAGAAATTGAATATCCGTATGGCACAAGAAGAACGTATAATGAACGAGCTTATTGTGACCGGATTCCAGACGATTTCGCGCGAGCGTGCTACCGGTTCGGCCGTAATTGTCAATAGCGAGGACTTAAACCAAGTGCAGGCGCCCGACCTCGTGGCGAAACTGGAAGGTATTGCCCCGGGGTTGAGTACCTATAACAATGAACTGAGCATTCGCGGAGTTTCGTCGTTTGCCGTGGGCACGACTCCGCTTCTCGTGGTTGACGGGCAACCGAGCAGCCTGACCTTGGAAGACTTGAATCCGGAGACGGTGGAAACCATAACGGTGTTGAAGGATGCTGCGGCAACGTCGCTATATGGTGTGCGTGCTTCCAACGGGGTCATTGTCGTGACGACCAAGCAGGCTGAAAACGACAAGCTCAATGTCAATGTGTCGTTAGGTTACTACCTCAAACCTTTGCCGTCGCTCGACTACATGCACTATGCTTCGACGAGCGACATCATTGATTTGGAGCGCGACAACTTGCTGTCCGACCCGGAATATATCAAGAGCCCTACAGCTTATTTCTCAACGATGACGGCCAAATCGAGTCCGGCGTATATGACACAAGTGGACATGCTTTACTACCGTATGGCCATGGGCGAAATTACACAGGAAGAGGTGAATGCGGGACTGGACCGTTTGCGTGGCAACGACTATCGCCGGGAGTACCGCAAAAAGCTGCAACACCTGAATCTGACGCAGGATTACAACGTGACGCTTTCGAAAGGCGGGGGGAAGAACGACCTTTTTTTCTCGGCGCGCTATCAGGAACTCGGACAGTACAACCGGTACGACGAAGCCCGTAACATTTCACTTTATCTGAAGAATACGTTGTCGGTAGCTTCCTGGATGAAACTTACGTTAGGGATGGATACCCGTTTCAACCGAAGTGAGTTTTGTCAGGCTTCCGGAATGGGATATACCAGCGCCATGCCTTATGACCGT
>ENA-UEPJ01003144-UEPJ01003144.1-human-gut-metagenome-genome-assembly--contig:-NODE-3144-length-15295-cov-49.779077_pt1 | contig 15295 bp, 12 predicted proteins | sample MGYA00242890_ERZ507896 | MGnify/ENA primary metagenome ERZ507896 (study PRJEB26167, sample SAMN06115508) | human gut metagenome | host: Homo sapiens | place: China:Qinghai | collected 2015-08-20... | reverse complement strand
ACTTCAAAAAACTTTTTTAATTCCACTATCTTTAAACCATTTTCCAACTATCTAGCCTTTGCCATCACCTCTCTTTACTGCTATTTATTCCTCAAGATTTTTGTTCATCATTTGAATTAAATCTTTTACTATCCTGGCAGCCGTTCCCTTATTTTCTGTTTTAAGGTTACCGCCCCTCCACACTTTTTAATGTAAATCTAAGTTAAAAGTTTGACAAGTAAAGAAAAATAAAATAAAATTTACAATTGACCATGCCCCTTGAAATAACTAGAAAAAATTCAAGTTCTTAAATCTTAATGAAGAAATCTTAATGAAATTAAGTAAAAATCTGACAATTTTTAATTGACAATTAAGAATTAGTGTTATTAATACAATTTAGACATGCTATAAATTTTATAGTAAAATATATTGGGGAGAGAATATGAAAGAATTTATCAAAAATCAAAAAGTAACATATAATTTAATGTCCTTTACAGGATATAAAGCACTGCTTTTATTCTCTCTATTAACAGAAGGTCCAAAATCTTATGAAGAAATCTGCAATCACTTTATTAATCATCCATATTTAAGAGAAAAAATATCAATTGATACATTAAGAGTTTATATAAATTCTTTAAAAAGAATTGGTTGCGAAGTAAAAAGATTTAGAGGAGAAGATAAAGTTTCCAGATATGTTATCACTGCTCACCCATTTGAACTTAAAATGTCAGATGATGAAATGCAAAGTGTAATAAAAACTTATAAAAGTCTTGTTAAAAATATTGATATTAAAGAATTATTATCTTTAGAAAAATTCTTTGAAAAAATTGGTAAATACATTAAATGCGAAAATTTTATAAATGAAATAAAAAACATTTCACTTCTCAAAGATATAAATCGAGAACTACTAGAAGAACTAATCGATTGTTGTGAAAAGAAAAACCAAATTTTAATAGAATACAATTCGCCAAATACAGGACTCAAAGATATTGAAATACTAACAGACAAAATCGATATTTCTAATGGAAAAATTTATTTATATGGTACCGGTTTTGAATACATGGAATATGGTATTTTTTTAGTTAGCAGAATTAAATCGATTAAAGAAATAAAATTAAACAAAACAATTCCTGACAATTTGAAATCTATTTGCATTACATACGAACTAAAAACAGAAGACAAAAACTTAATATTAGATGAAAATGAAAAATTAATAAAAACAGAAGATAATAAAGCCATTATTGAATTAAAAACATCTAATAAATTTCTGGCTAAACAAAAATTTCTAGAATATGGACCAACTTGCAAAATAATTGCCCCAGAAGATTTCAAAAAAGAATTTATTACATTATTAAATAACATGAAAGCGGGGTATTATTGTGACTAAAAAACTAACCGAAAAATACAATGATGCCTGTGTAAAACTATTTGAATTTTTAAAAATGCTCTATGATGGTGATGCTGAATTTAAAAAAGTTATAGACCACTTTTCAAACGGGCAATATGACGGAACTTCAAATACCCATGTTACATTAAACAAATATCTTAATGCTATGAAAATATTTGGCATAAAGGTAAAAAAAATTAATGGCAAATATCAACTACAAAGCTCCCTATATAAAATCAAATTTAATTTAGAAGATTTAAAAAGCATTAAGCTTTTAAAAGAAGCAAGCGAAATACTACCTAACGGTAAAAACAAAACAAATCTTGAGCATTTTATTCATAGTTTAGAGATCAGATATAATGACTATGCACAATCATTAGAAAAAATAACAAACAATACAAATAATTTACATTTGCAATTTAACCATTCAGAAATGGTAGAACAAATTAAACAATGTGAAAAATTTTGTCAGGATAAATTAAAACTTGAAATTATTTACACAACAGAAAAAGGGGAAGCAATAAACCTTTTATGTTCACCAATTGAATTGCTATATCAAAAAAGAAAAATTTTCCTAAAAGCTTTAGGGAATAATGGGAGTAGAGTTTATGAAATTCCTATTGAGAAAATTCAATCTGTAAAACAATTACCAATATCAAATTCAGGACAATCGATACCAACAACTATTGTATATAGAATAAAAAACAGATTAGCTAGAAATTATAAACTAAGAGATTGGGAAAGATTAGATAAAATAGAAGCAGACGGTAGCCATATCATAGTCAACAAAAATGAAGACTTACATATGCTAATAAAAAGATTAATGAGATATGGAACTGAATGTGAGATTTGTTCTCCTAAATTTTTTAAAGAAGAGATGATCGAAAGAATTAATTCTACTCTTGAAAATTATTCATAAAATAACGTTACATTAAATTTTTTTTTTAATAATGTTATGTTACGATTGTGCTATGGATAGTAATACTCAATTTGTACCATTACACCTCCACAGTGAATTTTCACTATTGGATGGAGCGATAAAACTAAAAGATTTATGCAAATTTGCCAAAGAAAATAACATGCCAGCTGTCGCAATTACAGACCACGGTGTTATGTATGGTGCACTTGATTTGTATTTGGAAGCAAAAGAAGCTGGAATTAAGCCTATTATAGGGTGTGAATTTTATGTACATAATGGGGATATTACAGAAAAAGATCCAAATAATAATCCAAGATATCACTTAATTCTTTTAGCAAAAAATAATGAAGGATACATGAACCTTGTAAAGCTTGCATCTGATGCAGCATGCAAAGGTTTTTATATGAAACCTCGTATTAATTTTGAGCTATTAAAAGAACGTCATGAAGGAATTATTTGCTGCTCAGCCTGTCTTGGTGGAGAAGTTTTGCAAAACCTATTAAAAGGGGATTACGAAGAAGCAAAAGCTGTTGCCAAACGCTATAAAGATTTATTCGGAGACGATTATTATATTGAATTACAAGACCACGGACTGGAAGAACAAAAAAGAACTAACCCAGATTTAATCAAGCTCGCAAAAGAACTTGATATAAAAATGATTATCACAAACGACTCTCACTATTTGAGAAAAGAAGATGCAGACTGGCATGATACTTTACTTTGTATGCAGACTCAGTCTATGAAAGATGAAGAAAATCGTTTTCATTTTCCTAATAATGAGTTTTATGTAAAAACAGTTTCTGAAATGCGCGATGCTTTTAAATGGATGGATTCAGAAACTTTTGACCAATGTATAAAAAACACAGTTGATATAGCAGAACAGTGTCACGTTACAATTAAATGGGAAGCACCATTACCAGATTTCAAAGTTCCACCAAATCACACAACAGATTCTTACTTAGAAGAACTTGTAATGCAAGGTCTTAAAAGAAAATACAAAGAAGAAGAAATAACACCAGAACTTAAAGAACGTGTGAAATATGAACTTGGAATTATTGAGAAAATGGGATTTTCTGCATATTTCTTAATAACCTGGGATTTCATTCACTTTGCAAAAACTCACGATATTCCAGTAGGACCAGGAAGGGGATCTGCAGCAGGTTCAGTTGTCGCATATGCTCTTGATATTACGGACTTAGACCCTATCAGACACCATCTGTTGTTTGAAAGATTCTTAAACCCTGAACGTTTCAGTATGCCTGATATTGATACAGACTTTTGTATTGAAAAACGTGGAGAAGTTATTGACTATGTTGTAAAAAAATACGGCGAAGATAAAGTATGTCAGATTATTACATTCAATACACTTGCAGCAAGAAACGCATTCAAAAGTGTTGCAAGAGTATTCGGAATGGAATATGCAAAAAGTAACAAAACAGCTTCATTAATCGAAGATACAATTGAAGGTTCAATGATTGAAGGATCTGAACTAAAAAATCTTTACGACACAGATGAAGAAATAAAAAGAGTTATAGATACAGCTAAAAATGTAGAAGGTATTAAATGCGGTATAGGTATGCACGCTGCAGGTGTAATTATCTCATACAAACCACTGGACCAAATTGTACCAGTACAACCTTCTAAAGACGGTATCATTATTACGCAGTACCACAGAGAAATTTTAGAAAAAATGAAACTTCTAAAAATGGACTTTTTGGGTCTGCGTAACCTTACAATGATTCATAAAACAGTTAAACTCGTAAAAAAATGTCAAGGAATAGATGTTGATATTAACCATATCCCTCTAGATGACAAACCAACATATGATATGTTAGTTCGAGGAGAAACTGTCGGAGTATTCCAACTTGAATCTTCAGGTATGACAAGTTTGGTAAAAAAGTTAAAACCAGACGTTTTTGAAGATTTAGGTGCTTTGGTTGCCCTATTCAGACCAGGACCTTTAGGGTCAGGCATGGTAGATGACTTCGTAGAAAGAAAACATGGTCGTCAAGCAATTACATACGCACACCCAAGATTAGAGCCAATTCTAAAAGATACATATGGCACAATGGTATACCAAGAGCAAATCATGCAGATTTTCCAAGTCATGGCTGATTACTCTTTAGGACAAGCAGACCAAGTGCGTCGTATGATGGGGCACAAAGACCCTGTTGCTATGGCTGCTCAAAAGGATAAATTAATTGAGGGTTCTGCAAAATACGGTATGAAAGCAGAAGATGCAACTAAACTTTTTGAACAAATTCAAAATTTCGCAGCATACTGCTTCAACAGAGCTCACTCATCAGCTTATGCCTTCGTTGCATATCAAACAGCGTATCTAAAATGTCATTATCCTGTTGAATATTTATCAGCACTATTATCAAGTGTTGCAGGAGATCAAGATAAAACTCAAGCTTATATTGAAGAAGCATTGAAATATGGAATAAAAGTTTTGCCACCTGATATTAATAAATCATATCTTGAATATGCACCAGACGGCAAAAATATTCGTTTCGGACTTGCATCAATTAAACAAGTCGGAGAAGGGGTAATTGAAGAAATCATCAAAGAAAGAGAAGAAAATGGTGATTATAAATCAATTTATGATTATATTAAACGTTTAGATACTAAATGTTCAAACAAAAAAACTCTTGAAGGCTTAATTAAAGCAGGAGCATTTGCATCAATAGAAAAAAGCAGAAAACAATTAATGGATAATATTGAATACATAACAGCAACTGCTTCTAAAGAATCAAAAGCTAAAGAGTCAGGTCAAGGCAGTTTATTTGACATGCTTGGAGACACATCTGCTATAGAAGATGCGAAATTCCAACTAGCAGGATCTGATGAAGAATATGATGCAAGAACATTACAAAATTTTGAAAAAGAATTTTTGGGATTTTATGTAACAAGTCACCCTCTATCTACAATTAGAGATAAATTACCATTCTTGATGACTCATAAAATAACAGAAATTCCTGAACAGCCAAATGACAAAATTGTTACGATTTGCGGTCTTATTACTGCTGTAAAACAAATTCCGACCAAAAAAGATCCGACAAAATTTATCAGATTTATAACTGTTGAAGATCTTTCTGGAAAAATTGAAGTTATAGCATTTAACGGGAAAATCCAAGAATATGGAGATTACTTACAAAATGAACAACGTGTAATTATTTCAGGGAAAGTAAACAGAAGAAGTGACGATGAACCACCATCATTAATAGTTGAAACTGTAAAAACTGTAGATAATTCTAATATTTTTACAATCTCTCTAATTGATGACTTTAAATTTGAAGAAATAGTATTGCTAAAAAATCTCTTATGTCAATATTCAGGCTCTGATCCAGTTACATTCAAATTAAAAGATTTTGATAATGATGTAAAAATTTTAACATCTTCATTATTCTGGGTAAATTCATCTAATGAACTGATAAACAAATTAAATAAAGCATTCCCAAATAGAATAGAAATAGATGTTCGATCAATGGATAGTACAACAAAACAAGAAGAAGCTGTCGCATGCTAAATATTTTCCCAAAAATAACGAACAAAAATGCTAAAATTATATTCATTGATTCTAAATCATACAATAAATTTTATAAAAATCAGCCTGAAATAAAAAAATTAAAATATAATTGTGGGAATAATAATATAATACATTACATTCAATATGACGATTTTGTATTCAGGCTTTCTACTCATTATAAACATCAACCAAAATCAAATGGGATATCAGAACACATAAATGAAATAGTATATAGTACTCAATATGCAAAAGAACACATTGGAGAAATAATTGAAAAACAAACCCAAAAACTAAAAAATTGGAAACACAATATTGATATTATGCCATATGAAATATTAATAAATAATGAAAATATCAACTTAGCTAAGAAAAAAACAACTATAAGTACTAACATAATTAATAAAATAAAAAAATTTTTCTTTAAATAATAAAAAACACTTGCAAAAAAAAAATGTTCATGTAATAATAAAAAAGTACCCAATGCGGGGGTAATTCAGTGGTAGAATGCCTCCTTGCCAAGGAGGATGTCGCGAGTTCGAGCCTCGTCTCCCGCTCCATAAAGAAGAGTCTGATTTTCGGACTCTTTTTTATTTTGTAATTTTTTACTAAATCAAATGTTCACTAAAAAGTATTTCTTTTAAACTTGTATGCTAAAAATTCAGTAAAGATTTTTACTTGCATGACTTTTGCATATTTGATAAAATTACTAAGTTAAATATTAATATTGTGCGGATGTAATTCAGTGGTAGAATGCAACCTTCCCAAGGTTGACGTCGCGGGTTCGAGTCCCGTCGTCCGCTTTTTTATTTAATAAATTGGGATATAAGAGGAGATTATGAAAAAAGACAAAATTATATTTATATTATTAGTTTTATTTGCAATAATTTTACGTATACTATTTATCGATAAGCCCACAGGCTTTTGGCACAACGAAATGGTAATGTACAACCAAACAATTGCCGGAGGTCCATTAGATATTATAAAAGCTGCAGTAGATGCTGATGTTCATTTCCCTCTATATCAACTAATGCTTGCCGGATGGATGAAAATATTCGGAAATGGAGATATTACAATAAGATTATTTTCGGTACTAGCTGGAGTATTAAATGTTGTAATGGCATTTTTTACAGGGAAAGAAATTAAAGATGAAAAAACAGGAAATATTTTTGCATTTTTAACTGCAATTAATGCAACATTAATTTTTTATTCTCAAGAAGTAAAATTTTATATTTTCTTAGCTCTTTTTGTTACCATTTCAATGTTTTTCATAATCAGAATAATAAAAAATAACCATATTAAAGATTATGTAGGGTATACTCTTGCAAATGCAGCAATCGTGTATACATTTACAATAGGTGTATTATATGTTATAGCACAAGGTCTTATTGTCCTTACTTACATATTTCTAAAAAATAAAAAGACATTAAAAAACTTTTTAATCTCAAATTTAATACTTATAGCATCGATACTTCCTTTCGCTATTTATATACTTACACATATGGACAAATATGAAAGTGCAAATTGGATATTCACAAGCAATATATTTACCACATTTGTACTTATTCAAAATTACTTTACTCCAAATATTATTGCTGTATATAACAACCCTAAAATTTATATCCCAACTATTGGAGTACTGCAAATTATATTTTTATACATTCCAATAGGCATAGCATTTTATGGAATGTACAGAGCTATCAAAGAAAATAAAAACAACTATTATATCTTAGCTTTACCAATACTATTTTTACTATTTGAAACTATACTTTGCATGAATAGCGGGCTTAGAATGCTTACAAGATACACAATTCTTGCAGTAACTCCATTTTTACTACTAATAAGCCTTGGTTTAAGAGAAATAAAACCTCTTAAATTAAAAATTATAATCACTTACTTATTATTAATAAATACACTATACTTAATAGCCTCACCTCAAAGTGCAGTAAGAGGATATCGTGATTTAGGAGAAAAGCCAACTGCAATAGTATTAAATAATTATGGAATAAAAGACTCAGATACAATTGTATTAGCCTTAAGAAAAAATGACTTTGATAAATACATAGAATTTAACGGAAGAAAGTTCAGTTTATTACAAGATTTCGTCCATGAATCTTATGCTCAAAACATAAATATAGCTGACAAATACGGTAAATATGAGCATTTTGTTATTAATTCTCAACAAATAAATCCTGAATTTGAAAAAGATTTTGTATCAAGAGTAATTGCCCCAATGAATAAACATGATAAAATTTTCTATATTTGGGATGAAAATTATAATTCATACCCACTAAAAAGCATGGATGAATATAGAAAAATTCCAGTCATGACAGGTAGCCTTTCAAGAATGAATGCAGAAGCATTCATGATTTGCCAAAAATATTTAAAAATAACAAAAGCAACACAATTAAAATACTACCGAGTATTTGTTTTTGAAAAATAATATTACCATTTTTTAAAAATAAAAAATACTGCAAAAATTATAAATATAAATCCAACTAAATAATTCCACTTAAATTCTTCTTTTAAGTATAAAACGGAAAATACGCTAAAAACTAAAAGAGTAATAACCTCTTGAATAGTTTTTAGTTGTGCTGCAGAATATACACTGCTTCCAATTCTATTTGCAGGAACTTGAAAACAATATTCAAAAAACGCTATTCCCCAACTAACTAAAATAACTAACCACAAAGCTGCAGATTTATGCTTTAAATGTCCATACCAAGCAAAAGTCATAAATATATTTGAAATAGTTAATAAAATTATTGGGGCAATACTTCTAAACATAAATCCAAGCCTTTCTTAATATAAAATTTGCTAAAAAAATTATACAACAAATATAAAAAGAAAGTATTGACATTTAAGTATTTTCTTAATACAATAATTCATGTGGTTAGCCGACTTGGCTCAATGGTAGAGCAACGGTTTTGTAAACCGTAGGTTGTAGGTTCGATTCCTATAGTCGGCATTTTTTATTAAATAAAAGCCCTTGTGGCATAAGCCTTTGTGGCGCAGGGGTAGCGCACTCCCTTGGTAAGGGAGAGGCCACGGGTTCAAATCCCGTCAAAGGCAAATTTTGAAAACAGAATATGGGTAGGTGCCCGAGTGGCTAAAGGGAGCAGACTGTAAATCTGCCGTCGCGAGACTACGGTGGTTCGAATCCACCCTTGCCCACCATTTTAAAAGACCTTTTATGAGGTCTTTTTTATTTTATATAAATTTCAATTAAAATTTTACTAATATTATAAAAACTTTTTTATTTCATTTGCTCTGGTGTAATTATCCATAAATCAATATTATGATAATTTGCTACTGATTTTACACGTTTTATATATTTTTCATCACTTTGACCATTTTCAGAAATCAAAACAATTCCGGCTTTTTTATGTAATTGCTCTCCATAATACAGAGATTGCCCGATACTTTCTGCCCATTTTTTAGCAAAATCAAATTCTACAGCATGAGTCTTTGTTACACAATCAACCCTTGCTTTATCAGGCAAAATAACTTCAGTTACACCGCCGTTTGCGCCACACCAATAATTTTGATAATCCTTTTCATAAAATTTATGATTTTTAGGAGTAGCCGCAAAAGCCGATATTGAAAATAAATTCAGTATTAAAATCAATAATAAGAATTGCCTCATTATTTAATGATACTATTTATTTTAAAATTATAAAATTAGCTAAACGTATGAAAAATTTAAGTTAAATATTCCCAAAAGAATAAATTATTGTTCGATTATATTTATCACCTTTTTTCAAAATAGGTTTTTCTTCAAATGTATTTATTGCATCTGGGAAAAATTGAGGTTCCACACATAAAGCTGAATGTTTCTCATACCTTTTTCCATCTTTTCCTAAAGGTTGAGAATCTTTACCTAAGTTATTCGCCGTATAGAACTGAAATCCAGGTAAATCAGAAGATACATTCATATTTATTCCTGATTTTTCAGACTTTACTCTAGCTACTTCAATTATTGTCTTCCCATCGTAATTATCAACAACAAAATTCTGATCATAACCATTTTTATTCATTTCAGACAATTTTTTCGGAGTTCTGAAATCAAAATCAGTACCATCTACAGATTTTATTTCACCAGTCGGAATTGCTATTTCATTCACTGGAGTATATTTAGAAGAATTTGGCAAATGAATTATATGTTCCATTACAGAATTTTCATAAGTATTTTCAGCACCATCAAGATTAAAATAAGAATGATTTGTCAAATTCAAAATTGTATCACTGTCTGATTGAGCCTCATATTTTACTGATAAATTATTGTTATTATCAAACTTATATGTCACAGTCATTTTTACATTTGCTGGATATCCGCCTTCCATGTCCTTTTTATTATAAGTAAATTTGATACCGTCTTTTAATACTTCCGCATTCCAGTTTTTTACATCTAACCCTGCTTTACCGCCATGAGAATGAGTAAGCCCGTTATCTTTGTTGCAATCTAATTTATATTCTTTTTCTCCGAGCTTAAAAGATCCTTTATTAATTTTATTTGCACAAGGTCCAATTGTGCCACCTGCATGCCCAATAGGAGATTTTTCGTAAGGCGTTACAGAATCATATCCTTGAGCGACATCAATTAATTTTCCGTTTTTATCAGGAACTTTTATTGATGTAATAGTTGCACCAAAAGAAGATAAACTTACACTTGCGCCATTTTTATTTGTAATTGTATATAATTCAGCTTGCTTACCTGTCTTTTCAATCTTTCCAAAAGACTTTTTCTCTATTTTAATTCCGTCATACAGTGAATTTGTCTGAACTGTTTTTGTAAAAGTATCCTGTATAGGCTGATTTGCAAGGAAAGTTGAATTTACAATATTTTGCAAAACAGGTCGATTATTATTAACAAATAAAATATGCGGATTAAAATCAATTGGCATTTACTACACTCCTTTATGATTGAAAAATCATAGCATAAATTTATAAAACAAAAAACAAAATAAAATTGCTATGTTTATCAATAGTAACATAACTTTATTAAATATTGCCGTAAAATCCTTTTACAGGTAAGATGTTAATGGAATATTTATATAGGAGAGTAAAGTATGAGAAATCTATTTAAACTGGCGTTATCTGCACTGGTTACATTAGTAATAACCATACCGGCATTCGCTTATCCTGATGTTAATTCTGACCATTGGGCTGCGAAACAAATCGAAGTTTTAACTGAAAAAGGTGTAATTGTAGGTTACCCTGACGGCACATTCAAACCTGATGACAATGTGTCAAGAGCAGAATTTGCATCAATGGCAATTAAAGCATTAGGGCAAGAACACACAAATGTTGCACAACCGGTTAAATTCACTGATATTGAACCTGGTTTTTGGGCATATGATTCAATTCAAAAAGCACTATATTTTGATTTAATTTCATGCCCGCCACAAGGTGAACCTTTCAGACCAGATGATACAGTGACTAGAGCAGAATCAATTTCTGTAGCGGTAAATGCTCTAACTACAGAACAAATCAGTGATATGAAAGCTAAAGAAGTTCTTTCTAAAAAATTTGCTGATACAAACGAAGTTCCAGAATGGTTCTTAATTCCTGCAGGCAAAGCTGAAATTTTAAATATGTTAGTAACTATTCCATCTAAAGATAGAGCAAAAATTGAAGCAAACAGACCTGCAACAAGAGCAGAAGTTTCAGCAATTTTATATGAAATGATGGAACAAGCCCAGCTAAATCCAAATGCAAAACTTGCAGAAGCAATGAGAAAGAAAACCGGTGAAGGATATGTAGTAGAAAATGCATATGTACAAGGCAGTGTAGGAACTATTCCTGCAGGTGCAATTGTTCCTGTTAAATTAAGCAACTACATAAGTTCTCAATCATCTCAACCTGGCGAAATATATGTAGCTTTAGCTCCAGAAAACTACATTACAAAAGACAAATTTATCCTTATATATAAAGGATCAAACTTAAAAGGCCAATTACTAGATGTAAGAAGCGGAAAATGGTTTGTGAGAAACGGCGTTTTAGTTCTAGATAACTCATTAATTACAACAAACAATGACCAAACAACTGTATTTGCAGGAACAGGAGAAATCAAAAAAGACAGAAACTGGTTTATGAAAATAGTAAGAGCAACATTAAAAGGAGAAAAATTAAATGTCAATCCTGAAGATGTTGTCTACATAAAACTTCTCAAACCAATCAAAGTTGATTTAACTAACGGTTGGATTTTAGAATAAAAATAAAAATAAAAAAGTCCCGAAAATATCGGGACTTTTTTATTCAACAGGTTCTCCTATTTTATAATCTTCATAAATTAACTCATCCTTACCTGATAAAATATTCTTTAAACTTTGAGCACCTACCGGATCATAATATATACCTGTCAAATCTTTTTCCCTTATTTTTAGAGAATAAGCATCCCTACCATACTGATTTGGTAGTTTGTTGCCATTTACATCAAAATATATATAACCGCAGGCATCATCACCACCCTGCACCATTATCTCATTTCCATTTTCATCTTTTTCACAATACCCATACTCATCCTTTTTACAAGAATACCATGTATTATGACAAGCTTTTTGCTGGACTGGAGACAATATAACCCCATCAGTTAATATCAGCTTGGGCAAATAATTTAAATTAGATCCAATGGTACTACCATCTGATAATTGTTTCTTAGCATACTTATAAGTTATATCATAATACTTAGCACAACCTTTTGTAGACTTATTTTCGCATAACACTGCACCTTTAAAGTATTTCTGCAAACTTTTAGCTAAATCCAAACTTGTTTGAGAAGTATCAAATAAAGATGTATTATCACCAATTGTACCAAAATCTCCCTGAGCCATAATTAATGCATTTTCAACTACTGAATAAGTTTTCTTAGTAGCAACAATTAGCTCTTTATTTTTATGATTCATTATTAAAGAGGGTAAAGTTAATGCAGCAACAATCCCAATTATACCTAATGTAATTAATACCTCTGCCAAAGTAAATGCTTTTGAATAATAGTGATGTTTTATATCACTATTATAGCACTTTTTTGAAATTTGTTCAATACGTTGAGAGCCAAGAAAGGAAGCTGCTAAATTGCCCCCCCCCCGACTGCTACGCAAGTAGACACTTCTACACAAGCATTATTTAATTTGATTGATTTTTGTGGCTGTTCTACTTCAAATCTTTTCATAATCTGCTCCTTTCTTATAATTGTATAACTTATTATAACAATATATAATGTAAAAAACAAGCTTTAAACATCTTTTTTGATAAAACCTGTTTGAATAATATCCTTCCCAAATCTTTGTTCTAGTTTATCAAAACATTTTGATAGCTTTTCTTTGCGTTCATCAACTACATTATCAGAAAACAAAGACATTTGAGCTTCATTATTAAAAACAAAAGTATCTAAAATAACACCTGTACTACGATAAAGAATATTTGGATTATAAATTTTTTCTAATAACTCAAATACTATGTCTGATATTTCAAGTTCAAAATCAGTTGATACATTCAAAACTTTTTTTTCACAATAAACTTTAAAATCCTTAGTTCTTAGAAAAATACTGACACCTTTACACTTTGCATTTATTTTTCTTAATTTCACACATGCTCTATGAATATGATAATTCAGAGAATTTTTTAAATAATTTTTATCGGATGAAAATTTTGCAAGTGCACTTGTTTTTTGAATAGATTTTGGCAATTTTATCTCATTAGAAACTGGAGATATCATCTCTCCCAATAACTCATGTTTCATCTCTAGCCCATGAATTCCAATTTGCTTATTGAGCCATAAATCATCTTGAGAAATTAATTCATAAGCTGTTAAAATACCATGTTTTCTTAACATTATAGATAAATTTTTACCAATACCCCATATTTCATCAATACTTGTTTTTTCTAAAAGAGGAATAATCTTCCTTGATCCAACTAAAAAGACTCCTTCATCTGCTTTTTTAGCCTTATCCGAAGCTAATTTTGCAAGGGATTTAGAAGAACTCACACCAATTGATACTGGAATATCAACTTTATCTAAAACTTCTTGCCTTATCATTTGTGCTATTTCTAAATAATTCTTTTTGTATAATCTTTCAAGTCCTGTTAATTCAACAAAAGCTTCATCTATCGAATATATTTCGACCTTTGGGCTAAAAGATTTTAAAACGTCCATAACCTTTTCAGAAATTTGACAATACAATTCATGATTAGCATTAATAAACACAGCCTTTTTCATTTGTCCTTCTATTTGAAAATAAGGCATCCCCATTCTAATTCCCAGTTTTTTAGCCTCTTTAGAACGAGATATTACACACTGACCGCGTCCAGACATAACACAGACAGGTTTACCTTTAAGTTCCGGATTTACAGACTGCTCACAAGAGACAAAAAAAGAATCACAATCAACTAGAGCAATTACATGTTTTTTAGCCATATCAACATTATCAGATATTTTTTGATGTTCTTCAAACATTAAAGAATAATTTCCCGTTCATTTTTGTATGTAACATACCCTAAATTGGCAGCAGGTGGTTTTTTAAGATATTTTCTTTTTGTATAAATTACTCCAACCTTTGAAGAATCTGCTCCTTTTGAATATTCTTTTGCTAATTTTGCACACTCTAATAATAATTTATCAGTAGGATTATCACATTTTAAAAGAACATGAGACCCTGCACAATCCTTTGTATGAAACCAATAATCCTCATCCTTCGAGAGCTTTGATACTATAAAATCATTTTGCTTGTTATTTCTTCCGACAAATACTCTAAACCCATGAATATTCAATTCCATAGGTTCAATAGATGATTTTGAATACTCTTTTTTTACTTTTTCAGGTTCTATTTCAAATTTAATCTGCATCAAATCAGATATTGAAGTTGCAATATCTAGAGAATATAAAATATGCTCATAATATGAAACTTTTTCTTTTAATTCGGCTGTCAATTCCGTTAGCTTAGTTATTGTATTTTTACCTTTGTTATAAAGCTTATAAAATCTATTTGCATTTTCTTTCAAAGTTTGCATTTCGTCTAGTTCAATTTTTATATCTTTATTATTTTCATAATCATAAACACATATAAATTTTGAATAATCTTTTGAATTATAAAGATTTGCCATTATCAAATCACCATATAGACGGTATTTATCAGAATCAAATTCTTTATCCAATCTGTATTGCATTTTTTTCAAAGAATTTTTATCTTTTTTCAACTTAGAATTCACAATCTGTTTACAAGAATCTTTTAGTCTCATAAATTTATCTGAATAAATACAATCTGAATAATAATTATCAATTACAGAATTGATATCTTGAGAATAATTATTCTTAGCTAAAGAATCATCACTTGCATACCAATCAGTTGGGCGTCCTGAAGGATAAACATAAGGCAATCCGCCTGCCATTTCTCTTTCCTTGCTTTTTTCAGCACCAACATTATGAGCACAACCTAAAATTATATTCGTATCGTAATTATACAAAATTACATTTGAATATTTACCC
>ENA-UEPJ01003142-UEPJ01003142.1-human-gut-metagenome-genome-assembly--contig:-NODE-3142-length-15298-cov-26.229288_pt1 | contig 15298 bp, 35 predicted proteins | sample MGYA00242890_ERZ507896 | MGnify/ENA primary metagenome ERZ507896 (study PRJEB26167, sample SAMN06115508) | human gut metagenome | host: Homo sapiens | place: China:Qinghai | collected 2015-08-20... | reverse complement strand
TAAGCTGATAGTAAAGCCGCTCCTGACGGGTGCTGCCCACCCGCTCCTGCCGCCGGTCAATGGAAAGCACCCGACAGACGCCGGTGGTGCCATAGACCAGCAGATCTCCTGCCTGAAACATGGGAAGTGCCTCCTTTCCAAAAACTGCAAAGATTTCAGATTCATAACCATTCTAACATTATTTTGGCAAAAATGTCAGGGAATATACGAAAAAAGTAAAAAATCTCTGTTTTTCTGAAAAGACGGTGCCCCTTTTTGTGGAAAATATAGGGATTTGGCGCATGATATACACATGGACAGGGAAAAAGCGCCCGAAAGTGAGAACTTTCAGACGCTTTTTTTACAAATGGGAAACCAAATCACGCACGATCCGGGCGGTCATGCCCCAGATGGCGTGGCCCCCGTAGAGCCACACCGGGACCTCTACCTTGCCGCAGTTCCAAGGGTAATCCCGGGGAATCCCAACCGCTTCATAGGGGAAAGACTCCGGGACACGGGGGATCAGATCATAGGCACATGGCTGGGGCAGGGTGGCCCTGAAAAATTCCACCGGTACAGTGAACACCTCCGCTACCTCAGCGGGAGCGGGACGCAGGGTGGCGAGACCGGCAGGGGATACCAGCCCCGGCAGCGGCCGCAGAAGAAAGCCCCGCTGATTGCAGATAAAGTCCCCTTGGCCCAGAAGCCGGATCTCGGCGCGGGGGATAGACAATTCCTCCTCCGTCTCCCGGAGGGCGCAGTCTGCCGGGGTCTCTCCCGGTTCCATCTGCCCGCCGGGAAAGCAGGTCTCGCCGCTTTGACTGACCCCGGCAGACCGGACCTCAAACAGCAGGTGCAGTCCATTCGGACGCTCTACCAGAGGACACAAAACAGCATATTCGTGCCGGGCTTCCAGCAGCGTGGGAACATGATCGCCGTAAAACCGGCGCAAATTTGTCAATTCTTCTCTCATAGCAGCATCGTCAAAGCCCGCTGGCAGTTGGTGATGTCCACCGTCGGCTGGCTGGGTTCGTACTCTCCGTCCAGGGACCAGGGCAGATCCTCGTCCGTTTCCACGTGAAGGGCCGACACATGGCGGAAAATGAGACCGCCGCTGTTATACTGCTGATTCAGCAAGGCCCAGATCAGATTTTGCAGCTCCGCTGCATTTTGGGGGTGGGGCACCAGCAGCAGCTCAAAGAGGCCGTCATCCAGAATGACCTCCTCCCGCTCCAGCTTCATCATACCGGCGATGGAGGTGGAGTTGGCAACGGCACCGAACAGGTATTCACCGTCCAGCGTCTCTCCATCAGCGGTGATGCGGACCTTATAGGGGCGCAGCGTATCCAGATCCCGGAGGCTTTCCAGCAGATAGCCGAAGTGGCCCAGAGCATTTTTCACATCCTGAGAGGCGGTGTAGGATGTCCGGGTGAAGGCTCCGAAGGAGGCTACATATACGAAAATACGCTCACCGAAGCGGCCGATGTCAAGTTGACGGCGCTGACCACGGACGATGGCCTCCGCCGCCTGAACGGGATCTGAGGGGATCTCCAGGCTGGCGGCAAAATCATTGGTGCTCCCCTGAGGCAGATAACCCACCGCCGGGGGAGTTTTCAGCGTTTGGATGCCGGAGATGACCTCGTTGAGGGTGCCGTCGCCGCCCACGGCCACCACAGTGTCATAATCTCCGCCCTCTTGGGCGGCAATGCGGGCTGCGTCCCCGGCGGCGGTGGTGCGGCGGATACGGAGCAGATATCCGGCATCGCACAGGGCGGCAGCCGCATCATATAACGGCCCCCGGGGCTTGCTGCGTCCCGCCCGGGGATTGACGATCATCAGGAGCTTCTTTTGGGGTTCCATGTCCATGCCTCCGAAAATGATTATAAATGTTAACAGACGGTTATTTATTCACCCTCTGCACCACATTACACCAGTCTGCACAAAAGTCCACCAAACAACGCAGTTTCAACGCTTCCGGCGTTTTTTAGAATTGCGTTTTGATGTAACCTGATGTAGAAAAATTGAATAAAAACTTCACAGTAACTTCACAGTTGCGAGACGGGTTTCTCGTCAAAATACGCCGTCAGCTTTTCAGCTGCCGTCTGCCTCCGGTCCTGCCGCAGATGGGTGTAAACCGCTTCCACCACCTCCGGCGTATCGCCCAGCAGGCCAGCCGCCTGTCTGGGGTCCAGCCCCGCCTCATAACAGATCGTCGCAAAGCTGTGCCGGAAGCAGTGCGGCGTGATGGGGAACGTTTCCACCGTTTCACCGTTTTCACCCTGCCGGATCTGATTCAGGCCCACGTCCCGGCAGTAGTGCCGCCACTCTCTCATGATCTCATAGGGCGTCATATAGCCTCCATCGCCACCGGGGAACAGCAGCCCGATCCGGTTTTTCGGTAAGGCCTCCGCCAGAGGCGGCAGCAGGGGAATATCCCGCAGGCCGTTGTCTGACTTCAGGTGATTCTCCAAAACCGGCTTGGTGGTTGCGTAGTTGACCTTCTTGTCGATGTGGATCACACCGGCTTTGCGGTCAATGTCGCGATACGTCAGCGCCAGCGCTTCACCCCGGCGGCATCCGGTGTACAACAGCAGATACCCAAACAGCCACCAGCGGGCCGTCTTAGCCTCGCCCGCCGCCCGAACGGCCTCCTCTTGCTCTTCCGTCAGCGCCTCCCGCTTTTTGCAGGGCAGCCCCCGGCTCTTCTTGATCTCCGCCGCCGGACTGATCCGAATATCGCCCTTGATAACGGCATGGGTGAAGATCATCCGGCAGACCGCCAGCTCAATGCCGACGCTGTTTGCGCTGCGTCCTTGGGCCTCAAAACGCTTGATGTAGTTCCGCACGTCTACCGGCTCGATCTCTGACGCCCGCCCCGGAAACGCCTCTTTCAGCCGCTTCACCGCGTAGCTGTATACCCGCCGGGATGATTCGGAGATCTCGCTCTCGTGGTCTCGCTCCCATTCATCCGCGATCACCGGGAAATTCCGGCCCTTCTCCGCCTCCAGCTTGTACTCTAAGATCTTGCGGTCTACCTCTCTGTCAGTTTTGCCGCGGAAGGCTACCCGCTTGCCGTTGATGGTGCGGATCGCCTCGTGCAGCCCGTCCTTGCGGACGCCATATTTACTTTTCTTCGCCATTTTTTCCTTTCCTCCTGTTGCATCGCCAGGGGGATCGTGCTATACTGTGATTGATCCTCCTTTGGCTTTGTCGTGATTGCGATTGGTGGTATCATCTGCCGTCTGAGTGTTCCAGCACTCAGGCGGCCTTTATTCTATGTACCGGACCACGCCCCAATCCCCGTGGGCGGAATCCAGATAGAGCAGCAGCGTAAACACCATAAAAAACACAAGGATGCCGAAAAGGATCCGCTTCTCCCTTTGCTGCTGGCGAATCAATCGTCGCAGATCGTCAATGTGTGCGGCGTAAATGCCTTTATCGTCTGCTTGCTCGCTGTTCCGCAGCACCTCCAGAATCTTTTCGGCTACATCGTCCGACGGCTTCACCGTGCCGGAAATGTAGCGGGATACCATGCTTTCCGATACATTGCACTGCTCACCGATTTCCCGCAGCGTCAGCGGGCTTTTCATGCGCATTGCCCGTGCTTTTTCAGAAAAATTCACCGTTTCCCCTCCTTGCAAGTTTTTTGCAAGAAAAATCCGCTCTTTGAATTGGACTTTCTTGCCAGATGGGTCTATTGTTCTCATAGGCCCACTCCCCTTTCCCCGGTCCCGCTTCGGCGGGCCGGGGTTTCAAATAGAAAGGAGCATCCAACCTATGACAGACCTTGAATTTCTGGAGACCTTCCGCAACTTACTGCCGGAGAAGCAAGCCGCCGTCCTTATTGCGATGCAAGAGCTTTTATTATCTCAACGATCCGCTCACGGTTCTCCGGCGTCAGCTGATGTAAAAGCTCAATGATCCGCTTATCATCTTCCGCCAGCTCGCCCTCATTCGTGGGGGCGGGCTGTTTTTCGCTCATGAGTTCTGAAAGCTGACAGCCAAACAGGTCTACCAGCGCGGCCAGATAGTTCGATCTGGGAATGTTCTTCCCGGCGCACCAATCTGATACCTGGGCTTTCGATACGTTCAATTTTAATACGAGATCGCTTTGTTTCAGGTTCTCCCGTACCATCAGTTTATTTAGATTCCGTGCGAAAACTGCACAGATTTCTTCTTGCCCCATTGGATTCACCCCTTTTTTTGTTAAATCAATTGTAAGTCATTTTTAATCGAATTGCAAGAACTATTTTTCACTTTAACCTAACTTTTTACTTGACATCCCTTTTCGCCGGTGGTATTATAATGTTAGATTAAATCGAACGAAAGGAGTTCACGTTATGAGCTTTCAAGTTACCCTCCGCGCCGCCCGCGTAAACCGTGGAATGAAGCAGGCAGACGCCGCAAGATCCATTGGGGTCAGCAGCCGCACAATCTATAATTGGGAGATCGGCAAGCGGTTTCCCCCGGCGGACAAGCTGCTTTCCCTCTGTGATCTTTACGGCGTCCCCATGGACAATATTTTTATACCCAGAAAGTAAGATTTAATCGAACTATTTCCTGGAAAAATTATTCGCGGCCATTCCACGAATAATTCTCCCTGCGCTTTCCCAGAAGCGTCAATGCACTTAACTACGTCTGGTTTGACCTAATTTAAGACGAGGAATGGCCTTGCTTCTATCTTGACGCGCCATCCTTACGGTTGCAGCTCCGTTTTCCCACCTACCGGCCGCCACCTGGTTTGGTGGCGTTCTGGCGTGGGAGGCAAAAAGCCTGCCTTGGCAAACGCTTTAAGCGCCGCTTTGATAGGCCTCGCCCCCTTTCTAATGGGATGCACTTATTTTACCAAAACAGGAACGCCTGCGCAAGTCTTTTTACGATGGCATTGCAAGCCTAATTGCATAGGTGATAAACGCAAGAACCGCCAGCATGATCAGCAGGTTTCTGATCCGCTCACCAATAGGTAAATCGTGTCCGGTTGGCATGGAGTTCCCCCAATTCCCGCCAGCCGCAACAAAAGACCCGAATGTTGAAAGTATTCCGGCGATAAATGTTGCTGTTGCCAAGGTCAACAGACCTTCAACCAGTGATTCTATGATCCAGTCAACCCCCAGGTCAATGCAGGTCAAAACCCATCCCAACGGGACAAATTCCGTAAAATCTAAAATTCCGCTTAGTATTTTCTTCATTTCAATCCCCCCTGAGGTGTTATTTATGCAAAATTCTCAAAACGATCTCAGCGATACCGGAAAGGTGCTCCACGAGGATACCCAAGATGAACGTTATAAGCGGTACAAGCACCTGTGCTATCGCAATCTTCTTCTGAAATCGGCGCTCACGTTCCTTCTCGGCATCCTGTTTAGCGCGTTCCTTGGCGGCCTGATCCGCCGCTAACTTCTTTGCGTATTCTTCAAATTCCCTCTGCACCGTATATCCCCCCTTACCCCCAAACATACACCAATTCACACCAACTTGCAATCGCAATCACGACAAAACCAAAAAAGGAGGCCCCTATGGTCAACGATTTTTACTATGACAATCTGGAACAGATCCTCGCCTTTACCGGCGGGCGAAATCTTCTGAACATCAAAGACGTCAAAGCGTTCACCGGCATCCGGGATCCCCGTACCGTCAGAAAGCGCTATCCCATGGACGCCAGCGGCCATATCTCCGCCGCCACCTTTGCCCGCCAGCTTTGCGGAGGTGCCAGAAAATGAGCAAGCTCAACCTCTGCGGCTTTAAGCCGGACCCAAAGCCGCCCGCGCCGCCGGAGCTGGGTGCGCGGTATGACCTCCGCCTTTGTCTGGGTGATGCAGAGCGCCCCACCCGCCCGGGCACCGTTACCTACATCAACATTCCGCACCGCTGGTTTCTGGTCACCTTCGACGGCGGCCTGCGCCAGGGCTATCACTTCGGGGAGGCTTAACTATGGATACAACAACGTTCATTTTCGTGCTGATCGGCGTAGCCACCGCTGCCGCGTGGCCCCTGCGGATCGTAGATCTTATCGAGAGGGGGAACCGCCATGAAACGCGCTAACCGCACACGGGAGGAGCGCCGCCGGGACCGGGCCGACTTCTCCGCCTGGATCTCCTTCGGCTGCTTCCTCGGCTTACTGATCGCGGTGCTGGCCCACATGCTGGGCGTGGTCTGATGCGCAGACGCCGTGTCCGGATGGCAGAATTACCGCCCTGCCCCCGGTGTCACATGTACGGCGGTAAACGGATGGTAGCCCCCGGAAAGGAGGACCTGTTTTTCGTCCTCTGCGATTCCTGCGGCTACCGCACGAAAAAATATACGGACATCGCCCACGCGGTCCGTGTCTGGAGGGAGACCCAACTATGACCAGAAAAACCTATCCCATCTGCCACTTCTGCGAGCATCCCCTGAACCCCAATGCGGAGGACGATTGCGACCGCGTGTTTGTCCTGCCTAACGGGGAGCTGTGCTGCCCGCCCTGCTTTAAAGATTACCTACTGAACGAGCTGGATAAAAACATGGACCTGTTTGCCGATGCCCTCGGTATCCCGGTCCTGTATACGGAGGGTCCCAATGCTGACATTTGACGAGGCCACCCACACCTACACCCTTGACGGCATCCAGCTTCCCAGCGTCACCGAAGTCACCCGCTTCTGTGCCTATGACTACAAGTCAGACCGGCCATGGCTGGCAGAGGCTGCCGCCCGCCGTGGAACCGCCGTTCACGAAGCCTGCGCCCTCATCGACTACGGCGAGGACCCGGAGGAAACCCCGGAGATCGCCGGATACCTGAAAGCCTATCGCCGGTTTCTCAAAGACTGGAAACCGGAATGGAAACTGATTGAATGCCCCATAGCGGACCGGAATATGAAAATGGCCGGAACGATGGACCGCTTTGGCATCATCCATAATGCCCCCGCGATTTTAGACATAAAGACCGGGCAGCTCCATGACGCCGCCCTCTCCGCCCAACTCACCGCCTACAAGATGATTTTCTCGTGGGACCCGCGCTGCGGTTACGGGAAAATTCAATCGCTCTATGCCTTGAAACTCTCTAAGGATGGCACTTATGAGCTTCGCCATGTAGAACCAAATTCAAATTTGGTAAACGCCTGCCGCACCCTCCACAAAGCCACAGAAAGGAAGAAACGCACATGAATGAACTCGCCCTGTACCAATACAACGCCGCCGCCCTGACGGTGGCCCCCGTCCCCCGCTCCGGCAATTACACCATCTGCGCCCCAGACGGAGCGCCCGCCGTCCTGAAACGCGGCATCGACTTCGGCATGATCCGCAAGAAGAATGGAGACCCCATGACGAAAAACCCCACCCTCTTCAAGTCCGGCGCGGAGAAGGTGGCCGTGGCTTACGGTCTTTGCCAGCGCTACACGCTGGAAAGCAAGCTGGAGGACATCGAGCACGGCTTCTTCTATTTCCTCGTCCGCTGCGACCTCGTAAAAATCGTCAACGGCATGGAATATGTCATCACCTCCGCTTACGGCTCCGGCAACACCCGGGAGGGCCGCACCGGTTCCCAGTCCCCCTATGACGGTGCCAACAGCGCCGTGAAGATGGCCCAGAAACGCGCCCTTGTCTCCGCTGCACTGTCCCTCGGCTGCGTCTCGGATATGTTCACCCAGGACATTGAGAGCGACACCGAGGACGGCAGCGCCTACATGACCAACAAGGACCCCAACGCCCCCATTACCGCCGCACAGGTCAAATTCTTCTACTCTGCCTGTTCCCGCCACGGCCTGACGAAGCAGGAGGCGAAAGCCCTCTTGAAGGCCCACGACTATGACAGCGCCAGCAAGGTACTCAGCAAGGACTTTGACGCCCTTCTGGATGCACTGGAACCGAAGGAGGACGCCTGATGTTCATTAACGGACTGCCTACCTACAGCAAGGAGGGCAAGAAGTTGCAAACCGGCCTGATCGTGGGCCGCGCCGCCAAGGACGGCCAGATCTACGCCACCCAGAGCGGAAAGGAAGTCGGCTCCGTCTCCGTACCGGCCTACGATAAGCAGGACGGCACCACCGCATGGCTCACCGTCAAGGGCTGGGGCCATTGGGCACGGCTCCTTGCCAATGTCCGAAAGGGCGATTCCGTATTCGCCGTGGGGCGCGTGGAGAGCCACGACTATGAGGGCAAGATCTATAACGATCTGGTGGCAGATTACGTCTGCGTCTCTGCAAGCACCGCTGGGCAGATACCCGCCCAAAGTGCCTATGCCGCCCCCGCCCCCACTGATAATTTCGCCGAAATTGAGGATGACGGGGAGCTTCCCTTTTAACAACGTTGCCGTGTGTGTCTAAAGAGTGATGACGGGCGGATGCAAGCAAGCCGCAGCACGATCACCAGATGTACCCGGCAAAAGAAAAAGCCCCCCCACACCCCCCTAAAAAGAAAATATATATATTTCTTTTATGGGGGGGTATATAACTACCTGAGTATTACAGGAGTACTACATGAGTAGAGAAGAAATACAGAAGCTGTTTAACTTGATAGAAACCCTCTATCCCAGTGCCAAAAAGAATCCACGCACCCCCGCAGTGATAGAAGCCTGGGCGCTGGTTCTGGAACCGTGGGCTTATGAGGACGCGAAACAGGCGGTGATCCTCCGGGCACGGGAGAACCGGTTCCCGCCGGACGCATCCGAACTGGTCCCATACCTGCCCAAACCGGAAACTTCCAAGGCGGAGGAGGCCCCCATGCCGGAGCCGTCCGACGCCTATCTGGAAAAATTCTACGCCAAGGCAGGCGAACAGCACGAGCGCTGGCACGAGGCCGGTATCCCCACCCCCTCCGAAGCGAAGAAACAGGGGATGACCTATGCCGAATGGTGTGCGCTGGCTGATATGCGAGGTGTTTAATGGCAAGTAATTTTCGGCTGGACGAGCTGATCCGCCGCTATCCCCCGCGGGAGAAGAAGCAGAAGAAAGCCCCCAAGGTTGAGTTCCAATCCCAGCAGCCCTGCTGGGATTGTGCAAACGCCTGCGGCGGCTGCGAGTGGTCCGACCATCTGAAGCCGGTCCCCGGCTGGGACGCCACCCCCACAAGCCGGGTGCTGAAAGTGGGCGGCAAGGGCAAAGGCGGTACACGGGTAGCATCCTCGTTTGTGATCCACTACTGCCCAAAATTCAGGAGGGACACACGATGATGCGGCTTGTGATCGACATTTACGATGGCGAGGATACGCAGGGCACCAAGGAGGCCGTGGCAATGCTGCTGGAGCCTCTGGGCCGCGTCCGCGTGGTCAGCGTCATCATTGACGGAAAGGAAGAAAAGCGATGAAGGGTGAATCTACCGTCCCCGTTCTTTACCCGATGGGGGTTTATACGTTTGCCTTTGCATGCGTCCATTGTGCAAACAGACATTCAGACAAATGCCACCTGTGCAAGTGCGAGAAAAAAAGCGGATTTGATCCGAAGAAAGAGGCAAACGATGAAAATTGAATTTACGGTCCCCGGTATTCCGGTAGGCAAGGGCCGTCCCCGGTTCATGAAAAACGGCCACACCTACACCCCGCAGAAAACGCGGGACTACGAGGACAAGGTGGTCCAGTGCTGGAAGTGCCAGAGCGGGAAGGGCTTTGCGGACGGCATCCCGCTCAGGGCCACCGTCACGGCGTTTTTTACGGTGCCGAGAAGCACGTCAAAGAAAAAGGCCGCTGCGATGGACGGAACGCCCCACATCAAACGCCCGGACGCCGACAACGTGGCGAAGGCCATCCTGGACGCGCTGAACGGCCACGCCTACAACGATGACAGCGCAATCGCAGCTTTGTCGGTGCGGAAGTATCAGACAACCGGGGCCTCCCGCGTGGAGGTCACCATTGAGGAGGCAGAATGATGGATGCTGTGGAGTATTTAAAAACATTGTGCAGAATGTGCCACTGCGAGTGCCTCAAATGCGAGTTTGGGAAAGCACGTAGCGGGTTTGAAACCTGCCCTGTCTGGCAAAGAACCCACCCGGAGGAGGCGGTGGAAATTGCCGAAAAGTGGGCGAAGGAGCACCCCGCCAAAACCCGCCAGAGCGAGTTCTTGAAGCAGTGGCCGGACGCGCGTATTAAAAAAGCGGATGGGTTACCGATGGCCAGCCCTTGCGACCTCGACGACAAGCTGGCGGACAAATGCAAGGGGATTCCTTGCCCGGAGTGCCGCCGTAAATTCTGGCTTGCGGAGGTGGAATAATGGATGCGTTGGAATTTTTCAAAGCAAGAAAACGGATGTGCGAAGCAACGAAATGCGCTAGTTGCAAACTGTGTCATATGCAAGGAGGTTGTTCTATCGCTCCGGAAAACGAAGAGATCGACGCCTGCAAAGAAGCTATTGCCATTGTAGAGCAGTGGGCCGCCGCGCACCCCGTTAAAACCCGCCAGAGCGTGTTTCTGGAGCAGTATCCGGATGCTAATATTAGTGATGACGGATTGCCAGATGTCGCACCATGTCAGCTATGTGTTGGGTTGATTCATGGTAAATCTACAGAAGACTGTGAGAATAGAGGATTATGTAAAGACTGCCGCCGCGAGTTCTGGATGCAGGAGGTGGAGGAATGACCCGTGAAGAGATTTTAGCCGCTGCCAAGCAGTGCGTGTGCGGAGACAGGGACCAGGATTACGGCGGCCCAGAAGCGTCTTTTAACATGATCGCGGCGCTGTGGGAGCCGTATATCCGGGAGAAATGCGTCGGGCCGGATGCGGACGTCTGCATCACCGGCGCTGACGTAGGAGCCATGATGTGCCTGTTTAAGCTGGCCCGCATCGCCACCGGCCACGGCAAAGCAGATAACTGGATTAACCTCGCCGGATATGCCGCCTGCGGCGGGGAATTGGAGGGCACATGAAAGTATTGATAGCCTGCGAGGAATCGCAGGAAGTCTGTAAGGCGTTCCGCGCATTGGGACATGAGGCATATTCCTGTGATATTCAGGAGCCGTCCGGCGGGCACCCAGAGTGGCATATCCAGGGCGATGCGCTCAAGGCCATCAAGGGGATGCAAGTGACTACCATGGACGGGGAGACGCATGACGTCGGCAAATGGGATTTGCTGATTGCGCACCCGCCGTGCACATACCTGACAAACGCCGGGGCAAGGCACATTTGGAAAGGCGGTCAGTTGCAGCCTGATCGAGTGCAAAAGGGTATCTTAGCCCGAGATTTGTTTATGCGTTTCTGGGATGCGGATATTCTGAGGGTGGTTATTGAAAATCCAGTTCCATCCAAAATTTTCTGTCTACCTGAGTATTCTCAAATTGTTCAGCCGTTCCAGTTTGGACACGCCGTAACCAAGAAAACCTGTCTTTGGGAAAGAGGGGTACTCCCCTTGAAGCCAACAAACATCGTAGAGCCGGTTAAGGGACGAAAGATGGTTCTGAGAAACGGAACTGTCCGCTACTCCTGTTGGGAAATGGATTGCGGCGGAAGTAAGGAGGAACGGGCAAAAGCCCGAAGCAAGACCTTCCCCGGCATCGCCAAAGCCATGGCGGAGCAATGGGGCGGAGACATAAGGGAGGAATCATGAGCGATTTAGAGCGGATCGCAATCGAGCGGCTGAAAGCGGCATCGGATATGAGCCTGCGGCTTTTTGAGAAGCCGTTGGTGATCACCTACTCCGGCGGGAAGGACAGCGATGTGCTGTTGCATCTGGCAAGGGCCAGCGGCATCCCATTTGAAGTATTGCACAGCCTGACCACGGCGGACGCTCCGGAGACGGTGCGCCATGTGTACGATACGTTTTATCGGCTGGAATGCAAGGGCATCAAGTGCGACGTGGACAAGCACGTCCAGCCGGACGGCTCCCGCGTAACCATGTGGAAACTGATTCAAAAGAAGCTCATACCGCCCACACGCCTGAAGCGGTACTGTTGCGCCGTCCTTAAAGAGGGGGGAGGCAAGAATCGGTTTATCGCTACGGGTGTTCGCTGGGCGGAATCCACAGCCAGGAAACGCCGTGGCGGCTTAGAGGTATTAACGTCTAAGCCACAAAACAAACTGATCCTATCAAACGATAACGACAAGGATCGCCGATTATTTGAAACGTGTCAGCTCAAGGGGAAACGAGTAGTAAACCCCATTGTGGACTGGCAAACGGCAGATATTTGGGATTACGTCGGCGCCGAAAAAATACCCATGAATCCGCTGTACTGCGAGGGATTCTGCCGGGTGGGCTGCATTGGCTGCCCCATGGCAGCCAAAACCAGAATCATGGAATTTGCCCGCTATCCAGAGATCAAGGCAGCGTGGATACGTTCGTTTGACAAAATGTTGATAATACGGATCGAACGGGGCATGGAAGCATACTCTTGGCGCTCCGGCGTGGATGTATTTCATTGGTGGATGGAGGACGGCGTTCTGCCGGGGCAGGAAGTTCTTGGAGGGTTTGAGGAATGACAAACTTTGAGTTTTACACGAAAAACGCAGCCAGATTGGGGGAGCTGATCGAAAAAGCCGTGGATGACGCGCTGGAAGCAAAGGGCTGCTCACTTGATCTGAAATACCCAGAGAAGCTATCCAATGCCGATGATACCCGCATGGTGACGTGGGCAAGCTGGCTGAATGAAGAAATGTAGGGAGGAACTATGAGAGATACAAACCTCGTAAATGCGCTGCGTGAGCACGCGGAATGGCAGCGCGGCAACGAATGGGAGACGCCGATCACGCTGGGCGATGATCTGACAGAAGCCGCCGACCGGATCGAGGCGCAGGCGAAGGAGATTGACGCCCTGCGGAACGAACTGTGCCTGAAATGCGGAAACTACACGCAGGCCCATGAGGGGGCATGTAACGGATGCCGGTGGAGGAGATAAGAAGATGGAACGATTAACGAATAAAGCCTGGCGAAATTTTGACCCCTGGGAGTGCTGTGGTCAAGATAAATACTGCCAAAGAGGTTGTCATGATCCCGGCGGATGCACAAAGGGCTGTATTGTCCCTCAGCTGTATGCGCGGTTAGGAGCTTACGAGGACACAGGGCTGACGCCCGGGGAAGTCAAGTCAATGCAAGAGGAGCACTTTAGCGGTCTGGAAATGGCAAAATTGCACAGCGCGCTCATGGAACTCAAAAAATATCAAGAAGCCGACAGAGCCGGTCGGCTGATGGTCCTGCCGTGCAAAGTGGGTGACACGCTATGGGTGACTGGCCGTGACAATGTGCCGCGAGAAATGAATCTTGAAGCCCCGGACATCAGAGCTGTTTGCACGGATGAGGATAATCTGTGTATGTCAACGTGCAATCGCAAGCCGGACGGGTTCTGCGCGTATCGTCTACGTAATGATGGTGCTGACGTTGGCAAGTCCGTATTCCTCACCCGCGAGGAGGCGGAGAAAGCATTGGAGGCGATGAAGGATGAGTAAGGCCGTGCTTATCAGCATCCGCCCCAAGTGGGTGGAAAAGATCGCCAACGGCGAAAAGATCATCGAAGTCAGAAAGACCAGGCCAAAGCTGGCCCCGCCATTTAAGGCCTATCTGTACGTGACGGCGGGGAATCTGTCTTACAGATGCCCTAATGGGATGATCTGCCATTGTAACGGAGGGCGAGCGGTCATTGGGGAGTTTGTCTGCAACAAGGTGGACTGGATTACTCGGATCGGTTTTTCCGGCTTCCCCGTCCCGTCAAGGTACAGCATTTGCAACCACAGCAATATGAGTGTCTTACCCATCAATGATTTGCTCCATGCAGCCAATCTGACATATCCGGAGCTGGCGGACTATCTTGCTGGCGGCGAGGGATACGGCTGGCATATCTCCGACTTGTTGATCTATGACAAGCCACGGGAGCTGACGGAGTTCCGGCGACCTTGTCCTAATGACTTATACTGTGAGGCCTGCGCCATGTACAGCAACAACGGCGGTATCTGCAACAATGGGGCTTTGTCGCTTCACCGCCCGCCCCAAAGCTGGTGCTATGTGGAGGCGATGGAAGATGCTAAATAATAACAACCGGACATGCCGCCTGAAACTCCGGCGCAATGTAATCATGAGGCGTATGCGATGGCCCTCTATGTTCACGGCGGCAATTACTGCCCCAACTGCGGGGCCAAGATGGACGGAGGTGACAACACTGAACGTTGAGCGCCCGGCTTCCTGCGAAAGTGCGCTGCGTGGGCTGCAGCATCAACTCATCGACTGAAAGGAGATATTAAACTATGCAGTTAGAAGTAGCCGTTGAAATTCAGAAAGCTTACAGCAAGCTCACGTCTGGGCAGGTCCCCTTCACCAAGAAGAATATGTGTGCGATTTTGGTGCCACTTAGAGACAAGTACGGCCTGACGGACAGGCAGGTGCTGGCAGTTGCTCGCAACGAATTGTCCTTGGAAGAAATCATGCTGCTCAACTAGACTCAGGAGGAGACGAAGTAGCATGGATAAGTACATCTACGGCGAGAGAAAGAACGGAGGTGCTGACCATGAGGCTGATTGATGCGGAGTTATTGGAAGAACAGTTTGGAATTTCCGATGCAGATATTTTGGCAAAAGAAGAAATCCGATACGCCCCCACCGTGGATGCCGTGGTCGTGACGCGGTGCAAGGATTGTCGGTCATACAACAAACCGAAAACGGGATGGTGTGAAGTCCATCTTGACCGTGAACATCCGGACGATTTTTGCAGCTACGGCAAGAGAAAGGACGGCGGGGATGGCTAAACAGTCTGCATACTTACAGCGCCGGGAGGCGGAGCTGGATGCCACCTTCAACGCCGGGGCGGCGATGGCGATGCAGTTTGCCATGGATACGCTTCAGATGGCCCTCCACCAGACGGAGGGCTGGGGCTATGACCGGATCATGCGGATCACCCATAACTGGGTGGCCGTTCAGCGGGAATACAAACCGGCGCTGGACTGCCGGAACCCGGAGGCGGACGTCCGGCAGGAACACATGGATCGGGTGCTTGCGGAGATCATCGGCGGGAAGGCAGAGCTAATCCGGTTCCCGGATCGGTATCCAAACGCGAAAAAGATCAAATACGGGAGGTAAGGCATGGCTGATCCGTTTGTGTGCGTCAGGCAGCGAGCGGGGCCGCTGGTCAAGGCTCTGGTGACGGACAACTACGGATATCTCCGTCGCTACGGGCCGGGGGCGGTGCGGGGCCGGTGCGGACCGGCCCTCAGCCGCACCACGGTTGACAAGCTGGAGCTGCGGCTGGCGCTTTTTGGCTATGACGGTATTTTTTACACGCTGACTTTTGACGATAACCACCTCCCGCCGGATCGGGCCGGGGTGGATCGGATCTGGGACGCATTTGCGAAGCGTCTCAGGCGGTGGCAGCGCGGGCCGGTGGACTACTACGTTTACCGGGTGGAGGGCCTCCACGGCGATCACCGGCTCCACATCCACGTGTTT
>ENA-UEPJ01003125-UEPJ01003125.1-human-gut-metagenome-genome-assembly--contig:-NODE-3125-length-15387-cov-5.061006_pt1 | contig 15387 bp, 15 predicted proteins | sample MGYA00242890_ERZ507896 | MGnify/ENA primary metagenome ERZ507896 (study PRJEB26167, sample SAMN06115508) | human gut metagenome | host: Homo sapiens | place: China:Qinghai | collected 2015-08-20... | reverse complement strand
GGCTGCATCTGGGAGCATCTAAAACCCCCACCCCATACCGGCATCATCTGCTTTGTTTTCTGAATATTCTTTTTATTTTGGGGAGGTATTTCCTTTGATAACCTTTTTACTTGCGCTGGCCGCTTTAATCACAGGCTACTTTATCTACGGCCGCATCGTTGATCACTTCTTTGGTCCTGACGACCGTCAGACGCCTGCCATGATCCACAACGACGGCGTTGACTACATTCCGCTTCCTACATGGAAAGTTTTCCTGATCCAGCTGCTCAACATTGCTGGCCTGGGACCGATCTTCGGCGCTCTTGGCGGTGCTCTCTGGGGTCCATCCGTTTACTTATGGATTGTCCTCGGTACCATTTTTGCCGGCGGCGTACACGACTATCTCTCCGGCATGATGTCCATCCGTGAAGACGGACACAGCATTTCCGAAATCGTTGGCCACCAGATGGGCAGCACCATGCTGAACATCATGCGTGTCTTCTCTGTCATTCTTCTTATCCTCGTCGGCACCGTATTCATGACAGGCCCGGCAATGCTTCTGGCAAAACTGACAAGCTGGGACGTTCTCCCATGGCTCATCGTTGTTCTTGGCTACTATTTCCTGGCTACCATGCTCCCGATCGATAAGATCATTGCACGTTTCTATCCGCTCTTCGGTATCTGCCTTATCATCATGGCTGTCGGCATTGCAGGCGGCATGCTCCTCGGCGTAGGCGGACACACAATGCCTGAAATGGTTCTCGCAAACCTGTACCCGGGAGAAAACCAGCTCCCAATCTGGCCGTTAATGTTCATCACCGTTGCTTGCGGCGCTATTTCCGGTTTCCATTCCACCCAGTCTCCTCTCATGGCCCGCTGCCTGAAAGATGAACGTCTCGGACGTCCAGTATTCTACGGCGCCATGGTTGCAGAAGGTGTCATCTGCCTGATCTGGGCAGCTGCAGGCGTTACATTCTTCGACGGCACAAGCGGCCTTCAGGCAGCTCTGAAAGCTGGCGGCCCTGGCGGCGCAGTTTATGATATCTGCGTAGGCTACATGGGTGCCGGCATCGGCGCAATCCTTGCTATGCTCGGTGTCGTTGCATGCCCGATCACCTCTGGTGATACTGCATTCCGCGCAGCTCGTCTGACCCTCGCTGACTGGTTCAAGATCGATCAGATCGGCCTTGTAAAACGTCTTGCATTCGCAATTCCGCTTCTCGGCATCGGCGCTGTTCTTTCTCAGATGAACTTCAACATTATCTGGCGTTACTTCTCCTGGACAAACCAGACTCTCGCTATGATTGTTCTCTGGACCGGCGCAGTTTACCTCTATCGTCACTGTGAAGGCAAAGTATGGCTCATGGCATGCATTCCGGCAACATTCATGTCTTTTGTTACCTCCACTTACATCCTTCAGGCTAAGGAAGGCCTCGAACTGGCTACTTCCATCACTTACCCGGCAGGCATCGTATTCGGTGCAGTCTGCCTGGCACTCTACCTGAAAGCTACTGTTTTCAAAAGGAACTCTTCCGCCAATGAAGAACTGGAAGCAGCTCCTGCTGAAAACAACTGATCCATAATAAAAACACTCCGCGAGGGAAGGCGCGGGGTGCTTTTTTATTGCTTTTATATCTATGGCAGATTCATTAATATCCCAGATCCTCATTGATCAGGATAACTTCCATTTCAATATTTCTCATCTTCTTGTAGTAAATGGCAAGGACATTGCAGATTCTGTCAGGCGCACCGCAGTCATAGCAGCGGTCTCCTCCCTGAAGCGAGCATCCGCACTTGTATCCGTGGCGGAGAACATTTTTCGGCGCTGCCACGTTCCTTGCACGGTAAATGGCCTCTTCCAGAGTCGGCATGATTTTATTGACCCCCAGGACAAAGTACACTTTTTTATGCCCGAAGAGCGAGCCTGCCACTCTGTTTCCTGTGCCGTCCACGTTGAACCATGACGCCAGTTTCCGATACACCGTTCACCGATGTCAGGAAAACGTCAGTCACCATGGCCTTTCTCGCCAAATCAAGAAAGGCTTCGTTGCTCTTTTCAAACCCGTCTCTTTCCCTGTTGATCTGGTGCACATCAAATACGGTGTTATGGCGGCTCAGTTTCTCATACATGCCCATTGCCTGAAGTGTCAATGAATCCCCGAACCCCACCGTCTCTCCGTCAATCTTCCCGTCGAGGTACTCTGCCGCTTCCCCTGCCGTTTCAAAGACGCTGCACTCGAAGCGGTTGCGTTTAAATGCCCTTCTCACTTTTTCCAGATCCATATTCTTCTCCTTTTGCATTAAATAAAGGGAAGCCCGAAACAGGCTTCCCTTCTATTTATGCCTCCTCAGAAGGCAGTACTGATTCAGGATGTCTTCTGTGATAATACTTCAGATAAAAGCGGACGAAATTCGCACCGATAAATTTAACAACAATAATAAGAACTATAATCACGCCTACGGGCAGCACGGAGATAGGAAGAAGTGCCGCTCCGGAAGCGATGGTATTGTTGATGACGGCAGAGCCTGCATACTGATACGCAGCAAAAATTGTTCTTTCATCATCATTCATCATGCCCTCTTCATAAAGGTTCTTTGTCATGAAAGCGCCGATATCGGAACTGGTAAAGCTGGATATGAAGGCAAGTCCGGCCACGCCAGGAATTCCCAGAAGGAAACGGAGGAATGGCTGGAAGAGCTTGCCGGCAGCCTTCAAAGCTCCTAAATGCTCGCATGTTTCAATCAATCCCTGCGCGAGCATGGTAACCGGCACCATTGTCAATGCAAAGGCAAAACCTTCCCTTGCACCAAATCCGCCTGTTCCCTGCATTGCAATCTTCGCACCATCGGCATGGCCAAACTGCCCCATCAGGTTCATCAGGTCGAATGCTTTCAGGAAATTATCCTGATGCGCTACAAGCCCTGAAAAGGAGATGATCAGGAAAGCGAGGGACACCCATCCTTTCCATGTCACCTTGTATTCATTTTCCTTCTGCAGCGCTTCCTGTTTATTTTCTTTTGATCCACTCATTGGCTGTTCCTCCTCAGTATCCCATTAAAACAAGCACGAGACGCGTCAGGAACATGACAATAACAGCGTCAATGATCGGCGTTGCAAACATGACCGGATAATAAAGAGCGCGCACTTTGCATACTAAAACGATTCTGGCAAAATGCCCGATCAGCGTTCCCATCGTAATGCATGCCGGAAACAGGATTGTTGCTTCTACCGCGGTCAGATTTCCGCTCATATACATGCCGGCAGCCGTAGCACAGCCTGCAGCTTTTGCGAAGAACGCCGCCAGAAGGACGACGGAAGCTTCACCCGGAAGTCCAAAAATTCCCATGACCGGGGCCAGCAATTTTCCAATCAGCGGCATAATACCTGACAGGTTCAAGAAGGTAATCAGCGTATACGCCATGACCATTGCCGGAGCAATCAGTTCAACGGTAATGTAAAACCCTTTCTTGGCTCCCCTCATAAAATATTCCGGAAGTGACAAATCCTCTTCTTTTTTTACTTCTGCTTTTGCTGTTGCCATACTGCTATTCTCCTTTAAACTTCATTCATTTTTAAAATAACGGCGCCAAGAAGCTTTGCTCTTTCAAACAGGCTGTCCTTAAGCGCATATTCATCTCTTGTATGATTGAACCGGCCCTTGACACCCATGGCGCAGACGGTCGGAACGCCGGCATACACAACGTAGCCCGAATCACTGCCGCCGCCTACAAGCTTTCCTTCTGATACCGGGATTCCATTTTCTTCTCCGGTCTTCTTTACAAATTCGAACAGCTTCCTGTTTTCTTCTGTCATTTTCATGGGAAGCATGCCCTCATGGTATAAAAGGAGTTCTGTCTTCGTTCCTTCTATATAGGTATGATTCAAGACCTTGAGAAGTTCTTCCTTGACTAATGGTGAAATATCCGGATCCTGGAAACGGATATCTCCTTCTACTTCACAGTAGTCCGGAATCGCGTTTGATACGGTGCCGCCTTTAATGGTACCGACATTGAACGTAATTCCCTTATCCCAGTCCGTCATATTCTGGATATCATCAATCTTCTTTGCCATTTCCCAAATGGCACTTCTGCCCTGGCGCGGATTATTTCCTGCGTGAGCCGCAATGCCATGCACAGCGGCCTTGAATACGACGCCGCCTTTTCTGCCAATGACAAGTGAATTATCTTCGTACCCTGTCTCGCAATTAAAGCAGGCTGCGCATCCCCTGGCTTCACGCTGCAGCATAACAGTCGCTTTCGATCCGTTATGGGCGATTTCTTCATCAGAAACAAGAATCACCTTTAATGGACGTCCGGAAAATCCAGCACTGTGAAGAGCCTTCAATGCAGAAAGCATAACAGCAACGCCGCCTTTCATATCCAGTGCGCCGGGTCCGGTAACACGACTGCCTTCTACGGTAAACGGCCTTCTGGCTGCCTCGCCGACAGGAAATACGGTATCCATATGCCCCAAAAGGAGGACGGGCGCACGGGAATCTCCAGGAATTTCAGCAATCAGTGCTTTTCCTTCCTCATCCCATCTGGTACTTGCGCCTGCTTCTTCCAGTTCTTTGAATACCCTTTTGGCGACAAGGTCTACGCCTTCCCGATAAGAGGCAGGACTGTCCTGATTGACGAGATCCTGCCAGAGATCCATCATCTGGGCTTTATGGTCATCTATATAAGCAAAAACATCCTCTTTCATATGATTCCCCCGATTCTTTTCGGATTAGAGCTCAGACAAAAGAGCCATCAGCAGTTTTGTTCTTTCAAAGAGAGATTCTTCCTCTGCCCATTCTCTTTCGGTATGGTTGAACTGTCCTCTGACGCCCAGTGCGCAAAGAGTCGGGATGCCGCAGGCAGTCAGGTGAGCGGAATCGCTGCCGCCGCCGACAGCAATTGCCTTTGCTGTCGGGAATCCATATTTTTCCGCAATGGCTTCCGCTCTTTCAAACAGTTTCTCAGAACTCTCCAGTCTTTCCATCGGCGGGAATACGACGAGCTTCTTGCAGCAGGTCGTTGTCGATTCGACGTACTGCTTCTTGGCAATCTTCTGGAAAGCTTTCTCAATGCGTTCCATTCCGGCTGTTGTCTTGAAGCGGACGTCAACCTTTACCCAGGCATGTTCCGGTACAGCATTGGCTACGGTGCCTCCGGCAATAACGCCGCAGTTGACCGTCGTGCCTTCCTGCCAGTCTGTTTCAGCCTGGATATCAAGGATCTTATGAGCCAGTTCTTCTACAGCACTTCTTCCGTCTTCCGGATTATTGCCTGCATGGGCGCCTACGCCGTCCACTTCGAAGAGGTACTGGGCAACGCCCTTTCTCTCGATAACAACGCTGTTGTCCACACAACCTGTTTCCAGATTGAATCCCATGACAGCGCCCTTTGCTTCTTTTTCATAATCAGCAGATGCTGTGGAATTTCCATGAGCGACTTCTTCATCGCCTGCCAGGATAATCTTGATGCGGTAGCGGTTATAACCGGCTTCCAGAAGGAAACGTACTGCATAAAGAAGGATCGTTACGCCGCCCTTCATATCAAGAACGCCCGGGCCTGTTACCTTTCCGTCTTTAATGGTAAACGGTCTTGCTGCCGCTGTCCCATCACCGAATACCGTGTCCATATGACCTGTCAGGACAATGAACGGCTTACTTGCATCACCGTATTCAGCAACAAGCATATTGCCTGCCTTTTCGTATTCATGGAACCAGACTTTGAATCCGCATTTTTCCAGGAAATCTTTTACATCGCGGCCTACACCGTCGACGCCTGCCTTGTTTCCTGATCCGCAGTCTCTGTCTACCAGAAGCTTCCAGGTATCCACCATAGCTTCACGATTCTGATCTACCTTATCAAATAACTGAACAACATCTTCCATACTTCCCAGCCTCCTTGTGCTTATCCGCTTAGCGGCCTAAACTTTTATTCAAATTGATATGGCAGTTGCCTGGGTATGTAACCCGCAGCCACTATATCTATGATTATATGTCATCCTACTCTTTTTAAAAAGTGAAAATTGTAATAAGAGCCGACATTGTAAATAAATTTCATTTTATGATTTTTTCACATTCGCCCATGAAAAAAGCAGCCATAACGGCTGCGCTGATGTATTATTTCTTTGATCTTGGCTGACTCCGGGCTCTTGCAAGAAGCTGAGACCTGTTTTCCACATGAAAATGATGCATCAATTCCTCGACATGGTAGCGGACCGTGCGCGGACTGATGTCGAGCGTTCCTCCGATTTCCTTATACGTTTTCCCATCGCAAAGTTCGGAAAGAATCTGCTTCTGGCGGCGCGTCAGATCGACATCTGTCTTGAATCTTTCCATCGCAAGAAGCGTCCTGGCATATTCGTAATTGGCCCGGCCGGCAGTAATGGCAAATTTTTCATCTTTGCCGACAGCAAACCAGGGATTGGACGCATGAATATGCGTGATGAAAATATGCTCCCCGTCTCTTCTCATCAGCATGGTCACTCTCTGCACTTCACTGATGACCAGTTTGTACTCCTGAGGCACATAGACATGGCATTCGCAAAGAACAAGGCCCGCGTTTTCCCCAATCATCTGCGTGTCATAACGGTCGCCGTCCGCCTTCATCATCGGAATTTCCTTACGAGCCTGCTTCTTGATGTAGTAATCCCGTGCTTCTGCCTCTGTGCGGTTGAATCCGGGCGCCATATATCCGATCCAGCTGAATCCCTGCGGATCTGCCAGATCAAGCAGCTCTTTTATGGTGGCTGACTTGTCATACCATTTATGAATAAAGTTTTTTGCAACGTCCGCGGACTTCTCCCGAAAGTCTTTATTATCCATTAGTTACTCCCCACAATCCAATATGTAACATAACGTACATTTTGCATTAATTTGCTTTATTTCTCTCTATTGTATCGAATTTGCACCAATAAGAACACTGTCATTTATGACAGTAAGGATAATTTTGACCCTTAATCTTTTTTATAAGTCATTATGCATTATAAAAAGCTCTGACCAGGATTTGACCGAATCAGAGCTTTTATACTTATTTCAGGCAAATGAGCCCCTTTTAATCTTTCGCGATTCTTTTTATGAATTCACTGACAGCCGCAAGCCCGTTTTTCAATGTTTCCCTGTCTGCAGCGTAGCCGATTCTCATGGAATGCGGTTCTTCGAAGCAGTCGCCTGGTGTAACAAATGCGCCTGTTTCATGATACATATCGCGGCAGAAATCATAGGAGTCCATAGGAAGATCGTAGTAGACAAGAGAAGTCGTGCCTGCCTTCGGACGTACGTAGGAAACGTGCGGTTCACTCTTGACCCACGCATCAAGGACGGAAAGGTTTTCACGGATCAGAGCCCTGTTGCGTGAAAGGATCTCATCTTTGTGGCTGAGAGCCAGAGCGGCAATCGTTTCATCAATCATGCCGCAGCTGATCAGATCATAGTCCCTGTGGCTCCTGCATGCAGCAAGAACAGATGGATCCTTTGTAGCAATCCAGCCAAGGCGTACACCGGCAAGGGAGAATACTTTGGACATGGAGCTGACGGAAATGCCTTTTTCATAAAGATCCGCAGCAGAAGGAGACCAGACATCTTCCTGTGTGAGGTGGCGGTAAACTTCATCGACCATCAGGTGAGCGCCGCATTCCCTGGCGATTTCCACGATTTCCTTAAGAAGGGCTTCATCCATCAATGCACCAGTCGGGTTGTTAGGGTTATTGAGGCAGATCATCTTCGTTCCCTTGACAGCGAGACGTCTGAGTTCATCGAGGTCAGGCAGGTAGTTCTTATCTTTTTCCAGATGCATGACTTTAACATCTGCGCCAAGCGATGCAGGAATGGAATACAGCTGCTGATAGGTCGGCATGACGGAAATGACGCGGTCGCCCGGTTCCACGATGGAATAGAACAGATGGTGGTTTGCCCCTGCTGCGCCATGGCAGGTCACGATTTCATCTGTATTCACGGTCTTGTAAAGAGAAGCGATTCCTTTCAAAAGTTCCGGCTTGCTGTAGATATCCCCGTATGTCAGTCTTCTGGCACAGATATCATCCAGGAATTCCTTCTTGTCTGTATGAGTCAGTTCAAAAAGTTCATCCAGTGAAATGGAATCCACGCAGGTTTCCGCTATATTATATTTCGCACCGACTTCATACTCATTCATCCATTCTTCCACGGCAAATGGAGCAATTTTCATAACAATCCATCCTTTCATCAATGACCATCACTCAGAAAAAAAGGTGTTCCAAGATTTTCCTTGTAACGCCGAAGCGCCGTACCTGCGGAAAATCTCGAAACACCTTTTTACGCCCCCATCCGGTGACAGGGACAGTGTGGATATACATTTATGGAATTAAGTTACCATATCCTGCATTTCTTTGCAAGTTCTTACATTATAAATTCTACTTCAGAAGCTGCGGACCGGTTTTTGCTTCTCTTTTTGAAAGCCATTCGCTCCACTTCATATGGTATCCCGTCTTGTGATTCTGCTGTACATACTCATAGAAAGCTTTGATCATTTTAGCCTTCTCTTTGTAGTATGGGTTCTTCCACTGGTTCGTGCCGTTACCTTCGTAATTGACGATATTTCCGCCAATGGCATGCTGTCGTTCAAGAATCGTTTCCATCGGAAGCTGCGGGTTCCGCATCATGTCATACATGGCCATGAAGGCAGTCGTTCTTCCCTTTCCTGCTTCGCAGTGGAAATGAAGCCAGCTGTCTTTGGGCAGGCGTCTGTAGAGCGCAATCATCTGGTCAATCATATCCGGATCCGGCCAGATATGATCTGTAGCAGGAATGCGGACATAGCGGATACCTAATTCGCGCGTCAGTTCTTTCTCCGTCGAAGCCTCAGAAACGGTCAGCGGCTGAAGGCGGTCTTCGCGCACTCTTGCCCCTGGCGGGCTGATCAGGATTGTCTTCCCCGGAAGGAAAGCAAATGTCCGGTTTTCTTCTGCCAGGATTTGATCGAGGCTTTTCCCGACATTGCCCCAGTTCCTCTTGCCGTACCGGCTAATCGCCTCACCATTGGCGAAGCCGTGCGTTTCCTGCTTGAGATCGATGTCATAGATCGGGCCCTTCGTATGCTTCCTGATTTCCTTGATCAATCCGCGGAATCCGTCAGCAGAAGGCTGGGCGCTTCCAGAAATATGAAGAGCTTCAAGTCCCTGATACATCTTTTCCCCGGCATGTTTCTTGACAAAAGGATCAGAAGTGCTGCGGAAATTCACTGGAAATTTTTCCCCTACCGGCGCATCGAGCCGCCAGACTTTTGCTTCATAGGGAGTTCTTGCTGCATTGGCATAACGGATATTGGGATTCAGGATGACCTGTGGTGCTGCAGGAACCATTTCCTGCTGAGCCGTCACGACTTCATGCGGCGCTCCTGACAGATCAGCGGCCCCTGCTGCTCCCCATCCCATAGAGAGGCAAAGGGAAACTGCGGCTCCCAAGTAAAGTAAACGTTTTGCTGCCCGGTTCATATACATCCCCCATTCCAAATCCCTGATTCTTATCAACACGATATTCTTACTACCAGTATACACTTTCGCCGCGAGGAAATCAGCAGGATTCATTGATGAAGGCCACAGCAGATTCCCGTATTAAACGCTTCAGCCTGAAGTGTTACAATAAAGACAGCCCGACGGAGCCTTTATTCTTATGGCTCCCATGAAAGCCATTTCTGTCATTTTTTGTTCAGGAGGGATGCATCATGAAAAGCGGTATTTACACAGTCAGCCACGGCGCTCACATTTATTATGAAAGAGAAGGAAAAGGCCGCCCCATTGTTCTGATTCACGGCTGGGGATGCTCAGGCCGTTTCTACAAGAAAAATGTAGAAGGATTAAAAGACAGGTATGAAGTCATTACCATGGATATGAGGGGACATGGCCGGTCTTCCAAGATGCTTGACGGATACTCCATCGACCGCATGGCAAAGGACATCCATGAAGTCATTGAATACCTGGGACTGAAGGATGTCCTGCTCATGGGCTGGTCCATGGGCGGCCCGACCATGCTCTCCTACTGGAAGCAGTTCGGAAAAGACCGCGGCCATCTGGCTGGTCTTGGACTTATTGATATGACGCCATTCCCGTTCAGCCCGGGTGAATGGAATTCCCACAGCCTCAGAAATTACAATACGGAAGGTTTCAACCAGTTTGCAAAATCTATCCAGACCGACCATGCTGCTTTTGTCAAAGCATTCTCTCAGAATATTTTCCAGGGAGGAAAAATTCCGGAAGGATTTGACTGGATGAAGGATGAAATGATGAAACTTCCGGTTCCGATAGGAATTGCACTCTACTGTGATTACTGCTACAGCGATTACACTGACGTCCTTGGTACGATCACCGTTCCAACCATCGTTCTTTCCTCCAACAGCGGTATTTTCCCGCGGAGCATAGAACAGGGGACCTGGATTGCTTCCCAGGTTCCGCATGGGGAATTCGTTCCTTTCGAAAAAGGCGGACACCTCCTCTTCTGGATTGAATCCGAAAAATTCAACAAGGCAGTTTCCTCCTTCTTTGATAAAATCTAAACTTTCATAAGAAAAAGGTGCGAGATAATCATTCGTCTCACATCCTTTTTTGAATGCTTAAATTGTTCTCTATAACTCTTCCTTTTCCGGTCTTAGGAGCAAAAGAATCAAAAGAACCGGCAGCCCCCATACGTAAGCAAAGGAATAACGGAAGGCATATCCCGCAGGCGTTGCGGCAAGAAGCGTCGCGGTATTCAGCAAAAGCGGAAGTGCTGCAAGGATGCACCAGCTCCTATGATCCACATAAAATGCAGCCGACAGAAGAATCGTCAGCCAGAAGGCAAAGCCGGCTCCCAGAAACTGGCTTCCTTCATACTGGAAATTGGCGAGGAACGATTTCAATCGGGCAGGCATGGGAAAATTTCCTACGGCCATCCTGTCATTGTCTGCCGGAAGCATATGTTTCGTATTCTCATCGGTCAGAGCCCAGCCGAATCTGGACTGCACGTCATAAGCGCCTGGAATCAAGGACCAAAGGCCATAGGTCTGTGTCATCCAGCCCTCCAAATATAAGCGCGGATTTTTCAATCCCGTATCTGCCCATGCAAGGAGGAATTCTTTCTTATGGTCATTCAGCCAGCCGCGTCTGAAATCATCATTCCACTTGACGTAATCAACCGTATATGGCTGGTAATCATTTTTCCAGTTTTCTTCAGGAAGGAGATGGTCCATCAGAAGAACCGTGCTCTCACTCCGGCTGCCGTCAAGCGCAAGCACTCTTCCCATCTGCTGCAGAGGGATTCCCATGCTTTCCTGAAAAAGAGGCTCCTCATTCATTTCATGAAGAATCATGCGGCCGGGGACAATTGAAATGACCAGGCAGCAAAGAATGACGGCCAGAATCTTTTTCCATGACGGGTTATGGTACATGAGAAAGGCCGCCATGAGAACAGCGGCAGCGGCGCCATTGCTTCGAAGGAGCATAAGGCCGAGCGCGGCTGCTGCCAGAAGAATATACCTGCCCTTCTCCCATTTCTCTTTCCTTTCCGTGATAAAAAGCCACATCCATACTAAAAGGGCGGCAGAAAAAAGCCCGTCCCTGACAGCTGCGATGGCATAATTTCCTGACATCGGAAAGAGAAGGAAGTACAGGTAAAGAATGTACCCCGCATTTTCATCCACATGCTCCTTCACCCAGAAGGAAAACCTTGTAAGCACGGCTGAGATGACAGCAAGCTGCAGACAGGAAAGGATAAAGATGGATACTTCCCGCGTGCCGAATAGCTTCCTTGCTGCTTCCGCTCCATACCCGTAAATGAGGGAATAGAGCCCCGGAAACTGGACGCCCGCATATTTCGGATTATCCATCATGAATACCGTATCATTCATCCCGGGTGCCGGGTAGAATGCGAGAAGAAAAATCAAATCATAAAGAAACATGGTGCCAGCAAGAACAGGGAACCATTTCCGCCCCAGGCTTTTATGCGGCAGTATCCTTACGCAAAGGAGAAGCTGCACGAGACTCTGCATCAATGCAAAGCCAATGAAAGCAAAGAGAACGAGGAACGGGATATCTGACAGCGCCAGCACCGGATCAAGAGCAGAGCGCAGCAGTTCCTGATCATCCATCCGGAAAATCTTAATCGTATACCAGATGGCAATCCCTAGCGGAATCCCGCCAAAGAGGCTGGCCCTTCCCAGTCTTCCATGAATTGTCAGATAAGGCATGGCCGCCTCCTTTCAAATAATCTGTTATACCTTCAGGTTAAAATGTAATCCGCCGTTTCTCTGATACAGGTCTTAATCTTTCCAGTGCGTATACCCATCACCGCTTCTGTCCCTCGGCTCGGGAAATACTGCTTTCTCATCATGAATGGTATTTCGCATTGGTTCCATCGGAATGGTTTCCGTGTCTGCCCTCCAGTGCATCCTGCTGTAGCGGCCTTCAGGAAGGAACGGCAGCAAGAGGAAAAGCGGCATGCAAAGCGGGAAGAAATATACATAACGGAAAACAAAGGCGGCCGGCGCAGCAATCATCAGCGTCCCCCAGAGAAGACAGGACGGAAGAAGCACAAGGAATCTCGTGTACTGTCGTCTTCTGAAAAGAAGAAGTCCTATGCAAAGAGTAATCCACAGGCAGGTGCCCGCTCCAAGATAGCGGCTGTGATCCCACAAGTACGTGCCCAGGTTTTCCTGCGTCTTCGGATCAAAGAATTTCAGGATGGTTGCTGTATGATAGGCATTATTATGCTGCGGCGCAAGGCCGTTCTTCAGATCATTTTCCGAAAAGGCCCATCCGAATCTCGACTGCGTCATTTCGTCGGGTGCGGGGAATGCCCAGTATCCGTATGTGGCAAAAAGCCATGCTTCTACATATGTTTCTTTATTTCTCTCTCCTAATGATTTCCAAGCTTTCCAGAATTCATCCGGGTGGTTATTGAAGTAATAAAAATCGAAATTACTGTTCCATTTGATCAGATCTGCCGTAAACGGATCGTACCAGGTCTTGATCTGTTCAGGCATCATCATACGGATCGTGTAGTTTTCCTCCGCTTTTGTCAAAGGCGCCCCCACTGCCACGGTCCTTGAATACTGCTGAAGCGGAATCCCCACTCTTTCCTGAAAGAGCTGCGGAAGATCCAGCGTCTCTTTAATGACTATATCCGGCGTAATGGAAATAACAATCATGACAAGAGATGTAAGAAGGACTTTCATGCGGACATGCTTGATCAGGATGATAATACTCAGCATCATGGGAATAAAGACGAAAATGCCATTATTCCGGAGCATCATCATCCCAATGCCGGCAAGCGCATAAAGATATTTGTTCGATTCCCACGCATTTTCCTTGTATCCGGATACAAAAGATGTCATAAGCGGAACCCAGAGGAGAATCACTGCGGAAAAAGGGACATCCTTCACGTTGGAAAACGACATATTGACAATCATAGGAAGGAATCCGTAATAAAGTGCCAGTCCCCAGGAAAGCCACATGCGGCCGGTCTTTCTGTATACCCAGGAAAGGGTATAAGAAATAGCGCAGGCCAAAAGAAACATCTGCACAACGGATATGAACGCAAGTCCGTAAGACGCACTTCCCGTCAGTTCTTTGGAAAGCTCCGTCGGCCCGTAAACGGCCATGCAGTAAATAAATGTATGCTGCCCGGCCGCCCAAATGCCTGCTCTCATGATATCCGTCGTATCATTCATTCCTGTTCCCGGATAAAACACGAGAAAGAAGGGCATCCATGCCAGAAAAAGAAATGCTGCAATCAGCGCAAAAGGCGCATCGAGAGGACTGCCTCCAGGTCCTTCCTTTTCCGGAATCGGAGGAATTTTCTCAAGCAGCCGGAGAAGCAGCGTAAGTACGATGAAAGTGGCAGCGCCTGCCGCCAGAACCATAGGTATATCTTCAACATGAAGCAGCCTTGCCCTGTTCCACGGATTGGAAAAAGGGTGCCAGCCGATTCTGTATGTGTAAAACTCACAAAAGCCCATGAGCAGCGCAATAAATCCAGTCAGTGCCGTCAGCCATGGTCTTCCCTGATGAGTCATGTCATCACCTCTTGCCTTTAAATGTAACCTATATTATACAAAATTTTATAAGGAGTGTCGAAAACAAAGGCGATCATCCATGGACGCTTTATGAAATCAGTCCATTCCTATGGTATAATAAATAAATAGAGAAATTTCGGTATTTGGAAATCGGATTTCTGAAAGGAGTATATGATGAATAGAGAAGAAAGAGTAAGAGCCGCTCTGGCTTCCAAAGATGTAGACCGTGTTCCGGTCGCTACCTGGATGCATCTTTCCCAGTTTGATCAGGACCCGATCTCTCTGGCAGAAGCAGAAGTTGAGCTGACAGAAAAATATGATTTCGATTACATCAAAATGATGCCTTTTGGATTGTACAGCACACAGGACTTTGGCAATCAGCTGACGATCTACTGTGATCCTTATGAAGAACCAATCGTTAAAAGATTCGCCATCCAGAGCCCTGCTGACTATGATGCATTAAGAGCGATTCCTGCCATTCAGGGTACATATGGCAAGCAGATTGAATTTGCAAGGGAACTGATCCGCCGCCGTACACCGGGCACCCCCTGCATCCAGACAATCTTCAGCCCATTCTCTACCTTGAAGAAAATGGCCGGCGACCGTCTGCTGAAAGATATGATTTCCTATCCTGAAGCCGTTCATCATGCACTGGCTGCCATCACTGCAACCACACTGGATTTTGTCAGCTACAATATCGATGCCGGTGTCGATGGCTTCTTCTTTGCCACACAGAATGCCGTCCGCACGATGATGTCACCTGACCAGTTCCAGGAATTCGGCGCATTCTATGACCTGCAGGTCATCAAATCCTATGCGAAGAAAACCTGGTTCAATGCTGTTCATATCCATGGCGAAGACATTTACTTCAATGAAGTCGCCTCATATCCGGTCAATGCCATCAACTGGCATGACCGTCACACCTGGCCGACACTGAAAGAAGCCAGAAATCTGACTGACAAATGCCTCATGGCAGGCATTAAATCTGCTCCTTACTTCGTAGACGGAGTTCTCCAGTATGACGATATCGTCCTCGATGGAACCCCGGAAGAAATCACTGCGCATGTCAAGGATGCCATCGAACAGGTGGATGGCAAAGGCCTGATCTTAGGGCCAGGCTGCGTCGTCAATCCGAAAGCTTCCGAAGAAAACCTCCGCGCTCTCCGCAAAGCAACTGAACTTTAATAAAAAAATAAATGAAGGGGCTGTGACAAAATGTGTAACCATTTTGCCACAGCCCCTTTTTCTATTAGAAAATTTCGGCTTATAGGACATTTCGTGTTGGTTTTAATGCCGATGAAACCCGTATTTATCCGGCTCCATCGGCATTTTAAGATTTTCAGTGATTCTTAAAGGGTGGACAAAACGTGTTGGTAAAAAGTCTCAGACACC
>ENA-UEPJ01003124-UEPJ01003124.1-human-gut-metagenome-genome-assembly--contig:-NODE-3124-length-15388-cov-8.712756_pt1 | contig 15388 bp, 10 predicted proteins | sample MGYA00242890_ERZ507896 | MGnify/ENA primary metagenome ERZ507896 (study PRJEB26167, sample SAMN06115508) | human gut metagenome | host: Homo sapiens | place: China:Qinghai | collected 2015-08-20... | reverse complement strand
TGGACGGCGTCATTATGGAGGATGTCGCCGATATTTCGGCCGAGGACCTCTCTTCGGGTGACGCCACGACGCTGATCGGTTCCGCCATCGCGGGTCTGAACGCCGAGGATATCGAGAGTTTCAATATCCTGAAGGACGGTTCGGCCACCTCGATCTACGGTGCGCGCGCTATGGCCGGCGTGATCGTCATTACGACCAAAAAGGGACGTGCCGGCGTCAGCCATATCAATTATACGGGCGAGTTCACGTATCGTATGATTCCCTCCTACGCCGATTTCAACATCATGAACTCTCAGGACCAGATGTCCGTCTATCAGGAGCTGTACAACAAGGGCTGGCTGGGCAATTCGCGTGTCACCAACGCGTCGGCGAGCGGTGTTTACGGCAAGATGTATTCGCTGATCAATGCCGGACTGCTGGAAAACACCGTGGAGACGCGCAACCGCTACCTGCGCAAGGCCGAGTACCGCAACACGGACTGGTTCAAGGAGCTTTTCCAGAATACGGTCATGCACTCGCATTCGGTAAGTATCACTTCGGGTACCGAGAAGTCCGCCTACTATGCGTCGATCAGCGCCCTTTTCGATCCGGGATGGACGAAGACCAGCGAGATTTCCCGTTATACGGCCAATCTCAATGCGACGTATAATATCTCGGACGCCCTTACGCTCAACCTGATTACCAACGGTTCGTACCGTAAGCAGAAAGCGCCCGGAACGCTCGGCGCCACGACCGACTATGTAACGGGCGAGGTGAAGCGCGATTTCGACATCAACCCTTATTCGTATGCCCTGAATACTTCGCGCGTGCTCGATCCGAAGGAGTATTATGTCCGTAACTATGCGGATTTCAATATTCTCCATGAACTGGCGAACAACTATATCGACCTGAACGTCGCCGATGTGAAATTCCAAGGCGAACTGAAGTGGAAGGCTTTCAAGGGATTCGAGGCTTCGGCGCTGGCGTCGGTGCGCTATACCGGAACTTCGCAGGAGCATAACGTACGCGAGGCTTCCAATCAGGCGAATGCCTACCGGGCCATGGGTACGACGACGATTCGCGACAACAACCCGTTGCTGTACAAGGATCCGGATGATATTTACGCCGTTCCCGTATCGATTCTGCCCGCCGGCGGTATCTACACCCGTACGGACAACCGGCTGCTGTCCTATGACTTCCGTTTCTCCGCGACCTATAATACGACGATCAACAATACGCATATTATCAATGCTTACCTCGGTATGGAAACCAACCAGAGCGATCGTCAGAAAACGTGGTTCCGCGGCTGGGGCCTGCAGTACGATTCGGGTGAAATTCCGTTCTACGACTATCTCGTCTTCAAGAAGGGCAAGGAGGATAACTCGCCCTATTACGAAATGGGCAACACCCACTACCGCAACGTCGCTTTCTTCTTCAATGGGACCTACTCCTACAAGGGCCGCTATACGCTTAACGGCACGCTGCGTTACGAAGGTAACAACGCGCTGGGCCTGACGACCCGTTCGCGCTGGCTGCCTACGTGGAACGTTTCGGGCGCATGGAACGTCCACGAGGAAAATTTCTTCAATTCGATCAGCAAGGCCGTTTCGCACCTGTCGCTCAAGGCCTCCTATTCGCTGACGGCCGACCGCCCCTCGGTGACCAATGCGCTCGCCGTCATCCAGAGCTATTCGCCGTGGCGCCCCTCGGCCGGCGTTACCGAGTCGGGTCTGACGATCAAGGATCTGGAGAACAGCGATCTGACCTACGAGAAGAAGCACGAGCTGAATATCGGTGCGGATTTGGGCTTTCTGGACAACCGCATCAACCTGACCGTTGACTGGTACAAGCGCGACAACTTCGACCTGATCGGTCGGGTGATGACGCAGGGTATCGGCGGCCAGATCCAGAAGTACGGCAACGTCGCGACGATGAAGTCGCGGGGTATCGAGTTCTCGCTTTCGACGAAGAACATCAAGACGAAGGATTTCAGCTGGACCACCGATTTCATCTATTCGCACATGAAGAACGAGGTGACCAAGTTCAATACTTCCACCCGTGCCTTCAACCTCGTTTCCGGTATCGGTTTCTCGCGTGAGGGCTACCCGGTGAATTCGCTTTTCTCCTACGATTTCCGGGGGCTGAACGAAGACGGCGTTCCGACATTCATCAACGAAGCAGGCGTGCTGACTTCGACCGATATCAACTTCCAAGAGACCGAGCGTTTCGACAATCTGGTTTATTCGGGTCCCTCGGAGCCGACGGACGTCGGAAGCTTCGGCAACATCTTCCAGTACAAAGGTCTGCGTCTGAACGTCTTCATCACCTATTCGTTCGGCAACGTCGTTCGTCTCGATCCGGTCTTCTCCAGTATCTATAACGACCTCGACGCCATGCCGCGCGAGTTCCGCAACCGCTGGATGACGCCCGGAGACGAAAGATACACCGATGTTCCGGCTATCGTGTCGAGCCGTCAGGTGCGGAATGACAGCAAGTTGTCGTACGCCTACAATGCCTACAACTATTCTACGGCCCGAATCGCCAAAGGCGACTTTATCCGCATGAAGGAAATTTCGCTGACCTACGACTTCCCGAAGCGCTGGATCAAGAAGCTGAGAATGTCCAACCTCGCGCTCAAGATTCAGGCGACGAACCTCTTCCTGATCTATGCCGACAAGAAGCTCAACGGTCAGGATCCGGAATTCTTCAATTCGGGTGGTGTGGCCACTCCCGTGCCGAAGCAGTTTACCTTAACGCTCAAAATCGGTTTATAATTTAGTTTAAAGCATATGAAAACGAACAAATTGATATATTTCCTGCTTGCGGGACTTCTTGTTGCGGGACTCTCCTCCTGTAACGATTTCCTCGACGAGCAGCCTGACAACCGGACGATTATCGATTCGGAAGAGAAGGCTATCAAGATGCTGGTATCGGCTTATGCGGACAGCCAGCCGTGGCTTTTCCTCGAAATGGCTTCCGACAATACCGATAACCACGGCGCCAATTACGATGGCTGGAGCCGTTTCTGGCAGGAGAGCTATGAATGGAGCGATCCGACCGAAACCGACAACGAAGACGCCGCTCACACGTGGGAAGCCCACTACATGGCTATCGCCAACGCCAACGAGGTGCTCAAGGCCATCGACAAGATGGAGATGACCGACAAGCTGAGCGCCGCAAAAGGCGAAGCGCTTATCTGCCGTGCCTATGCCCACTTCGTGCTGGTGAACGTTTTCTGCCAGCATTACGATCCTGCGCATCCCGACGATCTCGGTATTCCCTATATGGAGAAGGCCGAGACGGAACTCGATCCCAAATACGAGCGCGGAACCGTCGCCGAGGTCTACGCCAAGATCGAGAAGGATATCGAAGAGGGACTGCCGCTGATAAACGACGTGATCTATTCGGTGCCCAAGTACCATTTCAACAAGCGTGCGGCCAATGCGTTCGCGGCCCGTTTTTACCTCTACTACCAGAAATGGGACGAGGCGGTAAAATACGCTACGGTGGCGCTGACCAATTCGCCTGCCGGTTCGCTCCGCAATTATGAGGAGCTGCTGGAATATCCGATGAACAACGGCGCTACACTGAATACGGCGGCTACCTACTATGTCAGTGCGGATCTGACGTGCAATTTCATGATGGCCACCGCCTATTCGTATGCCGGCCGCGTATTCGGCGGATACGGTGTCGGAATGCAGTACAATCACGGACAGATGATTGCCGATAACGAGGGCATAGACTGCACGAATACTCCCTTCGCTCCCTACACGTGGAAGTGCGAACCGCTTCGCTTTGTCAGCGGAATCGACAAAATCCTGCTGCCCCGTGTTCCCTATCTGATCGAGGACCTCGACCCGGTGGCGGGAACAGGCTACAGGCATACCGTCTATCCGCTCTTCACGGCCGAAGAGACCCTGCTGACCCGCGCCGAGGCCTATATCATGCAGAAGGACTACACGGCGGCCCTGAGCGACATGAATCTCTATCTTTCGAATTCATGCAGTAAATACAAGACGCTGACCGAGGCCAATATTTCGAGTTGGGCCGCATCGGTTGCGGATTACGATCCCAAGAATCCGACTCCGAAGAAGCCGCTCAACCCGGCTTTCGAAATCGATCAGACGCAGGAGGGCATGATTCATACGCTGCTGTTGCTGCGCCGCTACGAGACGCTGCACTACGGCCTGCGCTGGTTCGACGTGAAGCGCTTCGGTATCGAGATTTACCGCCGCACCCTGACCAGCAACGATTTGGGAATCAAGAGCGTGGACGATACGTTGGAGGTCCGGGACAACCGCCGTGCCGTTCAGCTGCCCGCCGATGTGCTCGCGGCCGACATGACTCCTAATCCGAGATAATGATAATTCGCTGATCTATATATAAAAGTTGAACGTTATGAAAAAAACAATATTAGGATTATTCGCATTCGTCTGCGCTTTTTCGGGCATCTCGTGTTCCGAAGACGATCTGAGCGGCACGAGTGTCATCAAACCGGAGCAGACGACGGAGACGCCTTTGGACGCGTGGCTTTACAAAAACTATATCGAGCCTTATAACATCGAGTTCCGCTACCGTTATGAGGATATGGAGAGCGACATGATCTACGATCTGACTCCCGCGAACTACGAGAAGTCGGTTCAGATGGCCAAGCTGGTCAAGCACCTCTGCCTGCAGGCTTACGACGAGGTGACCGGAAGCCGCGACTTCATCACCAGCTACTTCCCGAAGATGGTTTTTCTGGTCGGCAGTCCCGCCTATAACAACAACGGCGAGGTCGTGCTGGGTACGGCCGAAGGCGGAACCAAGATTACGCTCTATGCCGTCAACAATATGGACCCGACCGATGTGGACCTGCTGAACGAGTGGTATTTCAAGACGATCCACCACGAATTCGCTCATATCCTCAACCAGAAGAAACCCTTCTCGACGGATTTTAATCAGATCACCGGTTTGGCCACGGGCATCCGCTATGTCGGCAATGCCTGCTGGGACGTCTATCCTTCGGAGGACTTGGCGCTTAAGGACGGTTTTATCAGCCGTTACGCTTCGACTTCGGCCGAGGAGGAGTTCGTGGAGGTAAGCTCCATCTACGTCACCAACACGGCTGCCACTTGGGAGGAGATGCTCGAAACGGCCGGCGAGGTGGGCCGTCCGATGCTCGAAGCCAAATTCGAGATCGTGGACAAATACATGAAGAACGATTGGGGAATCGATCTGGACGAATTGCGCAAAGTCGTTTTACGCCGCCAGAAAGAACTTCCGAACCTCGATTTAGATGCCACTAATTAAGTAAAAAAGGATGTTTATGAAAAAAATATTGATATTACTGGCTCTGCCCCTGCTTTTCAATTCCTGCCTGAAGGACGATGAGGATAAATTCTCGAAATCGGCGACGGAACGTATTGAAGAGGCGGTCAAGGAAGCCATCACTGTACTTCAGGGCGCAGAAAACGGCTGGCGGATGGAGTTGTATCCCGAAAGCGAGCGCATTTACGGCGGCTACACGCTTTTCCTGAAATTCAATGCCGACAATACGGTCGTCGCTTCCAGTGAGAATTTCGCTGCGGGCAAAACCGAATCGTCCTACTATTCGGTGGTTGCGGAGAGCGGTCCCGTACTCGCGTTCGACACCAATAACGACATCATCCACTTCTACTCCTCGCCGACGACGGGGGCTGAACTCGGCATCGGTACGAGCAACGGAGGTCTGGAGGGCGATTCCGACTTCATCGTCATGGAGGCTTCCGCCGATTTCGTGAAACTCAAGGGGCGCAAAACCAACAATTACGCCTACCTCTATCCGATCGAGGCGGGGGTGAATTGGAAGACCGAATTGCAGAGCTATCAGGATGCGGCTGCCAAGATGGACCTGATCTATACCCGTTGCGTGGTCGATGGCGTTGCCTATCCGATTGACTGGGAGATGAGGCTCAACAACTTCTCTTCCCGCGTTTTCAGGATCTCCTACACGCCGGCTCCCGGAGACGACGGTTCGGTCTCCGCGGGCGAGGTCGTCAAGGCTCCTTTTGTCTTTACCGAAACGGGTCTCAAATTCTATTCGCCCCTGACGATCGGAAACGCTACGGTTTCGGAGATGACTTTCAAGGAGGACTATTATTTCGAGAATGAAGACGGAAGCGTCAAGATCTATTCGCCCAAGCCCGTCCGCTCGAATAACAAGCTTACGATTAATCCGGCGGACATTACCTTCAGCAGCGCGACCGTCAATGTGACGCCGAGCGTCGCCACCGATTATTACTATTTCGACGTTTATGAAAAGGCGGATCTCGAAGGCGAGAGCGACATGGCGATCATCAAGTCGCTGATCTCCGAGATGAACTCCTTGGTCGGGACTTATACGGCCGATTTCATCGTCTCCGCTCTCGGCAAGAAGGGCGCGGCGAGCGAGATCTTCGAGGACCTCTCTTCGGAAACGGATCATGTGGTCATCGGGTTCGGCATCGTCGCTACGGAGAATGTGGTTCTGGCTACGACGGATCTTTTCAGGAAGGAATTCACTACGGAGAAGGCTCCCGAACTCGATGAGGCTTATGCCGCTTGGCTCGGTACGTGGACCGTGACGAGTACGACCTCGATGAAGTCTGCCAAGCCGATCTCCTTCGACGTCACTTTCTCCACGAAGGTCGCCAATACCAACTTTGCGCTTACCGGATGGGCCATCTCGGCTTATCGCGACCGGTTCCCCGCAATTGCCACTTTCGACAAGGAAACCGGTTATATCATGATCCAGAGCTATCAGGAGATCGGAGCTACCGGAGACGGCACCGTTCGCTATGTCGCTCTTTGCCGTGACAAGAATGTAAGCGGTAAATATTATTATCCGGTAGGCGGTTCCTATGTGGGCCTGATCGGTGCCATAATGTCTGACGGAAAGGGCAAGGTTATCGGCAATGAACTCACTCTTACGGGAGATGTGGAGGCCGAGGTGGTTATGATGGACCAGTTCGTTTACAATGGGTCCAACTATCTGGGCAAGTATAATCCGACGGCCGACTCCGGATTTACGGCCGACGACTATCCGGTCGGACCGTTTACGCTGGTGAAAAAATCTCCGGCCGCTGCCCCCGTTAAGGGGAAAGCCATGCTGGCAGGTAAATTTGCAGCTGCTGCGGACCGGAATATGAAGCCGGCCGTTCCGCAATTGACTTCGGCGCCGTCGTTCGAACGGCGTGCCGTTAATGCAAATGCAGTGATGCTCAAGTAAGATCGCTTGCATTATTGATCAAGGGGAGGGAGGAGCATCGACGGCTCCTCCCTTTTTTTGTGAAGCCGGGGTAGGGCGTGAGATGTTTCCGCAACTGAAAAAAGCAGAAAAAATGCAGCGGGCATTTGCAGATTTGAAAAAGAATTTTTACCTTTGCACCACGATAATACGGAAAGGAGTATTCCTGACCACGATATCGGGATGGTGCCATAGCTCAGTTGGTAGAGCAAAGGACTGAAAATGCCTCGGTCAAGCACTTGAAACAGACTTATAAAACATTAAATACAAGATGGTTACAGAAATGTGACCATCTTTTTTTGTCCCTCGAAATCGGTCGAAAATACACTGGTTTACACAACTTGTGTAAACCAAATGTGTAAACCGAAACGAGGATGTCTGCAACGGGAGTAAACGTACTTTTATACCGTTCCAAAACACTTGCGAACGGAGAACATCCGCTGATGCTCTGCGTAACGAAAGAGCGTAGGCGCAAATATGTCAGCATGGGTATTTCGTTGGCCGCCCGATATTGGGATTTCGACAAGAGCAGGCCGAAACGGAATTGCCCCAACCGAATCTATATTGAAAAGTATATCGCCGACAAACAGCGGGAATATACGGATAAGGTGATTGAACTGACTTGCGAGGAAAAGGCATTTACGGCCAATACACTCGTCGAGAAAGTTTGTGGCGGCTATACGACCAAGACCGTAGGGCAGCTCTTTACCGAGCAAATCGAAGCGTTGCTTGCGGCCAAACGAACAGGGTACGCCTTATCGGTACGGCAGGCATATACCTCGCTCATGCGATTCAACGGGCATCTGAATATCTATTTTTCAGAGATAGATGTTACATGGCTTAAACGCTATGAAACATGGCTGCGTTCGGCAGGGTTGGCGGATAATACAATCGGGATTCGATTCCGTTCATTGCGTATGCTCTACAATCTGGCTATCGAACAGAAAATCGTCAAGGCCGAATACTATCCGTTCCGCAGTTTCAAGGTATCGCGCCTGCATCAGCAGACAGCCAAACGAGCCATTCGCAAGGATGATATTTTACGCATCGTTCACTATTCGACGGATGATGAACGGGTACAGTTGGCAGTCGATTTGTTTGCGTTTTCCTATTACATGGGCGGCATCAATTTCGTGGATATGTGCTATCTGACCGAGAAGAACATCATCGACAATCGGTTGGTCTATATTCGTAAGAAGACAAAGAAACTTATCAAGCTCCCGTTGCAGACGGAAGCCTTGAAGATTCTCGCTCGCTACAATGGAGTATCATTGCCTTATCTGTTTCCTGTTCTCTCCTCGTTCCACAAGACGGAAACGCAACAGCACAACCGCGTGCATAAGGTGATTGCCAAAGTGAATATACGGTTGAAAAAGATCGGAGAGGAATTGAATCTGCCGATAGATATTACCACCTATGTTGCTCGGCACTCCTTCGCTACCGTACTGAAAAGGTCGGGTGTCAGCACCTCGCTGATTTGTGAAACATTGGGGCATAGCTCGGAAAAGGTTACGCAAATTTACTTGGATAGCTTTGAGAACTCTCAAATCGACGCTGCGATGCAGAATTTGCTATGATAGGTGACATATTTTTGGAAAATTTGTTTTATATACCCCTAAAAAAATGCGTCACTACCCAAAAGAGGTTGTCTGGAAACGGACAATCTCTTATTTTTTTGCTATCTTTAAAGGACTAACCAATAAACTTATACCTACTATGAACAGTTATGTAAGCGAAGCCGAGTATGAAGAAATGATGGATGCCGAGAACGCACAGTTCGGAGAACTGAAAGCCGTTCCTGTATCTGCTTTATTAAGCATCGACAATGAAACAGCATCCAATATGCTTTTTTTACTGATGGAGAAAGCACAATACTTGGATTTGGCCTGCCGTGTAAAATCGGGCATGGCCTATTATGAATTTGAGGATGTAAACAATGTCAAGCGTCGGTTGTATCTGAACTCCGACATTGTGGACTTTGTTATAACTTACCTGATGTGTGGCAATAAACGTTCTTACTATCCAAAAATCAACAATATAGACAAGAATGTCGATGAAGCCTATATCCTGCGTTTGTTCAAAAGTGACAGGGACAGGAACGTCGGTCGATATAATACCGTCAGCCAAGAATATAAGGCTGTATATCAGTATGGGCGAATTAATTACGGCACATTCCCCTATACGACGGCAGAATTCGATGAGAAACTAAACAAGCTCCTCTGATTCCTATGAAGATTGATATGGATAACCTTCCACCCATAATTGGTTATAATGTAAGAGAACAGGAACTTTGGGAGTTAAAATTCTCGGATAATGCCCGACACTGCCATATCTTCCATAAGATGGTGCGGGATGGGGTACAAATTAACGGGCAACTCCAACTTGAACGCGGTATTCCCAAATTTCATATAAAGATAGCTGTTGAAGACCTGCCATACGCTATTTCAGTTTGGCTTACACCCGAGTTCGAGAAATTCTTATTGTGCTATCTGTTTACAGGGCATAACGAAGGCTTTCCGACTTACCTTAAACCATTGGAGATTCCGAAACCCAATCCCGATTCGGACTACTTTTACAAGCATATAAAGCGGGAGCTGGAACGGGATGCGGCTATTTTTCGGAATGAAGAACAGGACGGAGTAAAGGGAACGCATGTAATGGCCAAATATCCGTTCGGGAGCATCGACTATGGATTCTTCCCATTGACACAAGCGGATTTATTGGCAACGCTGGCATCCACTACTCCCTATGTCTATTCATTTGTAGCGACCACCATTCCCGACCTGCAAAACAATAAACTGCCGATAGAAGAACGGGATATTGCCGCAGGTCAGCATTTGGACTCGGTATTTAAAGAGATACCCACCAATACGATTATCGACAAGACTATCTGCGGTGTCGGTGCTACATGGCTGGAGATTCATTCCGAACGCAACTCGATTATCATTGAACCGAATGTGCCCGTCATAATCGGCAAGGAACAACAGCATCCGAATATTATCGGTGTGTACGGCGAAACGATGTCGGCGGCAATGGTCAAGCAGCGGATTTCAGAACAGACAGGTCCTGTAAAGCTAATGACCACACCCGACAGTTATCCGAAAGTGATAAATGCACTCAAACAGTTGCGTATCCCTTATCGGCAAGACTATTTCCTGCTGTTCGATGAATGTGAGAAGATCGTCGCCGAGGTGGATTATCGACAGCATATAACCTTGCCGATTGATGATTTCTTTAAGTTCGCCAATAAAGCGATGGTATCGGCAACTCCGATTGTCATTGATGACCCGCGCTTTGAAGAACAGGAATTTAAAATTATCAAGATAAGACCGACATACGATTACAGCAAAGAATTGGAGTTGAAGCCGACCAATAATGTCGAGGTCATGCTGAAACAGACATTGAACAGTCTTAGCATGGAAGATACTCCAATCTGTATATTCTATAATTCGGTGCAGGGTATTAAGGAATTGATTGATTCATTCAAGATAGGAGATTACACGAATGTCTATTGCAGTACGGAAGCACAACGGGAACTCCATAAAGAGGGATATAAGGCTTTTGATTCCGTGACGGACAAGAGCGGAAAAACCGTACTGAACAAATACAATTTCTTTACAAGCCGTTTCTATTCTGCGGTAGATATTACGCTCGATTATAAGCCTGCGGTTATTATGATTACACAGGTCTATAAGGTACTCCCGAACCAAACGCCCTATTCACTCATCGACCCAGAAACGGAAGCCATACAGATTGTGGGCAGATTCCGCAACGGGACAGGTAAAATCACCCATATCACCAATACCAATTCCAAGATGATATGTAAAGACAAAACGGAATTGGAAACGTTTTTACGGGAGGAACACGCAGGTTTTCACAAACTGCTCGATTTGAGAAAGACATTGACGACGCAGGGTGAAATATGTGTTTTAGACCAAGCTATCGAACGGGTGGAATACAAGCGTTTGGGATTTGTAACGGATAAGGGAGAAATCAACTATTTCCGCTATAACAACGCCTATCTGGACGAACGGTTGAAAATGCTATACCGTTATCCTGCAATCCTCCATAAAGCCTATTGCCGCAGCGGTGCATTTAAAGTCGTTTCCAAGGCGGAATATGCGGCCTATACGGACAATGACCGAAAGGTATTGGATGATAAGACCAGATTGAAATCAGAACGGATTACGCTCTTATTTACAATATTCTCCCGTATATGCTTGTCCAGCAAATCGTATGACATAGAATTTCTAAAAGAGTTGCAACGCGAATATGCCCTTTATTACGACGCATATAATATGATAGGATTACGGAAAGTCCGAGAGTTGAATTTTGTGGATTCGGATGTCCGTACAGAGATAAAACGGGTGAAATTCTTAAAACAAGCGACAGACAAAAGTGTCATTAATGAAGTCTATGCCGCCTTTGCTCCGAATACTGTTTATAAGACCTCCGAGATAAATTCGAAGATGAAAGCGATTTTTGACAGTTATTCCATCGAATACGATAGACGGGGAGTAGGCAATTCGATTATGCTCTATTTTGAAGCAACCGAAGCACGGACAGGGACAAAACGAACTTGGAAACTGGGTGCAAAGAAATTTCAGAGTGTGACATAATTTTAGAATTTCTCTTTTATATACCCCTTAAAAATTGCGTCACTACTTACACTATTTTACAATCAATATTTAAATTTAATTTTCTAAAACAATGGGCGATAAATTTGAAGGTATTGTTATAATAATTGTTTCACTCGCTACATATTTTTTCTTGATAAAAGGTGTTATCCCTTTTTTAGAAAGTATTGCAGATAGGGCATCATTGGCACAGGCCAAATTTGAAAGAGAAAAGAGAGAAGCTATCCGACAAGCAGAAGAACGTAAAAAAGAACTTGAAAAAGAACGGCAAATACAAGAAGCCAAGAGAAAAAACCCGTTGTATCCTGCCAAGCCTTTAAGGCATATAGCGTATAACGACCATGAAACGATGCGAAAGATATTAGAGGAACTTAAGGCGAATGGCAAATGGCCTCATAAAAAAGAGGCGGAGTGACATATTTCGGGAATTTCTTATTTATATACCCCTTGAAAATTGCGTCACCGATTTTTCTCTTTACATACACGCCGCAGGCGTTTATCAGAAACAGGCTATAATGCCTGTTTTTTTATAAAATATATCCCCTGCATATACAGATACTGTCTGTTAAAGCCCCCCCCCTTATTGAAATGGGGAATGATAATTATTAAGGATTGCAAACCAAAACTCCAAAATTGGATTTTTTAGTTTAATAATTTACTAATCATCTAATTTGTAGAGTTATGCAATTGAGACAATCCATGCGTCGGGCGGCCAAGATGCGGCTGGCTCTGGCGGGAGCTTCGGGTTCGGGCAAGACCTATTCGTCGCTTCTGATCGCTTACGGAATGACGGGCGACTGGTCGAAAATCGCCGTCATTGATTCCGAGAACTGCTCGGCTGATCTTTATGCCCATCTGGGCGGTTATCAAGTCCTCACCCTTGAAAACTATGCTCCCGAAACCTACATCGAGGCCATCGGCATTTGCGAGCAGGCAGGAGCCGAGGTAATCATCATCGACAGCATTTCCCATTGCTGGGACTATCTGCTGGATTTCCACGCCAACCTGCAGGGAAACTCCTTTGCCAATTGGGCCAAAGTCACACCCCGTCAGAACGCCTTTATCCAACGTATCCTTACCTCGTCCGCTCATGTTATCTGCACCATGCGTAGCAAACAAGATTATGTGCTCTCGGACAAGAACGGCAAGATGGTTCCAGAGAAAGTGGGCTTGAAAGCTGTACAGCGCGACAACGTGGATTACGAGTTTACCGCAGTCCTCGATATAGCCATGAACCACAAGGCCACCACATCCAAAGACCGCACAGGGCTGTTCACGGGGCGTCCCGAATTTCTTATCACGCCTGCTGTCGGTCAGGCCATCCTCAAATGGTGCAACACGACACAGCCTGCACAACCGAGTGTCCAACCTCAAACTCCCTACAATCATGTACCCAGCGTTTCAGCCTAATGCGGAATTTGCCGTCGGTCTGAACTCCGACAATCCTTTTCTCGATAGCCCTGCCGCGGAAGTGGCAACGATTGTAGAGGAACAACCAGCCCAACCTGCAACGACGGGTATTGTCGTTCCTCTGGGTGTTCGTCATAACCGACACTTTATCGAGGCCAACACCAAGCCTGTCGATATAGCCCATTTGAGAGCGGATTGCGTCGTTCCCGTATTCAGCAAGGACAACGAGGTGACCATCTCCCACCAGAGCTTTATCGAAACGGTGCTGGGGGCTGCACACCGTATGTTCCCGCAGGAGGTAATCGACGCTCCCGATATAGTCGTGTCCCATATTATCAAGGGACGGATTCCCGAAGCCATCCACAAGCCCGTGAACCAGCTCTTGGAAACCGACAAGACCATCTACTACGAACGGATGGCTTTCTGTTTCGAGATACCCACGATTTACGAGGATGTGGCAGGGAACAGACTGAACCTTTCGATAGGAGGAGTAAGGGCCTATAACCACGAGAACCTCTATTCCAAGAAGACGGTGGAGAAATTCAAGGTCTTCATCGGTTTCAAGAACCTCGTGTGCTGTAACCTATGCGTTTCAACCGATGGATTCAAAAGCGAACTGCGGGTGATGGGTGTGCAGGATTTGTTCGATGCCACCTTGCGCCTGTTCCGAGAATACGATGCCGAACGTCATGTAAAACTGATGGCAGCGATGCAGGAACGAACCCTTACCGAGCACCAGTTCGCTCAACTCATCGGCAAGACACGGTTGTATCAATACCTGCCCACAGCCGAGAAACGACAGCTTCCTGCTATGGAGTTTACGGACTGCCATATCAACGCTGTGGCAAAGGCATATTATGCTGACGAGAACTTTTCCAGAGGGGACAATCCAGAGATTGATTTGTGGAGGGTTTATAACCTCTTTACGGGAGCCAACAAGTCGAGTTACATAGATACATTCCTTGACCGTTCGCTGAACGCAACCGAACTTATCACAGGTATAGGCAAAGCCATTGAGGGCGATGCAGAGTACAGGTGGTTTGTGGAATAACCGAACGAAGAAGAATACCCTTGCTGTTTCACGACGGCAGGGGTATTTTCTTTGATAGGTAAACAAGACGATAATAACTTATATTCAATGATGCTGTCTGTTGATTTATTGCGCATTATATGGTTTTATATAATTCTGATGCTCAAAATATCGACTTTACGCTGCCATATTCTCGATAATTGAGGGTTGGAATGATTGATAACTCCCGATTAGAGGGGATATGTCGGCTTAAATTTTGAATAACAAAGCATCTAACCCAAGTTACAAGAAACAAAGTTTATTTTCCAGCCCTTTTCCGCTTGTTTGGCAACTTTGTTTTGACGAAATTTGAATCTGCAACAACCTTGAAAAAAGAGTGGTTTTGCCATTGCATTTCCGATGTTTGTTTTTTACTTTTGTGGAAAACATACTGAATACGGAAGTGTAACTTTATTCTCGTGCGACGAACGTAGGAAATTCCAAGCACAATAGAGAGAATAAGTGGCATTGCCCTCCCGTCGTATCTTCACGATACTGGCGCGGGGTTGTTGCTTATTTTATCTATTGGGTTTCCTACGACCTGTCGCACTAAAATAAGTCATCAGCCCTGCGCTTTCTTATTTAACTAATCACATCTGGGGGTTGGAGGTGAAAATTGCAATTGAATAAGATTATGATTATTTCTGTATCATCGAATTGGATTATCCAAGATTCTGCATTTCGCGAAGCACTTCATAGTGCATTTGGGGCGACATTCAACACCGAAGACATTAAAGGAATACAATGCGATGGAATGGACATTTCATCTTTATCTGGCATAGAATATTTCGAAAACTTGGAATGGTTGTCGTGTTCCCATAATTCATTAACAACCCTCGATATTTCCCGAAACCTCAAACTGATAAAATTAGATTGTGGAGAAAATCGGTTGTCGGAACTAAATGTTAATAATAACATTGCTTTGAGATATTTATACTGTTACAACAATAACCTTAATAATTTAGATATATCCAATAAACAAACAGACATATTAAAGATGAAAATAAAATCCAAATAAGTACAAGCAAATAGGCTTTATATCAGACA
>ENA-UEPJ01003121-UEPJ01003121.1-human-gut-metagenome-genome-assembly--contig:-NODE-3121-length-15394-cov-19.654110_pt1 | contig 15394 bp, 26 predicted proteins | sample MGYA00242890_ERZ507896 | MGnify/ENA primary metagenome ERZ507896 (study PRJEB26167, sample SAMN06115508) | human gut metagenome | host: Homo sapiens | place: China:Qinghai | collected 2015-08-20... | reverse complement strand
TCGCATTCGGTGCGGATCCGGACACAACGGAAACCTGCGGCCTCGAAAGCCGATCCGATTAACGATAGGTCGCTGCGCTTGGGGACGCAGTACATGGGTTTAATTGCCGCTTCGATGCGGTTCATACGTTCGATGCGCTTTTTCATATAGGTTTAGCAATAAAAAACTGCGTTACGAGTTGCTCGGCCCTATATGCAAGCCGTCGGGCGTTTCCGCTTACCGAACTCGACGCAGTTAGATTAAACTGTATGAATAGATACAATATATCCGATAATCCAGACATATTTGCATCGCATATAGGTTTAGCAATGCAAATATAAGGATTTTATCGGAAATAAAAAGCGCCCTTCAGGGCGCTATAAAGTTTGAATCGGGTATTTTAGTATTATATTATTCTTCTTCGGCCGCCTTTCTTTCTGATTTGTAGGCAGCTTTGGTTTTAAGTCCTGCATCAATATCTTCGTCATCTCCAATATAACGGCTTAACAGCCAATGATAGACATTTTGAGCCGAAGCACCACTGCCTACCGTAACAACATAGGCTTGCTCAAATTCCCAACCGAGTTCACCCATAAAGTTCATAGCGTCTACCATCGAGTTGAACGTAAGTTTTTTTCCGTTTTCATCGACCAATTTGTTGTTTTGAAATTGGTTCTGTCCAAAATCTACTTGCACCGTGCATTTCGACGATAAAAGTTTTTGGGTTCCGACAAGTTCGCAATAGACTTTGTGTTGTTGCGCATTCGTTGCGCAAATTGACATTGTAGCCACGGCGACTAAAAGTAAAATTTTTTTCATAATTCAATAAGTTATTGGTTAGTCGTGCAAAAGTACAAAATTCCCCCCCCCCGCAAAATAATGAGCCTATTTTTTTTGAAGTTGTGCCGAAAGTTCCGAGGTTTGTAAAAACGCTGAAGCTGTGATTTGTATTTTTATTTTGTTTATCCTTATTGCTATGTTTGTCGTGGTAATTATATCCGAATACCGCTTCAACAAGGTAATAAAAGCCCACGATCAACGAATGCGCCAGATGTTTTCCGATATTGAAGAGGCGCGTAAATACTCTGCTAAAGATTAACAACAACCTCGCGTTCGTTGTCGTTGCCTGAATCATCGTCCCATGTGATTTTCACAATGGGCGTAGAATTATGTCCTTCAAATAACATCAATTTCACTCTGAAATTCCCGCCACTATGTAGGAATGGATATGGTAATAATTTGTCGCTCGGGAATGGTATAATACCGTCTTTATGCTCCTTATCTTCCATAAATTGAGCCCATACTCGGATATTTTTTGCGGTTGCTAAACCGGTATTGCGAAATATCATTTCCCAGTGACTACCTATTTTAGCAGTAGAAACATCTATTAGAGCCTTTTTTCGTTCTGTTTCCAGCTGTTTGTATTTTGCTAATTCAAGTTCTTGTAACCGCCTTGTATTCTTGCGCGATTTTATATCCGCAGTATATGCCCATATTGCAGCTATTGAGGATAATATAAATGAAAATATCGCTATCCAATCTGAAATTTGCATCGGCTCCTATTGTTTAACTCGTCTTTGAATGCTTATTATCAGGTGTCTGAATTATAATATATTTTTGTAATTTATTGATATACATTATTTTAGCTCCGATTTTATGGGGGGGGGATTTTTGACCCCCAGATCTGCCGGAGTTGCCGGAAAGCCTGTATATGTTCCTAAAATGGTCGTTTTGAGGATAGAATTCGATTCCTCAATTTGCGTAATTAGCCGATTCATCTGTTCGTCCTTGGTTTTTAAGCTGGCCGCTTGATTCTCTATAACCGCCCACACGCTTTGGGGGATAGTTATCATCATATCTACGTTTTCTGCCGCAGTTACATCTTCTGTCTTTTGTGTGGAAGTATTTTTTAGCATATTGCCTTTGCCATTCAATAACCATTCTCTGTTCAAATCGCTATATGCACGCAAAATTTTTTCGATAGAATTTCGGCCCAAATCGCTTTTCCCCTTGCGTGCTTTGCCTATCAGCCCAACGGATAAATGGCAATCAATAGTTACTTGATTGTCGTTTAACCCCTTGAAATCCATATATTTTATAAATCTTTCAATAATCATAAATAATAATTATAGATTATATATTGATATTTCAATGTATTTGTCTATATTTGCATTATCGAACAACAAAACAACAACCGTTTCGACGATGAAATACAAGGTACATTCGCAAATATACTAAATAATATATGAAAACGAGCAAGTACAACCTACCTAAAATCATGCGCAATGCTTGGTACATGTTCAAGGTTAAGATGTACAAGACGTTTGCGGCAGCCCTTCGCAAGGCGTGGGCAAATGAGAAACGCAATATGCTCTATGCCACCATTGAGGGACGAAGCCTTGCCACAGAGGATGCACACGCAATAGCAGCGGCTCGTATGGCGTGGACGCCGGTAACAGTGCCGACCGATTATTACGGCGAACAGGGCCGCTACTATGGCGATTGATTATGGAAAACAAGCAGGATAAAGGACGAAAAAGGGACGCCGCAGCGTCCCAGTCCCGCCCCTCCGCCCTCGTGGGTTACAACCGGAAGGGCAACGAACGGTAGTGTTGTCGCACATTTTCGCGGCGTCCGAACCTAACGCGGGTATAGGCACGAATAAACATCACCTTCGGCCGATGAATATTGGTTCTATTCATGGCGTAAAGGGTTAAATGTTGATGGCGTCAGTTTAACATCCCATTTGGGATGACCACCAGCCCCGAAGGGCAAAACAAAAGTAGTTATTTATCCTGCTTTTCTAAAATTAGAAGAATGAACGATGTAATGGAATCGGCCGACAGGCTGGCCGCCCTGCTCGAAGAATAGCGGGTGTACATTGAACGAATTATCAAAATACTCAATAAACAATATGCTGGTAAAAAAGACGATAAAAGTGATTGTTCTGCCTCCTGATGTGAAGAAGGAGATTGCGGCCGAGGTCGGATGTACGGTCGAAACGGTATATAATGCCTTGAATTTGACGAATCCCACAGTTGGAGAGCAACCCGATCGTATCCGTCGTATGGCGCGAGAGCGGGGTGGCTACAATGGGACTAAAATCCGGTGGATTGAGGCTTAAAAAAGACTATGCTATGAAGGGATCGCCAAGTTGAAGGGCGTGGCCGTTGAGCGGCTGCGAATGAAGAAGGAGGACAAATAACGACAAAGAGTGCGTGGTAGAATGGTATTACGAATCGATTAGTGGTAAAGACCAAGTGTACTCACGATGCGCTTAATGGACAGTACACCCTGAAGAGCGCAGATGTTCAAACAGAAGCTAACCGATTGAAAGGCATTCCAGACGTGGAATGTTTGCCAGTTCGAATCTGGCCGCACTCCCTAATCAATATAAAGCATTATGAACGAGCCAATTATTATTACCACTCCCGCAGAATTGCGCTCTATTGTCGCTGACGAAGTGGCGGCGATTCTGCCGAAGCTCGCCGATTTCAGGCGTAAGAATGAACCGGTAGAAATCGACAATTTGTCGGTTGAAGAAGCCGTGCGGTTTATTGCGGAGCAAGGTATCCCGACCACCCGTTCGACGATTTATAATTGGGTTTTTCTAAAAAAGATCCCATTTAAGAAAATTGGACGCCGCACGGTGTTTTCCAAAAAGGAGCTTCTTGCTTGGATCGAATCCCGTACGACTTTGCCGGAGGACAGACGGGCCGTTGCAGCTGCGCGTATCGCCAAAAGTGCTAACTGCAAATAAAATGACAGATAGGCTACTACCGAACCAGTGACTAATATGTACTTCTATGCTGTACTGGTCGGCCCTGGTAGTGGATCAACCGAGCACTATCCGCGCCCAACGTTCTTTCATTCGAGTAAAGTTAAGAGTTGAGATTAGTTGAGTTTGCCATTTCCGGGCGCGGATTTTCAAAGTCCGTATCGGGTTGAATGTCCCGGTGCGGGCGCAAAGGACGGCACGGAAGCCGTAGGGGTCCTAAAGCCTGCCATAAACCCCGGCCGCAAGGCAGAAAGGCTGGAACGAATAAGCGGTTCATTGAAATACGAGAACCATCCGAAGGGATGTAAAACCCGGCGAGCGACTTGGCGCAGAAGGGCGGATATTAGGCCGATCAATACCAAAAAGCAGGCGACGATCCGGAGCAATTCGGGGAGCCGGTAGCGATATACCCTGCGATTCAGTCGTGGTCTTCGATGACGACAGGGTGCAAATTTTAATCAAAACAATTTACGTGCAATGTCAAACAAAGTATTTACCCCAGAGAACATTTCCAAATTAAAACAGAACGAGGTCTTTGTATTCGGCAGTAATAAGGCCGGTAACCACGTTGGCGGCGCAGCTCGTGTCGCGGTCGAGAAGTTCGGCGCGATCATGGGGCACGGCGAGGGCTTACAGGGCCAGTCCTACGCTATCCCTACGCTCGATGAACAGATGGACAAGGTGTCTACCGAGGAATTGACGCGATCGGTACGGAGATTCGCAGACTATACACGGTACAATACCGATAAGGTTTTCTATGTAACCAAGATCGGATGCGGCATCGCTGGATTCTCGGTCGAAGAGATTGTGGAAGTATTCAAAAGCGTCTCGTTCGGCGATAACGTGGTGCTTCCGCAAGAGTTCGGCGAAGAAAAACATATCGATGGATTTAAAGGGTTCAATGCAGATATGACCTGCCTGGGCTTCAAATTCGAGGAGGGCAAGACTTACGAAGAGGATGTTGAGTTGAAAGTTTGTAATCGAGGCTTTCATTTCTGCGAATCACCGTTCTCTGTCCTTAGCTATCGTGATATGCTGGATGATGAATGCAAGTTCATCCCTGTGCATCATGTAACAGCTTTGGGGCGATGTCATTCCGACTCGGATAAAACGGCGACGACAAAGATTCACATCGGGGCAAAACTCGATTTCAAAGGATTCATTAAAGCTGGTATAGATTTCATTTACGAGAAGTGCATCAAAGAGGGTCCGACCGACAATGTTAATTCGGGCTACGGCGCACAGATCGGCTCCTCGGGCTACGGCGCAAAGATCGGCTCCTCGGGCTACGGCGCACAGATCGGCTCCTCGGGCGACCTCGCACAGATCGGCTCCTCGGGCGACCTCGCACAGATCGGCTCCTCGGGCTACGGCGCACAGATCGGCTCCTCGGGCGACGGCGCACAGATCGGCTCCTCGGGCGACCTCGCAAAGATCGGCTCCTCGGGCTACGACGCAAAGATCGGCTCCTCGGGCGACCTCGCAAAGATCGAAAGCGAAGGTAACAATGCTGTTGTAGCAGCCATAGGTATAGATTCAAAAATAAAGGCAAAGAAAGGTAGCTGGATTACCCTCGCTGAATATGGCGAGGATCTGAAACCAGTGTGCGTAAGGTCTGCACAGATCGATGGGAAATCGCTCAAGGAGGATGTTTTCTATCAACTGAAAGGCGGCGAGTTTGTCGAAGCAGCAGAATAACAGCAAATATCATCCACAAGTAAATCTTTACCAACATGCAAACCTTCTTTTCCGAAAGCACAGTCAAAAGTCTGTGGGGCACGCTTGCGGGCCGCCTCTGGCGTGCGTGGTACCGCCTCAATAGCAAGGTACGCCGGACAATCGACAAATCCCGCCGCCGGGCACATAAACTCCAAAACCGACCCCGTGTCTATCGGGTAGAAATTCGATAGGACTTGTCGTAATTTTCTCATAGTCGGCATAATAAAAGTATGTTTTTTGCAGTTATTTAACAAATAACGTATATTTGCCGTGCACAACTATATTGATCCTGAATCATGACAACTCCGGTTTTCAATACTGAAAAATCCTTGCAGGCTGTTCTGTATGTAGCTAACAGGTTAAAGCGAAGAGATTTTCACAAGATATTCAAGGTGCTATATTTCGCGGATAGAGAGCACCTTGCCAAGTATGGCCGTCCTATTACGGGCGATACGTATGTGGCTATGGAATATGGGCCGGTTCCTTCCATGATTTATGACATATTCAAGGGTGTTCGAGGGGATGGTTATCAATGGCCTCAAATTGGAGAGTTCAAAAAACTATTTCAAATCAAGAACAGATACAATGTGGAACCATTACAGGATGCCGATCAGTATTACCTTTCGAAGACGGATGTTGCGGAGCTCGATGCGTCATTGACCAAATACGGCAAACTGTCATGGAATGAAATAGTGGAGAAGTCGCATGCTTTTGCATGGAGCAAAACGTCATTGAACGATAGGATGGCCATAGAAGACATCATGCAGGAGAGTGGAGCCGATGAGGAATTCATTACCGAGATTACGGAAAACATTCGCGCCGAAAAAGAGCTGAATCGATGAAGGGTATATGTAGAGGTGCTATTTTGCATCGAATGTTTGAAACGACTATCCCTCCTAAGCCGAAATTCTTCGTAGTCATAGGGGAAAGTGAAACGCATATTATTGGTTATTTTTTCATAAACTCCAACATCAATAATTATATTCGGCGCGAGCCGGATTTTTATAATATGCAAATGCCGATCAAGCGAAGCGAGTATCCTTTTCTTAGGTACGATTCGTTTATTGCGGCTCACGAGTTGAATGTACTCGATAAATCGTTGCTTTCTGAAGAATTGACATCAGGAAAAACTTCGATAAAAGGATGCTTGAATACAGAGGATATGACCAGGTTGATTGAGGCTGCTAAAACTTCGGATTTATTCTCTCCATACGAGAAAGATACATATTTCAAATAACGATTCAAAAATCGTTATTTTTCATAACCGAGGTAATACCTCGGTTTTTCATTTTCTTTTTTGCATAATGAAAAACTTTCGTATCTTTGGAAATATGAATAACTCAGATGTTATGCAGGATATTAGGCTACATATTCATATTGAAGATACACAACCGATGGAATTGCTGGATTTAACAAGTTCTCTCGTCGCGTTGAATAATCAGTATGTGGCTTACCTCAAAAAGCATCCCGAACAAAACATAAACAGCGATGCAAAGCTATATGTTAAAGAGATTCGGCATGGGAGCGTTATCGTGGAGCTTATCGATACTCTGGCAGTTGCCGTGTTGCCGTTTATGGAAAATGCCAATTCCATCATTGGTTTTGTCGGATATTGCAAAGATGCGATAAAATACTTTTTAGGGAAAAGAGCTGATAATCCGGGCTTGACGATTTTCGACTGCCGAGACTTTGGCAATTTAGTAAATCCGATTGCGGCGGATAATGGAGCTGTAATCAATATTGGCACATATATCAATGGAAATATAAACATCGGATTGAAAGTGGATAGCGTTGAATCTAATGCAATACAAAATGCCATAAGGAAAGAAATAGATAAACTATCGGCACACGAGCAAACCGACATCCACAAGAATGTGCTAATGACATGGCAGCAGGCCAGCAGCGACATAAAAAACAATGCCAAGAACAGAGGTGTTATTGATAGTATTTTCCCGGGTCATGCAATGAAAGTATTGTTTGACGATGAAAATATAAAGCGGATGATGTTGTACGGAGAAGACAATCCACTAACCTCGGTATATGTGGTGGACGTTAAAGTGGAGACGTCACAAAATAAGCCCGTTGCATACAGAATAGTCAAGTTTCACGAGATGTTCGAATCATAGTAATTCCTACATCAACTTTGAAAAGGTGTCGATTTCGATGCCTTTTTCTTATTTGTTGTTGCAAGATAAAAAATGATTTCGTATATTTGCCTTGCCAAAGACTCACGGTAACTTGATTACAAGTACATACGAACGCTATTTGAGGCGTGTCCCTGTTGCACTTCTACTCTACGTAGTCGTGGGTCTTTGGCGAGATTAGGGGGCGCGTCTCTCTTTTTGTATATTTTTGTTAAACTAACTTGTGTTCAATTAAATGCCAAAGACCGACACGAGTAGTAAGGTGAATAACAGTACCCTTACTCCGGCTGTATTCGACGTACAGCAACAAATCCATTACAAGTATCTGTACAGAACTCATCTCTTTCGAGTTGGCTTTTCAGAGCATCCCGAAACCTATCTTGTTAATATTAGCGGCACAACACTCGACGATCACAAGGTCGAGGTATCTCGCGTCTATGATGAACTCCATCCATTGATGGCCATAGGACGTGCCGTTACGGAGTTCTACGACAGCTATGTATGCGGCCGTATCGGCAGCATCATTATCAAACAACGAGTTGTCAAATAACCAATTCAGCTATGGCACACGTAATAACGCTTGCCGTTGTGATCGCACCGATCGCAGCGGTGTTCAACTGGGTGCTGTCCGGTCCCCGGCGTATGCGGATCACCCGCTATCTGTTGAATGAAATTTTCGAAAAGCGATGAATACTTCCTACTACGTCACCGACACGGCTCAAATGCCGCCGTCCACCCAGAATGAATCCTCCGGAGAGTATTACTTCTTCGAGAGCACCCGTTTCAACCGGCCGCAAACGACAATTCATCTGACCGATCAGGAGATTCGGACTTTCGCCAAACGCATCGCCGATTACATCACCCGAAGGACAGTTGCAGGGCCTATGGAATCTTTCGACTTTCAGATAGAATATCACGGCGTTGCGGTGCAGGGACGCTATACGGTGGAAACCGAGCGGCAGGGCGCGGTGCATTCGATGGGAATGACGGAATGGATCGACGTCCCGATACGGGAGGAAACGAGCATAGCGAGCGCCTGGTGTACGGCCACGGACGAGGAGGTTCCCCGGGTGATGGAGAAACTGAATGAATTGTTAAAATAGCTGACATGAAAACGAGAATCGAGATTTACGAAATCAACCGCCCGCAAAACATTGTTGCCTCGGGTTCTTGGAATAGGCAACTCTCGGCTGCCGAGATACGCAAGGAAACCAAATATATGATGCGGTATAGCGATTCTAAAAAGTTCGCATCACGAGTGATAACCGATAGAGATTGAGAATATGGAACTGCGTAAAATATCCGAAGAACAGAAAAGATTACTGGATCGGCCGCTGCCTTCAGAGGCAATATCGCCGCATCCGACAAAGAACTACCTGTCCACGATCAAAGCGATCTACGTTACCGAGCGTCTGAATGACGTATTCGGAGTAGGTAGCTGGCGTGTCCGCTCCGAACAGGTTGCCCGTGACAATAAGATGGTGGTTGTCAAGGTAACGTTCGAGATACCTGAATATGGTATCTATTATGAATGTTATGGAGGTAACGATAACTCAGATTTGGGTGATGCCCACAAGGGGGCTACAACCGATGCTTTGACAAAGATCGGGTCCTGGCTCGGGATTGGTGCCGATGTATTCAAGGGTAAATCGCGCAATATGTCAGCAAAATGCGCGGCAGCTGCTCCGGACCCTCTCGCTTCGGCCCGGCCCGATACGCCCCGGACAAAGCATCGGATTACGACAGATATGCTTGACGATCCGATCAAGTGCGATTGTCTGCTTAATTGGGGGTATGACTTATGGACCGCTTCAGGCTATGCGGCAGATTTCGATATTGCCGCGCGTCTTCTGAAATCTTATGACGCCGATGCTGACGTGCTTAAACGTTATGCGGCTTTGTTTAATTCTTATAAGATGGCTCGGCATGGAAAATAATTCATTATTGCTCTGTGAAACGGTCTCGGTCAGTGAATTGACCGCCCGGGCGGTCAGGGCTGTTGTAAACGGGGATATTGACCCGATAAAGGCCCATATCAATATCAGCAGGATGGAAGCGGCAATCAAGGCGTTCAAGGATAATGAAGAGATCCGGGACATCACACTCCGCGAATTATCCAAATACGGGAAATCGCACCAATTCGGGGATTGCCGGTTGGAAGAAGCTGAGGTCGGTGTCAAATACGATTATGCGGATTGCGGTGACAGTAAGTTATATGATATGTACGCAACTCTTGAATCCTTGAAAGCTGACATTAAAGAGCGAGAAACAATGCTTCGGAAATTACCTGTTTCCGGTCTTGCCGATCCCCAAACGGGTGAGATGCTTTACCCGCCCGTTCGAAGTAGTAAAACGAGTATCAAAACAACATTCAAAAAACAACCGTAGCTATGTCAGAACTTATCAATGTATCGATTTGCGTTTCGGATATTCCCCGCGACCAGATCAAAGTTGCCAATAATGGCAAGAAGTATATCGCCGTATGCGTTTCGCAGCTCCGGGAACCGGATTCCTACGAAAATACCCATTCGGTATTTATGCGTCAGACTAAAGAGGAGAGAGAGGCGAAAGCACCTCGTGTTTATATCGGTCGGGGTAAGGCCATAAACTTCAATTCGGCACCTGTTACGGTGGAGAGTATTGCGGATCTGCCTCCGGCAGATATGGTAGATGACCTTCCATTCTAATATTCGGAATCCCATGATCGGTTATGAAATCAAGTCTTGGGAGATTCGGCAAATAGTACGTATTCTGCGTGACCTGGAGTTTTGCGATGCCTCGACTATCCGGGGACTAAATGCTATCCGTATGGGTAGAATCCTGTATAAAAAAATAATTAAACGCCATGCAAAGAATCGAACAAATACGGAAGGAAGCTCGGAATATTCAGATGGCTCTTGAATGTATGAATAATCCCAATATCGAAGCCATGATAGAGCGTTTGGACCAGCTGGGTGTTTACTACGCCCGCAGCGGTGAATTGTTGAGTGAGGTTGTTGGAATGCGTGACGCTGCGGTGGCCAAGTTGTTTCACGACGAAAAAGAAACGATCATCAGTTTGTCTCCATCGTTGGCGACAAAATTGGTGAACAGTTCTGCTTCGGAGCTGAATGCTTTAGAAAAGTGGTTGGACCGTATCAATGCATCTTGCAAGCATCAGTGCGACAACCTTCGGACTATGATAAGTTACGAGAAAGAACGCTTAAAATTGTAAATAAAGAAGATGATTGAAGTGTTTGATAAACCACCGAAATAATACAATGATATGGCCAATATTAGGGTCGGATTAAGCTATTACAGCGTCGATACGGATAGATATTTGGACATTCGGATAAGGCGGCTTGTTAAGGCTTTCGGTTGTGACGGTATTGCGGTTTACGACTACTTGCTATGTAATATATACCGGGTAAAAGGCTGTTTTGCTGCGTGGGACGAAAGTACTGCCTTCAACGTGGCTGAATACCTCAGGTTAAAGGAGTCGGTTGTTTTGGAGATTGTTCGGTACTGCGGTGTTGTGGGTCTTTTCAATAAAGAACTGCTCTCTCGTGGGATCATAACGTCGGCAGCCATCCAAAGGCGATATATTGACACTTGCATACGAGCGAAACGCAAGAATCTTGAAATACCGGAATTTTGCCGCATTCTTCCGGAAGAAACAGCCAAACTTCCGGAAGAATCGCCGAATACTCCGGAATTTTGCCGCGAAGTAAAGAAAAGTATTATATCTTCTCCTTACGTCGAAGATATAAATAATCCCCCCTTATATCCCCCCGAGGGGGAAGAAGATTATATTCCGACTGAATTTGTGACGTTGTGGGATAAGTTCAAGGGAAAGCGCAAGTCGCTTACCGATGACTACAAGGACTTTTGCAAAAAGACGGAGGGACTGGTTATAGATTATGTTAAATTGCAACGCAGCGCTCAATTTGCGAAAAATGTTTATTTCCAAACGTGGTTAAACGACTTTTTCCCGAAAAAATCCAGGCGTAATATAGATCTCTCGGCTGTCGAACCTGCGTTCCAGCCTATCATGGCGGATTGGCTTGCTTACAAGTCTGAACGCGGACAGACCTATCGACCGCTCGGATTACAGCGTTGCTATGTACGCCTGCTGACGCTTTCGGGCAACGATGCGGCCAAAGCTCGCCGTATCGTGGACTTCTCGATCGCCAACAACTATTCGGGGCTGTTCCCTCCACATGACCAGGACAATTCGGCAAATCGCCATCCGGCAACGGACTATCACGCCCAACCGGGCCAAACGTATGAAGACTTCTGACAATGAACTACGATGAAATCCTGAAACAGTTGAAAATCGAAGGTAATCCTACGCCTTGCGCCCGTTTCACCTTCAGTATTCCGAATGCGAAAGAAGAGTTGGTGACTGCGATGTCCGCAGTTCTGGGAGCTATGGGCGAACGGTTTGTCTGGTTGCCGGAATACGACAAGGTAGCGGAATGGCTGTCGGCAAACAACGGAAAAGGGTTACTACTGTTCGGAAACTGCGGACGCGGGAAATCGCTGTTGGTCCGCTACGCAATTCCGATGTTGCTACGCAAGTTCGCCAACCGGATCGTAACGGTCGTGGACTGCGGGTCACAGAGTGTCAATATCGACGACGTAATTAAACGCAAGTTTATCACACTGGACGATATGGGCGTGGAGGTGGACCGAGTAGAGTTCGGGACACGACGTAATCTGGTCGTAGAACTCATCAACAAGGCACAGGACAATCCCGATACGCTTCTGTTCATATCTTCGAACCTTACAGGCGAAGCGATCAAGGACCGATATGGAGATCGGATATACGACCGGATCAAGTATCTATGCCATCGGGTCGCTTTTAATGGAAACAGTTTACGCAAATGAAACACCTTGAATCGAACATCCAACGCGCTTTTGTACGTTGGTTCCGGCTTCAATACCCCGAGTATGCTTTGAATTTGACGAGCGTGCCCAATGGTGGATTGCGAAGTAAAACCGAGGCGGCCATCATGAAAGCTGAAGGGATGACGGCTGGAGCGGCGGATTTACTGTTACTTGTTCCCCGAGATGGGTTTGGTGTACTGGGACTGGAATTTAAGACCCAAGTAAAAGGAAGTCGTCAGACCCCAGCACAAAAACAATGGCAGAAATCTTTTGAACAGGTTGGAAACAAGTATGTACTTGTTCGCACACTGAATGAAGCTATAACGGCAGTTCAAAATTATTTGGATAAATGACAAAACGACAATTTTATCACTGGCTTCATTCTGCCGAGTGGTTCACTATGGGTAAAACGCATTGATTATATGACCAACCTTTCTTACCGCCAGGCAATGTTGATTAAACATACGGCCTGGATGAACACTCGCTTGCTCGCGCGGGGTCCTCGGCCGGAAGACGAGCGGTACGTGCCGCTCGCGGTGCGGATGCTTACGCTGGTCGGCTGCTTGAACTACGCGATGCTCGACCTTGAGTCCGAACTCACGGCATCCGGCTTGTTCCACCATGAAACCAAACGCCGCTATACGCAGGCTCAGACTTTGGTCTCGCAGGCTCACGGCATCGCGTGGTCGATGCTTCGCAAGATCGACGACCGAGCCGCCCGGCAGTACAACGACAAGACGGACGAGGCGTATCGGACCATCAGCGGCTGTATCCTGTTGGAGGCTCCTCAAAGGTCTTACAACATCGTGCTGTCGCTGTGTAGGATCATCAGCTCTCTCAACGGTCGGATTTCGGGCCGCTACGACTTCAACCCAGCCAAACCTCTTGTACGCATCCCGGCTCTGTTGGAGTGTATCGGGATCGAGGATTGTAAAATAGACGGAATCATCGAATTGAATTTAATAGATTAACGAAAATGAAAGTAATCGTTACCTTCTCAGGAGGCAAGGACAGCCTTGCAGCGCTGTTGTGGGTGCGCGAGCATATTACCACCAACTTTACCACCGTGTTCTGCGATACAGGCTGGGAACACCCACTGACCTATGAGTATATCAACCGTATCGCCGACAAGCTGCACCTCGATCTCGTTACGCTCAAGTCGCACAAGTACGACGGGATGGTCGATCTTGCGCGGCAAAAAAAGCGCTGGGCCTCGACGCGGGCGCGGTTCTGTACGGTAGAACTCAAAACCAAACCGACGATCGACTATGTGCTGGACGAAGTTCAGGACAATATGCTGATGATTCAGGGCATCAGAGGCGCGGAATCTCCGGCGCGAGCCAAGATGTCGGCGCAATGTACGTACTTCAAATATTATTTCGAGCCCTACAGTTATGACAAAAACGGTAAGCCGAAGAAGCACAGCTACCGTGGTAAGGATGTCCGGGCATTTCGGGAAAAGTTCGCCGACGATTTGCTTCGGCCCGTGTTCGACTGGTCGGCGCAGCAGGTGATCGATTACATCCTCGCCGCAGGGTTAGAGCCGAATCCGCTCTACACGATGGGGTATAAGCGCGTCGGGTGCTGGCCGTGTGTGATGGCAAACCAGCGCGATATTCTCAATATCGCCCAACAATCTCCCGAACGTATAGCGGAAATAGCAAACTTCGAAAGAGAGTTGCACTCTTCTTTTTTCGGCCCGGATAAGATTCCCTCCTACGCAATTACCAGCGGCAATAAGTATCACAATATCCACGATGTCGTGCGCTACGTCCAATGGCAGAACGCGACGGGCAGTTTGTTCGACGACGATACGGCGACCAGTTGTATGAGCTTTTACGGATTGTGTGAGTAAACAATAAAATAAAATGAAAAAATACACACAGGCAGATTTCGACGCCTTCGAGGTGATCGACGGAATCAAACAATGCCCCTCGGGGGATTACAGTGATATACAAATATTCGGCGAGCGGTGCTCCTTCGGCGAGCGGTGCTCCTTCGGCGAGCGGTGCTCTTTCGGTAAGGAGTGCTCTTTCGGTGAGGAGTGCTCTTTCGGCAAGTGGTGCTCTTTCGGCAAGTGGTGCTCTTTCGGTGAGGATTGCTCTTTCGGTGAGTATTGCTCTTTCGGCAAGTGGTGCTCTTTCAGCGATAAGTGCTCTTTCGGTGAGGAGTGCTCTTTCGGTGAGGAGTGCTCTTTCGGCGAGCGGTGCTCCTTCGGCAAGTGGTGCTCTTTCGGTGAGCGGTGCTCCTTTGGTGAGCGGTGCTACTTCGGCGAGAGGTGCTCCTTTGGTGAGTGGTGCTCCTTTGGTGAGCGGTGCTACTTCGGCGAGAGGTGCTCTTTCGGCGAGTGGTGCTACTTCGGCGAGAGGTGCTCCTTTGAAGGGAAAGGCGAATATATCGGCGATTATCCTTTCCTGGCTTTTGTCGGATTCGGCTCCCGGATTGGCAGCAAGGTTTACTTTTTCAACCTGCAAGACGGCATTTATGTCCGTTGCGGCTGCTGGCTGTCGGATATAGCCGGGTTCCGGGAGAGGGTGAAGGCGAAGAATGCCGATGCGATGTACCTGGATTTGTGCGATCTGGTCGAGAGGAAGTTTGACCGAAAAAATTCGAAATAACTATGCGAGCGAACGAATATCAGACACGCGCGATGAGTACGCGGCTGCCGAGTTGCGAGAATGCGACCTATATGCTTTTCGGCCTGATGGCCGAGGTAGGCGAAATCGCCGACAAGATCGCCAAATGGCGCCGAAAGGGAGTGTGCCGGCTGGATATGGATCATCAGCTCTCTCAACGGTCGGATTTCGGGCCGCTACGACTTCAACCCGGCCAAACCTCTTGTACGCATCCCGGCTCTGTTGGAGTGTATCGGGATCGAGGATTGTAAAATAGACGGAATCATCGA
>ENA-UEPJ01003114-UEPJ01003114.1-human-gut-metagenome-genome-assembly--contig:-NODE-3114-length-15433-cov-9.482352_pt1 | contig 15433 bp, 18 predicted proteins | sample MGYA00242890_ERZ507896 | MGnify/ENA primary metagenome ERZ507896 (study PRJEB26167, sample SAMN06115508) | human gut metagenome | host: Homo sapiens | place: China:Qinghai | collected 2015-08-20... | reverse complement strand
ATACCATTCCCATAGCTGATCAACGCTGTCGCCAACACGGATGCCTCGTTTTGTTTCGTGGGAATCATCCAGCAGCGTAACAGAAAACACGTTGTTCATTCCCTCAAATACGCGCAGTTCCAAGCTGCCGTCCGACCACACTTCTACCGGCATCCCATTCCAATCCTCTGTCTGGATCTTTGCAAACCGCTCCGGGATTTCGTCTTGGTTCAAATAGACCCACTTTTTCAGTGTTCCGTCGTCGCTTTTGATCGGCTGCGACGCAAGATATTGTTCCGTATCGAGAATCAGTTCGGTATCCGATACATGAAATGCAAAAAACTGTTCCAGCCATGAAAGCGGGATATATAAAACTCCGTCCTGCTCCTGCGCTTTCTGCGGAAGCGTCATGTAGCTGACGCCATCCCGATCATACACCTGCAGCGTCTGCATATTGACGCTGCACAGGTGCGGCAGATCTTTTCCGTAATCCGCTTCGATATGATACTGGCAAGCCATACTCAGCACATCATTCTGAATGTCCCATGCAATACCAATTAAATCGAATGCTTCTTGTAAAGGAAAGAAAACTTCCGACCGCAATGTGTCAACCGTTACAGTTTCCACAGAAGGAACGATGACCAGGTTCTGCATAGACACTTTCTGCCCGCACACCGTCACATTTGACCCGTCATTGAGATCAACAGCAAAGGTGAAATCCTGCGGAAGCATTTGGATGTTTTTGCATAATATATCCCATTCCGAAGGCTGCAAAACCGTTGATAGAGAATCGTTTTCCTTATCATCATCTTCTATCTGGATTGCTTCGCTCTTTGCTATTAGTTTTTGCTCTTCATTTCCGAGCCTATCCATTGGTTTTTCACTTGCAGTTTCACAGGCAGAAAGGCTCATCAAAACTCCGAAAAGAAGTAGTATCCACCTATTTGCTTTTTTCCCGTGTGGTTTCATCCTTTAATTATTTCTATATGCAACAACAGCCGACCCATATGTTGTGGTGCTGTTGAGATTATATCCTGCATTTGTCACGCTATTTGTATAATTGGGCGCTACGCGCATTTGGCTCTTGTAGTTTCCGTCAAGGTTAAGTGCGAAATCGCATCCCAAATCTTCCATCATTTTCGCACAGTCACGCAGCGTAATACTACTCTCAACCACGACAAGATAATACGTCTTATCGCTGCAGTGTCCCAATATAGTTCTAATTGCTTTTTCTCCACTTCCTGAATAAAGGCTAAGGCTCGTATTAAAATGGCAATTTGTGTCTTCGTAGTTTGTACGATTTACAATCAAAATATTAGAGTCTTCTGAATTAACGTCATTCTCAAAAACAGACATTCCATTATAAACAAGCGCAGCCGTTCCACTAATCATACTAACGCAATGCGCCATAGCGACAGACAGTTTTTGCGCACTTGTAAACCACCTAATGATTACGCTATCATCATCTTTTATGCAGAATGTAGGGAAATCTCTAAACCCATAACCATAAGAACCGGTTGTGCATTCCTCTCCTTGCTTATAAAGTTTCTCATCAGCATAAAACCAGCCAAAGAAGCCAGCATTCCCACCCATTACATTTCCGTTGGTCTTTGCAATTGTGAGTGATTTATCGATCCCATTTGCGTTCATATTTTTAAGAAGCTGAAGATTTTCATTCACGTAAACCGCAGGCGCAACTTTCTCTGTTGCGCTGTCCGTCTTAAAGATATGTACAGTATAGCTGTCTCTTCCGATTGTATACGTCGTTCGGTTATAATGGTTGACAATCGAATTTCCAAATGTTCCATATGCCATAATAGTTGCTCCTTCCTGTTTTGTCCATACATTTTCTTGAGTTCTTCGTACCAATGCCTTGTGTTGATTGAGGAAATGTATTAAATCCGCCTGCTTAGTTATACAACCAAGTTGTCCTAGTCGTAAACCACATAGACATTGCATGTAGGCAACAGGCAGTTGCTTTTTCTATATTTTTGCTTCACCCTTTAATCTTTCGCCCATTTTTGATATAATTCTCTCGCTGCGACTCCTTCCAGCGGAAGGAGGTGAACGCCTTGTCGTACTTAACCGCCTTTGCTCGGTCAATTATAGTTTGTCAGATTTCGCTGATTTTGTCAACGGATGATCCTGTCGCTTGGCGGCGTTCCCGTATTGGATTATATAATTTATATATTATACGTACATTATATAAATTATATAATATTTCCCGTTATTTCTTCAAAACAGATCACTATGCGTTCCTGTTCTGGTTAAGCATAGAACAAGCTCATCATTCTTGATCTCATAAATCAGGAGCCAGTCTGGGGTTATATGGCACTCTCGGCATCCGATATAGTCCCCGGACAGGTTATGATCCCGATAGATTTCTGGCAGCGGCTTCTGTTCAGCCAAAATAGTGATTACTTCCTCCAGCAGCCGCACATCATAGCCTCTCCGAACAATCCGCTTGTAGTCCTTCTTGAAGGCCGTCTGATACCTAATTGTCAGCATTCAGATCCTCCATCAGGTCTTTTACGGAGGAAAAAGATCTGCTCATACCAATCCCATTCTCTGCATCCTCGATTGCTTTCCTTGTTACAGCATTCGGCACTTCGCCGCCAATCTCAAAAGGAATGCGATATTCACGCACCGCCTTCTTCGCAAAAATATTAATTGCGGCCGTCATCGTCATTCCCATATCTGCGCAAAATGCCTCAAACTGCATTTTTAAGTCGCTGTCCATCCGGATATTGATGTTTGTGCTTGCCATTATCGCAGCTCCTTTCTGTTCTTAACATTTTTATTGTATTCTATTTTATTTACATTGTCAATACGTCTGTTCCATTGCCTCCAACTCGGTCATAGACTTCACGACACCATGCCCGGCACGAACCTGAGTAAGACCGCGATCCAGCTTCCGCAGATACACGGAGTTTCTTTCAGCCTTCTCCATTTCACCGTACCATTCCTCGCTGATGATTACCACGTTCTTATCTTTCTTCCGCGTGTCAATTACAGTTTCGTCAATCATATTGTCTCACTCCTTGCATTATTTCTTGTACTTTTCATTGTGCCACTTATTATGAAGACGCTGCACAGTCTCATTTCCATTTTTTGGGCAAATATGCCCCGCAAAAGCAATCAATAATTGATATAAAGTATATAAATTAAATAATATATATACTTTATATCATATAAATCCGCTATTTCTTTTTGGCTCAGTACTTGTTATACTATTTCCGTGCAAAGAAGAAGGATTGCGCTCCATGAGGATGTAATAGGAGGGAATCTGCATTTATGATTACACTCAAAGAAATTGACTTGGCTGCACCGCTAACAACGCCACAAATAGAAATGCTAACGGCTCTCGCAGCCTCTCCATCGACCGCAGATGTAGACTGTCCGGAATTAACGGCAGCACAACAAAAAAGTTTCTATCGGCTCATCCGCAAAACTGATTCCCGCTTCATCTCTGGTGACACAGATACACCGAAAAAGTAGCGTCCTTTGCTAAAACAATCACCAAGCAACCTTGCCATAAATCTATATATCGTAAATATCTTATATAACGTATATACTTTACGCAAAGTATATACGTTATTTTGTTTCCCACCACTTTCGAATCGTCTTCGGGTCCAGCCCTGTTTCTTTATGGCAATCAGCTTTTCGCCCGTCCGGATGCTGTTCGCGCCACGCCAGGACTTTTTCCTGCGCCGTTCCGCTTCCGCACGGCCGACCTTCCGCAGCCTTCATTGGGATTCCAATCGCCTTCATATCTTCCTTACGCCTTCGCGCCAAATAGAGATGCTTTTCCTGCGTCAACCCGTTTCTTCTATTCCGCTCTATATGAACGTCCGTCAGAGCCTCTATATCGGAAATCGTAAAGTTGTAATATTCTCGGTCATATGCCTCCAGTGCGCTCTTGATATCATCCTCAGTCAGCGCATTTTCGTGCTGCACCATCTGAAGATCTTCAAACGCTGTCTGCATATCCTTCCGAAGCTGCGCCTTTGAAACGTCGCATTTGTAGGCATAGATCGCCATGCACATCAGGAAAAAGTAGCGATGCCCGCCTCGAATGGATAAGATCTGCCGCATCCACCAGTGATAAAGCGCATGGGGATCATCCCCATGAACCTTTCCTGCAATATCCCACTTCTTTGGATGCTTTTCACCTCGGACGATAACACGTTCATACCACTCCGGGTACGCTTCTCTGGCTTCAGCTCTCGTTATCTTGGAAGGTCGAAATGGTCTATTGACGTCTACACGATTTTCCGGTTTTGCGTAAGCATTCAAGTATTCCAGCGTCACCGGCTCGCCGGTCCGGAACGCCACAATCTGATTGCCATGCTTTTCATTGATGCTGCCGACCATGCGGAAGCTCTGGTTGATTGACTGATACTGAATCTCTTTATTTTGCGACGTCGTACCATACTCCCACATCCGGAATGTAAGATCATACTTTAGGCTCTTCAGCTGGATTTTAATATTCGGGTATAGATCTATTGGCTCTCGGAAAAAATAGCAAACGTGCAGGCCGGTTCCGGACAGCACAATGTACGTTGGCATCGGCAAGCGACGGATCCGCGTCGGATCACCGCCAAAACGTAAAAATAGATTCCGCAGCTCCTTCAGGCCAACACCATCCAAATCGAAGATCATCGCGTTCATCCGCTGCGCGTGCTCCAGCTTATTGGATCTTCCACGATAAGACAGCCCGCTGCACAACGTCAGCGGATTTTGTTCGATAAATTCCATGTAATCATTTTCCCACTGATCGGAGAACATGATTCTTCGACGCATTCGCTTAAAACCATCGGACGTTTGCTCCCGATACAGATAAATTGCGTTGGGGTGAGAATAATCCATATGCTGCTCGTCAGATCGCTCGTTATTCGGGAACATTTCCCGGTAAAAATCACACCCGCTGACCTCTGGAAACTGAGAACTCAAATACTCATAGCCTTCAGTATAATTCTGTGTCATACAGAATCCTCCTAGCAAAAGAAAAAGAAGCAAAAAGAAAAATCCGCTGCGGCGGGGACACCAAACCATCCGGTTTTGCCCACCGCCTTTCCCACAGGCTTACGCCTGCCGGTACGCCCACAGGATTCCCCACACCATAAAGGCGTGGGGAATCCTGATGGACGACCTTGGAAAAGACCGTGGACAAAACCTACCGCGCTGTCGGATGGGCTGCGCCCCCCGATCTAGCACCCAACAAATCGCTACAAATTGCAGCCCCCTGCTTGCTTCCGAAAAAGAGAAATTTTTATATTTTCGCAATAAAAATCCCAGCTCTGCCCTAGCCCTAGAACTCCTATACGGGGGCTTAGATTATCAATAGGTTTATTCCCTATTTTCGACTGTTATTATAGCCTGTCCGGTCCGCACTTTCAAGCCACCCGGACAGGCTAATTTACTATCCATTTTTCGTTCCAGCCCGCATATCTGCGGGGACGATTCCAAGCGGTTTTGTATGCTGAATGATATATTCCCAATAGCCAACTCTATAGTTTGCCCGAAGCTGCCGTGAGAATAGTGTATTGTGCGCTGCTTTGATTTCTTTCCAGTCTTCCGTTTCGATTAAATTCTCATAGCTGCTCCCGCTGCAAATCATCGTAATACCCACGTCGGCAAGCAAGCCATTTTTTCTGGCCAGAAGATCTTCCTCGATCAGTTTCCTTGCCTGGCTCTCCGTAAAATCTACCGAGTAAGGACTCTGAAGCACCGTCTCCCATACCTTTGCCGTCAGCAGCTTATTCCTGCCGCCTCTGTAGCGTATTTCTTTTTCAGACGATGTCACAACAACATACCCGGTATGTACCTTTTTCGGCCGCAGCCCTCTATCCGCATTTGCTCTTTCCCGCAAAATCCTGAGAAGGTTCGCATTGAGGGCGCGCTGGTCGGCGATTTCAGCCGTTTTCCGCTCCACCTGCTGTAGAAGGTCGTCTATCTGCGCTTGCACCCTCTGTGCGGCTCTGTCGGCCTCGTGTGCCGCCTCCTGTTTTACTCTGGATATCTCCCGCGCAGCGGCTCTTTCTGTTTCCTCTTTTTCGCGCTTGGCTCTATTGCGCTGATCTAGAAGTGTCTCATATTCCTGCTTTGTTTGAATCACATGGGAACACTCCTGGTCGGCCAGGCTGTCCACGGGTTTATACCCACCCGTCCACTGTTTTTTTACATACTCGATATCTCACTCGCCTCCCATCAAAGGCCACGGATATAGTTGTCCGCGACCACGCTAATTCTGTTATGCCCCAGCGCCTTGCTGCAGACCAGCATAGCAGCCTTGTCCAGCTTCTTGCCCGCTTCATCCTTGCGGCAAGTGTAGACGTCGCTCTGATATCTTTTTCCGGTCCCCTTATTCACCCGGTCAAATGGAATTTCGCTGATCTTTCTCGCATGAGCTTTGTAGATGGCAACTGCATAATCCGAGCGGTAACTGTGAATGTCCGCGCATTGGTGAATGAACTGCCAAACCTTTTCATCGGGCGGCGTGTTCTTCATCCGGTCGATGATCTGCGTCTGATTTTTTCCTATAATGGGGCTTACGCGCTCCCTACCGCCTTTTCCGTTCCGCACATGGATGAAATACTCGCCTTCAAACATTCTCGTGTCCTGCAGCATCTGAAGCCGCTTCGTGTCCCCCGGCGTCCGCTGCTGCTCTGGGATCTGTTCTAGCGCCGTGATCTTCGCTTCGATCTGTTCCCGTGTCACCAGATCCGTTCCCTTCAGATCTGCCAGCTCACTGCGCCGTAGCCCGGTTCCCCGGCAGAATTTTATCAGCTCATCGTTGTTAGCTTCCGAGAAGTGCCGATCCCGCTTGGCGTCTCCCCTGCTCCGTTTGATTTCTGATCGGTTCCGCTTCGGCGGCTTGAAGTAGTCTTCATCGTCTGGTTTTATGCCATACAACTTCCCCAAGGCTTTCGCCTCGGCTTGAATCGTCCATGCAGATAGATCCTGGTCAACTCGCACCTGCAGCCACTCGTTGACATACCTTTTTGCTTTCTTCAGCGTCGTACATTCCGGGTATTTTTCCTTGACATACTTCAAGAAGTACTTTATGTGCTTCCAGTAGGTCTTGTATGTGTTGACTGAGAAGATCTTATCATCGGCTGTCCCATTCAAAACTGCCTCGCGCTTGCTTTCGCCCAGCGCCAGCATAGATGTCAATTTTTCATACGCCTGCTGGTGCAGATCCTTCGAGTATGATTTGTTTTTTCGCCCCAAATGGTAGCCCCCTTTTCACTACGATATATAACTTACATAAGTTATATATCGTATATACTTTATTTCAATTATATCAATTATTTACATTATATCATCGTTCAAGCTAAGCCGCTTCACGTCAGTTTCCGAAGAAACCTCGACGATCAGCAAAGTACACTTTTTTAAGTCTTATGTGTGACTGTTTTGAAGATTTCTCTTCTACACTTTTTTCTTGCTTATGTGTGCAGCCTATTTATTAGCGTCTACGGCAGTTGAGGTTCTGTCGAATCCTTTTCCGAGGGATCAGCTCTCCAGTGCTTTCTACAGTACACTGGCAACGTTCAGTAGGTGGATGGTGAACAGATGCGTTCTGCTTACCTGTGCTTTCACAAAGATTACTCGCAGCAGGGTCCATGATGTGCTTTCCAATTCACAAAGGTTACTACGGCAAGCCCACACATCACAAAGGTGCATCATACCTTTTTAGCGGCTCTAAAATAAAAACTGCTAAACCCCCGGCAGCTACCGGGACGCTCTAGGCCTAATTACTATTTATACTCGCCCAGACGAGTTTTCTGTAAAATTCACTGAGCCTTTCCCGCCGCTCAGTATTTGCAGTAAATATCCGCTGCCTCATCAACGGAAGTTCCATCAAAAGCCGTATTGAACGCTTCCACGACCTTTCTAGTGTCTGCCTGATCCAGACCGACGATCTGTGCCGCCCGGAGAAAATAGCCCACACAGGCATCGTTACTCCAGATTTCAGTGTTCTCCATCATCGCATCGGTGAAGCTGGCTCCAGCCGAATCTTTCGGCGTCATTTTTTCTGATTCAACCTTTCGCATATAGTCCTTAATTGTCATTTGTTTTCCCTCCCAGCCAGTCCTAATTTACCGTCCTTTTCTATTCAAGCCCATCTTACCATACTATGCTGATAAAGTCAACATAAACTGAGTATATACGGATATAACGGTTTACCCGTTCACGCATTCGCGCAAACGGGTAAACCGTTATTAGGCATCCAAGATGCCCGGAGTTCCCCGGCGCAGCAGCACCGGGCGGGGTAAACCCCAGGCGTCTGCGGACGCCTCCCCTGCTCAGTGCGACAACGAACCGCCTTTCCTGTCGGCTGTCCGTTGTCGCCACCGAGCAATGCGCTCATCGAGTATTCGCCGTGCCAGCGAGAAAACTTCAGTATCGCCGCTGCCTATACAACCAATCGCGCAGGTTTTGTATCTCCGTTTAGTTGCCTTGACAATAATTATTTTGTATGTATAATATAATTATGGACACACTAAGATTTGAATGGGACCCCAACAAGAATGAGATCAACAAAAAGAAGCACGGCTTATCTTTCGAGGCAGCAAAGGAGGTCTTTTACGACGAGTTTGCCATTCTATTTGACGATCCGGATCATTCCATTGAAGAAGATCGCTTCCTCATTATCGGATCGATCAAATCGCAGAAAATTTGCATTGTGAGCCATTGCTACCGTGACAACGAAAACTGCATCCGTATTATCTCGGCAAGGCAGGCAACCAAAACCGAGCAACGCATTTATCTTGATGGAATTTGAGGTGATAGTATGAGAGATGAATATAACATCAGCGAACTGAATCCAAGAAAAAATCCATACGCGAACCGGCTGAAAAAGCAGATCACCATCAACATCGACGGCAGCACCATCGACTACTTCAAGTCTCTGGCCGACGCAAAAGGCATCCCCTATCAGACTCTGATCAACCTCTATTTGAGAGACTGTGCCGATAACCACCGGCAGCTCCAATTGTCCTGGCAGTAATGCTTCTGCACGAATTTTTTCGGTCAATAAAACCACGCAGCATTGTACAACAGGATACGGCGAAATCCGATCCTACCTGCAGGATAGAGGTACGCCGATTGGCCCACTGGATATGATGATCGCCGCGCACGCCAGATCTGAAGATATGTGATTCTGGCCACAAACAACGTCCGAGAGTTTGAGCGTGTTCCAGATCTGGTCGTTGAAAATTGGGCAATGTAGCATAACAGGATAGCTGTACTTTTCCCGCAGAAAAGCACAGCTATCCCGGCTATCTCTTCTTATATAGCAAGTACACTACAACATACAATACTGGCATAGTAATTGCCATACACATTATATTTTGCGGGAACATATGGTAGTAATCTTGTGCATTAAACGCCCCGCGAAAAACTGAATATGAGCCAAAAATGATATGAAACGAACCGCTCTCCATAGCACAGTAGGCCATAAAAAGTGTAATCGGAATAGCCTTTTCTTTTGCCAGTGCTAAAAGGAACTGTATGATGGCAATATATGAAGCATATGCAATAGCACAATGAAGAATTGGAATATACAGCGGAATTTTAGGAACCTTGCTTACGACACTTGCATTTATTTTCGAGAAAAGAACCATGATTGGCAGCATTTCTATTATTAAGAAAACGCTCCACCAGAAGATTGTTCTTTTCAACAGCAGCGTTACCGGAGAGAGACCTAATGCGTGCATATACTCTTTCGGCTCAGCCCTAAATGTCTCTCCAAAAATTTCGCCCGTCATGAAGGCTATAAAAATAGCTGGATAAAACTGAATGTATCGATAACACTTCGTGTATACAGCTGGTTCATTGCCCTCCCATTTTGCGCTGCATCTGGATGCTTCCGGGTAAATACAAGCAATAATCGAAAGGATAATAAGCGCCAGTAGCGGATACCTTACTACATGGAAATCGACTTTTAGTAATGATCTTAGCCGTTTCCATGATTTTGGCTGTAATAATTCCATATATCCTCCGTTGTCGGATCTACATTCTTATACTTATGGTTTGCACTGCTTTCTGCTTCTCTACTAAGAAATCTATATGCAGTTCCACCTTGGGCGGATGCTTCCGTTACGACAACAGCGTCATTTGGTAAAGTCGGGCTGTCTCTATTCGGAGAAAAACTCTCAAATAGTCTGCCATCCAAAGCATGACAAAAATCTATATACGTCCCATGATATATGACTTCTCCCGATTTTAACATTAAAACATTGTCCGCAAGATGATTCATATCATCCAGAATATGCGTAGATAAAAGCACACTTTTTTCTTTAAAGCACTCTCGAACAACATGGTAAAAAGACAGTCGCTCTTTCGGATCGATCCCAGCCGTCGGCTCGTCCAAAACAACAACGGCGGGATCTCCCAGCAGTGCAGCTGCTATGCCAATCCGTTTTTGCATACCAAGCGAACACTGCTTAAATTTTCGATCCAAGAATTGTGTGATGTTGGCCTGTTTGGCAGCAGTAGCAATAGCTTCAGCTAGTGCATTCTTTTCAACGCCTTTTTGTGTCGCTATGAATTGAAGGATTTCTCTATTTTTTAGGCTAGGATAGATTGAAAATTCCTGCGGCAAATAAGATAACTTCTGATAAAATACAGAGTCGTCTTGTTGGATCCCATCAATAGAAACCGCTCCTGTCTGTGCTTTAAGACCGCCTACAATGTTTCTAATTAACGTTGTTTTTCCACTACCATTTTCCCCAATTAAGAGTGTAAATCCAGTTGGTAGGTCAAACGATATATTTCTTATCGCGTTCTCTCCTTTGCGATACTGGAAAGATAGATTGTGCACTGACAGCATACATATCCTCCTACGTAACATAGCCATAATTCATGAGAACATAATCATCATAACAAATCGGCAGACCACCTGTATCATAAAAATAGAATATTAAAAATACTTTCTTAGGATTCCGGAAGTTCATATCTTGGTTCTTCATCTCTACAATACCATTGCGTGCATCTATAAAAGCTCCCAACGTAAACATTTTCTCGTATAATGCAGCATAGTCTGTCCGGACATTATATTTTGCACGATAGCAAATACTTTCACCAACTCGCTGCTCACTTAAAAAACCCGAGAAAATGCAAATTGATGAGCTGGTTCCATGGATTTTATAGCAATGGCTCTGCTCAACATTCTCGATGTTCAGATTGGATATCACAGTATTTCCGCTTGAAACATCTAAATCATAGCAAACAGGGTTTCCATCATCTGCTTGCGGCAAAAATGCAAATCCAGTTGGTAACGCCGCAGCCATTTTTGATGTAAAAACATCTATGTTATTTGTATCGCTCAAATAATACACATACCCTTTATACACGAAATCCAAAGGCACCTGTTTCTCTTGCGATATATTTTCCATGCAGATTGTAATTTTATCTCCGTTTCGAGTATACCGAACAGGTTCGCCGTCATGAAGAATTTGCAAATCTTCAAACGAATCGTCCAACCGAACTGTCACTACGGATGATGTAACATTGTCTAATAGAACGTTGCACGTTACCTTGCAGATCTGCCCTAAATCAATCTCTCCGGAAATTGTGCTGATAGTTCCCCAGGACTTCTCTTCTATTGGCATATATAGTTTTTCCGTTGCGCTATACCGTAACGGAAATTTTTCTACATACAAAAACGCACTAGCAGCAAGGCATATACACACGCCAACCGTTCCAACACACCATTTTCTAAAAAAATGTATGGATCTCTTTCCATGTAAGCACCATGCTACAAGGCAAATCAGAAGCAGTACCAACGCTGACAACAAATACTTAAATAGAACTCCAACTGCAAAAAATGTATCAAACTGTGACCCAACGTAGTCCAAGGCCATTCCACTTGGAAACGGAGACTGTGTTGACAAAATACCGGAAAAGATTGATTTCAGTCTGTCTGAGTCTCTGAACAATATCGAAAACAAATAACTATTAGGCATTCCAAATACGCACGCACACGGAGCCGCCAAAAGATATATATAAAAGCGATTACAAAGGAGTCCTGCTAGATACCCTATGCTCTCTCCCAGAAAAATCGTTATACTCCATCTGAATCCAGTTACAGCAAAAGTAGATATAGAAAACAGTATGTCCGTTTTCTGCATTACGGACATAATTACAACATATATAATTAAAATGCTCAAAATAAAGTGCGATGAAATAGCTAATGCTAAAAATCGTGCAAGATGTGTATGCACAGGTGGAATCAAACAAGTATCTTCAAGAATCGTATTTCTTTGTGCAAAATATGCCGCCACGCAAAAAGATGCTGTCAGCATACCGACCCCATAATATTCCATATCCCGCAAGCTGATTGCGTAATTTATATAGTTGACCAATGGGTCAAGAATCGCCGCAATCACAAACAACAAAAAGGACAGAAACAGGAATGCTAAGTAAAATAGAAAAATGGGAGACCGTAGAATGACTTTCAGATTAAATTTGAATTTTGACATTTCCAATCCTCCATGATCCAGCTCCACAGATGTGGAGCTGGATCAATTCTCACTAGAGATTCTATATGCTACATCTTAACATTCTACTGCTTATTGCGACAGATTTGTCGTTCCGTAAACGCCCGCGTTCGAATTCGCATAGATAACTGCATAATATGTTTTTCCTTCAATTCCAACGAAAGCTTTGCTATCGTTCGAGCCAGCTCCAATGCTCGACATTGATTTAACCTCTACATCAGTATTAAGCGAGCGAATGTAGTACAATTTTGCAGACTTTACATATGTTTGCGAACCACTGTCTACATCGACTCTCCAAGTTGCCGCCCCTTTACTCGGATACCATAAGTGATTTTCGCTCTTTCCGTTATAGGTTGTCGAGCCGCCAGAACCCAAGTTGAAATCATAGGTGTAGTTATAGCCCGCTGTTGCTGCAAATACCGTAGGCACCATGATTGCGAGAACGAGTGCAACAACGCAAATCAAGGATAGATGTCTTTTTACGCTTTTCATAAAAGTTCCTCCATTTCAAGCTGTTTCATTCGTACTTTTTTATATCTTAAAAGCGGCCGCTTTTTAAGAGCAATGTCTTCACAATTGACTGTTTTAATATTTCACGAACCCTGTGACGTTTACACTTACATCCGAATTGTTTCTTACCGCAAACGTATATGTTCCATTTTCAGGAATTTCAATTTTCTTGTTGAACGCTCCATTCTCACCCTTCAGATAATGAAATATCCCATTCTTATCTATCAGTCCAAAATCGATATCCGCCGAGCTTGGAGAATACGTTGCATTAATCGTAACTGTTTCCCCTGCCGCCATCGGAAAACCAGTCTTTGCAGGCTTTAACTCTCCAGCCGTAACCGTTATATCAAATTTCCCTGATGCACGCCCTGCGGCATTAACCGTTCCAGCAAAGCAGCTAATAAGCAAAACAACTGTTAGCAACGAGCACAACGTCTTTTTCATTCTTTTTCCTCAGTCCTCCCATTCAAAATCAAACCCATTTACAACTTGATCCGGTATATCAACAACTTCATTTTCCATATCTTCAAATTGCGTGCCGTCCATCTCATTGTTCTTAGGTTTCGTTGCAAACCACGTACAAGTTAAAATTATTACACCAGCTACTAATGCAATTACAGCGTATCGAATCTTTTTCTTATTTTCTGCGCTTTTCGTGGCATTGCTTGTTCCATTGTCTTCTACTGGCACCACTACTTCTTCAAGTGATTTTCCATCGGTCGTGTCGCTGCACAGCCAATCCAATGATACATCGTAGATCTTTGCCAGTGCCTTCAGCTTGTCCATGGACGGCGCCGTATCTCCGCTTTCCCAACGGGTAACTGCCTGTCTGGACACGCCGAGCTGATGAGCCAGCGTCATTTGTGAGATTCCAGCCTTATCTCTTAATACGATCAGTTTTTCTCTAAGGGTCATGTGCTTTACACTCCTGATTTTATATTCAAACCCCATCAGATGTAAACCACAAGTGGTTTACATCTAGGCAACTCAGAGTTGCCTCTTTCATTTTCTGACCTTTTCATACTCCGAAAGTGCCGATTTCTGCTGATCCCGATACTGCAGCATCAGATCACTGAGCAGCTCACTGACGCTGCGCCTTTCGACATAGGCAATTTTCTGAATATCTTCATACAGGCTCGGCAGTACAGACAAACTCACCCGCTTCCGCAGCTCCCGATCCTCCTTCGGCCGACCGCGACCAGCACTACGCTGCGTCGTTTCTTCTGCCGGCTGCTGCTCAATGATGCTGCCAACAACAGACGCTCTGCGCCGGCTTTCACGCTCTTTCAAATTACCCATTTTCAATATCCTCCCGGTCGAAATTTCCGTTTATAATCATCTTTGCAATTGCCGTGTATTCTTTTGCAATTTCGCTGCTCGGTGCCTGCTCCACGACCGCCAGCCCGTCATAAATTCCTTTCTTCGCCACCGCCAGCCGCTTCACAACGCCGACGAGATTATACTCTTCCTTCAGCAGCGCAAGAATATCTTTATCGTCCGATACCCGTGCATCGTAGAGTGTCGCAATCACGCCCAGCACCTTCAGATCCGGGTTAATTAACTCCTGGATCTCACGGATGCTGTCTTGCAGCTGGGTCAAACCACGGTATGCCAGGTAGTCTGTCTTTACTGGGATCAGGACGCCATCCGCGCAGGAAAGCGCATTGATTGTGAGAATCGAGAGCTGCGGCGGGCAATCGATCAGAATATAATCATAGCTGTCCTTGATCGGCTTCAGCGCCCGGTCGAGGATCTTCTCCCGGCTCGCCCGCGAAAGCATCTCCATCTCCATCGGAGCCAGGTCAATAATCGACGTCACTATGTGCAGCCGGTCATTGATTTTCTGTACGCACTCGCGGATCGGCGTGCCGTCTTTCTTCAGAACGTCTACAATCGTCTTCGGAACCTCCAGCGGCTCCATGCCGACGCTGATCGTCAAGCTGGCCTGGCTGTCTAGATCGATCAGCAGCACGTTTTTTCCCTCAGCAGCCAGCGCAGCGCCCAAATTGTGCGTTGTGGTCGTCTTCGCCACGCCGCCTTTTTGATTTGCAATTGCGATTACTTTCATTGCAGCATCTCCTTTTATTTAATTTATATAAGTTATTTACATTATATCAAGTTTATATTTTTTGTCAATTATATCAAAAGCCAAAACAAGGCGCCCCAGAATGATGTTCTGGAGCGCCTTGCCTTTTTATTTTTTAATTACTCTGGTGCTGAAATTGTAATGCTTGTCAAAAACCCGTCTTCCTGTGTGTAGGAAAGGACATATGGAATCAGTGCAAACTGCTGCTTGTCCTGATTCTGCTTGTATTCTTCTTTTCCGTTCCTTGTGACCATTCCGTCCAGTTGCTGTTCCAAATACCATTCCCATAGCTGATCAACGCTGTCGCCAACACGGATGCCTCGTTTTGTTTCGTGGGAATCATCCAGCAGCG
>ENA-UEPJ01003112-UEPJ01003112.1-human-gut-metagenome-genome-assembly--contig:-NODE-3112-length-15436-cov-5.936780_pt1 | contig 15436 bp, 10 predicted proteins | sample MGYA00242890_ERZ507896 | MGnify/ENA primary metagenome ERZ507896 (study PRJEB26167, sample SAMN06115508) | human gut metagenome | host: Homo sapiens | place: China:Qinghai | collected 2015-08-20... | reverse complement strand
GTAATTTTATCAATTATAATGTTTATAATTTCTTCTCCAAGGTTTTCAGACATCAATTTCTTCCGATCAAGCATCTCAATCGCTTCCTGCATCCAAGAAAGCATCAAGATATTAAGATTCTCATGAGTGGACATTAAGCTTTGCTCTATCACAATGAAATATATTTCCATCAAGCTTTCTCGTGTTGCTTCGGTTATATTTTCATCTGTAATACAATCTTGCAATTCATAAAAAAGCTGATAACTCATCCGTGCCATATCTAATCTATAAGCTTCTCTCATCAGTTGAATGAACGAATCTTTGAGAATCTGAACCCTTTATATGCGTTTTTCATTTTCATTTAAGAAACGTTTGAAATTCGGATGAGGAAGTGTGCTCAAAAATTTATCAGAGTATGACTCTTGGATTGAAGTCAACAAATTCACATGCTTTTCAAACGAAATTTCAAAATAATCCTTAAAATTTTCATTTTCAAATTCTGCAAAAATTTGAATTGAAAAAATCGTCCATTTTTCATTTTTCACCGCAAAACGTTTTATTGAGTCCATCGAATCAATAATAATAGCGACCTCTGCTTTTCTATTTCTTCTTAATACCATAAATATTGTGTTCCGAACTATTTCTATTGATCGATTACCCTTTTCAAAATCCGGCATTACAACTGTTGCAGATTTAAGAAAATTCACAAAATCCTTTATGTACTCTTCACCCATATCTTTTTCAATACAATAGCCTAGAAGAAAAAGATATCCATCCGACATATCATAATTTGATAAGTATCCAAAATATTTGGCATTGCTTTTCATTGAAGTTAAAGTACATTTCAAATATTCTTGCGAATTTTTTGATTCTACACTTATTCTAACAATTTCCATAAGTGCATGGTAATATCGATCCTGTAACTCCCCATTTCCGCTTTTGCACAAAAAATACAATTCACCCATCAACATATTGGTATATTTTTTGTACTGATCCATCACTCCCAGTTTTATGCACATTGTAAGCTGAGACACCACGTTTCGAACTGCAGTGGTCTGTGTTTTTCGATCTGTTGTCATTTCAGTATCTCTCGCAAGAGATATAGAATGTTCAAATGTATTATCCATTGCCTCGGAAATTTGTTTTGATTTGCTATCATCATTAATAATCGACGTTTGACTTTCCTTCATTGACTCAAGGAAAACCTTATTGCTTTCCTCACAAATGATTTGGCATACATACAGTTCATTCCTAGCAATACACTCATTATATGTTTTTTCAAGAATCTTCAATTTGGCTTTTAGTGCTTTAGAATCCTCCAGCAAACTCTCTGTATTCAAAATGTCTTTAACATATGTACGGGTACACTCCGTCAAAGATGTTTTATAGTGTAGCGAGTATGCAAAATAAAAGAGCCAAATAAATATACCCACTCCACAAACAGATAGTACAGCATCAGAGAATCGCCCCATTTTCACTACCATTTCAACAACGCAGAAAAAAAGATATAAGGCAATCGCTGTACCAAAATTGGCATATCGAGGTTTTATCTGATTCAAAACCAATTCTGACGGAAATCTATTTATGTAAACTTGAATATAAACCAGCAGTGCTGATATAAATATTCCTACAAAAGAGATAACTGACGAAAACATCAAAGAAACAACGTCCGTGTTTCCATCAAATGCAGAAAGAAGTCCATTTACTTTAGCAACAAATTGGGGCGTAGCCAATGGCATCCCCCATGTAATCAAAGCAACAATTACACCAAGTACCAAAGCGCTTTTCGCACATGCAAGCCACCGTGTTACTATTTTTAAACCCTTTAATACTTTCTGCTTCATCGCCAATTTCACCTCTTGTTTATTATTATTTATCACTTGATCTTCGCCAGCACGTCCTTAAAGATCTCATAGTTATGCTTCACGCCGTCGTCCAGATCAATCTTAATCATCTGATCGGCCAGCGCATGAACTTTTTCCTCATACTGATGCAGCTCGGCGTCCTGCGCCTGCACTTTGTTCAGTTGCTTAGTCAGCTTGACACGCTCGCTGGTGCTCGTGGCAGCGGCCACCTGTTTTTCCAAACCTTCGATGGCAGTACGGTAGCGCGCCTGCTGCTCATGCACATAATCGGTACGGATGCGCGCAATGGTATCCGGCTGGTAGCGGTGCAGGTAGATCAGGCACTTGAAGCCATTTTTCTTACCACTGTCAAACAGCCAGTAGATGGGGCGCTTCTGATAAATTTTGCAGTGGTCGGTATAGAAATCGTTCAGGAAGTAGTTGCGGATGTCCTCTTTCGGCTGGCCTTTGCCGCCAAGCGCCTTAGCGATGAACAAGAGATTATCTTCCAGCGAGCTGTCACCGTATACCACCCGTACAAACTCCACAAAACGACCCATCATGTCATCTTCAAAGTATTCGTCGTCACAGATGGGAATAATACCGTCTGCATCCGGCTTATAAATATTGTATTTGCTATCATCCCATGTACCGCCTGCATACGCAAGACCATCATAGGTGGGAGAGTAGCGGCCAAACATACAGCCCACAGCGTAGGAGATAAAGGAGCGCACATCCCGGCTAAGGTCAGCCCTGCGCACGGTCACATCCTTATCTTCTACTTCCGGGGTCAGTTCATCCTGCAAGCCGTAAATATCAATAAAAATGCGGTTCAGTTCTTCCTCGTTGGCTTTCAGCTTCTCAAAGCGTTCTTCACATTCGCCAGCCCAAATGTCATAGCACTCAGCAAGGTAAATGTTTCCAATATCCATCATGTTGGGATATTTGGTAATGGCTTTGATAAAAGGGTGGCGGGTAAAGTCCCAAGATGTTTCAAAGGAATCCCAGTCATTTTTTGAAAGCGCTATATTTTCTTGAGACAATTCAGAAACTGCATTTTTTTCATAGTTTTCTATTATAATTGGCAACGATTTTATATGCCCCACTTCATAGTTTAGTGTTGGGCTAATAATTGCTAAAATCGCACCAAAAACTTTAGAGTTCAGAAGTGCAGCAAAATAGTGATATTGTTCTCTGCCAACAAAAATTGAACATCCTGCAACATCAAATAAACAGCCATCTGGAATACACCTAACAGAAAAGCTTCCAGAGGAAATCTTAGACCATGTTATAGAAGGGAGAAAAAAGTATTGTGTATTATAGATTCGTTTAGAATAACTTCCATAAATCCGTGCTGCATCCAGCTTTAATGCTTTCCCGTCATTTTCCCAGTTGACCAAATAATTAAAATTTCCATACCATTTTCTATATTCTCCCCCTTTATTGTACGGAAACCATTTTCCTCCGGATTTTTTTGCTTCCTCCTGTGACTTTGCATGAAAATAGCAAAGATTTTTATTTACCTCATACCACATGCGCAAATACTTGTTATTATCCATTGTCGCCATTCCTTGCTTCGGTTCCGCATAAGACGACAAACTCTTTCCTGACTCAAAATCGCCAATCATCGCTTTGCTTGCCCAATACGCCACCGGACTCCCCGGAATCTTTGCAAAATCATCCTGATTTGCATTATAGCGGTTTTGTCCTGCGAGGAACATTTCTTCTTTTCCCTGCTGAGTGGTCGGCTCAATCAGACGGCAGTAGGTGCCATTATAGCCATCCATATGATTTATATAGCGCACAAAAGCGGTCGTCTGCACCACCTCACCGCCGATTTCTTCAAAGGCTCGTGCGCCAAGGTGGGCCATGCTGACGGTCTCAGTCAGCATCATCTTCTCCCGCAGTTTTTCAAAGCTGGACAGGAACATCCATGCGTGCTGGGTGATCATTGCCTGATAACCATTCTGTTTTGCCATACGGGAGCATACTTCAATAAAAACGGCAAACAGATCGCTCTTGCTGTCCGAGTAGTATTTTTTCACATACTCAGATAAATCCGAGTTCATATTAGATGCACCCATATACGGCGGATTGGTGACGACCACATCGTATTTCTGCGCTAACGTCTGTGCCACCCGCACCAATGGGAGTAATTTTTTGCGAATACTCTCTCGATGGAACGAGGACTCGTCTGCCACCTCGTCAAACCGGGCATAGAGGGCATCCCAGTCCTGCGGGGGGATGGTGAGGATGGAGCCGTACTCCTTGGCATCGTACAGCTGGGTGAGGATAGTGTGCATAGCATCTTTCAGTTCCGGCTTGCCGTTGCAGAAATACTCCACATCTGGCTTTTCGATGCGGTTGCTCTCCTCAATGGCATACACATGAGGCTGGGTGGTGTGGCTGAAAAAGCGGCGGTCGTACCGGCGGGCCTTCATCATCACCGCAAAATAGGCCAGCTGGGCGGCGCGGTCGTCAATATCCAGACCATAGAGGTTGTTCTGCAAAATGCTGGTCACGGCATCGCGGGGCGTGTAGCCGTAGTTCTCGTAGATCTGCATCAGTACATCGAACAGATACGCCAGAATATGGCCGCTGCCGCAGCAAGGGTCGATGACCTTGATCTGTTCCGGGGTCAGGTCGGCATACTGTTTGCTGATCTCGGACAGTTGGGCCTGTACCTGCGGCTCCTGCTGGGCTTCCTCCAGATAATAGTGCCACTTGGTGTCCTCCGGGTCACGGCTCCCGGCGGTATAGGTGGCCTGTTCCTCCGGTGTGGGCAGAAGCTGCGTTTTTGCATCGGGGTGACCCTCCACCCACAGGCGTCCAAGGCTGTTTTCCACCATGTACCGCACGATCCAGTCTGGGGTAAACAGCTGGGTCGCCGCCGGGATATTCTCCTTGGTGATCTTGACATTTTTCTTGAGGGCGGCAAACACGTCGTCCTTTTTCTCGCTGTTGTAGTACTGATACAGCCATCCAATGATCTGGACGGCATCCTGCCAGTTGTCCTCCGGGATCTGGGAGATCATCTGCTCGATGACGCTGCCCTCCCGGAGCAGGTTGTCCGGCAGAAGCAGCTCAGTGTAGTCCGCAATGGTCTGGAACATTCCGGGCAGAATGCTGTTCAGCGCGTTGCATTGCACGATGAGCAGGTATTTGTACAGTTCTTCGGTCTGCTCGGTCTCTTTCAGGGCGTAGACCTTGTCCTTATCCAGCTTATCCAATTCCAGATGCAGGGCTTCGGCCAGAATCTGGGGCTTGAACGCATTGTTTTCATCCGTAAACACGCGCACATGGCTGGGCAAATAGCCGTTGACCTCCATGAACCGCAGTGCCGAGAAGCGGTTGAACCATGTATACGCCACCTCTTCCATAACCTGCTGGTAGCCCTTTTCATTGATCTGTGCGATCAGTGCCCTGCGCTGCTGCATCTCTTCTGCAGACAACACTTTGCCGTTGACGCTATCAGCACCGGCGTCCACCATTTCCGTTTCCGTAATGCCGTACTGCTGGGCTTTCTGCGCCACGCGGGAGAGCAGTTCTTTCCGCGCCCAGACCGCATATTTCTTGATGGCGTTTTTATCCATGATGGTTCTCCTTAATTCAACGAGCCAATTTCTTCAAGTTTAACAACATCCAAAATTGCTGGTGCGAATTCCCAGCATCCAGGATATCGCATCTGCGCATTTTTATCACTAACACATTTAGATAACACTTTCTTTAATTCTTCTATGCTTTGAACATCAAAAAGATCAAACATCTTTTTACAGTACTTTCTTGACTTGATTTTTGTCCATTCTACCGGATTCTTTTTTGCATAAACGTACAAATTAGGGAACCAGTATGGAGCACTCCACACCTTTTCCGATTGTATTAACTGAAAAGCGTTTCGAATCTGGTACAAAAACAAATCAGCTTCTGCAAGTGCCTCAGAGGAATATATCGGCAGCTTTTCTCGTTGTGAGCAAATAGTGTCTCCCAATAAAGTATATTTTCGTGCATATTGTGTTTGAGGTTTATAGTTTTCTTCTATCAAACTACTGTAATGCCGAAACACACAGTAGTTCTTCTCTGTGACGTTCCGATCCAAAGAGCTGTTTCTTAAAAAATACGTATATGTTATCATAGCATTGATTTCTGCATATTCCCCAACATGACGTAAATAAGCAATGATTGCAATGAATAATTCCCATATAAAGATATGATATACCTCATAATCCCAATCAGACGCTTGACAGGAACCAGATTCAAACCCATAAGCACTGGTCAATTCGTTGTACATTTTTTCAAGTGCTGGACAGATCACTTCCGAAATTGGGATTTCAGCCTCATCAAGCGCTGGCAAAAAGTCCAAAAAGACATCTCTGATACTTTTTGTCTCTAAAAATTGGTTATAAACTTCTTCTCCAGCATTTTTTATTGGCCTATAATAAGATTTCAACGCTTCAACATACGCATCGATGAACCTTTTCGCACAACTTTGTTTCTTTTTGTCGTTTGTCGCGCCTTTTATTTGACGAATCAGGTCAGTCAGCGGAAACAAATCACTCTTTTCTTCTTCAAGCCATTCAGGCTGTTTTCCTAGTTTTGGTTTTCTATATAACGGTTTATTGTAAATATTCCGAACCAGCTTCTCATATTCTTCTTCAAACAAGTCCGGATTTGAAAAGTCTATGTAGATTCTTGTTTTTATATATGCAGGAACATATTCCTTTCCATCTTCATCTCGCTCCGTAATAATCGGAATGAACTTTTCTTGAGTTACTTTTCCATACACTTCGCTTGAAATAATAACCGTTTCATCGCCAACACCACCAGTTCGATTATTAGCTTTTTCTGTATAGGTTTTATCACAGAAAATCAGAACCTTTGTTATATCAGGATTATTAACGCACTGCTCCATGAAAACATATTTATCTTGGCCCTCTTTTAAATCCCATTTGTCAAGAACAACCTCGACTCCATGCGACATTAATCTGTTGGCAACTTGAAGAACCAACTCGCTTTTAGTCCATGAATACGATATAAAAACTTTTGGAATAATAGTGTCCTGCATCTATTTCATCCTCACTCAATTCAACTTAATCTCATCACAGCCATCCAACAGGTTCCGCAGCTGCTCCCGGATCTTCTCCACATAGACGTCAATATCCGCATCATCCCTCAGCGTTTTAGCAGGGAAGAGGATCTGGCGGCTGTAAGACTTTACTTTTTTCGGCTTTACGGCCGGGATATTGACATCTTTTTTCGTTACCACCGGTTTCGGTGTCGGAGGGGCCAGCGCAATCTCAATGCTGCTGACGGTCTCATCCTTGTACTGGCTCAGCGGGATAATCATACCATCCAGCAGCGCAAGGCTCTTGCAGCTTGCAATTTTTGCCTTATAGCCATCAAAAAAAGCATCCGACTTGCGGACGATGTCCAATGCTTTGGGATCTCCGTTTGCAGCGATATGGGTCGCTTCCATGCACTGACGCACTGTTTCCAGAATCTCAGAGCGTTTTTCATCCAGCATCTGGTCATGGGCTGTACGCACCGTTTGCATCAACCCATTCAGCTCCGGAATGCGCTTATAGTTGAACTTCTGCCCAAAAGATGGCACTGTGATGATAAGCCGAATCTTGTTCAGGGCCTCGTATGCCGCCGCATCCTGCGCAATGCGGTCCAGATCCGCCTGCATCTCGTGTTCCAGCCGTGCAGCATCATCAAAGGTGCAGACCTGACTCTTGAAGAAGGTCTCTACATTGCCCATGGCATCCTTCTGATCAAAGAGGTCGTCCTCTTTCTTGAGCAGATAGTCGATCAGCGCGATGTTGTCCTTCTTCTGGTTCAACACTTCCTGCGTTGCAGTAATAGCGTTGTGCACTATTGTCTGATCCGGATACTTGTGGGCATCATCGTACTTCTCGTTCAGTTTGTTATAATGCTGCAGCTGATTTCCGAACTCATCGGCAATAAATTTAACCAAATCGTCTTCGTCCGCAGGAACATCCATGACATCGAAATAATCCCGCAGAAGGTCCCGCACAGCCTTCATTTTGGTTGCCGATACCACCACGCGCTTGCTAATGGATGTTTTACCCACCTCACTCTTTTTGCGGAGCATGTCAGGTAATTTGGCGTTGTCCGGCTGGATGGTAGTGCCTGCATATTTGATGGTTACCTTCTGATTCACGATCAAACGCGCCACCACATAAGCAATGTCGATTTCCTTCCAGCCATAGGGTATACTGCTGAACTTGCTCTGTACATCCGCCATGGAGGTCGGCAGGTGATGCATTGCCTGCATCTCAAGATATTCTTCCACCGCCGCCTCTGCATCGCGGTTCGGATCTGCCTCCGGCAGAATATAGTCCGCACCGGACAGCACTGCCAGCATGTCAGCATCGGTATCTGCGTTTTTCCCAATCAGGTCCAACTTGCTGTAAACATGCGAGACCAGATACTCCATCGTCTGGTCAATTCTGGCCTTAGCATTGCCGCTCTTAATGTCCAGATGTTCACCATCGGCGTAAAATTTTGCGTTTTCAATAGCCTCTACCAGAGCTTTGCTGGCTTCAGCTTCATACTTGGTTGCTTCTTCCTGTTGGCCGCGGATAATATCCTGAGCACTCTTGGGCATCTGGCTGACATTCCGCTGTTTGACATATTTGCGGATCTTCATGGATGCTTCCAGTGATTCATAATACGGCGTATCGCCCAAAACTACAATCGCCTCGCTGCCTTTGGAGCTGTTCATCAGGCGAAATTCCGTTTTTTCCGTTGCATCAGAAGCTGCCGTCAAAAAGCGCAGACGCATGCCGCCTGTGGCGATGCCGTACATAGTGTTATCCACCATCTGATCAAACGGGAAGTCACACTTGCCGTAACGGAACTTTTTTGCATCATAAATTATGCCAAAAATAATCTTTGCTATATCCCCAACAATAGCGCCCGTATCCACCTGTGTAAGGTTGATCTCTTTCTGGATGTCCTGCTCTTCATCCGTCAGGAAGTTGTAGGTATCACCAGTACGTCCGATGTAATTCTGCCCAATCAGTCGATCCAAACTGCCGCGCAGCTTTTCGCGCATCGCGACCTTTTCCAGACGGATGTCGTCTGCCATCAAAATCACAAGGTTGTCCAGATTGGCCGGCATGTCCTCGTTGACATATCGAATGAGATAGAGAAGCTTCAGAACATCCACATCCATCGGCTCCAGACCATCGTGATTTTCTACGGCTTTGCTGCAGCGATCAATCACATTGCGAATGGAACCATCCAGGAAAGAATGTACAGTATCATAGAAGCGGAACAGCGGCACCAACGCAAACTCGTTCTGCTTTTCCACTTTTTGTGCTGCTTCCTGAAATCCGCTCAGCATGGAACGCTCGCCGCCGGAGAAGTGTTTACCTGCATTGCCGTGTTTGCGGATCTCCACAAAAATTTTCTGCATGATGAGAAACTGGTATGGAACGAACGGAAAGTCCTCTGCAAATTGTGCCGGACCAGAGAAGCCCTTGATGTCCGGCATTGCATTTGTAAAGCTGAACAAGTTGCGCATCCCGGAGCTTTCTTTCTCATAGACCGCATCCAGCGTTCTTTCTGCTTCCGGAGTCTTTTTCAGAATACGCTTCTGAATTACTTCGTCTACGGAAGAAGAAGAAAGGCTCAGACGAGTTTTGAAACGAGCCTGAATTCGAGAGAATTCATCTGCTCGTACTTTGATAATCTCATCAATAGCTTCCTGTCCGGTGCAGACCACCCAGACTTTTCCTCTACATTCGCTGCCGATTTTTTCCACCAAAGACTGCAGATTCAGCAGCATATCCGTGTCCGTGCCAACATACTGCCCCGCCTCGTCCACCATAAACAGAAGGCGGAAGTTTGCAGGTTTTGTGCTGACGTATGCATTGATGTCGTCTACAAGCTGTGAAACAGAGAGTTCCGTTGCGCTCTTATCGTTAAACCAGTTATTTGCATCTTCTTCACTGATGTCCAATGCTTCCGCCAATGCAGGTTTAATGACCTTTCCATTGAATGCAAACGCCTTGCGCACTTCTGCCCAGGGCTTGCCCTTCTTTTCTTCAACCAGACGGCAAAATTCATCCATCTTGCCCTGCTGCGTAATGTACTGCTCCAGCATAGCAACTTTAAGATTGCTGCCAAAGAATCCCAGATGATTATAGAACACCTTAGCAAAAACACGTAAAACGGCTGTTTTATCCTTATTGATAGAGCCTTCATAATCGATATTAAACAGAATCGTCTCGGTTTCACCTTTGGTTGCACGATCCACCTGCATAAAGGTACCAGGGTCATCCTCAAATTTCTTGCGGAAGCGCTCCACCGTACGAACGCCATTAACCTCTTTGTTTTCCAACAAGTATGACAACATTTTCAAGAAGTGAGATTTACCGCTGCCAAAAAAACCGGAGATCCAGACTCCTGTATCTGCCGTTGGTTCGTCAAATGCTTCTGCATAGGTATTGAAAAAGTCTGCAAAATGCCGCTTCAGTTCTCGTGTAATAACGTACTCGTTCAGTTCTTGTTCCAGGACCTTGTTCTCGTCCTCGTCAACCTTGACAACACCGTTAATTTTACGGTTGATGTCTTCTACAAACATATTCTGTATAACCAAAGCTCTATTTCCCCCTTCACACAACGTTAAATGCACGATAGTAATTGTTCGGCTTCAGACAGTTGAACAGCCGCAGCTGCTGGTCGTTAAATGTTCCCGGGTAAAACACAAGCACCGGCCTCTCTGCAAACAATGATGCCTCCAGTAACGTATGAATTCGCATAAATGGAAACGCTTCTCCAACGCCAGTCAAAACCAGTACTTCTCCCGGCTGGAACGGCTCGCTCTGAATTTTCTGTACAATTTCATCGACTCCAATTGTCGATTGAAGCTGTTCCAACAGATAATCATGGCCGTCCTCTTCTTCCATATCGGGGATTGCATCTAAAATATCCATGCCTTCACAAATCCCTAGGAAGATTTGATATAAATTACAGATCCGCAACTGACAGCCCAGTGTCATATCTGTAGATAGCTGTTCAATGAAATGTCGAACCGCCATTTCATCTCTCGGTTCATAGCAGAAGATACGAATATTCACTTCATTGCTAAGACCTTTTCCTTCTAGGAAATCTTGACTTTGAATCATCTGCCGAACGTTATCAAGGCGTTTTTGTATGTCACCCATTAAATTTTCCTCACTCAAAACGGTTAAATGCGGGCAATACCGCCTGATCCCCATTTGTAAGAATCACATTTTCCAATTCCGGATAAAGCCAAACCGGGTTCAAATGGCCTGCTTTTATACTATCCAGATAATCATTTTCTCTTAAAATTCGATTTAGAACCGATTTCAGCTTTTTGACTGTAGATTCGCTCCAATCTGCGATAGCATCATTTTGCTCTTGTAATCTTATGAAGAAACTTGTCATGTCAAGTTTTCCATAGCTGAAATCTTGGTTTCGATATTTTTCTCCAATAACTGTTACCATAAAATCCCAGACAAGTCTATTATCCTTCATAATCGCGTAAAGACAAATTTGTTTTGCCTCTTCCACGGAATGCTCTGCAATATTCCGAAGCAGTTGTTCACTATTCAAAAGATTTAGCCGCCGATAACACGCCCGAACCATACCAGCTGTCATGCGTTCAGTTGGATACTGGAAGAGATTATTGGCGGCAATTATTTGTATCATTGATGCAAGATCCTCTCCTTGCACCATTTGCTTCGCTACAATTCGCATTTCGTGGAATAAAAACTGTTCTCTTGTCAGAGAAGCTTTATATCCACTTTCTTGTGCTCTGTTTGTATTCTGCATTGCTTATGCAACTCCCATTTATAACTTTTGATACGCCCAATAGCGACCATCTCTCACTCTCTCTAGTTTACCTTCTTTTACAAAAGAAACTAGAATTCGATTTGCCGTTGCTGAAGAGACTTCCAGCAACTGTTGCACATCACTGTTATGAATAATCTTCTCTTTTTTCAAGTATTTTTCAAGAATATTCCATCGATTTTCTTTTCCACTTGTAGGCATCATGCTCTTTTCGAAGTTTTCTGGGATTACACTCAAAAGTGCTTCTTCAATCACACTTAGCATAAATTCAATAAATGCAGTTCCTTCACCTTGGGCATTGGATGTATTGATAGCCTCATAATACTCCTGCTGATGATCATGAACAATAGACTCCACCGGAAGCCATGCAAACAGCGGATTCCATCTGGAGAGCAGTAGCGTATGCCAAAGCCTTCCGATTCTTCCATTTCCATCTGCAAACGGATGGATTACTTCAAATTCATAGTGAAACACGCAACTTTTGATCAGCATCGGAAGCGGGCTGTCCTCTGTCCATTTGAGCAGTTCTTCCACCAGAGGAGGCACATACTGCGGTAGTGTTCCAAAATGAAGTACATTTCCATGACTGTCAACCACACCTACTGGCTTTGAGCGAAACACACCATCTTCTTGAACCAGCCCTCGCATCATCACATGATGAGCCAACAGTAAGTCTTCCACTGAGTATGGATTCAATTCATTCAAATGGTCGTAAATTTCATACGCATTCTTCACCTCCGCAATGTCTTTTGGCGGTGCAAGGACACGTTTTCCTGATAGTACAGCCGTTACCTGCTCTAAGGATAGTGTATTTTGTTCAATTGCAAGAGAGGAATAAATTGTTTTAATCCGATTCTGCCTACGCAGAACAGGGTCAGATGAAAGATGTTGTGTTGAGCTCACTTTTCCAACAAGTTCACAAATCTCCATTACATCTGTGAGAATTTTTTCTGTAATTGTAAATGGCGGTTTTTTATTCTGCATCTGTTTTTCCTCCCCTCCATTCTAATTAATTATATCATTTCATCGCTCATTCATCAATCACACTTTACACAAGTGATTGATGAATTTTTCAGCGATTATGCCACTTTTCCAAATCTCTTTTAGCTACCTTCATGCCGGTCTGGCATTTTTATCTCTAGCTTTCTCAAATTTCCATTTTTCACCCAGATATAATAATCATGATCCAAAGCCTCTGAGTCGAAAGACTCAGGGGCTTTTTATGTCTGGAGGTGAGCATTTTGTTATTCCGCACCATCACTATCATTATTACCATCGTATTTTAAAGCGCAGCTGCGCAGAAAGGAGAAAGCATTATGAACTTTTGGTCCGAAATCGTCAAAGAGGTCGGCACCGTCCTGGTGGAAGTCCTCGTCCGCATCGCTGAAGAAATGGAAAACAACGATTGAGCAAAATACACTGAAAAGGAGATTTTACTATGCCCGCAAATGTTGAAACGATGTTCTCTGTCCGTGAGACCCCTTGGCACGGCCTTGGCCGTATCATCATGGATGCCCCTGCAAGCCGTGAAGCCTTGGAACTGGCCGGTCTGGATTGGCAGGTGGAGAGCCGCAATATCTATTCCGGCACGGGTGCTATGATCCCCGGCTATCGCGCAAATGTCCGCAGCACCGATGATGCTGTTCTGGGTGTGGTATCCGACCGCTACCGCATTGTGCAGAACGAAGAAGCATTTCAGTTCACCGATGACCTGCTGGGTGAAGGTGTTACTTACGAAACTGCCGGTTCTTTGCAGGGCGGCAAGAAGGTCTGGATGCTGGCAAGGCTTCCGAGGAAATATCTTATTGCTGGAGATCAGGTAGTACCATATCTTGTGATCTTCAACAGTCATGACGGAAGTTCTGGTGTGAAAGTGGCCATGACTCCGATCCGTGTAGTCTGCCAGAACACGCTGAACCTCGCACTGAATACTGCAAAGCGCAGCTGGACTGCACGCCACACCGAAAATGTTCTGCTTCGGGTGCAGGATGCCCGTGAGACCCTGCAGCTGGCCAGCAACTATATGGTTGAACTCGGCAACCGTGGCGAAGAGCTGGCTCGCATCGATTTATCCGATCACAAGGTGCAGGAGTTCATCAATGAGTTTTTCCCGATTTCTGAGGACCTGTCCGATTGCCAGCGGAAGAATAACCTGCGCTTGCAGGAAGATCTGAAGGCTCGCTATTATAACGCACCGGATCTGGAATGGGTCGGCAAAAACGGTTGGCGCTTTATCAACGCAGTCTCTGATTTTGCCACCCACGCAGACCCTCTCCGCAAGACCAAAAACTACAACGAGAACCTGTTCCTGCGCACCGCAGAGGGCAACCCCATGATCGACAAGGCTTACAAGATGGTGCTGGCAGCAGCATAAAGGAGCAAGCCATGAATGATGTAAATAACCGCATTTTCAGGGAATTCACGGAATTCTTTGACAACGTTGAGAAGAGTGCTTCTGAAATCAGCGTTACCATGGCTTATGAGATCACGATGAAAAGTACCATCAGCACCGCCATTATTGTTTTGGAATCCGAGGGCAGACTGGAGGAGCGCTACTGGAACCATCTCAGGGTGCAAAATAATATTCTGGATTTTCTTTATGACCTGTGGGTTGGCTCTTGCCATTCGTTAGCTGCCGACTTTTCCACCATCATGAAAGACTTGGTGGAATATGACTTCATTCTTGCCGAATCTATTATGAAAGAAAGGATGCAAAGCGCATGAAAAGATTGATTTCAACTTTGAACCTGTCCAAAGAGGATTGGCTCCGTTATCGTAAATGCGGCATTACCGGCACGGATGCCGGTGCTATTCTGGGTGTGAATCCCTACCGCTCGGCATTTCAGGTGTACCACGATAAAATCAGCGATACCACTGAAAATATCGACAACGAGGCTATGCGGCAGGGTCGTGATTTGGAGGATTATGTAGCGCAACGGTTCACCGAAACAACCGGTCTGAAGGTACGCCGTGCAAATGCCATCTACCAAAGTGAGGAACATCCACTGCTTCTGGCGGACTTTGACCGTTTGATTGTCGGGCAGAAAGCAGGACTGGAATGCAAAACGGTTTCACCGTTCTCTGCGGATAAGTGGGCAGATGGCAAAATCCCTGCACATTACATGGCTCAGGTCAATCACTATCTGGCTGTCAGCGGTTTTGACTGCTGGTACATTGCTGCTCTGATTTTCGGGAAGGAACTGGTGATTCACAAGATCACAACCGACAAAGAAGTTCTGAACAACCTCATTGCCAAGGAAGAGCACTTCTGGAAATACAACGTGATGCCCGAAATTCCGCCTGTACCTACCGGAAGCGAGGGGGATACACAGCAGATCAATCAGCTGTACTCTGCAGATGATAGAAACAAAACTGCCGATCTGAATCTCATCCGCGACCTGTTGGATAAGCGGCAGGAGCTTTCTGATCAGATCGAACAGCTGGAGCAGGAAAAAGCCTCTATTGAACAGCAGGTGAAGTTGGAGATGCAGGACGCCGCCTATGGTACAGCACCGGGCTACAAGGTGTCCTGGGTATCCTCCGAAAGTAAACGGGTAGACTCCCAGCGTTTGAAGAAAGAACAGCCCGATATTTTCAATCGGTACAGCAAGAATGTAAGCAGCCGCAGGTTTACCATTATCCATGCAGCATAATTTTTGTACGCCTATAGGCACACAAAATTTGCGCTTCAGCCATTTTTGTTTAATAGAAAAGCACAATACTGTTTACACAACAATAATTGTATGCTAAGATAAGAATATGAGGTGATG
>ENA-UEPJ01003106-UEPJ01003106.1-human-gut-metagenome-genome-assembly--contig:-NODE-3106-length-15456-cov-6.509591_pt1 | contig 15456 bp, 11 predicted proteins | sample MGYA00242890_ERZ507896 | MGnify/ENA primary metagenome ERZ507896 (study PRJEB26167, sample SAMN06115508) | human gut metagenome | host: Homo sapiens | place: China:Qinghai | collected 2015-08-20... | reverse complement strand
GAAGCGAAATGTATCATGGAGTACCTGAAAGAACACGGGAGAAACATACCATTAAAGTGATAGACCGATGAAAAAGAGGGGCTTGAATTACTTGCCCGGGAAGCGTACGCCGACGTATCTTTCTATCTTCGCGCTTCTCACTTGCAGAAATTAGCCAATATCCTGCAAGACCCGGAAGCCAGTGACAACGATAAATTTGTCGCCCACACCATGTTAATGAATCAAGTCGTGTCCGCCGAGGGAGAACTCCCCACCTGTCAGGACACGGGTACCGCCATCGCTATCGGCAAGAAAGGTGAAAACGTGTGGACCGGATTCAACGACGCCGAGGCAATCAGCAAAGGGGTGTATGAAACCTACCGCGATCGCAACCTGCGTTACTCGCAGGTAGTACCTTACACCATGTTCAACGAGAAAAACAGCGGAACGAACCTTCCCGCGCAAATCGACCTGTACGCCACGCAAGGCAATAAATACGAGTTCCTGTTTATCACCAAAGGAGGCGGTTCTGCCAACAAGACTTTCCTCTATCAACAGACCAAAGCCCTTCTGACCGAGGAAGCGTTGACCAAGTTCATCAAGGAAAAAGTGAAAGACTTGGGTACTTCCGCTTGTCCTCCTTACCACCTGGCCGTGGTCATCGGCGGAACTTCTGCCGAAACCTGCTTGGCGACCGTGAAGAAAGCATCCGCGGGATATTACGACAACCTGCCTACCGAGGGAAACGAGGGAGGTCAGGCATTCCGCGATCTGGAATGGGAAGCCAAAATACAGAAAATTTGCCAAGATATGGGTATCGGGGCACAATTCGGCGGCAAATACTGGGTACATGATGTACGGGTAATCCGTATGCCGCGTCACGCCGCGTCCTGCCCCGTGGGAATCGGTGTCAGTTGCAGTGCCGACCGCAACATCAAGGCGAAGATCACCGAAGACGGAATCTTCCTCGAACAACTCGAGAAGAATCCCGCGCGTTTCCTGCCCGCCGAGAATCCGGCTCTAGCCCCTGCCGTGGATATAGATTTGGATCAACCCATGGAGGAAGTACTGAAGATATTAAGCCAATACCCGGTAAAAACTCGTTTGAACCTGTCGGGAACCCTAATCGTGGCACGCGATATCGCGCACGCCCAAATCAAAGCGATGCTCGACGCGGGCAAACCCATGCCGGAATATTTCAAGAAACACCCGATCTATTACGCCGGTCCCGCCAAGACACCCAAAGGTATGGCATCCGGGAGCTTCGGTCCCACGACAGCCGGACGTATGGACCCGTACGTTGACTTGTTCCAAGACCACGGCGGTTCCATGATTATGGTTGCCAAAGGTAACCGTTCGCAAGCCGTTACCGACGCCTGCAAGAAGCATGGCGGATTCTATCTCGGTTCCATCGGCGGACCTGCCGCGATCCTTGCCAAGGAAAGTATCAAATCGGTTGAAATCGTCGCTTTCGAAGAATTAGGAATGGAAGCTATCCGGAAAATCCGGGTTGAAAACTTCCCCGCCTTCATCATCGTCGATGACAAAGGAAACGACTTCTTCGCCGAGTGGTCACACTGATAAAAGAAGGAAGCCGCGCTCCCGCACGGCTTCCTTCTTTTATTTCTCCTCCGCGTCAAACTCCGCGCCAATCATCAATAAATCCACTTCCCGATATTCCGTTCCGCGGCACTAAATTCGACGCCGACTTTTACCAATTCGCGGCCGTCCGCTTGGTAAGGGAGCAAGTATTTCTTGTCGTCAATTTGCTGTAAAGCCTCCTCGGCTGTCCCGTTCAACTTGAACTCGAAAACGTAAATGTACTTCGGCGTCTTCACCACGGCATCCGCCCGTCCCGCGGCACTCTTCACCTCCGCGTCCGTGAACTGCCCCATTAACTTGAACACGAGGTAGAACACTACTTGGTAGTGTCGCTCCGTCTTGGTATTGAGTTCATACGGGAAATCCGCGAAGAAGGCTTGCAAACGCGACATGAAATCATCTACCTTGCCCTGTTCCAATTCCTGCACGAACTTACCGATATAGAATCCCTTATCCTCGTCGGAAACCGAGGTGTAAAAAGGAACGAGAAAATTCATAAAACCATACTTCACCTCTTCATTCGGGAAAGCAAGCGTGTACGCGTGGAATCGTTCGTCGTAACCCTTTATCGTCAAGTACCCGCTCTGGTAAATCAACGGGATCGGGTTATTGGCATCCACCCGGTACTCGGCGAAAGAGGAAGACGGCGCTTCAAGACCGTCAAGCAATACCCGCAGGTCGTAATCGCTCTTTTTAAGCAACTCGACAAGGAAGGTCGGCGTACCCGTCTGGAACCAGTAATTGCTGAACTTGTAACCGTCGAACACGTTCAATACGCTGAAAGGGTTGAACACCCCTTCCGAGAACTCGCAAAAATGATAACCGTCATACAACGCTTCCATCTTCGCCAAGGCATCTTCACGCGTCAACCTGTTCGCTTCCGCCAACTGTTCCAGCTCCGGCGCGAACGTCGCTTCCAGTTCCTGCCGCGTGATGCCACAGATCGTGGCGTACTGCGGTTTCATGCTGATATCGTTCAATTGATTCAAGTCGCTGAACACGCTCACTTGCGCGAACTTCGTCACCCCCGTCAGGAACACGAAACGCAAATAACGGTCGGAACTCTTCAGCACCCCGTAGAATGCCTTCAACGTCTGGCGGTAATCTTCCAGCAAAGCGTCGTTACCCAAGGTTTGCAGCAGGGGCTTGTCGTACTCGTCCACCAGCACCACCACGCCACGTCCCGCCCGTTCACTCGCGCGGCGAATCACGCCCGAGAAACGATCAGACAGAGTTTCTTCACGCGTATCCTTACCAAAACGGTCTTCCCACAAGTTAAGATGTCGCTCCAGAATCGAATACAAACGCTCTAAAGAATCATACTTCTCCGCGTTCAAATCCAGATGCAACACCGGGTACTCGTTCCATTCCTTCTCCAACCCCGCGATGGCGAGTCCCTCGAACAACTCTTTTTTCCCCTCGAAATAAGCCTCGAAAGTCGACAACAACAGGCTTTTGCCGAAACGACGGGGACGACTCAGGAAATAAGGCTTGCCCGTATTCACGATTCGCCACACGAAAGCCGTTTTATCCACGTACAAATAACCCTCTTTACGAATCTCTTCAAAAGTCTGTATCCCGATGGGAAGCTTGCGCGATGTATTATCCATAACTGCTTTTCCGTTGTTTATCATACAAAGATAGCAATAAATTTTAGATTTTAGATTGTTTGATTGAAAAGCTTCCCGAAGCAAGACTGTATTCCAGCTCCTCCTCTGTTTATAGAGGAGGTGAACGCGAAGCGGACGGAGGAGTTTATTGATTTGGTGATTGAATGATTGCTGATTCAGTGATTAATAAAGCGTCGCTCGCGCGGTTGGAATCGTTCAATTTAAAATCTAAAATGAATAAACTCCCTCCCGGCTTCGCCGTACTCCCTCTATAAACAGAGGGAGAGCTAAGTTACAGTCTTGCTTCGGGAAACTTTTTCAATCATTCAATTTAAAATTTAAAATCATTCCCCTTTCTTCTTCCTCGCCTCCTCCAGTTTCCTCTTCTTCTCCTCCTTCTCGAGGCGGCGCAGTTCCCGCTCTTCCTCCCGTTCGGCGGCGAGGCGGGCGGCGATAGCCTTGCGGCGTTCTCTCGCTTTCTGGCGGGCGGCTTCCTCGCGTTCCCGCTGCTCCGTCTCGCGGCGCATTTCAGCCTCAATCGCTGCCTCGTCCGCCGTGTCCTCCGCCTCGCGGGCGGTTTCCATCAGGGAGTCGTACACCCGTTCTCCCTCGAGATGTGCCTCGGTACGGGTTTTGCCCGCCGCGAGGGCTTCCTCACGTGCCTTCGCCCCGGCCTCGCGGGCGGAGAGCATCGCGTCAATCATCCGTTGCTTGCGGTCGGCGATGGCGTCCTGCCGTGCCGTTTCCTGCATCCGCCGTTCCTCCTCCTGCAATTCAGCGAGGCGGGCGTCCAGCAACTCGTCTGCCGTCGGGGCGGGGTACACCCGTACCGAGGACGACGACCAACGCTTCCGCGCCGCGTTGGCGAACACGTAAATGAAAACCTTCGCCACGTCCCAACCCGCGGGCAACGCGAACGACGTCGAACCCGACTCGCCGCGGACACGCAAGTCAACCAAAGCCACGCGTTCCCGCGCGCTCTCGAAAACACAGGCGTAAACACGGTCGTCCGGGTAGGCACGACCGCCGATAAGCACCTCCCCGTCCTGCTCGAACTGGAACTTGCGCGCGTCCGCCGTGTACGTTACAGTCACGTCCACCGGGTCGAGCGTCCCGCCTGCCACCTGCATCGCCGCGTAATTGTACTCCTTCACGAGCTTGCCGTTCTCGTCGCGGCGTTCCGTGCAGAGCGTCAGCGCGTTAGCCTCGACGAAAAGGTTCACCGGGAACTTCGGCGACTTCGCCTCGCGGAAACCGAGGTCGATTACCGTTTTCAACACGCTCGACAGGTGACCGCTGCCGCTGAATCCCTTGATACGGATGTCCCGGTTCTCCTCGTCCGCCGGGTCGATGAAAGTGGGCGTGCCGCCTTTCATGCTGATAATTGACTCTCCCTTGCCCGCGTCCGTGATGCGGTACTGACCCAAACTCTGGTGTATCTTCCAGTAAAGGGCGTTTCTTCCTCTTGCCATAACTGTAAAATTTAAGTTTAAACATTTATTTTATCTGCCGGGACAACATCCCGGCAACCGGCATACTGTCCCATGACGGCTAAAACATCTCTAGTTAGCCGTGTTTCATGATGCAAGTATAAGCGAACCGCAGTTCATAACCAAGAAAAAATCGGAATATTTTTATTTTATTTTTTATTATAAAAACATCTATTTACACATCTGCCTCGTTTTTGTTAAAACAATAGATTTTCTGTTACACATTTTTACCTCTATTAACTATCTCCACAACCCGTGCCACCAAAGGGCTAGAGAGGTATTTCTACTGCTATCCTACTGGTTTTATACTGTTTTTGTACTGTATATAGAAAGCAGTAAAATACCAGTACAACAACAAGTGGTTTTCAGTTCAAAAAAAGGGACAACCCCTGCCCCGCGGGTAGAGCCACCCCGGAACGACCTCGCGGGAATTAACAAAACGGACGAATTAAATTTTGAAAAAACGGCATACGCCGCGCGAAAGAGCCGACGGGAAACGTTTCGCGGGAAAAAAGAGAGGAGTTTTAAACCATCGTTTAATGATACGGCAAATCGAGAATTTGTCACGAGTGATGTCATTCCCGTAACTAATTGTGTATTAAAATCAACTAAAATTAGGCTACATGGTTGTATTTTCGAAAAATGTTAATATATTTGTGTATCATTAAACGATGGTTTACAGAGAGTCGGCGTGCGGCTCCTTGAAGCGAAAAAGACGAACATTCCCGTGACAGCGGGCAACAGAGTAATAACTATTATTAAATTGAAAACCATGAAAAGAACAGTAACAGCTATCACTATCACCCTGCTGACCCTGATGGCGGCGTCCTGCGGGAAAGACAAGAACATCGACCGAACCGCCGCCGGGGCGGACCGCGTCACCCTCGGCGCCTCCCTCGACAACGGCACGTCGCGTGCCGGGACGCTCGTCATCCCCGACGGGCACAAGTTGCGCTACATCCTCGAGGTGTGGGACACGGAAAGCGACGCCAACCTCCTCCTCCGCGAGGAGAAAATCGCCACCACGGTCGAGAACATCGAGTTCACCTTCCAGCTCACCGCCGCAGGCGACTACAAGGCGCTGCTATGGGCGGACTTCATTGAAGCAGACGCCGAGATAGAGGGGGGAAGCATGTTCGGGAATCCCGACGGTACTACCGTTCACTACTACTACTACCGCAAACTGCACTACATTACCCTCCCCCCCCTCACCTCCGTGACCCTCAACCCGAGCACCGCCTACAAGGTGAACGACCCCGCGCGCGACGCCTTCTGTGCCGCCGTGGACATCAAGAAAGAGGTGGGCGCGTACAACGGGGCGGTCACCCTCACCCGACCATTCGGGCAGCTTAACCTCACGGACAAGAACCCCGCGCTAGCCGCCACCGTGGCGTCCGCCACCCTCACGTACATCGTGCCGGAAGGATTCAACGTCGCCACGGGCAACCCCACCGGCTTCGTCATGGTGAACCCCACCGTCACCACCCCCGCCGCCGGGACAGGACTCCTGCTCACCGACTACATCTTCGCCCCGGCATCCCCCGCACAAACCACCCTCGGCGAGATTGCCATCACCTTCACGAGCAACGACCCCGCCCACGTGCTCGACCCCTTCACCGTCCCCGCCAACATCCCCGTGCAGCGCAACCGCCGCACCAACGTCAGCGGCGCGATACTCCACCAGTCGGACGCCCCCAGCGATGACGCCCGCCTGTCCGTCACCGTCACCGACGCGTGGGACGGCGACGCGACCGACATCGACCCCGCCCTCTACATCCCCGACGCCGCGTTCCGCGCCTTCTGCATCACGAAAGGCTACGCCGACGCCAACGGGCACATCATCAAGGAAAAAGCCGCCGCCGTCACCGGGCTCTACGTGAACGACATGGGTATCGAGTCTTTGAAAGGACTGGAGCATTTCACGGCGTTAACGTATCTGGATTGTTACTACAACCAGCTCACCGCACTCGACGTGACGGGATGCAAGGCGTTAACGCATCTGTATTGTTTCGACAACCAGCTCACCGCGCTCGACGTGACGGGATGCACCGCGTTAAGGAGACTGTGGTGTTACAACAACCAGCTCACCACGCTCGACGCCTCCGCAATGGCAGACCCTGCGAATTACTCCCTTCATTGCGGCAAGCAAAAGAACGAAAACGGAAGCGATAGTCAGCTTACCCTCACCTTGCGCGGCAACCAGCGAACACAGTGGGAATCATTGGTTAACGACCCCAACAACAAGAACGTGAGCGTGAACTACAAGTAATTAAAAAAGAACATGAACATGAAAAGAACAGTAACAGCTATCACTATCACCCTGCTGACCCTGCTGGCGGCGTCCTGCGGGAAAGACAAGGACATCGACCGAACTGCCGCCGGGGCGGACCGCGTCACCCTCGGCGCCTCCCTCGATAACGGCACGTCGCGCGCCGGGACGCTCGTCATCCCCGACGGGCACAAGTTGCGCTACATCCTCGAGGTGTGGAACACGAAAAACCCCGCCAACCTCCTCTACCGCGAGGAGAAAACCGCCACCGCGGTCGAGAACGTCGAGTTCACCTTCCAGCTCACCGCCGCGGGCGACTACAAGGCGCTGCTATGGGCGGACTTTATTCAAGACATCGAGCTCAAGGTGATAATACACACGAATCCCGACGGTACTGACGTTCAATACAACCACTACAACGACCTGCATTACAATACCATAGCCCCCCTCACCTCCGTGACCCTCAACCCGAGCACCGCCTACAAGGTGAACGACCCCGCGCGCGACGCCTTCTGCGCCGCCGTGGACATCAAGAAAGAGGTGGGCGCGTACGACGGGGCGGTCACCCTCACCCGACCGTTCGGGCAACTTAACCTCGCGGACAAGAACACCGCGCTAGCCGCCACCGTGGCGGACGCCACCCTCGCGTACAACGTGCCGGAAGGATTCAACGTCGCCACGGGCAGCCCCACCCCCGGCTTCGTCACGGTGAACCCCACCGTCACCACCCCCGCCGCCGGGACGGGACTCCTGCTCACCGACTACATCTTCGCCCCGGCATCCCCCGCGCAGACCACCCTCGGCGAGATTGCCATCACCTTCACGAGCAACGACCCCGCCCACCTGCTCGACCCCTTCACCGTCCCCGCCAACATCCCCGTGCAGCGCAACCGCCGCACCAACGTCAGCGGGGCGATACTCCACCAGTCGGACGCCCCCAGCGATGACGCCCGCCTGTCCGTCACCGTCACCGACGCGTGGGACGGCTCCGCGACCGACCGCGACATCGACCTCTACATCCCCGACGCCGCGTTCCGCGCCTTCTGCATCACGAAAGGCTACGCCGACGCCGACGGGTACATCATCAAGGAAAAAGCCGCCGCCGTCACCACGCTCGACGTGAGCAGCAAGGGTATCGAGTCATTAAAAGGACTGGAGTATTTCACGAACTTAACGGGACTGTATTGTTACAACAACAAAATCACCGCGCTCGACTTGGCACTATACCCGAACCTCACGCGCCTGCAATGCGACAACAACAAAATCGAGGTGCTTGACGTGACGCGATGCCCCGGGCTAACGCACCTGTATTGTTACTCAAACCTGATTTCCACCCTCGACGTGACGGGATGCGCGGGACTGATGGAAATTAATTGTTACAACAACAAAATCGAAGTGCTCGACGTGACGCGATGCCCCGAACTGACAAAATTGAGTTGCAACATGAACCGGCTCGCCGCGCTTGACGTGACGGGATGTACCAAGTTAAACCATCTTGCTTGCTCCGGTAACCAACTCAAGGCGCTCGACTTGACCGCGTGCCCGGGATTAACGTACGTGGGTTGCAATGACAACGAAATCACAGCGCTCGACATGACCAATTGTACCGGAATAACGGAACTGTATTGCTTCAATAACCATATCACCACGCTCGACATAACGGGATGCACCGCACTGACGAACTTGAGTTGCCACAACAACCGGCTCACCGCACTCGACGCCTCGGGCATGAGCACACCGTGGATACTGGAGTGTGGCGGACAAAGGGATAGACTCCTCCTTATCATACTCGACCTGACCTTGCGCGCCGACCAGCAAGAACGGTGGGAACAACAAGCTAGTTCCAATAATAACAATCGCGTGACACCGGACTACAAGAACAATTGAAAAGCAATTGAAAATTGAAAATTGAAAGTTGAAAATGAAAAGAACTATAAAAACCATCGTCGTCACGCTTGCCGCCTTCTTGCCGTTGTTCGCGGCGGGGGAAGCGCGTGACACGACCCAGACCGACACGTGGGAGCGGATAGCCCGCCACGAGAGAGCGGTCATCAAACGCGGCAAGGTAGAACGCGAGGCGACGGGCACGCTGCTCGGCTGGTGGCGGGTGACAAGAAAAACGACGCCACCCGCAGCGGCGGGCAGCACCCGCTACCTCGCCGTGAAGACGAACATCGCCGCGTGGGCGACCACCGCGGTGAACGCCGCCGTGGAGGTGCAGGTGGCGCCGCGCGTCACCATCGACGTGCCGCTGGCGTGGTGCCCGTGGCACGCCGGAAGCCAACGAGCCGCCCGCTTCCTGCTGCTGCAACCGGAAGCGAGGTTCTGGCTCGACCGCCCCGGCAACGGGATGTTCGCCGGGATACACGCCCACGCGGGGTGGTTCAACGTCAAGTGGAAGCGCGACCGCTACCAAGATACCCGTCCCCTGCTCGGCGCGGGCGTCAGCCTCGGTTACGCCCTGCCCCTCGGCGGGCGGTGGGGAGCGGAGTTCTCCCTCGGCGGCGGCTACGCCAACCTGAAGTACGACACCTACTACAACATACCGAACGGCGCACGCCTCGACACCCGCTCGCGCGGGTACTGGGGCATCACCCGTCTCGGCATCAACCTCGTTTACAAGTTCAACACCAAATAACCCGAACCTTATGAACCTTATAAACTTTATAAACCTTATAAACTTCACGAACCTCCCCCGCCGGGCTAAAAACGTTCTCGCGCTTCTTGCCCTCGTCGCCGCGGGCGGGTGCATACACCAAGACCCCGACGGCGAGGGGGTAGATCCCACCCTCGTCCGCGTCACGATGGAAGTGGCGTTCGACGATGACCTCCTCCCCGTCACCGCCGCCAACGCGGCGAGGGCGGCGGCAGAACCCCCGTACCGCTTCATCGTCGAGGCGCGAAGGGAAGGCAAGGTCGCCCACAGGCAGGTCATCGTCCTGCCCGCCGACAGCGTACCCGCCGGGAAGTTCACCCTACCCGTCGCCATACCACTGCACGCCCTCGACTACACCCTCGCGGCGTGGGTTGACCGTGCCGCCGACGACGGCGGCAATGACCTGCACCACGACGCCACCGACCTGCAACTCGTCGCCTGCACGGAACCCTACACGGGCAACACGCCCTACCGCGATTGCTACCGCGGAACCGCCCCGCTCGACCTCGGGGAATACCGCGAACGGTGGAACGCCACCGCCGCCGTGTCCATTCCCCTCGAGCGACCACTTGCCGCGTACCGCCTCGTTGCCACCGACGCCGCCAAGTTCATCGAGGACACCCGCCAACAGCGCGACGCCGGGCAGACGTACACCATCACCGTCAAGTACGGCTTCTACTTCCCCCTCGGCTGCAACGCCATCACCGGCGAACCCGGGCTGTCGACCATGAACGTGGCGTTCACAGTACCCCTCCTCGTCACGGACGACGGCAGCGGCGAGTGTACCGTCGCCGCCGACTATATCTTCGCCGGGGCGGGCGAGTCATACATGCCGCTATCCATCGAGATCCGTGACGCCGACGGCAAAGGCATCAGCCGCACCACCGGCATCAACGTCACCTACAAGCGGGGACAAGTCACCACCCTCCGCGGCAGGTTCCTCACCGGACGGTTCGACACGGGCGTCGGCATCGACCCCGATTTCGAGGAAGGGGATATAGAGGTGGAAATCTGACTAATTTTAGATCTGACTAATTTTAGATTTTAAATTTTAAATTTTAGATTTTAAATTTTAGATTGAGGGACTTGCTAATTTTAGATTTATGATTTATGATTTTAGATTGAAAAGTTTCCCGGAGCAAGGTGGTATTCCAGCTCCTCCTCTGTTTATAGAGGAGGTGGATGCGAAGCAGACGGAGGAGTTCAATCTAAAATCATTAAATCTAAAATTAATAAACTCCCTCCCGGCTTCGCCGTACTCCCTCTATAAACAGAGGGAAAGCTGAAATACCACCTTGCTTCGGGAATCCTTCAATCTAAAATCTAAAATCATAAATCTAAAATCTAAAATTAGTAAGTCCCTCAATCTAAAATTTAAAATCTAAAATCTAAAATTAAATGGGTCTACTCAAAAAAATCATCACCTCGATAAAGAGAGAGGAAAGCGTTTCCGCTCCCGTTCCCGTGCCCCCACCCACACCAAGGAAAAAGGAAACGGGGAAAACAGACAAAAAAAAGACGAAAAAACCGAAAAAAGGGAAGAAGAAACGCTCCGAGAAGCAAATAGCCTGCAACGACGAGTTCAAGGCGCAACGAGAGCTGTACACGACATTCCACGCCGCGGTAATGGAAGTGTGTCCCGCGTGGGAACTCCTCGCGGCGTGGCTCAAACGTGTTACCCGCTCCGGCGACAACTGTTTCCAAGCCATCAACCACAAGTACATGGACGGCGACAAGGTGGCTTGTCCCGCCTTGTTCCATTTCAGCCTCGGGGAACTGGCGATACCTTGGGACATGCAAGCGACTCGCGAGGGCGACATCGTGCTGTTCACGTGGCACGACACCCGCGACTACCCCCACGCCCGCGGCTCGGACAGGCTCGTGATCGGTATCCTCTACGACGACTACCGCGACCGTCCCGTGATTGTCGAAACACGCTCGCCACGCTCACACGGTGCCGCCAGCATCATCCTAGATCCCAAGTACGGGCGGCGCGTACACGTCTACCCCTTTTTCGAGCGAGCCAATAAAACGGCGTACTCGGATGACCAATACTTTTTAATTGAAAATTGAAAGTTGAAAATTGAAAATGTTCGATTTACCTTCGGTGAAATGAATAAAACGAGAAACAGCCCCCGCGGGGGCTGTTTCTTGTTTTATTCCTCTACCGGTTCGAAGTCTTCTTTACCGACGCCGCAAAGCGGGCAAACCCAATCTTCCGGAATATCTTCAAAAGCGGTTCCGGGTGCAATACCCCCGTCCGGATCACCCTCCGCGGGATCATAGATATAACTGCAAACTGTGCAAATGTACTTTTTCATAGCGCTATTGTTTTTAAATTTCAACAAATATAATAATTCTTATCAGACATCACATAAATTTTTTAATCAATTTCAAATGCTTATACGGGGCATAACGAAAATGGTTATCAATAAAGGTGGGAGAAATTACAACAGATTTCAAATTACTGAACAATTCAAAACTTGCCTTCCCGTGATACTTGCCCATCCCGCTCGTTCCGACACCCCCGAAAGGTAAATGAAAATTACCCACATGAATAATTGTATCGTTGATACAAGCTCCGCCGGAAGTAGTGTATTTCAACACTTTTTCTGCCGACGCCGAAGGTCCGAAATAATACAACGCCAAAGGCTTTTCTCGTTTATTCACGAAATCTATCGCCTCATCCAACTCCTTGTAATTCAAAATCGGCAAAACCGGTCCGAAAATCTCTTCCCGCATGATCGGGCTATCCGGCTCCACACCCGTCAACACGGTCGGCGCGATATATTTATCTTCAACATCGACCTCTCCCCCCACGACCACTTGCCCGGAGGAATGCATCAACTTCATCAGACGTTTCGTTCCTTCCTGATGAATAATTCTCGTGTAATTCGGGCTCTCCGCGGGATTCTCCCCGTAGAAAAGTTGTATCGCGCGTTTCACTGCCGCCACGAAAGCCGCTTCACGCTCCGCCGGAATAAGAACATAATCCGGAGCCACGCAAGTCTGTCCCGCGTTCAGGAACTTCCCCCAAGCAACACGCCGAGCCGCAATCTCCAGATTCGCGTCCCGATCCACGATACAGGGACTTTTACCCCCCAATTCCAGCGTCACGGGCGTCAGATGCCGGGAAGCCGCCTCCATGACCTGCCTCCCGAAACGAGGTCCTCCCGTGAAAAAGATATAATCGAACCGCTCCTCCAGCAAGCGATTGACCATTTCCCCGTCCCCCTCGAACATAGCCACATGACCGGGAGCAAACACCGCGGCAACAATCTCCCCGAGCACCTTTGTCGTCGCCGGGGCAAAAGGAGAAGGCTTCAACACGGCACAATTCCCCGCCGAAATAGCCCCGATCAAAGGTGCCATAATTAACTGGAACGGGTAATTCCAAGGAGCTATAATAAGCACCACCCCGTAAGGTTCGTACATGATCCGACTACGAGAAGGCAAAAAAGGTAACGGGGTGGGCACCCGCTTTCCTTTCGCCCAGCGCCTCAAATGCTTCACGTGATAATCTATCTCGCCGATGACCACCCCGATCTCCGTCAGGTATGCCTCGCCCTCGGACTTCCTCAGATCCTCCCACAAAGCCTTGTTTATACTCTCCACTCGTGAAAGAATAGCTTTTTTCAATTCTTTCAATTTCGCCAATCGCCATGAAATATCACGAGTAATTCCCTGCTTGTAAAACACTTGGAGGGATTCCGCGTACCCGTGCCGCGTATTCGATTCTGTCATTACCGGTTCTGTTATATTTAGCAAAACAAAGATATATTTTATTTTAATAAAAAACTTTTCACCCGAACATATCGTTATATCCGAACCAAATTAAAATAACCAAGCATGAAAATAGGTGCCCTATACGCGTTGTTATCTATTATCACATGGGCAATAATCAGCGTTATTACCCGCTTCTGCATCGTGTACTTGGAAGCGAACATTCTCGTGTTCGCCACGTTACAGATATTCTCGGCAGGAGTGGCACTGTTGCTCATCCGAAAACCCGTCACCCGTGAAGGTTGGCGTTCGGGTGTAAAATACTCGTGGCTGTACACGATACTTCAAATATGCCGTAACTTTTTCCTTGCCGCCGTTTACCTGTATATCACCAGCACGGAAACGAGTTTATTGATAAACGGGGAAATAGTGGTGACCACGATTTTCGCTTACATTTTCTTTAAACGCCGCCCCCACGCGAGTAATATTTTCGGTATGATCGTCATCATGGTGGGCATCGTGTTATTCATACAATCGCTACCGGAAGCCATACAATTACGAGTCAGCGTACTCATGTCCGCGGTTATTATAGCCAGTTGCACCCGCGCTATCGTGGTCGAGAAAACAACTATCGCGAGTCCCGACACAACCACCCGCCAGAAATGCGGTATTTCCGGGTTCACCATGTTCTGGGGTGGTATTATCGTGATGTCGGCACTTACCGTCATCGCCATCGGGGAACATATTTTCGCCCCGGGATTCTTCGACAGCCATCCCTCGTGGTTCTATTTGCCCCGAATTGAAGATATCCTTCACCCCACGACCATCGTGTCGGCGTGCCTCACGGGATTCATGCTAACTTCCCTGTCAACCTACCTGTATTACGCCACCCTGCAAACCGCCACGGCAGAAACCTTTATGACTTTCCGGGCATTCCAACCCATGTTGACCTACGGGCTCGAATCGCTTGTCGCGGTTTACGCTATCAATTTAAAACCCGATTTGGATATAAAAGATTATATTCTCGGGTGCGTTATCATTTTAGGTTCGTTCCTTATCCTACTCATGCCGCCCCGACGCACCAAGCAACTGGAGCCGAAACAATACATGACGGACTAAATAATTGAAAATTGAAAATGGAAAATTGAAAATGGATTCCCTTACAAGAAAGGGTAATTCAATCACTTAATCTAAAATTAAGGAATTTAAAATGGAGCGGATTTCCTCTTTTTGGGAGGGATGGAACCAATGGATGTCCGAGTCATTACGATACCATGTAAGTTGCTTTTTGGCGTAACGGCGGGTATTACGCTTTATCAGACGGATAGCCTCTTCCCGGTCAAACTTCCCATCAAAATAATCAAACCATTCCTTGTATCCCACGGTGTTCAACGCGTTCAAATGCCGCAACGGGTAAAGGGCTCGCGCTTCTTCCTCCATACCCGATTCAACCATAATATCCACGCGCCGGTTGATACGGTCGAACAATTCTTCCCGTTCCCGGTTCAGTCCGATCTTCACGATATTAAATTCCCGCTCTTTCACGGTGCGTGTCAAAAAAGAAGAATACGGCTTTCCCGTCATCAGGCAAACTTCCAACGCGTGCATAACCCGTTTACCGTTCTTCAGATCCACTCGCGCGTACCACTCCGGGTCCAATTTCTTTAGTAACAGACGCGAGGCTTCTATCCCGTCCCGTTCGAACATCTCTTTCACCGACGCCCGCACCTCGTCGTCAATAGTAGGCATCTCGTCAATCCCTTTGCACACCGCATCAATATACATCATCGAACCGCCCGCCATAACCACGACATCCCTCTCCTCGAAAAGCTCCCGTATCTTACGTAAAGCCTGCTGCTCAAATTCCCAGCAATTAGTTTCCCTTATCGAAACATAAGAAAAATCTTCTATATATTTTTTTATAATTCTTTTTATATCATTATCATTTATTGTCTGAACCCCAAAACTAGCCGCATATGCAATTTTTCTTTCTTTACCCTCTACGAAATCTAAATAAAATCTTCCATCTAACCATTCTGGGCCCCATATTTGATCACTACCGCATACAAAACAGTCATATATTTGATTTATTTTTTCGAAATCATCATTATATTTACAATGAATAGA
>ENA-UEPJ01003102-UEPJ01003102.1-human-gut-metagenome-genome-assembly--contig:-NODE-3102-length-15488-cov-4.193303_pt1 | contig 15488 bp, 9 predicted proteins | sample MGYA00242890_ERZ507896 | MGnify/ENA primary metagenome ERZ507896 (study PRJEB26167, sample SAMN06115508) | human gut metagenome | host: Homo sapiens | place: China:Qinghai | collected 2015-08-20... | reverse complement strand
GCCGAATCCAACAAGAGTATCGCTGTGTATTCTACTCGCATCCGCAGTTGTGTACCCGTGCTATGGAAGTAGATAGAAGTATGATAGAAGTATCTCCCACTGAACTATAAAAAAATGGTAAATAATATCCCCGTCACGGGTAAGTTCTAGCGGGGATTACCTATAATAATGTACAGTTATTCCTATACGCAAATTTAAAAATCACAAAAAAACACCATTCCTTTTAGACACTTTCCTTATGTCAGTTGTTTTATTCATAAAAATACAGACATGAAAAAGGTCGAAGATAAAATAAAAGAAGCCCAAGAGATAGCCCGTCAAGTCGAGGAAGCCTTGACAAAAGGCAATTGGGAACAGGTGGCACCCGACAGTCCCTACCTGCACGAGGAAGTAGGTATCCCCGAACGGCTACACGAAAATATAAAGCTACACGACAGCTTCGACACGGAAAAGGCTCTGCGGAAATTCATTTCCGCTACCCGTCCGGCACGGCGCTTCCCCGTGCTCTACAAGTACGTTGCCGCTGTTGCTTGTTTCCTGATATTCGGAATCGGTTATTATCTTTACCAAAGCACAAGCTCATCAACGGGCAAGACCGAACTCATGGCAAAAAGTGCCTACCTCATCTTGGACGACGGACGTCAAGTTGATTTGAGTCGACAAGTGCAACTGGATTACAACGGCACAAGGATTATCAATTCCGACGCGGGAAAAGTTTCCTATCAAAAAGCACAAGATTCCCCTTCTACTTCTCCCAACAAGTTGATTGTACCGGAAGGAACAGAATATTCGCTGCAATTAAGCGACGGAACAAACGTGCACCTGAACGCGGGAAGCACACTTGTTTTTCCTTCTACTTTTGACAACGCATCCCGCGTAGTAGAACTTTCCGGCGAAGCCTACTTCGAGGTAACACATTCCGGTGTCCCGTTCATTGTCAAAAGTAATGTCATGAACGTGAAAGTATTAGGAACCACGTTCAACATGACTGCATATCCCGGCGATCCGACGGCAACAACCACCCTCCTTACCGGGAAAGTTGCCGTTACCTGCCATACGCCTTCGGATACGCTTGGTCAAACAACCGTACTGACACCGGGGCTACAAGCCTGTTTCCATGTACAGGAAAACATCTTGAAAGTGGATTCGGTGGATACGGCAGAACGGATAGCATGGACGAGAGGCGAATTTGCTTTCGAGGATGTCGAGTTAGGAAGGATCATGACCATCATCGGAAGAAGTTTCGCGCTGGATGTTGTTTTCGATAACCCGGAATTAAAAGATATCAAATGCTTTATATCCATACAAAGAGATAAAGGATATAACGAGATATTGAAAATACTCCACCTCGCGACAGGAGTAAAGTTCAAAAAAGAAGGCAATGAAATCCGAGTATATAAATAAAATCGGGAAATGGTGACACATCTCCCGACTTAACAGATTAAATTATTGACCAATAAATTAACCCTTAAAACCATCACAAAGCTATGAAATAAATTAATGTTTTCCTAACGAATAAAAGTAATGGGTGTGAAAAAAATTATGCTACTGACGTTTTTGTTAGTCCTGTTGGGGACTTCCGGGGAAGCGTGGGCTCAAAAAATCAGCATCCATGTGAAGAATGCCACACTGGAAGAAATACTAAAAAAGATAAAGAAAAAGACAAAACACGATATGGTGTACAAAATGGAAGACGTGAGAGAAATACAAACCCTAAAGTCCGTGAATCTTGATAACATGGAATTACAGGCAGTTCTGGAGCATTGCCTGCAAGGGACTTTTCTGACTTTCCGTGTTTACAACCAAACCATTATTATCACGAAACGGCAGGAAGAGCCAGTCCCCTCCATGCGTACAATCACCGGGATCGTTCGGGACGAAGACGGATTCCCGCTTGCCTCCGCCACGATTCTGGTGAAAGGCAGTACACGGGGCACCGTCGCCGACAAAAGCGGATGTTTCATCCTCCGTATCCCGGAAGGCACGGGGGCAATTCTGATCGCAAGTCACGTGGGGAAGAAAACGAACTACACGCCCGTTTCCCCCGAATCCGATTACCGGATCACTCTTTTGAACGACGTGTCGCAGGTAAAGGACGTGATTGTCAACGGGTACCAGATGATCGCCAAGAATGAAATGACGGGGGCGACCTCCACGGTAAAAGGCAAAGACATACGCACGCCGGGAAGTACGTCACTTGAGGCAGCGTTCCAAGGAGCCATAAACGGGTTGGAAGTGATGATTCCTTCCGGGAATATAGGAGCCACGGGACGCATGAAAGTCCGGGGCACTTCCACTATTGTCGGGAACCCGGAACCCTTGATCGTGGTAGACGGTATCATCCGGGAGAATATCTGGCCGTTCGATCGCAACTCGCTATATGACTTATTGAATAACAACGACTTGACAAACTCAGCCCGCTCCAGTATCATGGGAAACAATCTTTCGGGTATCAATGTTGACGATATTGCCAGTATCACCTTGTTGAAGGATGTGTCCGCCACGGCAATCTACGGAATCCGGGCATCGAACGGGGTGATTGTCATCGTCACGAAACAGGGTGACGAGCAACGGCCTACCGTGAGATTCCGTGGCGATATCACGTTCAGTCCCATCCCGACATACAGGAATACCGGGGTTATGAACTCCGCCCAACGCGTACAGCTATCGAAAGAAATCATCGAGACAGGTATCTCTTTGCCGGCTTTTCCCCGGGAGATCGGTTACGAAGCGGCATACCTGAGAATGATCAACAAAGACATTTCCTATGCCGAATTTAACGAAGAGGTAACCCGGCTTGAAAAAATGAACACTAATTGGTTCAAAGCATTGGGACGCACGGCGATTAGCCAAAACTATCATTTGAATTTCAGTTCCGGGAAAGACGGAATGGCTTATTACGCCTCTTTCGGGTATCGTAAAGAAAACAGTTCCTATATCGGGAATGACAGGAACACTTACACCGGAATGTTGAACTTCAAGTTCAATTCATCCCCAAAAATAAAATTAGCGCTCCATATTTCCGGTTACCATATCACGACATCCGGTTACTACACGGGAATCAATCCCGAACAATACGCCTTAACCACGAGTCGCGCGATCGCTAAAGAGCAATTTTACTCGAACGGAAAAGCGGTGTTATTATCATACCGAAAAAATGGCGTGTTACAATATACCAGAAATGACGTTCATTTCAACCTGTTGCATGAACTGGAATACACGGGCAATGACAACAAAACCTCGGAATTAAATCTGGGTGCCCATCTCACGTGGAAGCCTCTGCCCTATTTGAATCTGACGGTTACCCCTGCATGGTCTCAAGGCTCGAATGACAGCGAGTTGTGGGCTGACGCTCGCTCATGGAACGCGGCTCTTTTACGAGGTGCCGATTACGGGACTACAAGTTCCGGTGAAGTGGATGATCTGATACCATATATCAGTCCGCTTCCCTCGGGCGGTGTACTCGATTACATGAAAAATACCCGCCAATCTTATACGCTGAAAGGACAATTGGATTTCCGGCAAACGTGGGGAGAAGCGGTATACCATTCTCTGACAGCAACCGTCGGCGTCGAAATACGCGAAAACAAATACACGGGGAAACAAGGTATCGAATGGGGATACGAGCGGGGCAAAAACAAGACGTTCACGCACGACTACACCTCCGCGGCGGAAAGATTCCGATCGGTACAAGATTATTTCCCCGGCACTGAACTTGCAGAATCGTACAATACCTTGCCGGACGACCACGACCTGACTCTAATCGACAGGGTGGAGAACACGTTCTCCCTGTACGGGACAATCGGCTACACTTACGACAGCCGTTACACCCTCTGCATCAACGTCCGGAATGACGCTTCCAACCGATTCGGGGAACGCACGAACAATCGTTTTTATCCCGTGTGGTCTGCCGGAGTCCGTTGGGATATCCACCGGGAAAAATGGTTCCCGTCAAAATCGTGGATCAATGAAACAACCCTACGAGCCTCCCACGGCAGACAGGGAAACGTCGTTACCAACGTTTCGCCGCAAGCATTAGTCAGTCATGTCCCGAGCGATCCGATCACGAACGAAAACTACTTGCAATTGGAACAATTGCCCAATCCCGATCTGAAATGGGAAAAAACTATATCATGGAATTTGGGATTGGATTTGTCTCTACTCCAAAATACACTGGATATATCATTTGATTATTACAAAAAAGAAACCGAAGATATCGTGGTCGAGAAAGAGATTCCCATCGAGAACGGTTCCCGCAAAATGTACATCAATAGCGGGGCTATCGCCAGCGAAGGGTACGAATTACAAATAAAAGCCACCCCGGTATCCACTCGTGACTGGACTTGGAATATTGCATTCACGATGGCTTACATGAAAGACATTTTGAAAAAAAGTTATACCGACGAACCAATGCTTGAACGTTTCACGAATGGCAATGCCGCCTTGGACGGCTTCCCCGTATCCGGATTTTGGTCTGTCCCGTTCATCGGGTTATCCCCCAAGAACGGGGCTCCCCTGTTCTCGGTCATAGACCAGATCAGTGGAGAAATGCAAAAAGTGTCCGGTTCCCTACTGGATTATCTTGTTTACAGCGGGGACAGCGAACCCCGCGTGTCCGGGGGACTGAACACGACTATTCGATGGAAGCGGTTCTCGCTGAATGCCATGTTCAATTACCAACTAGGGCACTACAAAAGACTCAACCCGTTCATGACGAGTAACGCCAGCGGGATGCTTGCCATCCCGAATGCCGCACAAAACGCTTCCACCGAATTGTTGAACCGCTGGCAACAACCGGGAGACGAGAAATTCACGAATATCCCGGCATTGCAAATAACCGATGAAGATATATCCGCTTATCTCCCGGATAACTCGTTGAGTTTGGGGGATTACAACGCCGTGTACCGTTATTCATTATACAACCGGAGCACGGCACGTGTTGTCTCCGCCAGTCACTTACGGTGCAATCGGATGTCACTGAATTATCAAACAAGCATTACCCGGGTGGCAGATATCAACCTCGGCATAACGGTAACTAACCCGTTTATTATCAAGAATCATCGATTACGAGGACAAGATCCGGAAGTCATGAACATGAATGCCGAATCATATTCCCCGACGATGAAGCGACAACGGAATTATTCCATCAGTGCAGAATTTATTTTTTAAACCAAGAATATAAACCTAAAATCAAATTAATGACAGACAAATTATCAGATCATTTATTAAACCTTAAAACCAATTTTATGAGAACAAGAAACTATCTGTTAATCATTAGCCTCCTGCTGACACTCTGTCAAGGATGCGTAAAAGAACTCCACGAGTTGCCTCCTCGTCCGGGGTTGGTCGTGAAATTAAACGGCATCGAAAGAGATTCCATTATCGTCGCACCCGGCGAGGAAATCACGGTTGACGTGGAATTTATCGCGAACCAAGGCATCATTCAAGAATTATATATCAAGGACAATGCCGGAGTGTATTTACCCGATTTTCCATTGACGATGGACTCGACCGAACTACAAAACAAAAACCGATACACTTACTCGTTCTGTGCCAACGACTATCTGCCGGAAAGAGGATCGCATTATCAATCGTATAATTTTCAAGTAGTTTGCAAAGACAACAATCAACCGAAACAGTTGATTAATAAAACAATAACAATTCTGATCGCGGACGAGTTAAAATCTTACACGGTAACTTTAGGCGCACAAGGAAATACTCAATACGGTAATTTCCTAAACATCAGCACAGGTGAAGTATTTACATTGGAACAAGTACGCCAAATGAACCTAGAAGAACTTTTGCACATCGATGTATGTTATTTCTATGGTGAAGAGGATGAAGTAACCAGCTCTTATCAAGAACAACACTTGTACCCCCTAGCAGGTGTACAAAGTTACACAGCAAGTTGGCTAAATCTCACGAACACATTTGAAGCGATGGCCTCTTATAAAATTCCGGCGTTGGAACAAATCAACGGAATAACATTCGCACAACATATAATCAATGCCTCACCGAAATATATCGATGAATATCAATACACCACGGATCTGTCGAGTTACGGTAATCCAACAAGTAGCAATGCAACCAATCATCCCACTTGGGAAGGTATTTATATTATGTCCATGTACAGATACTTGAATTGGCCGTCAAACACGACGGAAAAGGAACACAAAGTTGCCGTTTACCAAGTGAAAGAAATCGTGCCCGGTAAAAAAGGATACATTACCTTAAATATCAAGGCTGCACCGCAATACCTTTATTAATATAAATAAAAATTCAAATGAAATCGATATATATAAAACAACTTGTAACCCGGATATTATTTATCCTGTTGTTTACACTATCGGGGATCGTACACGCCCAAAACAACACGGTCAAAGTGACCGGAACCATTTATGATGAAGCCGATGTCACTTTACCGTCTGTCACTATTACCGTAAAAGGACAAAAAGGAGTCGGAGTACTTTCCGATAAAGATGGAAAATTCACGATTTCCGTCCCGGAGGGAACAACGCTTGTTTTCTCGTTCGTGGGAATGAAAACCCAAGAAGTGATAGTCAATCAAAAACAAGTTCCCTACAAAATTACTCTCAAAGAAGACTCCCAAGCCATAGAGGAAGTGGTCGTCACGGGTTACCAGACACTGAAACGCCATGAAGTCGTGGGTTCCACTTACACCGTGAAAGGCGATGATATCCGCATTGCCGGAATCAACCGGGTAGACGCGGCGCTCCAAGGCATGATCCCGGGAGTCAGTATCACGATCCCTTCCGGTCTTATCGGTACCGCACCTCAAGTAAGAGTGCGGGGAACTTCTACCGTAATCGGAAACGCTTCTCCCGTATGGGTAATTGACGGCATCATTCAAGAAGATCCTCTTCCTTTTGCCGGAGCACAATTGAATGACATCCTTAGTTCGGGCGACTTGAGCAGTTCTATGGCAAGTATCTCCGCGAGTAGTATTTCCGGTCTTAACCTGGATGACATCGAAAGTATCACTTTCCTGAAAGATGCCTCGGCCACTGCCATTTATGGAGTAAAAGCCGCTAACGGCGTTATCGTAATCACAACCAAAAGAGGTTCCAACACGAATGGAAAAATAAATGTAAATTTCCGGTCGGATATTTCCGTCACCCCAAGAAGAACGTACGGCCAAACCGACCGGATGAACTCTGCCGACAGAGTAGCCTTGTCTAAAGAGATCGTCGAATCGGGAGTCCCGTTCACCAAATTTCCACAAAATGTCGGATACGAGGGTGCTTACCTGCAACTTATCAACAAGGAAATCTCCATGGAGGATTTTAATGAAAAAGTTACCCGTCTTGAAAAACAAAACACGGATTGGTTCAAACTACTCGCTCGTAATGCCGTCAGCCAAAATTACTCGTTAAGCCTAAGCGGTGGAAATGACAAAATCAATTTCTACGGTTCCGTGGGGTTCAATAAATCGTTGAGCAGTTACAAAGGCAACGACCAAAGTAACAAAACCGTCAATTTCAGCGTGGATGCCAAACTACGTAGTAATCTGCGTACAAAATTTCAATTCTCCGCCAGTCAATCCGAAACGAACGCTTTCTACACGGGAGTCAACCCGGAAGATTACGCGTTGAATACCAGCAGAACAATCGCTTCCGATGAATGGTACACGATAAACGAGTCAAAAGCTCAATTCTATCTTTCTGACATTACAGCAATTAATAGAGATATCCAATACAATTTCCTGAATGAATTGAAGCATACCGGGAACGAGAACAAAAACACAAAATTCCAAATCACGGGAAACATCATTTGGAATATTCTTCCGGAATTAAGACACGAGCTGACCGGTGCATTTACAAGAAACAGTTCCGAAGCCAACGCGTGGGCGGATGACCATTCCTATGCCGTTTCTAAAATTCGGGGAGCCAACTACGGGGAACTTGTCACCGGAGAAAGCGATTCATGGCTCACTCTTGCATCTGTACTCCCCTACGGCGGTATCTTGAATTACAATTCCATAACTCAACAGAGTTACACTGTCCGCAACCAGCTCAACTACGGGAAAGCTATTGACAAGGAAGGGAACCACGCAATCAACATCGCCTTGGGACACGAGATCAGAGGCAACAGCTATATCGGACAGGAAGGAACAGAATACGGGTACATGCCCAATAGAGGTAAAAGCGTGGATTATAATTACAGCCAGCAAGCAAACAAGGATTACGTTTTGTCCATTTATCCCGATTCAAAATACAGTGAAACCGTAAATGTACCAACATACGCGGAACGTCATTCCATGAAACTGACGGACAAGATAGAAAACTATATGTCATACTATGCCACCGTGGGATACTCCTACGCCACGAAATACACGCTATCTTTCAGTTTCCGTCAAGATGCTTCCAATAAATTCGGGCAAAACACCAACAATCGTTTCAACCCGGTATTGTCTGCCGGAATCAGATGGAACGTCAGCGAAGAAAATTTCATGCGTCGTTTCGGGTGGTTATCCAACCTCACGCTGAAGGCTTCCTACGGTACACAAGGAAAAGCTCCGGATATCAGTCCTTACCTGATCGCCAATTTCAACATCGCACCGGATATATTAACCGGAGAGCAATATTTATCCATCAAGAACTTACCCAATAAAGACTTGAAATGGGAAGAAACCCGAAGTTTCAATGGCGGTATCGAATTATCTATACTGGATGACCGGATATACGGAAGTATCGACTATTATTACAAAAAAACAAAAGACGCGATCACGTACGTGAACATCCCTATCGAAAACGGAACAAGTAATATGGCTGTGAACAACGGGACATTGGTCAACAAGGGATATGACATATCTTTAACCGTTATCCCCGTAAAAACAAAAGATATCAGATGGAGCATCAGTGCCACTTCCGGCTTCAACCGCAACAAAGTAAAAGACAACGTGGACAATGCCACACTCGAAAAAATCACGGAAGGAAGCGTCATTATTGACGGGTTTGCATTGAACAGTTTCTGGTCATTCCCGTATATCGGGTTATCCGACAAGGGAGCCCCGAAATTCGCCGTCATAGACCAGACTCCCGGTACCACGACAAAGGTCGAGAGCGGAACTTTATTGGATTATATGATTTACAGCGGAGTAAAAGACCCGATATTCAGCGGCGGACTATCTACCCTATTCCGGTACAAACAGCTTTCATTATCTGCCTCTTTCAATTTCCAGTTGGGACATCACAAACGCTTGAACCCATTCATGAAAAGCCAAACGACAAGTGGCACGAACGGGCAATTAAGTATCCCGAACCCAGAGAAAAATGCCAGCACGAAACTAAATAAACGTTGGAGGCAACCGGGTGACGAAAAATACACGGATATACCGGCGCTTCTCACGCAAGACGAGGATTTGAGCAAATATTTGCCAGATAACTCACTGACATTAAGCAATTCAGGTCAAGTATATCGTTACCAGATGTATAACCTATCCGATTTCCGGGTAGTAAAAGCCGATCACATCAGATGTAACAGTATTTGTCTGGCATACGCTTTACCCAGAAAACAACTGGATAAAATAAAACTCACGAACCTCACCTTTGCATTGACAGTAACCGATCCTTTCGTGATTAAAAGTAAAGGACTCGGCAAACAAGACCCGGAAACCCTTAGCACGAGCGCTACCAGCATTATCCCGGTCGTTGACCGCCAACGCAAATTCTCGTTAAGTGTAAGCCTTGGTTTTTAATCATATTAATATAGATAGATTATGAAAAAAATGATAAAGAAAAGCATATTATTCCCATCTGTCATCGGATTGTGCTCTTGTAACGACTTTCTCAAGGAGGCCTCCCAAGATGAAGTAATCCCGTCGACCATTGAAGATCTGGATCAATTACTAGCTTACGAGGGATACCCGCGTTACGATCGCCAACTAATGCCTTATCTGGATATTTTAGCCGATGATGCGACTCAATACATCACAAGCAACAACCAAATATCCACTGTAACCAAGTATAGCCCCTTGTATCTCTGGGGAGGTCGCTCTTCAGCAAATAACGAAACGATGTTCGAGGATTACCAGAATCTGCCGAATCCGACGAATGGTACGAAATCTGTCGACGTAGACTCGTACGAACGCTTTTACAAAATGATCGCGGGATGTAATGTCGTGCTGGACATGATCGGTGATGTCGACGGCGAAAGCAATATGAAAAAAAGAGTCGAAGGAGAGGCTCGCGTGCTGCGTTCCTTCTACTACTTTAATCTCGTGAACCTCTACGCCTACCCTTACAATGCACCCAACGCACCCGAAGGTAAATCAGCAGGAGTACCGCTAAAATTAACAAGTATTATCGACCAAAACTCTGTCCCCCGTAGTACCGTGGCAGAGGTATACAATCATATCATCTCGGACGTGGAGAAAGGAATCAGCCTATTGACAGAAACCGCTACTAAAGGTTCCAAATTCCGTATTGGTATCAGCACGGCACACCTGTTGGCAAGTCGCTACTATCTTTTCATGGCAAACTGGGAAAAAGCCGCGGAACACGCTACCGCCGTATTCTCCACTCCCGGCAATAATCTTTTATTGCTTGATATAACGACTACCGATTATCCGGAAGCTATCAACAATGGAAATTTTCCTTATCCTTTTACCTTGAACACTTCGGAAATCATGTTCTTTTACGCGAATAGTGCCGAGCATTACGCAGTTGAATCCCTCTATGGATCGACTTGTTTCATGGCATCCGATGAATTACTGAATTGTTACGCAGACGATGACCAACGACTGAAAGCATACTTGACCCCGTACGACAAAGATGCCAATAGAAAAGCATCCTCTAAATTTGCCGGAGAACTGAAATTCGGTGCTTGTTTACGCCTTAGCGAAGCATATCTTAACAGGGCAGAGGCATACGCACACATGGCTAAAGCCGGACAACACGAATACATGGAAAAAGCCATTTCCGACTTGAACACCATCAGAGAGAAACGTATCAAGAATTACACCTCTCAAGTATGGACAAGCAGCACGGTCGACAATAATGCAGACAAATTGATTGAAAAATGCCAAGAAGAACGCCGTCGAGAATTCTGTTTCGAAGGTATGCGCTGGTTTGACATACGCCGCTATGGAATGAAATCTTTCTCGCATTATGTCGATGAATCCGCAAACAGCGGAGACGAATACACGGTTGAAATCGGTACGGCTACCCCCAGATGGGTATTACCTATTATGAAAACTCACAAAGAAAGTAATCCTGCACTAAATTAAAACGAAATATCATGAAAAAAATAAATGCATACATACTGATATTAGGGGCTATATTCCTTTTTACTCTTGATTCTTGCAGTGATGAAGATAATCTGGTGATCCCCGACAAAAAAGAAACCCGATTCGACATCCCGCAAGGAGACCATGATTTTGATAATCAAATAGTGGAATGGTATGCTAAATACGGGACATCTGTATTATACAAATTTACAAATCCGGACCTGAATTATCAAATTATAAAAAATGCAGACTATGATATAAAAGCCGAGGCGGATGAAGAAGGGATTGCAGCAGCAGTACAATTTTTGAAAGAAGACTTTTTTGATTTGTACCCGGATAAAGTAAAAAAAGAATTGTTCCCCTCTAAAATCCTGATGGCAGGGAAATTATACACGAAAGGCAACTATGTACCTTTATGGGATACTATCAGCTATGGTAGCTATTATTTTCAACGGGGAATTATGGTACGAGGAATTGACCATATTACTTTGCCACTCGTGGATAAACAATTCGGACAAAGAATCAGTAAACCCAAATATCGGGAAAGATTGAAAATAGCGATCAATCGCACGTTCATTTTATTCTTAATGCAACCCTTTAATGACATTATGTCTAAAATAGACTACGGCAACATTATAAATACTTGTGCGTCCTATTCCTTGGTTGAAGAAAGCGCTGCCCAAAAAGGAGTAACCAATGCGTATTCTTCCGATAACAAATGGTATAAAGAAGAAGATATGTACAAATTAGGATTTTTGGAATACGGTACGTATTGGTATTTTTGGGAACCATATTACTGGAGTGCTCCGACAGATAAAGTACATGATTTATTCTCGTTTATTGAATTCATCTTCTCTCAAACCAAAAGCGAATTACACGCTAACCCAATTTACGTGAATAACCCGCCAATCCAAAAGAAATGCGACTACCTTATTAAAACTTTTGCCGAATATGGTATTGATTTACATTGTGTAGGCGGAACAGAATAAATATACAAAGGGGAGTCATCGAACTCCCCTTTGTTGTTTAGCACAAACTCTGTGCAACCTTTATCACTTCTTCTGCCAATTGATTGGCGGCAGCTTCGTCTTTTGACTCGGAATAAATACGGATAATCGGTTCCGTATTAGACTTCCGCAAGTGTACCCACCCGTCTTTGAAATCAATTTTCACGCCATCAATATCGGTAATCTCTTCCGAAGCGTATTTTTGCTTCAACCCTTCCAGAATCTTATCGACATTCATGTCGGGAGAAAGAGTCAATTTATTCTTGGAGATAAAATATTGGGGGTAGGTAGCCTTCAATGCTGTCATTGTCTTTCCCTCCGCCACGAAATGAGAAAGGAACAGCCCAACACCCACCAAGGCATCACGTCCGTAATGACTTTCCGGGTAAATGACTCCTCCGTTACCCTCACCACCGATCACGGTATGTGTTTCTTTCATTTTGGCGACCACGTTCACTTCCCCAACGGCAGCGGCACTGTAACTCTGCCCGTGAGCCAGCGTCACGTCACGCAACGCACGGGAAGAGGAGAGATTGGATACCGTGTTTCCGGGGGTATGCTTCAACACGTAATCGGCAACAGCAACCAGCGTGTACTCCTCCACGAACATCTCCCCGTTCTCGCAAACCAACGCGAGACGATCCACATCCGGGTCTACCACGATTCCAAGGTCTGCACCACATTCTTTGATCTTTTCCGATATCTGGGTCAGATTCTCCGGTATCGGTTCCGGGTTATGACTGAAATGCCCGGTAGGTTCACAATTCAATTCCACCACTTCTTTCACGCCCAAGGCACGTAACAAAGCGGGAATCACCGTTCCCCCGACCGAATTCACGGCATCTACCACCACTTTCAAGTTAGCTTTGGCAATAGCTTCCGGATTTACTAATTTCAAATCCAGCACATGCCGGATATGGTAGTCCGTGTAATCTTTACAAGTAACCGTTCCCAAATCATCCACCTCGGCATACTCGAACGACTCTTTTTCTGCCATCTGAAGAATTTGTGCCCCATCCTCGGCAGACAAAAATTCACCCCGGTTATTCAACAATTTCAAAGCATTCCATTGTTTCGGGTTATGGCTCGCGGTCAAGATAATTCCCCCGTCAGCCCCTTCAGCCGTCACGGCAATTTCCGTTGTCGGCGTGGTCGCCAACCCGATATTCACCACGTCATGCCCCAAGCCGCACAAAGTGGCTTCCACGAGTTTAGCGTACATATCACCGGAAATACGGGCATCGCGTCCCAACACTATCTTCGCCTTCTCTTTCCCGGCACCGATTTTTAGCCAAGTGGCATACGCAGAAACAAATTTCACGATATCCAACGGAGTGAGATTATCTCCCGGTTGTCCACCAACCGTGCCGCGAATACCGGATATAGATTTTATTAAAGTCATAACAAGCAATTGAAAATTGAAAATTGAAAATTGAAAATGTCACACATTACCAACTCAACCTTCAACCGTTAAAATCATAAATCATCAAATCACGAAATAAAAAAAGACTGTATCCATTACCCCGAAAGAGATAACGCATACAGTCCTTGTCTTATCAAAAAAATTAGATAGATGCCTTATAAGCGTCAGCGCTCAACAAACCGTCTAATTGTGCTTCGTCATCAACCTTTACTTTGATAATCCAACCTTTTCCATAAGGATCTTTGTTCACGAGGTCAGGTTGATCTTCCAACTCAGAGTTAAATTCCAAAACCTCTCCGGAAATCGGCATATACAGGTCGGAAACTGTCTTTACAGCCTCGATACTTCCAAAAGTATCACCAGCTTCCAGCTCATCACCTTCTGTTTCAACCTCAACAAACACGATATCGCCTAATTGACTTTGTGCATAGTCAGTAATACCAACATATGCTTCTTCACCTTCAACACGAATCCATTCGTGTTCTTTAGTGTACTTTAATTCTGCAGGTACGTTCATTATCTTATAAGTTAATTTAAATTTGACAATTATTATAAGGCACAAATATAAGGAAAAAATTAAACTCCAATCACTGAAACTGAAATTTTAGAGATGATTTATCACTTTTGCATTTAACCATTTCATTCTCAATAAGAATATCCTGTATTCCTTTATCCATAAGCGTTCCGAAACACTCAAACTTTAGTGAAATCGTATTTTTTTTCTATTTTTCGGTATCAAAATGTTGCAGAATAAGAAAAACTACCTATCTTTGCACCGCAATTGAGAACAACAGCGGTTGTTTGATGCAAAAAAAAGGTTCGGTAGTTCAGTTGGTTAGAATACATGCCTGTCACGCATGGGGTCGCGGGTTCGAGTCCCGTCCGGACCGCCTTTTATTATTGAAGAAAAAACTATTTGGTCTGGTAGTTCAGCTGGTTAGAATACATGCCTGTCACGCATGGGGTCGCGGGTTCGAGTCCCGTCCAGACCGCAAAAGTCTGTAAATCATATGATTTACAGACTTTTTGCTTTTAGCTACATGACGATTATCAACGAGGAAAAGCTAAAATGATAATTTCATTTTTTGAGGATTCTCTCCAAATAACTGACATCCAGCAAATTCACCGTCTCGAAATTTCCTTTATAAAACACTCCCCAGTTATTGAAAACGCAAGGTAATTCCTTTGCTTTTTGCAACGTATCCACTTGAATTAAAGACACGGGAACGTTGTTCGTTTCACAATACTGTTTTATGAGCTCGATTTTTTGATAGATATAGGGACATTGCATATCGTAATAAATTGTCAGCACGTTGCTTTCAATCTTCTGCTTTTTGGCATTTGGCGCGAACGCCGGTATTGTTCCGTCAAAAGAAAGTGCAAGCAATTCATATCCATCATCGGTAGCATCAACAACCTCGAAGCCGAATTTCTTCGCGAATGATTGGTCGGAAAGCCAAGATTTTTGCTTCTTTGCCCCGAGCATACAAATGCCGGATTTACCTTTCTCATTGGCATCAGCCAAACAATACTCCATCAGTAATTTTCCATACCCTTTTCCCTTATCACTACCAAGAACCCACAAGCAATAGACGTAATAATAATTGTTTCCAATCACGGGAACCCAAGCAGTTTCAAGAGGAGCGTATTCAATAAAAACCGTAGCCTTCGCATTCAATTTTCTAAAGACATGACCTTCACTCAGCCTGTCCGAGAGCCATTGTCGTTTGGCGTCAATACCCTGATGGGGCTTTTTACTGCGGATGATGCAGCATAAATGCTCGTTGGTCGGGTTCTCTGTTGTTAAGTT
>ENA-UEPJ01003076-UEPJ01003076.1-human-gut-metagenome-genome-assembly--contig:-NODE-3076-length-15592-cov-5.144312_pt1 | contig 15592 bp, 16 predicted proteins | sample MGYA00242890_ERZ507896 | MGnify/ENA primary metagenome ERZ507896 (study PRJEB26167, sample SAMN06115508) | human gut metagenome | host: Homo sapiens | place: China:Qinghai | collected 2015-08-20... | reverse complement strand
GAGAATGGTATTATGTCAGAGATTAAGAGTTTTAAATAACTTAGAAGGAGTAGAAACAGCAAAAGTAAGTTTAGAAGAAAAGAAAGCAACGATAAAATATGACGAAACAAAAATTAGTCTAGAAAGCATTAAAGAGGCAATTGAAGATGCTGGTTTCAAAGGAGAATAAAGGCGTTGAAAAATAATTACAATTTTGGACTGTATTAAATTCGATTTGTTGTTTAAGAAGGGAAAATATAAAATATGAAAAAAGTATTATTAAAAATTGATGGAATGACTTGTAGTGCATGTTCAACAGGATTAGAAAAATACCTAAACAAGCAAGAAGGAATAAAACAGGCAACAGTAAATCTAATTATGAACAATGCAAATGTAGAATATGACGAAAAAAAACTAACACTAGAACAAGTAGAAAAATTTGTAGAAAAAGCAGGTTTTACAAGTTTAGGAATTGACAACTTTGAAAAAAAAGAAAAGAAAAAGACAAACGAAAAATATAAACTAATTGCAATTACAATAATATCAATACTAGTATTATATATATCAATGTCACATATGGTTAGTATGCCAGTAATTCCATTTTTAAACATGATGACACATCCAATAAATTATGCAATATCATTATTTATATTAACAACAATAGTGTTAATATTGGGAAAAGACATAATAAAAAATGGATATAAAAATTTAATTCATAAAACGCCAAACATGGATACACTAGTAATGATAGGAGTTCTATCAAGCTATATTTACAGCATATATGGAACAATTCAAATTTTAAAAGGGCACGTAATGCATGTAGAAAGCCTATATTATGAATCAGCTGCAATAGTTATATTTTTTATAGAAATAGTAAGATATGTAGAAAATAAAAATAAAGATAAAACAAAAGAGAAATACAATAATCGATATGAGAACGAAAAGAAAGATAAGATTTCGGAAAAAGCCGGTGGAGTGAAAAAAGAAAAATTTCATATAGAAAACAAAATCTAATGAAACGAGGTAAGATCCATTGGATAACGCAGAACATTAAGGTGGGTATCGAAACAAGAAAATTGATTCGGTACCCACTTTTTATGCGCAGAAAAGAATTGCTGCCACTTGCTTTTGGGGGAGAGTAGCAAACTGTCTGTACGAACCAGGTGCAGGTCTGTAACCGGGCAGGCTAAAGCCCTTCACAGTCAAACGGTGGCGTATATTCTTCTTTTGCGCTGCTTCTCGCCTGCATGAAACCTTCCGTGAGACCGAGGTCGATGGCGGTATCAACGACTTTGTTGTACTCATAGGAGGTGATCCGTCGGTTGATCTCCGGATATTCGGTGCTCCTGTAGAACGGCGTATACTGGCTCATGATGCTGATAAGGTACTGGTGATCCGGGAGATTTTCCCTGATCCAGTGAAGAAGATGGATTGAGTCTTCTTTTGCGCCCGGAAGGACCATATGGCGGATGATGACACCGCGGTCTAACATAGCCGGGTTCTTTTTATTCCAGGAAAGTCCGCCGGTGAGGCGGATCATTTCTTTTATGGCAGTGGAAGCTTTTTCAAAATAGTCCGGTGCGGAGGAGTATTTTTTTGCGAGACTGCTGTCCATGTATTTGAGATCCGGAAGCCAGATATCGACATAATCGGCGAGCTCCCGGATCGTCTCGGTCTTTTCATATCCCCCACAGTTGAAGACAACTGGAATCTGAAGCTTCGGCTTTGCGAGATCCAAAGCCCGGATGATGGAGGGGGCGAACTGGGTTCCGGTCACGAGGTTGATGTTTGCGGCGCCTTTTTCCTGGAGTTCCAGGAAGATATCGGCGAGGCGGGAGACGGAGATGGTTTTTCCGTAGTTTTCGTGACTCAGCTGGAAGTTCTGGCAGAAGACACAGCGCAGGGTGCAGCCGGAGAAAAAGACGGTTCCGCTTCCTGTGGTGCCGCTGATACATGGCTCTTCCCACATATGTAAAGCGGCTCTGGCGGCGCGAAGCTCATGCCCGGCGCCGCAGAAGCCGGTGGAGATTGTCCGGTCGGCGTGACATTCTCTTGGACAGAGAGTGCATGATTTATAGATGGATTCGGTGAACATAACTTTAAATACTTCTTTCGTGTTGGTTTAGGATTTATGATGGTCGGAATCATCAGCTGACTGGTTCGGGGAATCCGGCAGGTAGTGGTAGAGATCCTGATAATGTTCTAACTCTGCGTCGGTCTCCGGGAGCGCCGGGATCAGGCCGGTACAGTCGGTGGCGGAGCAGGCCTGGATGTCGATGTCCCAGTCGGCGCTGGTAAGCAGTTTCTTTGATGAGTTTTTCATGGAATCACCTCCTGAATGATAGTTTCCATCGAAAAAGGAAAATAAAACAGGAAAGTAATTCAAAATTTTTATTCGAGATAATCTGAAATCACATCCCAGACACCTTCTAATTTCTCCAGTGTCCACGCCGCGTTCGCCGGGCTCGTGGAGGGAAGGGAGACTGCCGGGATCCCGGTCACGGTCTCCTGATATTTTTTATAATAGTTCCAGGAAGTCTTCCCATTGCAGAAGATCGCCTGAATATCGGCGGCAGACAGGATCCGGGAGAGGTCGTTGGGCACGACATCGCGGATGGAGCTGTCGCTGGAACCTTCGATCGAGCAGGATGCGATCACGTCCCAGAGGGCGATATGATGGGAGAGGAGAAATTCCTTTTTCTCATCAATACTGCCTGGAACCGGAACCGCGAGAATTCCGGCCAGGGTCTTCCAGAAACGGTTCTGCGGGTGGTGATAGAAAAAATGTCCTTCCCTGGATTTGACGGACGGGAAGGAACCGAGGATCAGAATCCTGGAGGCGCTGTCAAAAACAGGCGGAATCGGGTGTGTGACGGTATTCATGATAAATATCCTTTCAGATATATTTTAAATGATAAAATTGCTATCCATGTTGTATTGTAGCGTTTCTGATATTTTTTGTAAACATAGAAATTTCATACTTTTTTTATTGCCTTATGGGGAAACTCAACTTATAATGATTAGGTATCACAAAATCATGGGTCAATATACCCAAATGTGATATATGCGCAAAAGAAGTGGAGAAAATCAATGGACAACAACAATCAGAACAGAAATGGCAGAAAGCGGCCGAGCGGGCAGAATATTGGGGTGCTTGCCCTGATTCTTGTGATCACGCTGATCGCTGTGACCGTCATGAACAACATGGTCCGCAAAAACCAGACCCAGGAACTCGGGTATGAGGAATTTGTGGAATACTTAAAAGAGGGAGAGATCGATACGGCGAAGATCTCCAGCAACAGGATCTACTTAACGCCAAAGACTTCTTCCACGAAGCTTTCCCGCTTCATCCAGTATTATACGGTAAGAATCCCGGATGTTGATCTTGCAGAGCGTCTTTTAGATGCCAACGGGGTCCATGTGGTGGCGGAAGATACGAGTACGAGCGCGAGTATTTTAAACTTTCTGATGGGATGGGTACTCCCGTCGGCGCTCATGATCGGACTTCTCTATATGATGTACAGCCGGATGGGCGGCGGAGGAATGATGGGCGTTGGAAAGAGCAACGCCAAGGTCTACGTCCAGAAGGAGACGGGAGTCACGTTTGCTGACGTAGCGGGCGAGGACGAGGCGAAGGAATCCCTTGTGGAGATCGTCGATTTCCTGCACAATCCGCAGAAATATTCAAAGATCGGTGCAAAACTGCCGAAAGGAGCGCTCCTTGTGGGACCTCCAGGAACAGGTAAGACTCTGCTTGCGAAGGCGGTAGCCGGTGAGGCACATGTTCCGTTCTATTCCCTTTCCGGTTCTGATTTCGTGGAGATGTTTGTCGGCGTGGGTGCGTCCCGTGTCCGTGACCTCTTCAAGCAGGCACAGCAGTCCGCACCGTGTATCATTTTTATTGATGAGATCGATGCCATCGGACGCAGCCGTGACAGCCGGATGGGCGGAAATGATGAGAGAGAGCAGACCTTAAACCAGCTGCTTTCCGAGATGGATGGATTTGATTCCTCTAAGGGACTTCTCGTCCTGGGCGCGACGAACCGTCCGGAGATCCTGGATCCGGCACTTTTGAGACCGGGTCGTTTCGACAGACGTGTCATCGTTGATAAGCCGGACCTGAAAGGCCGTGTGAATATCTTAAAAGTACATTCCAAGGATGTGCGTCTGGATGAGACCGTCGATTTCGAGGAGATCGCCCTTGCGACGTCCGGCGCTGTGGGCGCGGATCTCGCGAACATGATGAACGAGGCGGCTATCAACGCAGTCAAGAACGGACGCCAGGCTGTCTCCCAGAAAGACCTCTTTGAGGCTGTGGAGCTTGTTCTCGTCGGAAAAGAGAAGAAAGACCGGATCTTAAGCAAAGAGGAGCGCCGGATCGTCTCCTACCATGAGGTTGGACACGCGCTTGTCACCGCGCTTCAGAAGGATGCTGAACCGGTCCAGAAGATCACGATCGTTCCGCGTACCATGGGAGCGTTGGGATATGTCATGCAGGTTCCGGAAGAGGAAAAATATTTAAATACGAAAAAAGAACTTGAGGCAATGCTTGTGGTTTCCCTTGCCGGACGTGCGGCTGAGGAACTCGTGTTTGACACGGTGACGACAGGTGCTGCGAACGATATCGAGCAGGCGACAAGGATCGCGAGAGCGATGGTCACCCAGTATGGTATGTCTGAGAAGTTCGGTCTTATGGGGCTTGCGACCCAGGAGAACCAGTATCTGACAGGACGCACCGTCTTAAACTGCGGTGACGCTACGGCGGCTGAGATCGATACGGAAGTCATGAAAATGTTAAAGAACGCCTATGCTGAGGCGAAGCGTCTTCTCTCCGAGAACCGCGAAGCGATGGATCAGATCGCCGCGTTCCTGATCGAGAAAGAGACGATCACAGGCAAGGAGTTCATGAAGATCTTCCGCCAGGTGAAGGGAATCCCGGAGCCGGAGGAAGGAAAGAAAGAAGAGAAGAGCCGTATGGGAGGCGAGTTCGCGGAGGACGCGGCGAGCCAGCCGGTACAGGCTGCTGAGGCTTTGGAGGCCCCGACGGAGCAGAATCCGGAGCAGCAGAACTAAATATGGATAAATGTGGGCAGGGTGACAAAAAGTGTCATCCTGCCCATTTTTCTATATCAGCAAATTAAAAGAAATAATTCATGAAAAAGACAAGAATATCTGGTAAAATAAAAGACAGATTTGAACACAGCTCAGAAGACAGCAGAAACGTATTGCGAATGTCCGCTTTGCAGGGCTGGAAATGGAGAGAGAAAAGAGAATTTTTATGGATCAGAATGATTATGGAAAGAGAAAAGCGGTCTGCAGACATGCGGCGGGATTTATGGCGGCGGTGATGCTCGCGGCAGTGGGACAGCCGTCTATGGCGTATGCGTCTGAAAAACTTCAGACGAATGACCCGTCCGCATCGGAGCAGTGGGCATTCTTCAACGATGGATCGTTCACATCGGAAGAGGTTACGAAGTATCCGGTCTACTCGGATCCGTTCGGGCAGCCGTCGGAGAACACGGAGCTTCTTGGAACTCTCGTGGAGGTAAAGAAGAGACAGGCGGTTTCCGGCGTGGATATCAACCTGAAACAGGCATGGGAGACATATGGGAACGGAAGCCATGATACCATCGTCGCAATGATCGATACGGGAATTGATGCTTCTCATGAAGATCTGAAGGACACTTTATGGGTCAATACCGATGAGATTCCGGGAAACGGCATCGACGATGACGGAAACGGCTACGTGGATGATTGTTATGGGTGGAATTTCTACAATAATAACAATCAGATCTTCACCGGGAATGAGGACAGCCACGGAACCCACGGGGCCGGGACGATCAGTGCCGGGACAGGAAACGGGATCGGAATCTCGGGAATCGTTCCGGGAACCCGGGTTCGGGTGATGGCGTTAAAGGCTCTTGGGGGAAATGACGGCGGCGGAAGTACGGCGGCTGTCATCAAAGCGATCAAATATGCGGAGGATAACGGTGCGGTGATCTGCAACCTGAGCCTGACGTCGACGACAGATGATAAGGCGTTATATGAGGCGATGAAGAATTCCGGTATGCTGTTTGTAGTGGCGGCGGGAAACGGAAATCCGAAGACAGGAAAAGGCGTTGATACGGACGTGATCCCGTTTTATCCGGCGGCGTATGACCTGGACAATATTATTTCCGTCGCGAATCTAAGCTTTGATGGGGCACTGTCCGCAAGCTCCAACTATGGAAAAACGACTGTGGATCTTGCGGCGCCGGGAAGTTATATCTTAAGTACGACCCCTGGAAACACCTATGGATACATGAGCGGAACGTCCATGGCGGCACCGATGGTGTCCGGGGCGGCGGCAATGATCTATTCGTATTTTGACGGGATCGGGGTTGCGGATGTGAAGGAGATCCTGATGTCCACGGTGACACCGATGGAGAGTCTCAAGGACGTGACGGTGTCCGGCGGCAGGCTGAATGTGGGCGCAGCACTTTCCTATGATATCAGCAGTTTATCAAGAAGGGGATTTCAGAACGGTGGAACGAGACTGGCGAACGGGACGGCTCCATATCTGGAAATGCAGACCTCGAACCGGAATGGCGGAATGTATCTGACTGTCCGCGTCCTCGATATTGACGGGGATCTTGATAAGCTCTTCTATGCAAAGGGCGAGCATACAGCCGGGGAGTTTGCGAACGGGACTGTGGAAGGAACGGCGTTTACGGTGAATGAGAAGGATATGGCGGCGTTCCAGATCACGGAAAAAGGAACGTATACGTTCTATGCTGTGGATAAGAATGGAAATGGAGCGGTGAAGATCGCAAAATTCGTGTCGGAGAGCGACGGACCGGGGGCATTTCAGTAGGATCCTGATGGGAGAAATGCCGGAGGCAACAGATGATCGGAGGAGAACACATGAAGACAAGACGATTGGGAAAAACAGGGCTCATGGTGAGTGAGATCGGATTTGGCGGGGAATGGCTGGAACGGCATACGGAAACTGAGGGCATTGAGCTGATCCGGTATGCGTCAGAGAAAGGGATCAATATGCTGGACTGCTGGATGGCGGATCCGAAATCGAGAAATATCATCGGCGAGGGAATGAAAGAGAACCGGGATCAGTGGTTCATTCAGGGACATATCGGGTCTACCTGGAAGGACGGACAGTATTTCCGCACGCGGGAGATGAAATATGTGCGTCCGGCCTTTGAGGACCTTTTAAAGAGACTACAGACCGACTATATCGATCTCGGAATGATCCACTATGTGGATTCTGAGGAAGAGTGGGAGAAGATCCAGCACTCTGATTATCTGGATTATGTGATGGAGCTGAAAGAAAAAGGCGTGATCCGGCACATCGGCATGAGCTCCCACAATCCGAAGGTAGCTATGAAGGCGGTTGAGTCCGGATATATAGAGATGATCCTTTTCAGTATCAACCCGGCGTTTGATATGCTGCCGGCGAGTGAGGATATCGATACGATGTTTGCGGAGGAGTTTGACGCGGGACTTAAGGGGATCGATCTGGACCGGGCGATGCTCTATAAGGCCTGTGAGGAGAACGATGTAGGGATCACGGTCATGAAGGGATTCGCGGGCGGAAGACTTTTCGATGCGAAGAGATCTCCGTTTGGTGTCTGTCTTACCCCGGTCCAGTGTATTCACTATGCGCTGACGAGACCGGCTGTCTGCTCCATCATGTGTGGATATGACACAAAGGAGCAGGTAGATGCGGCAGTGGGATATGAGACTGCCTCAGAGACGGAGAAAGACTATGCGTCTGTGATCGCGAATGCGCCGTTCCATTCCTACCGGGGCGAATGTACATACTGCGGACATTGCAAGCCGTGTGCCGCAAATCTGGATATTGCTATGATCAACAAGTTTTATGATCTGGCAACCATGCAGCCGAAGATCCCGGCGACAGTGCAGTCTCACTATGAGCTTCTGGAACATAAGGCGTCGGAGTGCATCGGATGTCATTTGTGCGAAGCACGGTGCCCGTTTGGAGTTCCGATCGCGGAGAGGATGGAGAAGACTGCGAAGTTATTTGGATGCTGATATTACGGAGATCGAAAATCCAGTCAGCGAATTATCAACAAAGGAGAAATAGGATCATGTCACTTGAAAAAGCAAAAGCAGATCTGGAACAGAAGGGATTTCTGGATCATGTGATCGAGCTGAAAGAATCAACGGCCACAGTGGCAGAGGCTGCGGAGGCACTGGATGTGAAGCCGGGAATGATTGCGAAGACCATGTCCTTTTTACAGGGTGAAAAAGCCGTCCTGATCCTGACGGAAGGGACGGCAAAAGTCGATAACCACAAATATAAAGATACATTTCATGTAAAGGCGAAGATGATCCCGTTTGATCAGGTAGAAGCGCGGATCGGCCATGCGCCGGGTGGCGTGTGCCCCTTTGGGATCAACGAGGGGATCGAGGTCTATCTGGATGACAGCCTGAAGCAGTTCACAACGGTGTACCCGGCTGCGGGAAATGACCACAGTGCGGTAAAACTTACGATCCCGGAGCTCGAGCGGGCTGCAGGAGCAAAAGGATGGGTGGATGTTACATCGAGATCCACCCAAACGCGTTCGCCACAGAACTGATCAGTATGATAGTCGCAAAGATCGGGCAGAGATACTGGATCATAAACTGGAAGATCACTTTTCTGCGGAACGGATGACCGCCGTCTGTGACCTCCTGTTCGATCTTTGCAACTCCGATGACTCTCGATACGAGAAGGCAGGTCGCGATCGCCGCGATCGGCATCATAACAGAGTTTGTCAGGAAATCGAAGAAGTCAAGAAACTGCATTCCGATCACGGTCACACCGGCCAGTGGACCATAGCCGAGACAGGAGAGCGTTCCGAGCAGGAGCATAATGACAGCCATAAATACCGTCGCCTTTTTCCGGCTCCAGTGCAGCTCATCCTCAAAAGTGGAGACGGCACTCTCGGTCAGGGCGATGGAACTTGTGACAGCCGCGAACAGGACCAGAACAAAAAACAGGATGCCGACTGCGGCTCCGAGTCCCATGCTTGCGAACACCTTCGGGATCGTGATGAACATCAGCGCAGGACCGGCCTGCAGGGTATCCGGGTCACCGCCGGAGAAGGCGAAGACGGCCGGGATGATCATGAGACCGGCCATGATCGCGATCGCGGTATCGAAGATCTCAACATTCTGGGTGGAATCTTCGATCGAAGTATCTTTTTTCATGTAGGAACCGAAGGTGATAAGGATTCCCATGGCGATGGACAGGGAGTAGAACATCTGTCCCATAGCGGATACCACCGTCATCCATGAGAAGTTCTCAAGGTTTGGTACCAGCAGATATTTCACACCACTCATAGCCCCCGGTCTCGATACGGAATAGCCCGCGATGAGCAGGGAAAGGACCACGAGGATCGGCATCATAAACTTCGATACACGCTCGATCCCGTTGCGTACACCTGCGTAAATGATAACAACTGTAAACAGGGTGAAGAGAATAAAGCAGATCTCCGTGGAACGACCGTTGGAAATAAACGCGGAGAAATATTCGTCTGTGGCAAGGGCCTGTCCATGTCCAAGAAGGTATTCAGCCAGATATTTGATGACCCAGCCGCCGATCACAGAATAGTACGGGACGATCAGGATCGGGATCACAGCATTGATCCAGCCGCCGAAGGACAGCCATTTTGATTTTCCAAAGGATTCATAGGCACCCACCGGACTCTTTTTTGTCATGCGGCCGAGAGCAGTTTCCGCCACGATCATCGTGTAGCCAAAGGTCAGTGCCAGAATGATATAGACGAGTAGAAAGATTCCCCCGCCATACTTTGCTGCGAGATAGGGGAAACGCCAGATGTTTCCAAGTCCTACGGACGCGCCCGCCGCCGACAGGACGAAACCGAGCTTTCCGGAGAACGAACTTCGTTTACGATTCATAATTAATTTCTCCTCATGTTTTTATCACAAATACATTTGTGCGTGTAAGGGATAGTCTATCATAGAATATGAAAAAAGGCAATTTGAACTGTCGGGGAGACTAAAATTGGAATAGAACCGATGGAAGGTATAATCAGAACGCAGAAGAATGTATAAAAAAAGGAACAACCGGAGAATCTTATAATTTGATGGCGAAATTATCGGTTTTGCGTTATAATACACTTATTCCTACCAGATAAATACAGTTTATATTTGGATACAGACGCAGGAATGGTGTCGATGTACATGGGCTTTTATCCGACAGGGTCTGAGCCCATTGATAGATACAGAGAGGTGAAATTGTGTTAAAAGCGGAAAATTTGATTCTCCATGTGGAGGATAACGGGGCGAAAAAATGTCTTCTGGATCATATTTCTTTCCAGGTGGACGATGGGGAGATGCTGGTGATCACGGGACCAAACGGCGGTGGAAAGTCCACACTGGCGAAGGTCCTGATCGGAATCGAGAAGGCGGAGAGCGGAAAGATCTTTTTAAACGGGGAAGATATCACGGATTTTGATATCAACCACCGCGCCAACGCCGGGATCGGCTATGCGTTCCAGCAGCCGCCGAGATTTAAGGGAATGACGGTGCAGAGACTTCTTGCTCTGGCAGCAGGAAGAGAGCTGGAAGATCAGGAGTGCTGCAGGCTTCTGTCCGATGTGGGACTCTGTGCGGAGGAATATTTAGGCCGTCAGATCGACGGAACGCTTTCCGGAGGCGAGATGAAGCGGATCGAGATCGCGACGGTTCTTGCGAAGGAACATACCTTATGTATTTTTGATGAGCCGGAAGCCGGGATCGATCTCTGGAGTTTTTCCATGCTGATCCGGAAATTCGAGGAGATCCACAAAGAGAAAAAACAGAGTCTGATCGTCATCTCCCATCAGGAGAAGATCATCAGCATGGCAGACCGGATCATGGTGATCGATGACGGGAAGATCAAGGCGGAAGGACGGAAGGAAGATGTCCTGCCGTGTTTAGAAGGTCTTGATAAATGTCATGCATGTGCAGGAAATGCGGGGGTGAGAGCGTAATGGTAGAGCTGGATCATGTAGTAGAAGAAGTACTGAAAGTCATCAATGACAACGGATTTTCCCAGAAGGGCGCTTTCAACCTGCGCCAGAACGGAACGTCCATCTGCCACGGTGACAGTGAGCATATTAAGATCAAGAAGAAGACGGACAAGCCGGGGATCGATATCTATATTGATGGCGATACAAAGGGCGAGAAAGTTTACATCCCGGTGGTCGTCAGCGTTTCCGGCATGACAGACCTTGTATACAATGATTTCTATATCGCAGACGGCGCGGACGTTACGATCGTTGCGGGCTGCGGGATCCACAACAGCGGATGCAATGAGAGCAGACATGACGGGATCCATACCTTTCATGTTGGAAAGAATGCGAACGTCTGTTATCAGGAAAAGCATTATGGAGATGGAAATGGAACCGGCGGCCGTGTGCTGAATCCGGTGACGAATATCTATGTCGGAGAAAATTCCGTATTTACTCTGGATACGGCACAGATCAAGGGCGTTGACTCCACAGTCCGCGAGACGCTTGTGGAGATGGATAAAAACTCCAGATTGTATGTGACGGAGCGCCTCATGACCGAGGGAGACCAGACGGCGGAGTCCAACATCGAGGTACGTTTAAACGGTGAGGACAGCTCAGCCCAGATCATCTCAAGGTCTGTCGGAAAAGGCAATTCCGTCCAGACCTTCCACCCGAAGGCGGTCGGAAACAACAAATGCCAGGCCCATATCCAGTGTGACTCCATCATTATGGACCACGCCGAGATCGGCTCCATTCCGGAGATCCGTGCGCGCGACTTAAATGCGGCAATCATCCACGAGGCGGCGATCGGAAGGATCAACGATGAGCAGCTCTTAAAGCTCCGGACGCTGGGACTTACCGAGGAAGAGGCGGAGAACGTCATTATCGAGAATTTCCTGAATTAAAATCAGAATTTTGTATAATATTAAGAAAAGCAGGTCTGCAGGTAACATGACATGTTGCCGCTGCAGATCTGCTTTTTTGATGTCATACACTTGAAAAAGCTGCCGCTGCCTGACTGCTTTTTCAAGTGTTAGAAGTACGTCCGTCTCTTCGGCGTATTCCAGCTTCCCACCACGCGTTTCACGTTAGAGATCGTGACAAAAGCGTTGGGATCTTTTGTTTGGACATAGTCCATAAACTGACCATATTCCTTTTTGGTGAGAATAGCCAGAATCTCCTCCTTCTGCGCATCACTGTAGCCGCCGGTGGCGGTGTAGACGGTGATACCTCGCTGGAGCGTCTCGATGACGTAACGTTTAAAATCATCATTGTGCTCGGAGATGACACAGACGCGGATCTTTCCGGTGAACTCGTCAATGAAGTAGTCCAGAACGAGACCGCTGAGGTAAGTGGACAGGGCGCCGATAATCACGGTCTGGAGATCGTAGGCAAAGTAGGAGCTTGCGACGGTCACAAGACCAGCGATGATGATGGATTTTCCGAGGTCCATATGGAGATATTTGTTCATGATCTTCGCGATAATGTCGAGACCGCCGGACGCAGCGTTCGCGTTAAAGAGGACAGCCTGTCCGTAGCAGATCACGATGATCATAGCGACCACGTCCAGAGCGATATTTCCCGTCGGGGATACCGGACCCGGGAACAGAAGCTCGAACACGAAGAGAAGCGCCGGCAGCAGGATGGAGATAAAGATGATCTTTGTCCCGAAGGCCTTATCCACAAAGAGGAACGCTAAAATGATGCAGATGATGTTTAAGAACAGTGTCATCACGGAGAGGGACAGTGGGACAAAGTTTACAAGAACCACGGCGAGCCCGGAGATACTTCCGCTGACGATGTGGTTCGGGTTCATGAAGAAATAAACTCCCACGGCGATGATGAAGGTGCCGAAGAAGATCGTGGAGAAATATTTTAGTTTTTCAAACATGGTGAGATTCCCTTTTTTCGTATTAGTATTTGCGTGTCAATCATATGTGAAAAATGAGTGGTTGTCAAACGTGCGCGTTACAGTGTGAGCGCTTGTATGCGGCAAAGTGAAAAACAGAGTTTGATAAAATATGGAGTATAACCGGGGCTGGAAAACGCATTGGAGAAGGAAGAGGATGACGAATCCAATCGTGTGAGATATAATGGATCTGGAAGAATTTGCCGGTGTTTGGAGCAGGAAAAGATGAGGTTGGTAATATTATGAATTAGGAGTGTAGAATTATGTTTAGAGAGATTCGAAAAAAGAGAAATAAGATCGAGGATAGCGCGGCGGAGGAACTTCTGCAAAACAGCAGGAGAGGTGTTCTTGCGGTGAATGGGGATGATGGATATCCGTATGCGATCCCGCTCAATTATTTTTATGACAGGGAGAACCGGAAAATCTATTTTCATGGTGCGCGCGCGGGGCATAAGGTCGATGCACTGCGGGTATGTGATAAGGTATGTTTTACGGTTTATGGAAATGAGACGATCAGGGAGGAAGACTGGGCACCGTTTATGCAGAGTACGGTTGTGTTCGGGAGATGTCATTTGATGGAAAATGGCAGTGAGAAAGCAATGGAAATGTTAAAACGGTTTGCGATGAAATATTATCCGAATGAACAGCTGGCTGATGAGGAGATCGCGCAGGCGGGAAGGGCTGTGCAGATGTTTGAAATCGAGATCGAGCATTTGAGCGGCAAGGAGGTGCAGGAGAAGTAGAATGAGATTGAGGAATATTTTGATCGTTGTCAAGGATATTGAGAGATCGAAAAAGTTTTATCATGATCTGTTTGGACTTGATATAGTACTTGATAATGACGGAAATATAATCCTGACGGAAGGGCTTGTGCTGCAGGAGGAGAAGATATGGAAGGATTTTTTAGGGAAAACTATTATTCCGGAAAGCAATTCGTGTGAGCTTTATTTTGAGGAACAGAACATAGAGAGATTTGTTGAAAAATTGGAGCGGTTATATCCCAATATCCAGTATGTGAACCGCCTTATGACACATAGTTGGGGACAGAAGGTGGTCCGGTTTTATGATTTGGATGGCAATTTGATCGAAGTTGGGACGCCGATGTGATTTTGTGCGTCAAAGTACAGAACGTATGTGTAGAATAAATAGCTGAGGCAGAGTCCCGCCAGCACGGAGGTTGCGATGCCGCTGCCAATGATGCCCGCCTCATGGGGACGCTTTTCACCGATTTTCTGCCCCACAAGGACCGTGATGCCCATGGCGATTTTCGTGATCACCGTCATGACGCTCTGAATGATCTGGCTGCCTTCCGTGAAATCATTTGTCTTTTTCATAGTATTTTCCACCTGAAATTTCCAGTTATATAAAAAAGCCGGATAAAATACCGAACGATCCTTCGGCATCTTATCCAGCTTTGTAAATGCGTTTACAAGCCCTCCGATGAGCTGCAAGACAGTATAGCAGGGAAATACAGAATTGTCAACTCAGCGACTTTTCTGATCTTTTAAGCTGAAAGATATTGCTGATGTTCACGTGATACTATATTTATTTCTGCATAGTCTCGATCATGCATTCGTGTTTCTTCGTTGTTTTGTTATAATTAATTCCAACAAGTAATATACTACCATGATAATCTTTCAATGCATTTCCATACTGTTTTTCTCTGATCTGGTCTAAAGCTCCAGATGCGCTTTTATCCCATTTAAGTTCGATCACTACCGCAGGCTTATCTAAATGCAGTTTTCTCGGAATCAGACATATATCAGCAAAACCCTTACCTGTAGGCAGTTCACGGATTATCGTATAATATTCACGTGCAAAGTAAAATGCAAGATTTATGGTACAGCTCAGAGAATTTTCATCGTTGTACTGAAGAATCGAAATTTCGTCGTGAGCCTTGTCAACTCCTGCCGCAACTGCGTCGGCGTCCATGGCCCACAATGATTCTAAAAGTTTACGGGATGATTCTACGGAGTCGATCACGCCATGCCAGTTCATGGTGCTGATTGCATTCACATATTCCTGTGAGACTTCTTTATTAGGAATGGCAACGGTACCATCTACGCTGTTGTATGTCAGGTAGCCGAGATGGATCAGTAATGTCAAGACATCATCTTTAGTGGCAAATGTGGTCATATCATTGCTGAAAGTTCCTATATTGATTTGTACTGCTTCACCTGCAAGCATTCTGACCACAGAGTCCTGCAGTCCGTCCATATCCATCTGAATGTAAATTTTTAAGGCTTCATATGTTTCCGTCTGATTCCAATAAGTTCCCAACTTGTGTCGCAGCATGGCTTCCACAACCGATTTAGGACTGTAAATAGAGTAATGTTCATCACCATTCTGGCGATGTGCGATCAGATGATATGTATCGCAGAGTCTGGATACTTCTTGTTCAGTGAAGCCGAAATACCCGGCCAGATCGCCTGGATCGGTCATGGAATATTCTGTAAACATATTTAATGCGGAATGGGAGCCATATTTTTTAATGGGTAATATGCCGGTCATGTAGGCCAATGCCACATAATCCTTATCCTTCAGCCATGCGCGCAAAAAATCTAAATATTTTTTCTGAGCCTCTTTATTCTGCTTGTACTCCCGGAACAGGCAGTCCCACTCGTCGATCAGGATCACAAAAGGACATTTGGTATAACGGAATACGTCTTTCATGACCTGAATCAGA
>ENA-UEPJ01003073-UEPJ01003073.1-human-gut-metagenome-genome-assembly--contig:-NODE-3073-length-15624-cov-13.387728_pt1 | contig 15624 bp, 15 predicted proteins | sample MGYA00242890_ERZ507896 | MGnify/ENA primary metagenome ERZ507896 (study PRJEB26167, sample SAMN06115508) | human gut metagenome | host: Homo sapiens | place: China:Qinghai | collected 2015-08-20... | reverse complement strand
GGTTCGCCCTCGACCCTGCCGTTACGGACTTCTATCAGTTCACCCCCGACAGCATCCGGCTCGAGGGCTACGAGTACAGCCCCTTTGAAGAAAAGATCCCCATTGCCGTCTGAGCGTTTGCGCCGGCAAAATTTATAGAGAAAGCCATGGAGTTGATACTATGACCGCTATTGTCTGCGTTTCCAAAAACTGGGGCATCGGCCGCGACGGTGCGCTGCTGTTCCGCATTTCCGCCGACCTCAAGCGCTTCAAGTCTCTCACCGTCGGCAAGACCGTCATCCTTGGGCGCAAAACGCTCGACACCTTTCCCGGCGGCAGGCCCCTAAAGGACCGCTGCAACATCGTCCTCTCTCACCGCGAGCTTGACATCCCCGGCGCGGTGGTCGTTCACGCCTTCAGCGAAGCCGCCGCCCTCGGCGGCGACGATGCCATTGTCATCGGCGGCGCAAGCGTCTACATGGCCCTGCTCGGCCGCTGCGACCGCGTCTGCGTCACCAAGGTCCTCGCCGACGCCGATGCCGACAGCTTTTTCCCCAGGCTCGATGACAATCCCGATTGGCGCGTCGCGTCCGAGAGCGAGGTTTTCGAGGAAAACGGCCTCAAGTTTCAATTTGTCGACTATGTCCGCAATCATTAAAAGAGGGAGCTCCGCTCGGAGCTCTCTCTTTTGTTCTATTCATTTGCTTCGTCCCGGTAAAGGAAGCGCGTCACAAGCGCACCGTCCGCGCGGGTATAGAGCCGTCCGTCTTCGGCGTAAAACGACTCATTTTCTCCGTCGCACTCCACATACCAGCGCAAACGCCATACGGTCTCGACCCCGTTTTCGTCATAGCCGTAAAAGCCGAAGCAGCCGACCTCGTTCAGCTTCTTCACCTTTTTCCCAAGCTTCAGCGTCATCGTGCAGTCGACGATCTTCGCGTTCGGATAGTCCTTTTCCGCGTCCGCCGCAACTTTCTCGTCACCGAAGACGACCTGGGTATTCCATATCTCCGGCGCGTTCAGCGCAAACGCCGTCGGCACACCGCGGCCGATATACCCGCCGAGCGCCGTCACCTTGTAGCCGTGCACTTCATCGGGAATGACGATCACCGCGCCGTCGCTCCCGTCCCAGTCAACGTCCGCCGCAAAGGCTTGATGCGTCACCAGATTGCGGTAGTAGCGCTGCCCGTCTGTGTCTGTCCAGTCCGCCGCGCGGTATCCCTGCGCACCGGTCAGCATCCATAAGAGGACTCCGACCGCCGCGGCGATCAGCGCGACCGGCAGCGCGATCGCGCCCATCTTTCCGGAATGTTTCTTCTGCATGACAATACTCCTTTCTTCATCCTTGCAAAGGGTCTTTTCATTTCCATCCAAGTTGATTATAATAGACAGACACCGCATTTGTAAAGGGGGTCCACCGCATGGCGACGCTCAACACCGATATCCGCTATATCAAGGGCGTGGGCGAAGCGCGCGCCAAGTCGCTCGCCAAACTCGGCATCACCGACCTGCGCTCCCTCCTTTCCTACTTTCCCCGCGCCTACGACGACCGCCGCGTGTACAAGAAGATCGCCGACCTCATCCCCGGCGAGAATGCCTGTGTCTGCGCCGTCATCGCGGGCGAGCCCAAGCTCTCGCGCATTCGCAAGGGGCTCGACCTTATCAAGCTCCGCGCCGTCGACGAGACCGGCGCGCTTGAACTTACCTATTTCAACCAGTCCTACCTCAAAAACACCTTCCACACCGGCGACGCCTACGTCTTCTTCGGCCGTGCCGAGGGTACGCCGAGCCGCCCGCAGATGACCAATCCCCTCTTTGAGCGCGAGGGCACGCACCAGATCACCGGCCGCATCATGCCCATCTACCCGCTCACCGCGGGCATCAGTCAGTCGATGCTCTATAAGGCCGTCGAACAGAGCCTCGCCGCCTGCGTCGACGAACTTCCTGACATCCTTCCTGAGGACGTCCGCCTCGCCTACCAGCTCTGCCACACCCGCTTTGCCTACGAAAACATCCACTTCCCCACAGACGACGAAGCCCTCTCCGCCGCGCGCCGCCGCCTTGCGTTCGAAGAGCTTTTCCTGCTCGCGCTCGGCCTCAAGCTCCTGCGCGAGCGCCGCACGTTCGTCGCGGGAAAACAGTGCAAAAAAGTCGACCTTTCGCCCTTTTTCACCTCTCTCTCCTTTTCCCTCACCGGCGCACAGCGCCGCGCCATCGGCGATATCGCGCGCGACCTGACAGGTCAGCGCCCGATGAACCGCCTCGTGCAGGGCGACGTCGGCTCGGGCAAAACGATGGTCGCCGCCGCCGCCATCTACATGGCCGCGAAAAGCGGTCTTCAATGCGCCCTCATGGCCCCGACAGAAATCCTTGCCGAGCAGCACTATCGCTCGCTCGCTCCGCTTTTGGAGCCTCTCGGCATCCCCTGCGCGCTGCTCACCGCCTCGACCAAGGCCAGGGAGCGCCGTGCACTGAATGAACGTCTCCGGTCCGGTGAACTCTCCCTTGTCATCGGCACGCACGCCCTGCTCTCTCCCGATGTGCAGTATCAGAATCTCGGTCTCGTCGTCACCGACGAGCAGCACCGCTTCGGCGTCGACCAGCGCGCCGCGCTGTCCGCCAAGGGCGACGACCCGCACCTTCTCGTCATGTCCGCCACGCCCATCCCGCGCACGCTCGCGCTGATGATCTACGGCGATCTCGACGTGTCCGTTCTCGACGAGCTGCCTCCCGGGCGGCAGAAGATCGACACCTTTGCCGTCCCGTCGAGCTATCACGAGCGTATCTACGCTTTTTTGCGCAAGCTCGTCGCCGAGGGCCGTCAGGCCTATATCGTCTGCCCCATGGTCTCGGAAAACGACGAGCTCCCCGATGAGCGCAAGGCCGTCACCGCCTACGCAGAAATGCTGCAAAAAGAGGTCTTCCCCGACCTTCGCATCGCCCCCATCCACGGCAAGATGAAGCCTAAGGAAAAGGACGCCGTCATGCGCGCTTTCGCCGCGCATGAGATCGACGTGCTCGTCTCCACCACCGTCATCGAGGTCGGCGTCGACGTGCCGAACGCCGCGCTCATGCTGATTGAAAACGCCGAGTGCTTCGGTCTCTCCCAGCTCCACCAGCTGCGCGGCCGCGTCGGCCGCGGCCGGCACAAGTCCTACTGCGTCCTTGTCTCCGACAACAAGGGTGAGGAAACCAAGCAGCGTCTCAAGGTCATGTCCTCCACGAGCGACGGCTTCGCCATCGCGGAAGAGGACTTGAAGCTCCGCGGCCCGGGCGACTTTTTCGGCTCCCGCCAGCACGGCCTGCCGTCGCTGCGCGTCGCCGATCTCTCGTGCGACTTATCCCTTCTGCACGAGACGCAGTCCGCCGCCGGGCAGCTCCTCGCCGCCGACCCCGCGCTCAAAAATCATCCGCTGCTCAAAGCCCGCGTCGAGCTTCTCTTCGAGCTCAACGCCGATGCCATGAATTGAAATAAAAAAGTCAGGCCTGCTGGCTTGACTTTTTTACGCTTTGTAGTATGATTAGTATAACTAATCATACTTTAGGAGGTTGATTTTATGGAAGTACCTCAGGGCAAGCACGCCTGGATGGTCAAGATCGGCGAAAAGGGCCAGTTTGTCATCCCCAAGGAAGCGCGCGACATTTTCGGCTTTCACCCCGGCGACGAGCTGCTCGTCCTCGGCGACGACGAGCGCGGCATCGCCATCCTGCCCAAGGCCATGCAGCGGGAATATATGCTGCGCATCTTTTCCGAAATGGACAACGGGGGCGACAGCAAATGAGCAAGATCGTCTTTTTCTGCATCCCGGCCTACGGCCACACCAACCCGACGCTCGGCGTCGTGCGCGAGCTCACCGCGCGCGGTCACGAGGTCCGCTACTACTCCTACGAACCCATGCGCACGCTCATCGAAGCCGCAGGCGCGCAATTCGTCGCCTGCGACCCGTATGACTGCGAACAGCACCTCACGCCCGCCGACGGCGCGCGCGTCGGCAAGGACATCGCCTTTTCGACGCACATTCTGGTCGAGACCACCCTCGCCCTCGACGAAATGGTCTGCGCCGACATGCGCGCTTACGCGCCCGACTGTATCGTCGCCGACTCGATGGCTGTCTGGGGCAAGGCCGTCGCCAAAAAGCTCGGCATCCCGTTCATCTCCTCGACCACGACCTTTGCCTTCAACCGCTATTCCGCCAAGGTCATGAAGCAGAGCGGCGGCCAGATGCTCAAAATGCTGCTCGCCATGCCGAAGATCAATCACGATCTCCAGCGCCTGCGTGACCGCGGCTATCCCATCAAGAATATTCTCGACATCATCCAGAACGACGCCCGGACCGACACCATCGTCTACACCTCGCCCGAGTTCCAGCCCTGCGCCGACACGTTCTCAGACAAGTACGCCTTCGTCGGCCCGTCCATCCGCCCCGCGACAGAAACTGTCGAAAAGGCCCACGATGTACTCATCTACATTTCGATGGGCACAGTCAACAACGACCTCCTCCCCTTCTACCGCGCCTGTATCGCCGCGTTCGCGGACTCGCCCTATCAGGTCATCCTCTCCACCGGCGAGCAGATCGACCGTTCCGCCCTCGGCACACTTCCTGACAACATCACCGCCCTCCCCCACGTCGATCAGATCGCCGTGCTGCAAAAAGCCGACGTCTTCCTCTCCCACTGCGGCATGAACAGTGCGAGCGAGAGTCTCTACTTTGGCGTGCCGCTCGTTCTCTTCCCGCAGACGAACGAACAGGGCGGTGTCTCCGCCCGTGTCGCCGAACTTGGCGCGGGCCTCAAGCTCGAAAAAGCCGACGCCGCCTCCATCCGCACCGCGGTCGACGCTGTTCTGCAAACACCGTCGTACCGCGCGAATGCGCAGAATATTCGTGAGAGCTTCCTCCGCTGCGGCGGCGCGAAAGCAGCGGTGGATAGAATTCTTTCTGTCGCTGACAGGAAATAAGTTCCCCATGCCGCATGGGGAACGGGGCAAAGGGGGATATTCTCTTTCACGAAAGAGAATATCCCCCTTTAAATCCCCCAAGAGAAAGGTTCGCATTGGCAGTCTCGATCTCGAAGAAGTGCACAGCCTGCGGAATGGAAGTGCCTGCGTGGCGGCATTGCTTCGCTCGCCGCCATTGGTTTTGCTAGACGATTTGGTGTACTCCTATTATCCGCTGCCGCTCTGCGTATCTTGCGCAGGTGCAGCCTAATCACTATCTACCGATAGTGCCAACAAACGCGGCGAGCGCAGCAATGCTGCCTTGGCAGGCACCTGCAAGTCCGATAACATCCGAAGTAGACGGAAATTGCGTAAGGCCAACGAATCGCAGGCAAAGCGGCAGCGAAGATAGGAGCAAGTCAAATCGTCTAGATACAAAAAACAGCAGGCACTCGATTCCGCAGGCTGCGCAGCTCTTCAAGCGCCCGACTGCCAATGCGGGGATCGAGGGGGACTCCCCTCGCCTTTCTCTGGGGGATCAAAAGGGGGTATTCTCTTCGGAAAGAGAATACCCCCTTTTATTCGCGCCCCTGCACGGTGCAGGGATTTACCACCCTGCATGGTGCAGGAGAAACCTTATTTCTCTTCCTGAGCCTTCAGCTTAGAAAGTTCTTCTTCCTCCAGCTGGCGATACGCCACCTTACCAACCAGAGTCTTGGGCATATCCTCCTTGAACTCGATGTCATACGGCATGGCGTACTTCGCCACATTCTTGCGGCAGTAGGCCATGAGCACCTGCTTGGTCTCCTCGGTCGCGGGCACGCCCTGCACAAGCTTGACGAACGCCTTGACCTTCTGCATCTTGTAGGGATCGGGCACGCCGATCACGCAGCTCATCTGCACGTACTCGTGCGCGTCGAGGATATTTTCGATCTGGCCGGGATAGACATTGTAGCCGGACGAAATGATCATGCGCTTGGCACGGCCGCGGAAGTAGATAAAGCCCTGTTCATCCATCACGCCCAGGTCGCCCGTGTAGACCCACGTCAGGCCGTCGGCGTGCGTGCGAAGCGTCTGCGCCGTCTCCTCGGGATTGTTCATGTACTCCTTCATCACGGTCGGGCCCGCGAGCAGGATCTCGCCCTCCTGCCCGTAGGGAACCTCCCGGTCAGTGTCCGGCTCGACGATCTTGATGTAGGTATCCGGGAACGGCAGGCCGATGGAGCCCTCCTTGAACATGTGCGGCGGCGTCAGGCAGCAGGCCGTGACCGTCTCGGTCGTGCCGTAGCCCTCGCGCACCTGAATGGACGCCTTATGGTCATAGAGGAACTTGTCGAACTTCTTCTTCAGCTCGATCGACAGGCTGTCGCCGCCGGAGAATACGCCCTTGAGCGAGCTGAGGTTCGCCCCGTCCATGCTCGGCAGGCGCAGCAGCGCTTCGTAAAGCGTCGGCACGCCGGCGATGAAGTTGCACTTGTACTTCACGATCTGCTTGGCGTAGCTCTTGGCCGTAAAGCGCGGGATCAGGATGCAGCGTCCGCCCTGCGAGAGCATCGTGTGCACGCACACGCCGAGGCCGAAGCCGTGAAACAGCGGCATCGCCGCCAGCATGCGGTCGCCGGGGCGGAACATCGGGTTCGCCGCGATGACCTGCTGGCCGAGGGCGTTGAAATTCTTGTTCGTCAGCACGATGCCCTTTGTTGTGCCGGTCGTACCGCCGGAATAGAGGATCACAGCGGGGTCCGCGCCCTCGCGCTTGACCTTATAGGTCTTATAGTAGCAGGAGCGGGAGAGCTTCATGAAGTCCTTCCACATGATGACCGGCGCGTCCTCGGGAATTTTCTCGATCTTGCGCCCCTCGGTGAGCATATAGCCCGCCTTGATCGTCGGGGACAGCGCGTCGCGCACGCTTGCGATGATCATGTTCACGACCTTCGTGCGCTCGCGCACCTTTTCAAACTTGTTGTAGAACTGGTCGAGCGTCACCGCCGCCACGCTTTCCGAGGCGTTCAGGTAAAACTCGATCTCCTTCTCTGCCGACAGCGGATGGATCATGTTCGCAATGCCGCCGACGAGGTTGACGGCGTAGAACATATAGATGGCCTGCGGGCAGTTCGGCATGGCAATGGTCACCTTGTCACCCTCGCGCACGCCGATGGTCTTGAGCGCCTTGGCGCACTGCTCGATCTCGCGGATCATCTGGCGGTAGGTCGTCGACTTTCCCATGAACGTAAAAGCGATGTTGCCCGGATATTTCTTAGCGATCCGCTCCACGGCCTCGAACATCGAGCCGTCGAAATACTCAAGGTGCATCGGCACCTCGCCCATGTAATCCTTCCAGGGCGTTCTGACAATGGAATCACTCATATTCTACTTCCTCCGATAGCGGTCGTTCCAAAAGGGCGGGGTGTTCTAACAGATATTTGAAAAGGCGCACGCTCTTTGCGTAATAGTAGCCGTCGGCAATGCGCTCATCCACGGTGAGGCCGAGGTCGACCGTCTCCTGCATTTCGACAAGGCCGTGCTCGTCGTACAGCGGCGTCCACTTCTTTTCGCCGATGATGCAGAACAGCGAGCTCGTGCCCCAGTTCGTCAGGTGGTGGTAGCCGCTTTTGAGATGAATGGAACCGAGGTTGGAGATGAACACCGAACTGTAGTTCGGGTCCTTGCCGATCAGGAAATCGGGGCACCAGCCGTGCTTGTCGAGCCAGCGGATAAATCGCACCGCCGCCTTGGACAAAAAGCGCGGCAGGCTGTTGAGCACATTCATGCTGTTGTCGGTCGTGTTGACCTTCTTCTGCTCGCGGCAGGCCGCAACCTCCTGGTGGATCTCTTCGTGGATCGTGTCGATGGTGCTCTCAGGCTTTATCTCCAGCAGAGCCATGGCCTCTTCGCTGCCGTCGGCAAACTCCTTTTTGATGACAAAGCCCGCTGTCACCTTATTGCGCTGATAGTAGTTTTCATTCGCGTAAAAGCGGTTGAGCTTCGGCCGTAAAATGACCGTCTTAACGAGCGCCGTCAGGATCACGTGGAAAAACGTGTACTTGAACGGAATGCCCTCATAGTTTTTCGTCGCAATGTAGTCCTTGATGGGCTCTAAATTCACGCGCTCTGCGATATACGCCTCGTTGTCCGCGCGGTTGGGATAGATGATGCCCATGATAAAGTGCAGCGAATCCACATCCCGCAGCAGTGTTGCGTCGCGCCGGTCGCCCCAGCGTCTTTTCTGTTCTGCCATAAAACCTTCTTCCTTTTCTTTCGGTTTTGCTTCTTTTCCCCCACCCTTCCACAAGTGGGACCCCTCTTTAGGGAATAAACCGCTCAAAAATGGCGATCGCGCCCTCGCGCTCCGCCGTCTCCAAGTCTTCTTTCGACCGGATGGTCCAGTAAACGCCCTGCGCGCCGTAGAGCTTACGGCATAAACGCGGCGCCCAGTTTTTCTTATCTTCAAATTTATAGGCGACAAAATCCGGCTGTGCCATGATGTTGCCCAGCAGATTCGTCGTCGCAAACGCCATCGGCAGGCTCAAATTGCCGCGGTCTTTCAAAAAGTCGCAGCTCAGCTGCCCGCGGATGACCTCTGGCCGGTGCTTTTTCAGCCACACCACGCACCGCGGGTCGAACGACTCCACGCAGTACTTGACGCCAAACTTGTCGAGTTCCGCCATCGTGCGCTCGGTCAGCTCGGCAAAGTTGTCGCGAAAGCTCTTGACCTCCACAATGAGCGGCAGGCCCGTCCCCGCAAACAGCGCGAGCACATCCTTGAACTGCGGGATGGCCTCCTTCGTCCCGTCCAGCGCATAGTCCTTGAGTTCGTCCGCGCTCAGGTCTTCGAGGTATCCCTCGCGGCCCGTCATGCGCTTCACATCGCTGTCGTGAAACACGGCAAGCGTCCCGTCGCGCAGCAGGTGCACGTCGAGCTCCGCGCCGAAGCCCCGCGCGATCGCGCGCGAGAATGCCGGCAGCGAATTTTCGGGAATGCCCGCCTCCTTATCGTAGAGCCCGCGGTGCGCATAGCGGAATTTCCGCAGCGCCGCCATCGACTCCGTTCCGCGCCGCGCGCGCAGTAAAACCGCCCACGCGACCGCCAGAATCAGGCAAATTCCGACAACGATCCGTAAAATTTTCATTTTAGATCACTTCTTGTATTCGATTTAGTCCGCATCCATATCCTCAAACGCCGCAAGCCCGGCCTTGGCCTCCACCTTGCAGTCGCCATGGCGCACAAAGCACATCGTCACAAAGCTGCACGCCACGAAGAACGCCGCATACGGGAACAGCATGCTGTAGCTGATGTGCTTCAAGAGCGTACCCGCCAAAATCGGCGTCACGACCTGCGCCGCCATCGAAAACGTGTAGTAGTAGCCCGTAAACTTGCCGATATCGCTGCCCTTGCACATTTCAACGACCATCGGCAGCGAGTTGACGTTGATTGCCGCCCACGCAAGGCCGACGAGCGCAAACACGACAAACATCACGGCGTTGATGCTCTGATAATGCGTCGTCAAAAAGTACGCCGACGCAAAGCACGCCGCAAGCAGGATGACGCCGCCCTGAATGGTCTTCTTGCGTCCGATCTTCGACGCCAGCTGCCCCACGGGGATGTACGACACGATGGCCCCGCCCGTCGCGACGAGCAAACACGTCGACGCGCCGCCGAGGCCCTGTCCCATCACGCGTCCGACATACGTCGTCCACCACGTCGTCACGCCGTTGTAGCCGATGAACCACAGCGCGATGGAGGTGAGCAGCATCGAAAGGCTGCGCTTGACCTCCTTCGGCAGTTCCTCGCTGCCGTCCGGCTCCTCCTCCACGAGCTGCTGCTCGGGATGCGCGGCCTCGTATTCCTTCTCTGCCGCGGCAAGCTTCGGCTCGTTTGTCGTGAAGTACAGCACGATGACCGAAACCGCCATCAGCACCGACACGACGACAAAAAGCGGTTGGTAGTTCACATGCGCGGCCCCCGCTGTCTTGCTGTTCGGATACAGCACCGCCGCCACGATCAGATACGAAATGCCGCCGACCGCCCCCATCAGGTTGATGATCGCGTTCGCGCGCGATCTTATGGGCTTGGGTGTCACGTCCGGCATCAGCGCCACCGCGGGCGAGCGGTAGGTTCCCATCGCCACGAGCAGCAGCCCCAGCGTGACGACGAACATCGCGAGCTTACCCGTGCTCGCGCCATTTGCGTAGCCGTTGTCAAAAAGCGGCAGCAGATTCATCAGGATCACCGCAGCCGCCGTACCGCCGAGGATAAACGGCATCCGCCGCCCGATCTTCGTGCTCGTCCGATCACTCAGCGCGCCGAAGAACGGCAGCAAAAACAGCGCCAGCACATTGTCCGCCGCCATGATCGCGCCGGAAATGGTCTCGTCTAAGTGGAACGTGTTCGTCAAAATCAGCGGGATGATGTTGTCGTACATCTGCCAGAACGCGCAGATGGACAAAAACGCCAGCCCCACCAGCACCGTGCGCTTGTGGTCAAGCTTCATAGCCGTTCTCCTTGCAAAGAAAAGTCGATTTCCTTAGAATCACAGTAGAATATCATGTTTTCGCCGAAATAGCAAGCGCCCGTCGCCCGCCGCTCTGTCAAATCCCTGTAAAATGCCAATATTCCTTGCCTTTTCGTCCCGTTTTCGCTATAATGGAACAAAAATTGCGAAAAAGGAGCCCCCATGCTGTTTTGGAAGAAGAAAACGCCCCCGCTCGTCCAGTCCTCCGCCTCCGCGTGGCGCGAGCAGTGGCGCGCGATCGTCCCGCCCGAGTGCCGCGATGTCCCCGTCACCGTCGGCGATAAGACCGTCACCGCCTACGTGCAGATCAACCATTTCGTGATGATGCTCCAGGACGGCTTACTCATGGAGGAGTACTTTTTTGACGTCTGCTCCCACTTCCAGCGCGCGGGCTACCATGTCATCTGGCTCATGCGCTGCACGCAGGACATCGAAAACGGCTATTTGAAGCTCAAAAAGCAGCGCGGCGACAAATGCCTCTGGAAGTGGCGCAAGCCCACGACGAACTTCGGCCGCTGGACGTCCGACAACCGCTACGTGACCATCCTCCTCCAATATAAGCCCGCGCCCGATGGCCCGCTCGAGCACTGCACCGAGCACATTTTGCAGCGCGTCCAGTGGGCGGAGAGCTCGGACAACGCGCAGATGGTCCCCTCGCGCACGGAATTTGCCACCGTCGGCGTCCCCGGCACCCCCGCCGAGCTCGCCAACTGGCTCCGCGGCGGCTTTATGTCGGGCGATTTGTAAAATTTATCTGGATATTTAGCCATAATTTGACTTGCGAAATCCGTCATGATCTCAGTTATTTAGGGTTATTTTGCTTTGTTGTACCGTTTCGCCCTGCATCTTTTTTCATGTTCGCGAAACATGAAAGCACTGCTTCGGCAGTGCTTTTTTATTTCTATCATAACGGAGGATTTTGCATTGAAACGTACAACCAACTACGCTCTCCCGAACAGCACCCCATTTGTTAGACAGTATGATATACTATCTAACAAATGGGGTGTTTTGCTATGCCAAAAGGAGTACCAAACAAACAATATACGCCGGAGTTCAAGAGAATGGTTGTAGAAACCATGAAAAAAGAACATCTGAGTATCTATACGATAGACGATCGTAGCTACCTCAGCGCGGGTGATGTTGCCCTCGGGCTTGAAGGAACCGTCCTCATAACCCTTGAACACACCCATGCCATTCAGAACGGCAACAGACTCAGCGTAATCATCGCTGATGCTCTTGTCATCCTTGAAGGCGTTGGCGCTGACGGCCAGAGACAGAGTCATGACCAGAGCCAGCACCATTGCGAGTAACTTTTTCATAGATGTTACTCTCCTTTCATAAATTTCCATCTTCTCGCGGCCGAACACCCGCCGTCTCTCCCGCTTCCCCGTGGTTGCCGCCAAAATTTGCAAATCCTCAAATCGTTGCAGAAGCAATAGAAAATAATCAAAATGCAGCAGAATCAAGGCAAAATCGTTCAATTCTGTTGCTATCGCATCCCCTTAGGATTTTCGCCTTTCCTTGTATTCCAGCGCTTTGCGGGCTTATCGTGGTAGCGGTTTGGTAGCGGTCCAAAAATTTAAAGTGCGGTTTTTCTTGTGATACCAACGGTTTGCAGAATCGCTACCATGGTAGCGCACCCGTTTCACTTAAAAAAGACGGTGCAGCTGAGCTGCACCGTCTTCGGAAATTTATGATGGAATTTTCGGAATTTTACACGTTAAAGCGGAAGTAGATCATGTCGCCGTCCTTGACGACGTACTCCTTGCCCTCGCTGCGCAGCAATCCCTTTTCCTTTGCCGCCGCGACGCTGCCGCAGCGGATCATGTCGTCGAAATTGATCGTTTCGGCGCGGATGAAGCCGCGCTCGATGTCGGAGTGAATTTTGCCCGCGGCCTGCGGGGCCTTGGTGCCGTTTTTGATGGTCCAGGCGCGGCACTCGTCCTCGCCGTAGGTCAGGAACGAGATGAGGCCGAGCAGCGCGTAGGAGCACTTGATCAGGCGGTCGAGGCCGGACTCCTGAATGCCGAGCTCCTCGAGGAACATCGCGCGGTCCTCGCCGTCGAGCTCGGCGATGTCCTGCTCGAGCTTGGCGCAGATCGGCAGCACCTGAGCGCCCTCGCGGTCGGCGAGCTCCTTGACCTGCTGGAGATACTGGTTGCCGTCCTGATTCGCAAAGCCGTCCTCGTCCATGTTCGCGGCGTAGATGATGGGCTTGAGGCTCAAAAGATCGGCGGTCGCGATGAGCTCAGCGTCGTCGGACGAAACCTCGAACGTGCGCGCGCTCTTGCCCGCGTCGAGGTGCTTGGCAAGAGCAGAGAAGAGCTCGACCTCGTGCAGGAACTTCTTGTCGCCCTTGGCCATCTTCGTCGCCTTTTCGACGCGGCGGTTGACCATCTCAAGGTCTGCCATGATGAGCTCCAGGTCGATGGTCTCAATGTCGCCCAGGGGGTCGACGGGGACGTTCGTACTCGCGTCGGCCACGACGTGCATGATGTTTTCATCGTCGAAGCAGCGCACAACGTGCACGATGGCGTCCGTGCGGCGGATGTTCTCAAGGAACTTGTTGCCGAGACCCGCACCCTGGCTTGCGCCCTTGACAAGACCCGCGATGTCGACAAATTCGATGACGGCGGGGGTCTTCTTTTTGGGGTGGTACATCTCGGCGAGCTTATCGAGGCGCTCGTCGGGAACGGCCACCATGCCGACGTTCGGCTCGATGGTGCAGAAAGGGTAGTTGGCGCTTTCCGCGCCCGCGTTGGTGATCGCGTTGAAGAGAGTGGACTTGCCGACATTCGGCAGTCCGACGATTCCTAATTTCATTTGTACTCATTCTCCTTCGATTTTCCTTGATTTTCAAGGGGTTTCAGCGTTTGGTGTCTTGGCTGTTACACCATTTTTACACCATTTTCGCATTTGGCTTTATTGGATTTCATCAGGCTACACCATTTTGCTGAAATTGCTTGATGGCATAATCCAGCGATTCGGCAGTCACATGAACATACCGATCCATCGTTGTTTTTATACTTGCATGACCCAGCAGCTTTTGCAGCACCTTCGGCTGCATACCGCTTTCAATCGCTCTTGTAGCATAGGTATGTCGCAGGGCGTGCATACAAAAGTGTTTGATCCCTGCTTCATCGCAGAGCTTATATAAGTGGGGATCATAGGAACTGTTCTTCGCTGGCTCTCCTGTTCGCCAGTTGATAAAGACAAGATCGCGCATGACCAGCCGGGAGATTGCCCCCGTTCGCCGGTCGATATATTCCAGTGTTTGCGAGAGCAGCGGAGATTCCTTTTGCCAAGGGCGCTTGTCCTTGATTTCTTTCAGAATTTCATAGGCCCGATCTGTCAGTGGTATTGTACGATAGCTGTGCTGCGTTTTGGGAGGACCTGCGCGCCAAAAATGCTGCTTGTGACGATACTCCAAGGTTTTATTGACCGTCAGCGTCCGATTCTGAAAATCTATCGCATCCCACGTCAACCCGATCATCTCGCCGGTACGCAAGCCGGTTTCAAGGATCAGCGCGTATTGATTGTAGTTACGGGAGCGTTTCGCTGTTTCAAGAAACAAACGCTGCTCGTCCCGGGTGAGGAACTTAATATCGTCTGTCGCACGAACGGGCTTTGTAAACCGCACACCGTCCATTGGGTGCTTGGCAATCAGGTCATTCATCTTCGTGGCCTTGAAGGACGCACTACTACACATAAATTATAGCATATAACGTTCTCCTTCTCAAGCCATCGTGTGAAAAAACTCTCCACTTATTTGTAAATCTTCCGAAGCCACTTATATCACCAGTTTTTCACTGATGAACTGTTCAAACTCCCTGCGTTTGACCAGCTTTTTGGACCCAACATAGAGAACAAACGGGCAATTCGGACTGCGCAGCATACTCTCGATCTTGTTGATCCCAATGTTGCTGTATGCTGCGGCTTCCTTAATCGTCAGCGTCATTTTGAGATGGATCGGCACTTGCAATTCCTCGACCATACTGTTACCACCTGTGTGTTACATTCCGGACTGTTGACTTAGAAACGTAGCATTTGGGGAAAGTAAGAGTTCGTCTGAGCGATCATCTCTTTCCGTATCCAGGTCCAGCAGCCATTTGTCTGGGATCGTGATCAGATTGGGTCCTGTGTTGCAGATCCGTTTTACAACATCTGCCTGGCACGAAAACAATGCGCCTCTATCCAGCTCTGCCTGCATTTGCTTCCCCTTTTTCAAGGCATACGCCTCCGAAAGCAGCTCCAGACTGAACAGATACAGCGGAAGCATAGATGCTTTGCAAATGCCGTTTTGCTGCAAGTACCGCTGGAACCGATACAGCGACATTTCATCCAGCGCCAGTTTCATCAGCCGCAATCCCATCTCATCCATCGTGAAATAATGGAAGCTGCTGTTCTTGCTGAAGTGGATCAGGCGGCTGCGCGAGTTTACCCCATGAGCCATCAGATTTTCAATCAGAGTCCACTTATCACCAAGAAGAATCGAGCTGCCGCATGTCCGGTCATATCCTAACGGCGAGGAAGCGACCCGGTCAAGAAACATCCACTCTGCTTTCTCCGCCCAAAGCAAATTGCTGTCACCAAGATAATAAACCGGATAATAGCAATACCTGCTCACAAAAAGGCCTGACAATCTGGCTTCCTTGTTGTCCCAGCCATACTTTTTGGCCAGCTCATAGGTACTGAAATAGACGAGCTGCTCTCCCGTTGCGGACTCCTTCGGACTCCCGGGCTGCCAGATAGCCCCGAGCCTCATTGCCGCCAGCAGGCAGGCCGCGCCGCGGTGAAGTCGCAGTGTTTTCTTCCAGCTGCCATGCCCATTCTCCGGAGCCAGCGCATGACTGCGGACATGCTGCGCCCGCCCGGGACTGACCCGCTGGAGCTGGTTCGATCCTGATTCCGTCAGGCTCAGGGAGCGAACGATCCTGCGGTAATACCCCTTCATACGCCGCTCCTTCAAGTAGCCCTCCCGTATTAGCGCTGTCACCATACGCCGATTATAGTCATAATATCCCGGCAGCATTCTTACCAGAGAAACCGGTACTTCGCCGCACAGGCCTATAAAATCCAGCAGCTTTACTGCCATACATCCATTCTTTAATTGCATCAATATATTCTCATTCCTGATCGATCAATTACTCTCTCAACAGCCCGTCCATCCGACTCACAAAGACAAACAGAAAGCTT
>ENA-UEPJ01003070-UEPJ01003070.1-human-gut-metagenome-genome-assembly--contig:-NODE-3070-length-15636-cov-12.840478_pt1 | contig 15636 bp, 15 predicted proteins | sample MGYA00242890_ERZ507896 | MGnify/ENA primary metagenome ERZ507896 (study PRJEB26167, sample SAMN06115508) | human gut metagenome | host: Homo sapiens | place: China:Qinghai | collected 2015-08-20... | reverse complement strand
GAAACAAGAAAATGGACACCCATAAGCACAGAGGAAGAATTAGCAAGGGCACGTGTATTTACATCAATCTATAATGAAGAACAGGCACGACTGAAAAAGGAGTATAGAGAAAACGCAAAGGGAACAAGGGCTACTCTGAACGCTAGAGGAGCTATCATTGAAATAAACAATATAGAATTATATCAAGGAGGTAATTGCATGGGTGTTGATTCTATATTAGGAGGTAATTTTTCTGTTCAAACAAAAGATTTTACAAAAAGAACTACATCAGGTGCAACAGATGTTAATCAAACACAGGGGTTATCAGAGTCAGAAAAATTGGAAAATTTTAAAAAAGAGATTTGGAAAGAAATAGATTCTATGTCGTGGGGATCGAATATTTCGGTACAAATAACGAATAGTGCATTTGAAAAAATGATGGTGGACAAAGAGTTTAAAAACAAAATGATGAACATCATCAGAGAGGACGCCCATGGCTCAAATATGATGTGTGGTGGAACTTTAATAAACATTGATGAAAATGGATATAAAGGTTATTCCTATATGCAGGATCATACAAAAGAGGCAGGAAGAGCGTTTGATGCACATTCCAAAGATAAAGACAGTTTTTATTCGAAAAAGTGTAAAAAAGATGAATTAAATGAACTTTGGGAGAGAGAGATTAAAAAAACGCCAATATCAAGAAAAGGCTGACGATGAGTATATGGAAAGCTTGCGTCTGAAAGATATATTTCAACACAAAGAAGATATTGCAAAATTATACGAAGAAAAAACAGTCAAAAAGTAATTGGCAGATATGTAATTACCATGTTTAGGTAAATTAACTCGTTGTGTTACTTGTTTTATTTAAACTGCATAGTTGGTGAAATATACTAAAAAAGCCCGAAAAATTCCTTCCTATTTTTAAAAGTTAAAAATTTCAGAAAATTAGCTGCTTGATTTTTCCAATGTCACAGGATGCCCGGAATATACTGTTAAATGCCATGCATAGCATATTTTGTTGAAGTTTTTCTATATCAACAATCAACTAGCACAACGGGTTAAATTATATAAATATATTTGGAGGAGGTTACTATGAGTAATACAATTAATGTGAACTATATGACACGGGCTTACAATCAGTACCAGCAGAAAAATGCGGCTAAAGATCAGGAGAAGGAAGATACAAGGTTTGCGGATAGTGTAAGAGAAAAGAGCGAAGCTAGTGGAAGTATAGTGGGCAATTCAAAAATAGGTTCTGTGTCTGCTAAAGATATGACGATGGTGGAATACAAGCAGTACATTTACAATAAAATATCTCAAATTCCAATGCACCCCACAAGAGCAGGCGAGTCAATATCTGTTACAATTTCAGAGGCGGGTTTTGAAGCAATGAAGAATGATCCAGAGTATGAAGCATGGGTATTAAATGATTTGCAAGTGGGTTGGTCACAACCAGATAAATGGTCCGGTATATGCGGAGGAGCGTTTTCTACAATATATTATGGAGCATCAAAAGAAGAATGTCATGCTGAGATGTGGAGTGCTGGTTATAACAATGGGAATGGTGGGAAGATTTTTAATGATAAGTCAAAAAATAGTTTTTGGGAGCGCAGAATAGAAAATAAAAAGAGAATAGAAAATCAGGTAAAGAAACAACAGGAAAAAAAGCGGATTCAGAAAAAACAAGCGGAAAGAACAGCTTATGAAGAATATGCGCAAAATAAAAGGTTATCCGCTCAGGATGCCAGAACTCGATTGGTGGCTGAGAGTAGTTCGTCTGCTAAGACTGTCACAATAAGTCAGGCAGTAGCTTCTTATGAGGCAAATTTTACAATGGCAGTAAGCGTATCGAACAAAACCCAATAGCCTGCAAATAAAAAATCAAGGCTAAATAGAAAGGAGAGATGCAGTATGGGAATTAATGGAGTATCATCGTATGCCAATACATACACATACGGAAATGTAAAAAATGAAAATGTAAAGCCATCAAAGAATAGTGAAAAGAATTATTATGCAGGATACACTATGAATTCAGCCAATAAGTTTAAAAATGTATCAGACTATTCAAAGTATTTGACTAACAAGTATAAATGTTTGACTCCATGCAAAAATGCTTCTGTATTGATTGACGGAAGTGTAATGCGAAAGGCATGTGGAGATGAAAAAACTGCGAAATGGCTTGAGGAAAATTTAGCAATTATGCCAGATGTTATACGAAATGCACAGAAGGCGGCAATAAGTCATGGTAGTAAACTGATATCAGTGGAGTTTAAGTTTACGAATAATGGAACCGAAATGACAACCTGTGGCATTTTTGGAGAGACTGGTACGGATTCAGAAATTGACAAATGGCTGGAGAGAATGAAAGAGGATAAAGAAAAAGAAGATAAAAAAACAGAAAATATGATTGCTATAGATGCGACAACTAAAAATAAGGTAGGTTTTGATACATATGCATAGTATCAATTTCTATAATTTTGAAGAAAGGAGGAGTTCCATATGAAATGAGGGAAGAAAACAAAGACTGAAATCAAATTATTGGATGAACAATAATTTTGTTTATAAAATATTAGAAGAAGAAGCAATATGAGACTCAAAAAAAGTATTTTAGCAATGGTGTTGTCTTGTTTGACAATACTCAATGTATTTACCATTCCGGTAATGGCAGCAGAACCGGCAGCATCTGAAACTGAAGAAATAATGGTTGCAAGTGTGCCGTCTGATGCTAAATATGCAGGAACAATTTACCGAAACGGTGGTACTGTTTCACTTGGAAGTGTTACGTTAATCAACAATTCAAAGCTGTATGTGTATTTACCTAAAAACAATAATTTGGATTTGTATCAGGGTACGATAACATTCAGAAGCGGATTGAATGTAGTAACGAAGCAGCTCGCTAATTATTCGACAGATACATAGATTTATACTGCTGATGATATCGGATCAGGCACTTGGACTGTTACTGTAAGTGGGTATGCAGTTGGAACAACATAAAAATGTGAAGTATGGTATAAAGCGGGAAATTGAGATTTAGGCACGGTGTAAATCTTGAATAGTGCTTTGGAGCAGTCTTGTTTTAAGAGGAAGGAATAGGTATAGATTTTCCTTCCCTCTTTTAAGAAGAATAATGAAATTGAGAGGTAAAATAATGAGAATAGAGAGTGGTTACTTAAAACAAGACAGGTTGTGTGGTCAAAAAAATAATAGAAATGCAGTAGGAAATTTTTCTGATGCAATGAATAAAGTCAGAGAGAGTATAAGTAATAAGGTTAGCACAAGGGATTCCTGTGTGAATGGTATGGATTATAATAACTTTGGAATTTATACAAAAAATAGCATATCTCAAGATGTTGAATTACCAATAGAAACAGAAAGATATAAAATCGAAGATGCTACATATGTAAATGGAGTAGCAGCATATGAGATTGTAGATAAGCAGGCAGGAAAAGATTTTTATATAAGAGAAGATCAATTAGCAATTCAAAGAGATGAGAAAACAGGAATGGAGTTCCTGATTAATATGGATCAGCCATTTTCGTATAATGTAACCATGACAAGTGAACTGAAAAATCTTTTGAATGATTTGTCTGACAAAAGAAATATTGATATAAAGGAGATACCGCTACAGGGGGGATTGGTAGTAAACCGTGATCCAAAGACAGGGTTAAATTATTTGTCGATAAAGGGAAATGAGGCACAAGGAGTTTCGGTAATCATAACATCCGATAAAGATATAGAGACGCTGAATAAATTAGCTGATGAATTTCAAAAATATCCGGTAAGTTCACAGCGGTCTACGGCAGAATTATATGCTTTACTTGAGATATCAGGAAATCTGAAACGTGAAAAAGATGGTTTTACATTTTTGACTCCGAATGGAATTACATATATTCCGTATGACGGTGATTCTAGCAAAGCATGGGAAATTGATATGTCGGGCTCCTGTTATGCTACTGCCAGAAAATGTTTAGCGGCAGAAAATGATTGTGCAGACATAAGTACATGGACGAAAATTTTGAAAGGAATAAAGATATATTATGGTGATAATTATGGCGCCACTCAGGAAAATAATGCATATAAAGTTGATAATTTAGGTAGATATTGTATGTTTGCATAAGATTTGTAATTTTTTTTAATTACATGCAAAAATGACTCATAAGAGAGAGCATATTGATTCCGAATGATAGAAGAATCAGAAACGATAACAAAAGTTACTTTTAATATAATTTACCTATGGGATGGATTTAATGAGTTCCTAAAAGAGCATCCAATAGTGAAACCTCATATATATGTAAATATCTACGGATAATCTGAGGCATTAGTGTCGTGAAGAGCCGTATGCCTTAATTGGGCACGTATGGATCTGTAGGGGGTGCATCCAGTAATGGGTGTGTCTACCTGACAATTAAGGACCCTGAAGTAAAGGGATCCTGTATGACATGGGAGGTTAGGCTGCCGTAAGGAGTTGGGGAAAGAAAGACCGATCATAGCAGAATAAGACGACGTCTTGTTTTGTGTACCCTAAACATCCGAATATCCATGATTTATGGCCAAGGGGAATGACATAGACTTAGAAAATATCTCTATGAAGAAATGAAAATGTGAGAAAAAGCGAGTTGACAAGAGAAAAACAAAGATTATTATGGGAGGTTGGTGATATTATGAATATATTTTTTAACAGCCGAATAAATGCTAATCAGTCATTGCTTAATGTCCTGTTTGGTCAACAACAAAAAACTACAATCAGCCAAAGTGCTGGTTGTAGCAATACAAGAGATACTTTAACGATAAGTGCATCAGGAAAGGAAAAACTGGCAAAAAGTACAAGTGGGAGAGCACATAATACAAGTATTGATAGTAGCATTGACTTAAAATCCTATATAGCTTCAGCAAAAAAAACAAATCAAGAGATCATTGATAATGCAGGGACACAGATTAATGCGAAAACAAGTGAATATATGAGTACAGGTAAAGCATTTAGGGAGGCATTAACGGAAAAGTATTCTAAACTTGCCGCAGAAGCAAAAACGCATTCCAATTCTGAAAATTATATTCATTCCAAATATTTTGATAAGAGTTCAGATTATTATGAGACTAATTTGACCGATACAGAACGAAGGATTGCATATAATTATGAAATGCAGATGTGCCGGACCGGAAAGATAAATGGTGTAAATTATCAGGATTCTTTGTTTAGGGGAATTGAAGTGGACGGTGACAGTGTAGATTCGGATAAAATTCAATTTGAAAGAGCATTGGTAAATTCGCAAATTTCAAATATTTTAAAGCAGGCTGGTGTAGATACATCTTCTATCACGAAAGATTGTACTTTTACTGTCGATCCATATAGTTATGAAATAACGGTAGATGGTGTGGATGAAGAAACAAAGGTGTTGATGCAGGATGCTTTAAATGTAGGAGATAACGGAAAAAATCTCTATAAGCATATATATTATTGTTCAACACAAGATGGCTGTGAGAGTTCTCAGATAACAAAGGAATCAAAAATGAAATACGAAGCATATCATCAAGTTTATAGTTATACAGGATATGAATTAGATAAACTTGAGGAAAAAAACGGGACATATTATACGGAGTCAGGAGAGAATATATTAGACTTAGTGGATAAGGCTGTTGAAGATTCTGGAAAAGTTCCGAAAGAGTTCAAGCAGCAAATGAAGAATTGGATACATGACCTGGTTTCAACTATGTCAACTAAAGGATGGAACAATGTGCCGGATATGACTTTAAGCATTTTATATGGAAAGAGTGGTTTAAAGGACATGAATCAGTTGATCACATATCAATATGAAGCTGATAGTACAAACAGGCAATGGTATTCTGTACTTTAGAAATATAATATTTTTGAAAAAATATAGGGAAGTGTGTCAAGTATAGTAATATAGTTTTTTAGATAAAATATATGATTCGAAATTTTTAAATTAAAAAATAAACAATAGAGGGAGGGAAAGCGTTTTAATAATGAATCTATATAAATCAAAAAACTATAAAATAAAGAACTATGAACAGAAAGGAATTATTCATGAAAAAGAGAAAAATAGCAACAATATTATTGGCAGCATGTTTGCTGTTAGGAAATGTCTCAGTAGCGAATGCGGCAAGTATTGATAATGGCAATAAAGTACATTTCAATACAGAAGATAACGACACGGATTTAACATTATTACAATCGAAAATTGCAACCGAAGAAGTGACTTGTGACTTTACGGATGCAACAAATGATGGAGCAAGTGCATATGCAGATACAAGAAGGGTGTCAAATAAATATATGTGGAGTGCAAGCACGATGGAATATAATTTCTCTGATCAGAAATGGACATCGAATACAGAAATTTTTAGTACATATGCAAAAACATCAGAAGGGTTTGTAATGTCTGGTTTCTTACTGAATCCAAAAGGTCAGAGCAACTATAATTCGGCATTAAGAGAGGGGTATCTGAATGATTCTGCATATGATGAAAATCAGGGACATTATTATCAATGTGTTGTTTCGGATGAGGACTGTAATAATATTACATTTATGTTAGAATCTAATGTTAATGTATTTATTTTTGACAATGATATAAATTTAATATATCGTTCATCGGATGAGGCGGGAGTTACCAGTTATTTTGACAGATATTATTCAACAACTAAAACGATTGCAGGAACGTCGAATAAGGTAATTAGTTTAGGTCTTATTGATGGAAATTATTATATTGTTTTTAAGGTAAAAGATGCAACAGCAACTACCGGTTATCATTATGGATATTATGCTGGACAACCATTGCCAATAGCACAAACAACAACCTTTTCGGATCTTACACATTATACAACAATAAAGTGGAATCGAAGCTCATCTAGCCAATCAGCAAGTACGCAAACATTGACCATTAATTGTCCTAGTGGAAGTGAAGATGAGTATGCATTGACAGGTGTGAAATTTTCGGATAAATCAAAAGCATTTGCTAATAATACATACGCATCAAGCATTGACTATTATTATACGCCAGCAACTGCTAGTTATTCAAAAAAACTAGCACAAACAGGTGGTTGGTGGAGTGACTTGGTTGACAATAATCCACCATCAGGATCAATTGATGGAAACTATGCAACATCTGTTACAGTACATTGGGTAAGTGGTATTTCTTATGTAAATGCTAGTTGCACTACAATGACACAGATGACATTGGATTATTTAGTTCCTTTCGGAATAATAGTGGGCTAAATATTTAGAAAGATAAATAAATTACGGATGGTATTTTTATACCATCCGTGGATTCCAAGAGGTGACGATAAGATGGGACACTATGTACATTATATAGGTGGCGGAATAGTAGATAGTAAAATATATGAGACAGGAAATGCAGCAAAAAGTTTTAAATCGCCGATGAAAGAATTAAATGAGCAAACGGTGTTAATAGAAAATGCCAAAACAAATAAGAATGATAGTTATCATCAGCATACGAAATACGATGATCAGGTAGATCGCTATTACAGTACATATGATATAGGAACATTGTTGCATAATAATGAAAGTTATTTAGAGGGAACAATCGATTCAAAATATGATGTAGATTACTATTCTTTTTCTTATCCGCAAAAAAGTTTTTACTCTAAAATGGGTATATCTTCAGAGATAACGATTTCATTGGAAAGCAAGAATAGTCAGGCATATAATTTAGTATTGTACGATTTATATGGCAATCAGATTGGAATAGCGACAGATGATGGACATGGTAATAAACAGCTTACGGTACCTAATTGGGACTGCGTTACATCAGATTATGTGATCAGAGTAGAAAATTCCAATATGACATCGGATTCCGGGGAAGGTTCCTATAGAATAAAAATTACGGAAACGAAAAACAGGGATACTTCAAGTAGTAATGTGCAGCACTCACAAGAAATAGCAAATGCAGATAATTCAGAAGAAAAAAATGCAATAAAGCAGAAATATGAAAAAACATATCAAAGCGAAATTGACAAATTACATCAGATGCAATTTGAAGCGTTGCCGGAAGATGAAAAATATTCGGGAACGGATAGTGTAGAAGAATTATTAAATAAGATGAAAAAGGGGGAGCAGTTAAGTGTGTCGGAAATGGCATATGTGAAAATATTTGCCAATTTATCTGATTATGAGAGAGCAGAGAAGTCGAATTATATAAAAAACGATTTTTATGCAGAAATAGAAAGAATAGCAAATGAAAAAGGAATTGAACTGCCAGATACATCATGGAAAATTGAAATAGATGTATCTGGAACTATTACGATTAACGGGGACATTACAGAAGAAAACAAAGAACAGATAAAAAATATGATATCGGAAAATTTTGCTGATGATATGTGGGAAAAATATATTCAGACAGCAGATATTTCTAACACACAATATAGATTAGTAAATGCTTACTATGAAGTGGAACAGTTCATTCAGAAAGCAACAAATGGACAGTATTCATTTGACGATATAAACGTAGATGACAATGGGAAGATTACCGGACTTCCAGAGAAAATGTGTAAAATAATGAACTCCCAGGAAGCCAATGCGAAATATGAGGAAATACGAGATAATATCTATATGCTGACGGATTATAAAAATCAATATGGATTGGAGGATATTCTTGCATTTAAGGCAGGGTATAATATTTCGGACTCTGAGGTAAGTACTGTGGGTACATCTGGCAATAATAGTGTTATGGATAATGCAGGATACTATAAAAATATGAAAACTATAATATAATGATAGAACCTAATAGAAATGGCGGGTTTAAAAGACATGAATCAGTTGATTACATATCAGTATGAAGCTGATAGTATGGACAGACAATGGTATTCTATACTGTAGCAATATAATTTGGGGGGAAAATATAGGAAATGTGCCGTCAAGATGATGGCACATTTTCTATATATATGATATTTATTTAGAGCCTATTTAGATAATATGCAGAGTACTTTATATTTATTTAATGGAAAAATAAAAATTACCGATATAGTAGGAAGATAGGAAGAAGGTGAGTAATATGCTGGAAATTGCTGTTTGTGATGACGATATAGCAGATCTTGAGTGTGCAGTGACTATGCTGCATAAGATTTTTACAAGTCAAAAGATTGCTTATCATATTGAGCAATTTGCGTCTGCAAATCAAATGCTTGAAAATATCAGCAACATTGATATCGGAAAAAAATGAATATACGATAAACGCAGCTTCGAGTATGACAAAGAAAATCCAAACCGAAGGGAGAGGATGCCTGTGTTGACTTCGAAACAGCAAGAACAGAAATCTAAACAGAGAAAAATTCGCAATTCTGAGTATTATGACATGATAAGTACTTTTGACGAATTGTATGCAGACAGTAAGAAAGACAAGATATTTAATCATCTCATGGAAATCATCGAGAGCGAAGAGAATATCAAGCTGGCATACAGAACGATAAAGACGAATACAGGAAGTGATACCGCAGGTGTGGACAAAAGGACAATTAATGACCTTGCTAAATTAAACGAGGAAGAATATGTCCGTCTCATAAGAAAGCAATTCAGTTGCTATCATCCACGCCCAGTAAAGCGTGTGGAGATACCAAAGCCCAATGGAAAGACCAGACCTCTGGGAATTCCAACTATCGTTGACCGAGTGGTACAGCAATGTATCTTACAAGTCATGGAGCCGATATGCGAGGCAAAATTCAGCGATAATTCTTACGGATTCCGTCCGAATAGATCCGCTGAACATGCCATCGCTCAGTGTATGCGATTGATACAGGTACAGCATATGTATCACGTAGTAGACCTTGATATTAAAGGATTTTTCGATAACATCAATCATACTAAACTGATAAGGCAGATATGGGCATTGGGAATAAGAGATAAGAAGCTGTTATGCATCATTAAGGAAATGCTGAAAGCATCTGTTATTCTGCCAAATGGAGATAAAACTTTCCCCATCAAGGGAACTCCACAAGGCGGTATCCTGTCACCATTGCTTGCAAACATTGTTTTGAACGAGTTGGATTGGTGGATTACTTCCCAATGGGAAGAAATGCCAACGAAAACAGATTTTACAACAAGAAGCAATAAGCAGGGAACAGTTATCAAAAGCCATGCTTACAGGGCTTTGCGCAGAAGCAGACTGAAAGAAGTGCATGCGGTGCGATATGCCGATGATTTCAAAATCTTCTGCCCTACACACGCAGAAGCCGTCAGAGCGTATAAAGCCACAGAAATGTGGTTAAAAGACCGCCTGGGTCTTGATATAAGCCCAGACAAATCTAAGGTTGTCAATCTAAAAAGACAGTATTCTGATTTTCTCGGATTCAAACTGAAAGTGCGGAAAAAGGGGAAGAAATATGTCGTCAGGTCACATATGTGTGACAAGGCATACAAAAAGGCTCATGAAAAGCTGACCAAGGAAGTAAAAACTTTGGCTCATTCGCCAGATGACACAGCTCAGTTTATACAGTTACAGAAATATAATTCTGTAGTCGCAGGACTGCATGAATACTACTGTATAGCAACAGAAACAACAGCGGACTTTGGAAAGCTTGCCTTCAGTATCAATAAACAGCTTAGAAATCGGCTGAAAGGCGATGTGTCCCGTAAGGGTTCTCTGAAAAATGGTTTTATCAAAGACAAGTATGGTAAAAGCAGGCAATTGAGATTTCTGCACGAACGGCGCCCATTGTTCCAGTGGGAGCCGTTCCGCAGAAAAATGCCCAAAATAAAAGGAAAAACATCAATAAGTACACTGTCAAGGGACGAGAGCTGATTCATAAGAATCTAACTATTAATACCGACGCAATGTTATGGCTGATGCGTAATCCTGTCAAGGGCAGGTCAATCGAATATGCAGACAACAGAATATCACTATTTGCGGCTCAATATGGAAAATGTGCAGTTACAGGACTTCCTATGGAAGTACACAACATTCACTGTCATCATAAAATGCCATTAAGCAAAGGTGGTACAGATGCATACGAAAATCTGATTTTAGTCTCAAAAGCCATCCATGTGATTATCCATGCATCGTCTGAAATCACTATCAGAGAATATCTGAACCCACTGCAATTAGATGATTCTAAACTTGCAAAGCTTAACAAACTTCGAACTATGGCAGAAATGCCTGTAATCATTCTTTGATAAATATGCTGTTACGAAGTGTGTAAATCGTATATGAAAAAACCTGGCTGTTGAATTCGATGGAACGCCATGTGCGGTGAAAGCTGCATGCACGGTGTGGAGCGGGGGAAAATCCGGAGATTATATCAAAGGATTACCTATCGCTATCTATTAATACAATTTTATAAGTCATAGCTGTGCTGTGGAGCCGCTGACAGGCGAAGTCTTCCGAATGCCGCATGAGACAGAATTATGGGATACCCATGTTCTGTTTTATCGGCACAGGATTTTTTCTTTACCGTCATGCGGCTCTTTTTTTGACCTTCCGTCGATCCGGTTCTGTACCGGCTGTGCGGAAGGAGAAACGTATGTATTTTGACGCAAAAGAGTTTGGTAAGAGACTTCACGATGTTCGCACTTCCCGTGGCATTACGCAGGAGGAACTGGCGGTTCGCCTGGGACTGGCAAGCAAGCAGCATGTCAGCCGCATGGAGAACGGAGAGCGCAGCTGCTCCATTGACTTGCTGATCGAACTGTCCTGCATCCTCCATGTCAGCACGGATTATCTTCTGATGGGCAGTGAGCCAAGTAAAGAGGAAGTCAAAAATGATCTTCTGAGCATTATTTCGGAGCTGTCTACGATTGCGAAGAAAATCTAAAAAGCATTTTGTCGATCTGCAAGCATCACATGCCTCGTTGGGAAACCAACGGGGTGTTTTTTTACTCTGAATCAGACGATATAGAGCATGGGAAAGGTTAGAACTAACAGTATGGAGAATAATATACAGCATATAAATCACATGTTCTATCATGGGTGCATCATAGGTCGTAAGGGGAGCCGGTGGCATTGATCCGCTTTGCAATCTGGTTGATGTTCCGTCCGATGGCGGCCAGCTCCGAAGTGAACGCTTTAATATCCGTGGTGTCGGTGTAAATGATAAACCCGTCAATCGCCATCTTGCGGAGATAGGCGCCATAGCGCCGGGAGGGGAGCTGCGCCATCTTCTCGTCAATGAGGCGTTTTTCTTCCTCCGTCACATAAAATTTCATCTGGATATTTCGTTTTCGGTTCGCCATGCGCCGCCTCCGTTCTTCATAAGGGTTTGGGATTATCCCAACAAGCATTTTTTCATTTTCGGGCAAGGGACCTGAAAATCGGAAAAATCGCAAGAGGGTACTCGCTTGCTGTGCTTGCTACTGTAACCTATTACTTTGTTTCTCCCTCTATCCTTACTACAATTTGGAGAGGCTGTTTTGGCTGTACGGAACTGTTAAATTGATTTTTTGAGATATGTATTGTAAACTATGATTAGCATCGACTAACTAAAGGAGTACACTGTAAATGAACGAACAGAAGTATACTGACTTCTTTGACCCGGAAATTCAAAAAAATGTCAGCGAAGATGGCTGCTCTGTTTATAAAATGAAGAATATGACAGGTGAGGGCGTTATTACCTGCTACGAAATTCTTCCGGGCATTGAATTATTTTATAATGACTTTCATATGAGTGACGGGCAAAATCAAAATAAACTTCCGCACGCGGATGTACTGGAAATCAATCATTGCAGGGAGAGGCGTTTTGAATGTGAGTTTGCAAATGGCAATTATCAATATATTGGTGATGGTGATCTTGCAATAAACCGTCTGACCAATGAAACTATCTCCATTGATAGAGGAATATGCCAATGCGGTGGAAGGAAAAAGGGAGATACAGGCAGGTAATAGCTTCAGAGGTTTACTGACGGCGTTAGGTGAGTTGCTTAATTCATTCAAGGAGTTGATAGTGGATGGAATCTGTTGGTTTCCAAGATTGATGAGGTGGCAGACGAGTAAGGGAGAAGTGGCACCAGTGTTCTCAGATTATCGGAATGAGGGATATAATTATAGGCTGGTGGCATATCAGAATCTTGTGACGAAAGAGCAGTATAGTGTGGAGAGCGTGCAGGAGGAGATAAAAGCGGAGAACCGAGTGGGAACGCTGGAACAGTTGGAGAGGAGGATTGAGGAAACAGAGGTGTTGGTAAGAAAGTTACACAAAGATAAAATGAGATGATAACAACGGAGAAGTAACGAAAAAGTTATGTTTTTGGACATTGATCTTTACTTTCGATTTTGGCTATAATGTGGTATAATATCCTGTAACTGTTCGGATTTGAATGGTTACAGATTTTTTTGAATAAAGACTCTTATATAGAGGTTAATATAACATTGGAGGTATCGGTATGTCAAGTGCGGCACAAAGATCAGAATTACAATCTCAAATATGGAAAATAGCAAATGAAGTTCGTGGTTCTGTAGACGGATGGGATTTCAAGCAATATGTACTAGGAACACTTTTTTATCGTTTTATCAGTGAAAATTTTTCAAATTATATTGAAGGTGGAGATGAAAGTGTAAACTATGCAGAGTTAGATGATAAAATCATTACAAAAGAAATCATAGACGATGCCATTAAAACAAAGGGATATTTTATTTATCCGAGTCAATTGTTTTCTAATATTGCTAAAAATGCAAATACAAATGAAAGTTTGAATACAGATTTGAAAGCGATATTTGATGCTATTGAAAATTCGGCAAGTGGTTATCCTTCAGAAAAGGATATTAAAGGTTTATTCGCTGATTTTGATACAACTAGTAATAGACTAGGGAATACAGTAAAAGACAAAAATACACGTTTGGCAGCGGTTATTAAAGGTGTTGAAGGACTCGATTTTGGAAATTTTGAAGATAATCAGATAGATTTGTTTGGAGATGCGTATGAATATTTAATCTCAAATTATGCTGCAAATGCCGGTAAATCAGGAGGAGAATTTTTTACCCCTCAAAGTGTATCAAAACTTATAGCAAAACTGGCGACACATGGTCAAACCACAATTAATAAAATTTACGATCCGGCAGCAGGTTCTGGTTCATTATTATTGCAAGCAAAGAAGCAATTTGATAATCATGTGATTCAGGAGGGATTTTACGGACAGGAGATAAATCATACAACATATAACCTTGCACGTATGAATATGTTTTTGCATAATGTCAATTATGATAAGTTTAATATCGCATTGGGAAATACACTTACAAATCCACAATTTGGAGATGAAAAGCCATTTGATGCAATTGTGTCTAATCCGCCTTATTCTATAAATTGGATTGGTAGTGATGATCCTACACTTATTAATGATGATCGTTTTGCACCTGCAGGTGTACTTGCTCCGAAATCGAAAGCGGATTTCGCGTTTGTTTTACATTGTTTAAGTTATTTATCGGGTAAAGGGCGTGCAGCTATTGTGTGTTTTCCTGGTATATTTTATCGTGGAGGAGCAGAGCAGAAAATTAGAAAATATCTAGTTGATAATAATTTTGTAGAGACGGTTATTTCACTTGCACCAAATTTGTTTTATGGCACATCCATTGCAGTAAATATACTGGTGCTTTCAAAACATAAAACAGACACGAAAATTCAGTTTATAGATGCAAGTGGAGAAGAATTTTATAAAAAAGAGACAAATAATAATGTATTGTCACAGGAACATATTGATGCCATCATGCAGCTATTTGATAGTAAGGAAGAAAAAGAATATGTTTCCCAAAATGTTGATAATGAAAAAATAGCTGAAGGCAATTATGATTTATCTGTAAGCTCTTATGTGGAAAAGAAAGATACAAGAGAGGTTATTGATATTGATGTTTTGAATGCAGAAATAAAGAAAACAGTGAAGAACATAGATAGATTACGTTCTGAAATAGATGCAATCATTGCGGAAATCGAGGGGTAACTATGGATAAAGAATTACAATTTTTGATTTATAATACTCCTGAAGAAAATGTTTCCGTTAATGCCGTAATAAAAGATGAAACAATTTGGCTGACACAAAAAGCTATGGCTGAATTGTTCGGTGTTGGTGTTCCAGCAATAAGTAAGCATCTTGCAAATATTTATGCAGAGGGTGAGTTAAATGAAAATTCAACTGTTTCCAAAATGGAAATAGTTCAACAAGAAGGCTCAAGAAGTATAAAAAGAAATATGGATTTCTACAATCTTGATGCAATTATTTCAGTCGGATATCGTGTTAATTCAAGAAAAGCAACAAACTTTAGAATATGGGCAACAGGGATTCTGAAGGAATATATGATAAAAGGTTTTGCGATGGATGATGAACGCTTGAAGCAGGGAAAAACAGCGTTTGGTAAAGATTATTTTAAAGAACTGTTGGAACGAGTACGTTCTATCAGGGCAAGTGAACGAAGGATATGGCAGCAGATAACGGACATATTTGCAGAATGCAGCATTGATTATGATAAAGATTCGCAAACGACACATGATTTTTATGCAATGGTTCAAAACAAGTTTCATTATGCAATTACCGGACAAACTGCTGCAGAAATCATTGATACAAAAGCAGATCATACAAAAGAGCATATGGGATTAACTACATGGAAAAATTCTCCGGATGGAAGAATTTTGAAATCAGATGTAACGATTGCAAAAAATTATCTTGATGAAAAACAGATTCGTCAGTTGGAACGAGCTGTGACGGGATAT
>ENA-UEPJ01003064-UEPJ01003064.1-human-gut-metagenome-genome-assembly--contig:-NODE-3064-length-15661-cov-5.260267_pt1 | contig 15661 bp, 8 predicted proteins | sample MGYA00242890_ERZ507896 | MGnify/ENA primary metagenome ERZ507896 (study PRJEB26167, sample SAMN06115508) | human gut metagenome | host: Homo sapiens | place: China:Qinghai | collected 2015-08-20... | reverse complement strand
GCCTTCTGCTTGCTGAGCGCAGCAAATTCGGTTTCAATGCTAGGCTTCAGCAGTCGCTTAAATTACTCAAACTGACTGTCATCCTTAATAATATACCTATTATAAATACTCATTTCTATTAGCGGCTGCAAAATTACAAAAAAAAACAGAAAAAGACTGATATTTGAACAATAAATGTTGCGCCGTTTGAGATTTTTGCCGTACCTTTGCACTCAGAAAAAGAATTAAAAACAAACTAGCAATGAAGAAACAAACAATGATTACCCTGGCACTCGCCTTGACTTTGGCGATGCCAACCCTACCCGCCTTCGCCCAGAAGGCGATGAGCAAGAAAGAAATTGCCGAAAAAGAAAAGGCATTCAAGAACCTTCAGCATCCCTGGAAGGGGAAGAAGGTGGCTCACTTCGACGACTCCATCACAGACCCAAGAATCAAAGCATCAAAAGTAAAATACTGGGGATTCCTGCAGGATTGGCTCGGCATCACCACATCGCTGAGGATGAGGCTAGGTTCTTCCTCCCTTGTCGCCTTCAGGGCGCTCTCGGCATCGAAACGATAGATGATGCGATAGGATGATGCCAGGAGGGTACGAAGATAATGCACCACTTCGGTGTCGTCATCTACGATGAGTATTTTCGGACGGTTGTCAGTACTGTTGTCTTGACTTACCTTGTCTGCCACTTTCTGGCTGTCGTGCAGTGGAAAAGCCATCTTCTGGTCTTGCTCCAAAGGGGCTTTCTCGTTGGCGGCATAGAGGCTCTCATCGGTAGGCAGGGTAACGGTGAAGATGGCTCCCTGGCAGTCCTTGCGATTGCCCGCCTTTAAATCGCCATGGTGAAGAATGGCCAGGCTGCGGGCATAGTAGAGTCCGATGCCTGTACCCCAGTTGATGGTGCCTGTGGACTGGTTGTTCAACTGATAATATCGCTTGAAGATATTCTCCACCTCATTCTGTGGGATTCCCTTGCCTGTATCAGCCACCGTGATGGTGATAATCTGTTCTCCCTTGTTAGTGGTACCGGTGTCGAAAGATACATCTATCTTACCGCCACGAGGGGTAAACTTCATGGCGTTGGACATCAGGTTGTTGATAATCTTTTCCAGTTTGTCGGAATCCAGAAGCATCAGGTAGGAACCTTCTAGTCCGTGACAGTTCAAGGTGATACCTTTCTCCTCTGTATTCACGATGAAGAGGTCCATGATGCGTTTCATCTCGGTGATAATGTCGGTTTGCTTGACGTGCAAGCGGAGTGTGTCGTTCTCCAACTTGTTGAAGTCGAGCAACTGGTTGACGAGTCTCAGCATTCTATCTACGCTTCGGTTGATGATGTTCAATAGCAACTTGTCGTGCTTGTTGATGCTTTCACTTTCACAGAGTTGTTCCACTGGTCCCGAAATCATGGTGAGTGGTGTCCGGAACTCATGCGAGATGTTGGCGAAGAAACTCATGTTCATCTTGTTGATGCGCTGTTCCTGCTCCTTCTCATCCTTAGCCTTTTGAACCATGTTCTTCTCGATGCTGATGCGCATCTTCTGCCGATAGATCACGAAGCCGACGCATCCCATTATAATAAGGTATAGGCACCAAGCCCACCAAGAGTTCCAAGGCTCAGGGGCGATGCTTACCTGTATGCTTTTTTCGGCGATGATATTGTCGGAGTCGTTGCCTGCCATCTTGACCTTGAAGGTATAGTTGCCAGCTGGCAGATTAGAGTAGTACGCCTCGTTGTTATTGCCTGCATCAATCCATGTATTGTCGAATCCTGCCATTTGGTAGAAGTAATGGATGTGCTTGTAGTCGCTGTAGTCGATGGCAGAAAAGGCGATGCTGAAGCTGTTTTGTTTGTAGCTTAGGTGGATATGGGGTGATTCTTCCATACTCTCCTTGATACATCCATTCTTGCCAGGAAGCATAATCTCATTATGTACCTTGAGTGTTTCGAAAAGCAGACTTATCTGTTGGTTCGTGTTTACGTTTTGGGGATTGAAGATGGTGAGTCCCTGGGTACCGCCGAAGATGAGAGTTCCATCTGATAGCTTGCACGATGCCCTATCGTAGAATTGGAAGCCTTTCACACCGTCAGCCTCGTTGTAGGTGGTTACCTTTTCTGTTTTTCCATCTATCTTGTTGAGTCCATACAGCGTACTGACCCAAATGTTTCCATCTCTATCTTCCTCGATGCTTGAAATGTCGGAGCAGGAGATTCCTGCTATGGTGGTCAGCTTGCGGCTCTTTGCGTCATACTTCAAGAGTCCGTTGGTAACTGTACCCAACCAGATGTTGCCCTTGCGGTCTTGATAGTTCTTGGTAGGGATATACACACTTCGCTTGATGCACTTCTTCCAGTCATCCGGATTCACTTTAAACTCTTGGACATCGAAGTTGTCTCCATTCATTTCGAGGATGGGTTTGTAGAAGGCAGATATGAGCATGTTGTCATTCTGCAAGTGCATGATGCTGGGAATGAAGCAGAAAGTGGTAGGGAAGAGTTGTTTTTTTGTCATCTCTCCACTTTGTGCTGAAATGCAGTAGATGTTGACGGATGCCGTGGATACCCAGATGTTTCCCTTTGCATCTTGGCTGATGTCCATAGGCATGAAGCAAGGGTAGGAGGCTACCTTGTTGAGATTGTTGCCATCGTATTGGTACTTTGCCACATGGTCGCCATTGGCTAGCCATAGATGATTGCTGCTATCCACAAAGATGTTGATGATGGCATTCTTCTTGTTGCCGTTGCTGTAGGAAACCATCGGTATGTCCTTGAGTTGCTGGGTTTGCAAGTCATACATATAGAGTCCGTTCTTCTTGGTAGAAATCCAAAGGTGGTGATTCCTGTCGGCGGCTACGGAGAGTACGGGCTGTTTGCCGATGGCACGTTGAAGGGCAGGCATGCTGTTAAACATATCCTTGTATCTGTAGATGGTTTTTACGCCATCGTCTTCAGACCCGAGCCAAAGGTTGCCCTTGGAGTCGGTTAACATCTTGTTGACTTGCATATCAGGCACTTCGAATGGGAATTTCTTGTCGCTTTGTGGCAGGATGGTTCCCTCCTGGGCATTGAAATAGAATAATCCGTGTTTGGTGGTGCTGAGCAGAAGATTGCCTTTTGCGCCATAGGGATGGATGCAGTTGACCATGTCGTTGGGGATTTGCAAGCCTTGCAATGCTGCAGGGAGATGTTGCCATTTCCTGGTATCCGTATCAAAGAGCTGCATTCCATTGTAGCCAGAGATGTAGAGCTGATGCCCATCGAGGAGAAAAGAGGCGATGGGATAACTCTGTACAGGGCTTTGGACGATAAGTTTGAGGTCTTGGGTGCGATATCCCTTGACAGAGTAAGAGGTAACAATCCACATCACATCTTTTCGGTCTATATGGCAAGAGTAGTTATAGCAGTTCTTCTCCAGCATCTTGGAGAGCTTGATGATGGCTGTGTTGGTATTTTCGTCATATTGATATAGGTCTGTCATCGTGAGGAAGAAGATTCTTCCCTCCTTGTCTTCCAGGATTTTTTCGATGTTCTTGTTAGTGCCATTGATACTTATTCGGTTGAAATTGCCATTGGCCTGGTATAGGCATACGCCGTTGACGGTGGCTACCCAGAGTCGGTTGTGGGAGTCACGATAAATGTGGGTAATATGGTTGTCGGGCAATCCCAGTGAATCGTCCACGCAGTAGTATTGGTGATACTGGTTGCCATCATACTTGTTGAGACCACGGAAGGTACCTATCCAGATTTGTCCGTATTTGTCTTCGCAGATGCTCATCACCTTTTGGTTGGAGATATGATCAGACAGGACGAGGTTCTTCTCGGTTGAAGAGACTACGGGGATGCCTTTTTGGTCCTGGCAAGCAGTAAGAAGAAGGGTTGCCAAGAGAATGAGTGCGTTATAAAATACCTTTGTTCGTTTCATAATCGATGGTTTTGATTGTCGCTGCAAAAGTACTATAAAACCCTGATATATACAAGGATTATAAGGCTTTTTAAACAAATAAGCAAGTTTTTGAACATATAGAAAACCCCATTTTGAACAAAAACGTAACACAAGAAAACAAGTTAGAAAAAGGTGTATGATAAAAAGTACTACCTTTGCAACCGTAAACAATTAACAGATTTACAAGAATATAAGCTTAATAAATAAAGTATTATCTTAATGAGAAAAATCTATGAGAAAAATGAATGATTACAGAAGGTTCCTGACCTTCGTGTTCTTATTGATGATTTCCGGTTCTGCTGCCTTGGCGCAGGAACTGATGAAAGTCGCTGGTCTCGTAGTTGACCAAAATGCCGACCCTTTGATTGGTGTTACCGTGCGTGTGCAGGGAGACAACAAGGGTGGCGCTGTAACTGATATGGATGGTAACTTTACGTTGAACTGCAAGCCTGGAGCAACGCTCGAAGTGAGCTACATCGGTTACAAGACGATGACCGTGAAAGCTGCTAATGGCATGAAAATCACGATGCAAGAGGATGGTAAGGCCTTGAATGAGGTCGTTGTTACCGCCCTTGGTATCAAGCGCGACCGCAAGGCTTTGGGCTATGGCTTGGAGGAGGTTAAAGGTGAGGAACTCACCAAGGCGAAGGAAACCAACGTCATCAACTCTCTTTCAGGTAAGGTGGCTGGTCTCGTTGTGCAGAACACCGCTGGCGGTGCTTCTGGTTCTACCCGCGTGCTTCTTCGTGGTAATACAGAAATGGCAGGCAATAACCAGCCTCTTTACGTGGTGGATGGTGTGCCTTTGGATAATACCAACTTTGGCAGTGCTGGTGAAGCTGGTGGTTATGACCTCGGTGATGGTATCTCTGCCATCAATCCTGATGACATTGAGACGATGACCGTATTGAAAGGTCCTGCTGCCTCTGCCCTCTATGGTAGCCGTGCTTCCCATGGTGTTATCTTGATTACGACCAAGAAGGCGGAGAAGGATAGAATTTCCGTGGAGTACAATGGTTCTTATACTATCGATACTCAGTTGGCTAAATGGGATGACATCCAGGAGATATATGGTGCTGGCTACAATGGTGAGCTTCCTAATTCGAGCACTTCTGGTACCAATGCCAGTTGGGGACCTAAGGCCGATGACTTCATGTTCAAGTATTTCGATGGCGAGGAGCGTCCATTCATGATGCATCCTAACAATGCTTCTGGTTTCTTCCGTACAGGTTTCACCACCCAGAACTCTGCCATTCTCTCAGTTAATTCCGGTAAGACGGGTATGCGTTTCTCTGTTACCGATATGCGCAACAAGGATATCTTGCCAAATACCAATATGAGTCGTGACAACTTCAACCTCCGTGTGAATACCTCAGCAGGTCCTGTTGACTTCGACTTCACCGCCAACTATACTCGTGAGAAGGTAAAGAACCGTCCTGCCCTTGGTGACTCTCAGAGCAACGTGGGTAAGAACCTCATGACCCTGGCGGGTACCTACGACCAGGCTTGGTTGAAGCACTATGAGGATGCCGACGGCAACTACTCCAACTGGAATGGTAACGATCAGTATAACAAGAACCCATACTGGGATCTCTATAAGAACAGCAATACATCCGACAAGGACGTGTTCCGTTTTACGGGTAAGGCAATCTGGAACATCAACAAGCACCTCAAGTTGCAGGGTACCATCGGTACCGATATCAACAGCATGAACTTCGAGGACTTCATCGCCAAGACAACTCCAGGAACTCCTGCCGGAAAGCTTACCGACCAAATCTTCAACAACCGCACACTTAATGCAGAGATACTCGCCCTCTACAACAACTCATGGGGCGACTTCGATGTCAACGCTACCGCTGGTGGTAACATCTTCAAGGTGAACAACAAGACCACTACTAACATCGGTCTCAACCAGCAGATGAATGGCATCAAGAACATCATGAACTATCAGGAACAGAACACTCGTGAGAGCATGTACAAGAAACAGATCAGCTCTCTCTATGCCAGCGCAAGCCTTGGCTACAAGCATACTTACTATTTGGAGGGAACCCTCCGTGGCGATAAGTCGTCTACGCTCCCTACAAATAATAATACATACGTATATCCATCTGTATCGGGTAGTTTGGTTTTCTCTGAGTTTATCAAGAACAAGAAGTTCATCAATTATGGTAAGATTCGCGCATCTTGGGCAAAGGTAGGTAGCGATACCGATCCATACCTGTTGGCACTCAACTATACCACGGGCAAGTACAGCTACTCGGGTTATACCATCGGTATGATAGCCAACTCAACACAGCCGAACAAGGATTTGAAGCCTACAATGACAGGTTCTTACGAGGTAGGTTTGGAGATGAAGTTCCTTAACGGACGTTTGGGCTTGGATGCCACCTATTACAACCAGAACTCCAAGAACCAGATTTTGAGTTTGGCTTCAACCACCACCTCTGGCTATGCTTACCGCCTCATCAATGCCGGTGAGATTCAGAACCAGGGTGTCGAGATTGCCCTCAATGCCCGTGCCTTGCAGATCAAGGACTTCGCTTGGGACCTGGGTGTCAACTTCTCGAAGAATACCAACAAGGTGAAGTCGCTCGTAGATGGCATGGACTATTTTGAACTTGCCAAGGCCACATGGTGTGGTGTATCAGTAGGTGCTCAGGTTGGCGAGAACTATGGAGCTATCCGTGGACACGACTTCCTCTACAACGACAAGGGACAGGTGGTTGTCGATGCAGCTACTGGTCTTCCAAAGATTGACCAGAAGGTCAAGACCATCGGCAATTCTACTTGGGACTGGACAGGTGGTTTCTACTCAACCTTCAGCTACAAGAACTTCCGCCTCTCTGCATCCTTCGATGTGAAGGTAGGTGCCGACATCTACTCTATGTCCATGCGTTCTGCATACGAGACAGGTAAGGCAAAGGGAACATTGGCAGGCCGTGAGGAGTGGTACTCTTCTGAGGAGGCTCGCAAGGCTTCGGGGATGGATCTTGCCGCATGGCGTGAGACTGGTAACTGCAAAGGACTTGTCGTAGAGGGTGTTATCGACAATGGCGACGGTACTTATCGCAAGAACGACATCGCCGTGAACCCTGAAGATTACTGGAAGCATGTGGCAAATGGCGTGCAGAGTGCCTTCGTTTACGACAACTCTTACGTGAAGTGTCGTGAGATTACTTTCGGCTATACCTTCCCAGAGAGCATCCTGGGCAAGTATGTCAAGGGCTTGACCGTATCCTTCGTGGCTCGTAACCCATTCATTGTTTGGAAGAACATTCCTAACATCGACCCAGACTCCAGCTACAACACCTCAGGTCTCGGTCTGGAATATGGTTCCCTGCCATCTCGCAAGAGTTATGGTTTGAACGTGAACGTGAAGTTCTAGTCTCGAAAAAATGAATCAATTTCTTTAGAAGAGTTCTAATATATAATAAGGTAAGAAAATGAACAATATAATCAAGAAATATATAGGTAAGAGCAGCCTGATGATGGCTTTCGCCCTGATGGCAACCGGCACTGCGATGACTTCTTGCTCTGATGATACCTTGAGCAACATCAATACCGACAAGACCAAGGTGAACGAGCTCGACCCTAACGCACAGTTGACAACAGCTTTGTTGCAGACTTACGGTGACTTCAGTCTGATGGATACCTACCGTAACTATATATCTGGTTTTCCACAGTATTTCGCTGGTGGTTGGAATGTAACCAATTACGCTGGTTCTAATTTCAGAGAAGATGATATGTCCCGTCGAGTTTGGGACCGCTATTATGAAATCAGTATCAAGAACCTTGTGGATGCCATCCACAATTCTGCTGACAAGGCAAACTTGAATGCGGCACTTCGTATCCATCGTGTCTATCTCACGGCAGTTTTGGCAGATACCTACGGTGACGTGCCTTGTTCGGAGGCAGGTCTGGGTTATATCTCAGGTATCTCCACCCCTAAGTATGATACCGTAGAGGAACTCTACAGCTGGTTCTTTGACGAACTTGACGCTTGCGAGAAGCAGCTTGGCACAGGTACCGACCACATTTCTGGTGATGTCACCAGCATGGGTGGTGATGTAGCTCAGTGGAAGAAGTATGCCAATGCACTCCGTATGCGCTATGCCATGCGCATTTCCGATGTTAATCCACAGAAGGCAAAGGAGGAGTTTGAGAAGGCTGTGGCTGCCGGTGCTATCGCCAGTGCAGCAGATGATGCTTATATCAAGTATGCTGATGCTCCATTTACCTATTATGATGGAGCCAACGATTACGATTTCCGTGCCAATGCCTTGGGAGAGATACTCTATGGTCAGGATGCCACATCGCCTACCATGGTATGCTCTACCTTGTTCTATCAGTTGCAGAATACCAACGACCCTCGTCTCTATCGCATCTGCCGTCACTACTACAATATCAAGCGTAGTCAGGTGAAGCCAGATAAGGAGCAGAACATCGACTTGACCGATGATTTCCTGGCTTACTTCCAGAGCAAGAACCTCGGTGAGGAGCCTTGCAACCCTGGTGCAGCCTGGTACACAGACTGGATGAATCCACCTACGTTGGATGACCTTCCTACTTTGAAGAAGTATGCAGAGATAGACGAGAACACTTATGCCAACTCTGATTATATAGCCCGAGCTAGTCGTCCTTGCCTGAACATCGACTTCGAGATGCCTTCTTGTCCTGGCGACTTGATGAGCTATGCTGAGGTAGAGTTCCTCAAGGCTGAGGCTGCCACCAAGGGTTGGAATGTAGGTGGTGGTGATGCTGAGAGTCACTACGAGGCTGGTGTTCGTGCCAGCATGGAGTTGCTCAACAACTACTATCTCACGTCCAACAAGATTTCTGAGGATGAGATCAATGAGTTCATTGCCAACAACAAGTTGGGTGACAATCCTAAGGAGACCATCAACACCCAGGCTTGGATTCTCCACATGATGAACCCTTCTGAGGGTTGGGCTAACATGCGCCGCTCTGACTATCCTGCCATCTTGAATCGTGATCTCTTGACCAAGAATGGTTTCACTTATACGGATTCCGATTGGTCAATGCCTGTCCGCTTGCAGTATCCTGAGTTGGAAGCTCAGTACAACAATGCCAACTACAAGGCTGCCATCGACCGCATGGGTGGTACAGACGATTGGCACAAGCGCCTCTGGTGGGACAAGGCTGATGTAAACCTTCAGCCAGACTTCAATCCTCCATTCGGAAAGGGATATAGCAAGTAGTGTTTAATGTTAAGTGTTAAATGTTAAGTCTTATAGGACAATAGAATAGAATAATTAATTATGAATAAGACAATGAAACAATATAAGGGAAAAGTCTTGAAGGCTATGATGATGCTCTTAGCCGTGGGTTTCGCACTGGCTGGTACATCTACCTTGTCTTCTTGCTCTTCTGACGATGATCCATATTTCACCGTCAGCGAAGATGACAATCCACGTATCTTGAACACCGACTTGGCTGATTCCAAGATAGACCGCAAGACTAATTATAAGTTGGAAATCAAGGTGACTCCTGTTCACTACACCACTGTGACATGGTTGCTCGATGGTACTCAGATTGCCGAAGGTAATACTATCGACCAGACTTTGCCTGTAGGTATTCATGAACTGAAGATTGTGGCAACCACCACCAAGGGTAAGAGCACATCCCGCACCTTGAAAGTTACCGTAACTCCTGCTGCCGATGACCCAGCCTTGGGTACCAATGCCGTCGAGCTTTGGGTAGCTCCAGGTGCTGAGACCACTATCCATAAGTGCAAGAATCTCGGTACAGTTACTAAAGTAATGGTAGGTGGCAAGGAAGTAGCCTTCGAGGTTCTCGAAGAGGGCACAGCCTTGAAGCTCACAGCTCCTACAGGTTTGGAGAATGGTGACTATGATATCACTTTGGTAGATGGTGAGGGCAACCAGTTCCCTAGCGGTACCATCAAGGTAACTACAGAGCCACGTCCATCTATGGAGAACACCCTCTGGGAAGGTGAGTTTGCCGTGACATGGAGTACACCATTCGATGCCTTGAAGGATACCTTCCTCTCAAAGGTGAAGGCTGGCACCATCCTCCGTGTCTATGTAGATGGAAATGGTCAGGGTACCGCTGCTACCTCTTGGTGGAATAACATCCTTACTGGTAAGGGCGACCCAGAGCGTGGCGACATCACGGTGGATGGACCTGCTACATGGAAGTTTGAACTGACCGACCTCTCTATCCAACTCTTGACTGAGCAGAATGGTCTCTTCCTCGTGGGTGATGGTTATACCGTAAAGAAAGTAACTATTGAATAAAATATTAGAAAGATTTCAGTTTTTAACATAAAACGTCAAACCTTTGAATTTATGAAGAAAATATTATTATCTATTTCAATGTTGGCATTGGCTTATACAGCCAGTGCCAATGTTCCAGTTATCAAGAGCGACCCTAAGATAGAGGCTCAGGTAGAACAAACCCTGAAGAAACTCACCTTGGAGGAAAAGATAGGTCAGATGATGGAATTGGTGACCGACCTCTTTGGCGCAAACGACAAGAACGGTGTGTTCTATATCGACGAGCACAAGACCGATTCTATCCTTTCTCACTATAAGATTGGCTCTATCCTCAACGCTCCAAATACCTGCGCTCCTACAGCCAAGCAGTGGGAGAAGTACATCGCGCAAATCCAGAAGATCTCGATGAAGCGCATCGGCATCCCTTGTGTCTTCGGTCTCGACCAGAACCATGGTTCTACTTATACACAGGGCGGAACCCTCTTTCCGCAGAACATCAATGTGGCTGCCTCCTTCAATCGTGAGATAGCTCGCCGTTCGGCTGAGGCTACCGCTTATGAGACTCGTGCGGTGAGCGTGCCTTGGACTTACAGTCCTACCGTTGATCTCGGTCGTGATGCCCGTTGGCCTCGCATCTGGGAGAACTTTGGCGAGGATTGCTACCTCAGTTCAGAGATGGGCAAGGCGATGGTCTATGGTTTCCAGGGCGAGGACCCAAACAACATCGACCAGTATCACATTGCCACTTCCATGAAGCACTTCATGGGCTATGGTGTGCCTTGGACCGGTAAAGACCGTACGCCAGCCTATATCTCTCCAGCCGACTTGCGAGAGAAGCACTTCGCTCCTTTCCTGGCGGGTCTGCAGGCTGGAGCCTTGACCGTGATGGTGAATTCCGCTTCCGTCAATGGTATGCCGATGCATGCCAACAAGGACATCCTGACAGGATGGCTGAAGGAAGAGACAGGATGGGATGGTGTGCTCATCACCGACTGGGCAGACATCAACAATCTCTATACTCGTGAGATGGTGGCAAAGGACAAGAAGGATGCGCTCCGCATTGCCATCAATGCTGGTATCGACATGATTATGGAACCTTATTCTTGCGATGCTTGTGGCTACCTTGTAGAACTGGTGAAGGAAGGTAAGATTCCGATGAGTCGCATCGATGATGCCTGCCGTCGTGTGCTTCGCATGAAGTACCGTCTCGACCTCTTCAAGAACCCAACCCAGAAACTGAAGAATTATCCTAAGTTTGGTGGTGAGGAGTTTGCCAAGCTCGCCTTGGAGGGAGCTACCGAGAGTATGGTGCTCCTGAAGAACGAGGGTAATATCCTTCCTTTGCAGCATGGTAAGAAGATTCTCCTTACGGGTCCTAATGCCAATCAGATGCGCTGCCTGGATGGTGGATGGAGCTATACCTGGCAGGGACATCGTGCCGATGAGTTTGCCGGCAAGTACAATACCATCTATGAGGCAATCTGTAATGAGTATGGCAAGGAGAATGTTATCTTGAACCAGGGTGTTACCTATAATGAGAAGGGAAAATACTGGGAGGAGAACGAACCTCAGATTCAGGAGGCAGTGGCTGCAGCGAAGGATGCTGACGTCATCGTGGCTTGCATTGGCGAGAACTCCTATACAGAGACTCCGGGCAACCTGACCGACCTTTGGCTTTCAGAGAACCAGCGCAATCTGGTCAAGGCTTTGGCTCAGACAGGCAAGCCTGTCATCTTGGTGCTGAATGAAGGTCGTCCTCGTCTCATCGCCGACATCGAACCATTGGCACAGGGCATCATCAACATCCTTATCCCTGGCAACATGGGCGGCGATGCCTTGGCAAACCTGGTATCGGGCAAGTCAAACTTCAGTGGCAAGATGCCTTACACCTATCCTAAGGAAATCAATTCGCTCGCCAACTATGACTTCAAGAAGAGTGAGGAGGTGGGTACGATGGAAGGTGCTTACGACTACAATGCGAAGATTACCCAGCAGTGGGGCTTCGGATATGGTTTGAGTTATACCACTTACAAATATAGCAACCTGAAGGTTTCTCAGTCTGATTTCCGCCACGGCGACATCATCAAGGTGAGCGTGGATGTGAAGAATACGGGAAAGGTGGCAGGCAAGGAGAGTGTCCTCCTGTTCAGTAGCGATCTCATCGCCAGTATGGTGCCTGATGGCCGTCGTCTCCGTGCCTTCGACAAGGTGGAACTTCAGCCTGGTGAGACCAAGACCATGACATTTGAATTAAAGGCAGACGATTTGGCCTTCGTAGATTGGAATGGCAAATGGAGATTGGAGGAAGGCGACTTCAAGTTAATGATTGCCGACCAGAGTGCCGATATCCATTGCACTGATACTTATCAGTGGTCTACTGCCAACCGATAATGTATATTTAAAAGAAGAGTTAAAGAAAAGAGCGTGCCAATAGTGGTGCGCTCTTTTTGTTTGCATAGTTAAATGCAGAAGAGTTAAATATCTACAAGAATCCCCCATGATGTTTGGTGTTATGTCTTGAAATGATTACTTTTGCAAATCATAATTTTTGCAGATTTACAGAATCATTCAAAACAAGGATAAATGGAAATAGTAATTGGAATCATCATAGGGCTTGCCATCGGATTCTTTGTAGGGAAACTGATGGAAGGAAAAAAGGCGGGAGAAGAGAAAACGCAGCTTATAGCGAAGGCTCAGGTGCTGGCGGCTAACATCGAACAGATAAAACTGCATCATGCTTCTGAGGTTCAATCAATGAAACAATCTCATGCTTCTGAGGTTCAATCAATGAAATCTCAAATGGAGAACGAGCGGCTGTATGCGGCGAAACTCAGGGCGGAAAGCGACCAGCAGTGGGCACAGAAACTCGAGAGCCTGAAGCAGGAAATGCAGCGAATGACGATAGAACAGCAGAAGGTGGCGGCTGAGCAGTTGGCTGCCAAGCAGTCGGCTCTGCAGGAAAACAACCGTCTGCAGATGGATGAACTCCTGAAACCTATCAAGGAACAGTTTGCTGATTTCAAGAAATCGGTAGAGGAGAGCAAAACCCAGAACGAGGTGAACAAGAAGGAACTGCAGAACACCTTCGAGGCAACGATGAAACTCTTCCAGCAGGAACAGCAGCAGGCTGTACTGAACCTGAAGGAGCAGACCGAGAAGATTGGCTCCGATGCTGCCAACCTGACCAAGGCATTGAAGGGCGACAGCAAGATGCAGGGCGACTGGGGCGAGATGGTGCTGGAAACCATCCTGGAGAACAGCGGACTTCGTAAAGATGAGGAATTCTTCATTCAGGAGAATACGAAAGATGAAGAGGGAAAGAACTATCGTCCGGATGTCATCGTCAGATTTCCGGAAGGCAGAAGTGTGGTCATCGATTCCAAGGTTTCGCTTACCGCCTATTCCGATGCTCTGGCAGCTGAAGATGAGGCTGAACAGGAACGCCTGATGAAGGCACATGCGTTGAGCGTAAGAAAGCACATCGATGAACTGGCAGCCAAAGACTATTCCAAACTGGTGGATGATGCCATCGGTTTCGTACTGATGTTCATCCCTAACGAGACCAGCTATATCGCAGCGATGAAGCAGCAGCCGGATCTCAGCCGCTATGCTTATCAGAATAAGATTATCATCATTTCACCAAGCAATCTGCTCATGGCACTCCAGCTTACCTATAATCTCTGGCAGTATGACCGGCAGAACAAGAATGTGGAGAAAATCGTGAAGACGGCTGCTGACCTGTATGATAAGGTGGCTGGCTTCGAAGATACTTTCCTGGGCATCGGCGATTTGATAACCCGTCTGTCCGGAACCTTCGACAAGGCGAAGAAGCAACTCTATGACGGCACCGGCAATGTGATGAGAAGGGTAGAGAGCCTGAAGGGACTTGGCGTTACGCCGAAGAAGCAAATCAAATCGCTGGAAGAATAGAAAAGCTGATTAAATCGCTGGAAGAAGAGGAAAATGAAATCTAAAGATAAAAAGAAGAGGATGTGGGGGCGAGAACTTACGTCCTCTTTTCTGTTTTTCTGATGTAACCCTTTTTTTATTTGATGTAACATAATCGTTAAAAACGGGTTCATCTGATCCGTGACGTTTGCCGTTTCGCTCAAATGTATTTGCAAATCGTTCATTTTATGAAATTATAGCCTTTGAAATGAGCGGGTTTCGATTTTTCTTTGTATTTTTGCCACGCCTATTCGGAAAGATAGGCGAGTACATGGAACAATCAAAAAATACCGTATAATCATGAAACTGAACGAAATTCTTTCAGACAGCTTTAATGCTGCAGAATGGGAAGCTAAAGGTTATCAGCTTCCTCAGTATGACATCGCAGCCGTAGCTAAGAAGACTCACGACGAGCCTACTTGGGTTCACTTCGGCGCAGGTAACATCTTCCGTGCTTTCCCGGCAGCCATCCTCAACGATGCACTTAACACAGGCAAGTATGATCGTGGTGTAATCGTGGCAGAAAGCTTCGACTACGAAATTATCGATAAGGCTTATCGTCCTTACAATAATCTCTCGCTTCTCGTAAGCCTCCAGTCTAATGGTACTATCGAAAAGAAGGTTATCGCATCTATCACAGAAAGCCTCAAGGCGGATAAGCAGTTTGCTGACGACTGGGCGCGTCTGGTTCAGATTTTCCAGGCTCCAAGTCTGCAGATGGTAACTTTCACCATCACAGAGAAGGGATATTCTTTCAATGATGCCGATTTGGCACGTGGTCTTGATGCAGTATTTGCTATGGGTAAGCTTACCGCTCTTCTCTATGAGCGTTATAAGGCAGGCAAGTTGCCACTTACTCTTCAGTCTACCGACAACTGTTCTCACAACGGCGACCATGTTAAGGCTGGCGTAAAGGCTTATGCTGAGCGCTGGGCACAGGATGGTATCGTAGAGGCTGGTTTCGTAGATTATATCAATGACAGCAGCAAGATTACCTATCCTTGGTCTATGATTGATAAGATTACTCCTCGTCCACACGAGAAGGTACAGGCGATGCTCGCTGAGGATGGTTTCGAGGATAACAATACGATTATCACCGAGAAGCATACTTTCACCGCTCCTTTCGTAAATGCCGAGGAAGTGCAGTATCTCGTTTGCGAGGATACTTATACCAACGGTCGTCCGCCATTGGAGTTGGGCGGTGCGCTCTATACCACCCGCAAGACTGTAGATGAGGTTGAGACCATGAAGGTAACCACCTGTCTGAACCCTCTCCATACAGCGATGTCAATCTATGGTTGCATGCTCGACTATACCTTGATTTCTGCCGAGATGGCTGATGAGGACCTTCGTGCCTTCATCCAGAAGATCGGTTATATCGAGGCAATGCCAGTAGTAACAGATCCAGGTGTATTGAACCCATACGAGTTTATCGGCACCGTTATCAACAAGCGTCTGCCTAATCCTTTCATGCCAGATGCTCCTCAGCGCATCGCTACCGATACCAGTCAGAAACTCTC
>ENA-UEPJ01003063-UEPJ01003063.1-human-gut-metagenome-genome-assembly--contig:-NODE-3063-length-15667-cov-9.643297_pt1 | contig 15667 bp, 15 predicted proteins | sample MGYA00242890_ERZ507896 | MGnify/ENA primary metagenome ERZ507896 (study PRJEB26167, sample SAMN06115508) | human gut metagenome | host: Homo sapiens | place: China:Qinghai | collected 2015-08-20... | reverse complement strand
TTTCCTTTCCTGCATACCAATATACGTTTGCAGCATATGGTCGCTGGGAATCCCATGGCAGATCAACTCCACAAGAACCAGATTCGGATACTCTTTCCCAAGAAATGTGCGCAGTCCCGCGACCTGGCAGGGGCACCCGCTGAATAAAACCTTACATCCCTTTTCCAGCACATCTTTGACTTCCCGATAGCAATACCCCACATCGCTTTGGGCATACTTGGAACCCATCATCCGCAGAATATCTTCCTTGGCATAGGAAAGGATGTGCTTGACATGAAACTCGTCATCAAACACTGCGCCGCATACATATCCGCCATCGCGGAGCATTTGGTCGGCAAGCTCATAAAAAACACCGCCCGAGCTGCTGCGCATCCGCATAGGGTCATTCTCGCTTTTGGCTGCAAAGGCTACAGGATACCCCTCATCAGGCTTTCCTTTGTTCCCCAAAATTGGGCAAGCCTTTTCACATTGGTTGCAATGAATGCAAATGTCTTCATTGATCTGAGGATATCTAAAATCCAGATGGACCTTGTCCAAGCTGATCGCATCTACCGGGCAAGCATTTATGCAAGCGCCGCAGATCGCACATTCTTGAACCGAAACCTTATCAATCATCTCTCCACATCCCTCAGCACTTCGTCTATATATGCTTTTGCGTGGTCGATCTCATCTTTCAGGCAGCGGCGCACGGCTGTCCAGTCCGTGCCAGCCGGGATCTCCGTCTCCGTTGTTACCATGTGGTCAGATAGCCCCAGCATGGTGGTAAAGTCGCGCATCCGCGTATTGATTTTCTCCGTGCGCTCCACAACGGCGAATTCCCTCTCGAATATCACCGAAAATGCCGTTGCATGGAAGGAGTTGGACAGGACAAAGTCTGCGCCCTGTACCAATCCGAGGAAATTCTCCGGGCCGCAGAGTGAGAAGCAGCGCTCGGCATACGGAATCTTGAATACCGAGTAGATATGCAAGCCTCGTTCCGCCGCAATTCTCCCCGCCAACTTGCGGACAGCAGGGCTATTATCAAAGTCATATACCAACAGGTAGGGAGCCTCGCACCCCTCCGGTCTCTCAGCCATAGCTTCCCACTGTGCCCGGTCAAGCAGGAATACCGGATCAAGGACGGTTACAGCGTTTGTGATCCCCAACGTCTTCAGCACAGAAAGACCGGACTTTTCGCGCACAGCAATATGGTCAAAACGTTTGAGATACTGCGCCGTCACCTCCCGCAGCTCCTGCGGAAACTCATCCACCGCAAAGCTGGCCGCGTAGGATGCGCGAATGCCATGCAGCGCAAAATCCAGATAGAAGGCCGGATCTTTCCCGTTGGGAAACAGCGGATTCCAGATCTGGTCGCTTCCAGCGAGAAACGCATCCGCCTCCGGCGGCTCCTTTTTCAGTTCCTCGTTGGAGGTGTATCGTTTTGTGAGATCAAGGTACTTGGCCGTAAAGCTGTCAAACGCCTTTTTGCGCGGCAGCATATGTAATCTGCCCGGAAGCTTCGCCAGCAGGTACGCCTGTTTCAGAAAAGGCTTGTCGTATTTGGGGTTGCTGACAATATCCAGCCGGTAATGTTTAGACAGATAATCCGGTTTATAGTCGATGATCTTTACATCATGCCCCAGCGACTTCAAATAGGTTTGCAGGGCGTAAGCCTGTAAGGACGCTCCAACATTATAGACATCGTGGCAGGTGATCGTACAAATTTTCATGACTTGCCTTTTTCCATAATCCTTCTCACGATCCGCCCCAACTTTGCCTTCATCTGTGTGCGTTTCGGAAGCCAACTCATGGAGTACCAGTGGATCGAGTATGTATTCTCTGTTTTTGTCAGCTTGCCTGTTACGCTGTCCAGCGGGTTGAACCAGTCCACCGGATAGACATGAATCCCGGCAACCAGCTGCTCCTGCCCATTACGGATAAGTCCAAAGCGTTCCAACACATCGCTGTTCAGGCGCGGACACCCTACCGGCATAACGCTGCTATCTGGCTGCATATAGTGCAGCTTTTTGTATTCATCGATCATGGCCTGCACAATGGGCTGATGCGGCACGGCCGCCATAACCTGCCCGCTGTTGACAAATTGATCGTTCTCAAATCCAATGAATCCCTCATCATCCAACAGCGGCGAAATATCCCGCAGCACCTCCACATCGGTGTCGAAGTACACGCCGCCGTACTGCTCCAGCACGATCAGGCGCATGACGTCGGACACGAAGGCGTATTTTTTCGCGGCATACGCCTCCGCCATGAAGGGCATGGCGAGGTAATCGCAGTTGTCCTCGTTCCACTCGCGGATCTCAAAATCCGGGCAGAACTTCTTCCAGCTGGCGATGCACTTCTTGGCAAGCTCCGGCTTTTCGCCGCGGCCAAACCAGCAGTAATGGATGATTTTCGGGATCATGGGTCAGTCCTCCAAGCAAGTTAAATGTGAAAGCGCAAAACATCCATTCTATCGATCAAACAACCCGCCGTATTATAGGGATTTTCTTAATTAACCATGTTGCAAACACGCAGCCCACATATACAACACAGGTCAGCACTGGCACACTTATCGCCGGCGCAAAGCAGGTTACATCAATGCCGAGGAGCTTCCTCATTGCAACGATCATAGCGGGGTGCAGGATATATACCCCAAGGCTATATTTTGCCAGGCCAGAAATTCCTTTTTCTGTGTGCAGGGCTTTTTTCCCGTAAATCAATGAAAATAGCGCAACTGCATACACCAGTGTAAAGGGCGAACTATAGCTGAGCCATACTCCTATACGCTCTTGCGAACTTTCTCCCGAGCACTTTAATAAGGTCAATGCGCCTAACAATATCGTCAGCAAAAACAGAACTCTGCATTGGCGCTTATTGAGAGGATACCGGTCTAAATAAGTTCCTAAAATATAATAAAGCAGTAAATATGCAGAAAACGGTGACAGCCACCTTACCACCCAGACGGACCGCAAATCAATAGCCGATATACCACACAGAAACGGAATAATGAACCCCACAAGCGAAAAAAGTATAATGACATACAAGAAGTCCCGCTTGCTCGCATTATCTGAAAATTTCTTGATCACGGGAGAAATTACATAAAGCCCCAAGAGCATATACAAATACCAAAACTGATAGTTGTAGGTCACGTCAGCTGTAACGACCGCCATTAAGGATTTCCAAATAATCGACGATGAAATCCCACCTATCAGGGCGTTGCACAGCAAATTATAACATAACCCCCAAAACACAATTATCAATGCGGTCCTAACAATTCTGTTCCGGACATAGGTATAATCCAGCTTCTTCGATTTTGATAGCAGCAGTGCTCCGCTTTTCATAACAAAAAGGGGGACAGCAACTTCCGCCATGATTCGATATATGTATATCGAAGGGCTTTCTATCTGTGCGGCCTGGTGAAGCAACACCACAAGGAATGACGCTATAATGGCCAAAATATCGAGTGATGCTTTTCTTGATTCTATTATCTCTGTCATCCTCATTCACTCCATCAGCGCATAGATCTTCTCGACCTCCGCGCCGTTCGTATAGTCTCGCTTCGCGCAGTTCTCCGACAGTCGCTGCATCCGGGCAGGGTCGCGCAGCAGCGCGGCGATTCCGGCGGCGCAGCCTGCGTTATCCATGGGAACGATCACGCCGTCCACCCCGTCCTCCAGCTGGCTGCCGGAGGTGGCGTAGTCCGTGATGACGACGGGCTTTCCGAGTAGCTGCGCCTCCCGCACGGTGACGGCCTTGCCCTCATAGCGGGAGGGCTGTACATACAGGTCGCAGGCGCGCATATAGGGGTAGGGGTTGTCCTTTTTGCCGAGGACGATGACGCGCTCCTGCATCCCGGCCTCGGCGATTTTCTGGCGAATCAGCGCTTCATCGCCGCCATAGCCGATGAGATACCACGTTACGTCAAGGCCGTCCGCCACCAGACGGCGGCAGATATCCGGCACATTGTCGAAATTTTTCTGTTCTGAAAAGCGACCAACAGACAATAACTTAAACGGTTTTTCTTTTTGCATTTCGCCCTGCGGATTATTGGATTGGCGTTCGATCAGATTTTGGGGAAGAATATTCTCCACTGTTCCTGTCAAATGCGAGAGTTCAGGAAACTCTGTATCGAATGCAGTAGTCACTTGCTCCGACACGCCGCAAATGGCATCATAACCCTCCCACATGGCAATCTCCGCCGAGCGGTCGAAGGACAGCGCTGCATAGTCCGTGTGGATCCATGCTGCGTATTTCTTTGCCCTCGCCCGTTCCCGTGCAAAGTAGTGCGGCGTCAGGAAGCTGATGGCAAGATCATAGGTTTTGTCGGAAATCTGCGGCATAGAGCGCAGCGTGTACTTGTGGCTATACGTCAGCGCTGTAACGGAGGGCTTGTTGTCGGGATGCTGCTTGTCAAAACGCCGCGCCGCAAGCTTTCCTTGCAGCCGCCCACAAAGTACGCCGAATTGACCGCTTCTGATAAGCGACGCCATCGGCACGGCCAGCGACGCATACTGCGGAATCTCCGGCAGAAGTTTCGCCTTGGGATTCAGATATGGCATCAGCTCGCCGCTGTGCCGCATCAGAAAGAGGTCAACGTCATAGCGGTCATAGTCGATGGAATCCAGCAGCCCCAGAAGGCTGCGCTCCACGCCCCCAAGCTCCATGGCCTGGGAGAAGATGAGAACGGATGGTTTCATCGAGCCTTTCTCCTGATATAACCCGTCAGCGCCCACCCAGCCGGTGTACACAGCACCGTCAGCAGTTTGCGGGGCGATTCTTTGATATAGTTCCGGTTTCCCGCGATCTGGCTGCTGGAGCAGTAGTGGATACAGTCCAGCAGCAAGCGCTTAAAGGACTCCGGATGCTGCATCTTCACCACGCGCCAGAAAGCAAAACCCTGCGGATTTTTGAGATACTGCCGCAACATGTTATTGCTGGAACCATCGGGCTGGTATTCTACATTGCAAAGCACCTCATTCAGCACGGCCAGTTTGTAGCCTTGGTCTATCAATAGATATTTATAGGCCAGACTGACATATTTTTCGCCTTCAAACACGGGGTACTCCGGATATGCATGGATGATACCCGTGCGATAGACCAGCTTCTTGTCGCCGGTGCCGCCCGCAGCATAGTAACCGGAGAGCGTTGTTTCTGTCACAGCAGCAGGGAAATCCTTGCCGATAATTTTTCCTTCAAAGTCGGCATCCAGACCAACGATGCCGGCATAGCCCTTGTCCTTGACCTCGGCCCATTTGCGCAGGATCTTCTCCACCGCGCCAACTGCCAGCATGTCGTCGGAATCAATGCAGGTGTTCAGTTCCGTGTGGATATTGGCGTAGGCCGCATTGTGAGCCGTGTGCATTCCGCCATTTTCCTTGTAGATATACTGAATCTCAAATCCGTTGTCGCGGCTCTGCCAATCACGCACTAGTTCTGCGGTCTTGTCGGCAGAGCCGTCGTCTACGATCAGCCAGATGAAGTTCTTGCAATTCTGGCGGCAAAGACTTTCATAGGTGCGCGGCAGGGTGTGTGCGCGGTTGTAGGTAGGGGTGAAGATCGTGAGGATAGGCTCAGCAATTCTGTTCATAAGCGTTGATGTAGAACTCCTGTAGTTTTACGGCCTCGGTAGTGATATCGAAGCCATGGGCGGCAATTTCGGCTCGGCGATCAGTGCGGGGGATGGCTCGCTTCGCAAGGATCTTCTCCGCCCATATCTCCGGGCTTGCGGACAAAGGCATGACATCCACCAAACCCTCAGTCAAGATGCACTCGGGAGGAATCTTGTCGGAGATAATGCACGGCAGCCCCGCCGCTTGCGCCTCGACCATGGTGACTGGCAAGCCCTCATACAGCGACGGAAACACAAACACGTCCATAGCCTGCATCAAATCTGCGACATCGCCGCGGACACCGAGAAAACGTACATGCTCTGCAATTCCCAGCGCGTGAGCTTTAGCCTGTATCTTCAGCATATTCTCGCCGCCGCCAACCAGCAAAAGGACTGCGTTCGGCTCTTTTTTCAGCAGCGCGGCAAAGATGTCGAGCAGAAATGGATGGTTCTTCTGCGGATTGAATCTGCCAACATGGCCAATAATCAACTTATCTGCCAAACCTAACTGATGGCGCATTTCTATACGTTTTTTCGGATTAAACGAATAGGCAGTAGCATCGATGGCATTGTTGATAATCTGATACAGTGCTCCTCCAAACATCCAATCACCTGCATCCTTCCCACAAGCAAATAAATTAGTAGTATATTTAGGGATGCTCCGCTTATACCATAGCTTGATGGGATATTTCAGATTCTTGTCTTGGTTTGCATTATGGCTGTGGGCGATGCGGACCGGAATATTATGCTGTGCAGCGGCCCTCAGGATTACCGAACTAAGGCAGTCCTGATGTACATGAACAATTTTGTATTCCGGGTGTTCATCAAAAAAGTGATTCAGAGCAGCTAAATAGCCTTCGCTCCAAGGCACCAGCCGGGGCAAACGATAGAGCTTTCCACCAAGGGATTCGATTTCATCGTCAAACGCCGCTCGCTCCTGGCGGTGTACCAGAAAATCGAACTGCACCCTTTCCCGGTCAATGTGGCGGTAATAATTCATGAGCGTGGATTCCAGGCCGCCGCGCTCCATGTGGGTGACAACTTGTAAAACGCGAATTGGAGTCATCATTTATCTCCCTGCCAAGTTTAAGTATTCTGACAAGCTCAGTCTCGCAAAATCCTGGTCAAATGGCCGATTGATCGCATTTTCATAACAGAAATACACAAGATAACCCGCTACCATCAAAATTTTCAATATTCTCCCGTCTCTGCCGCCGATCTTCTTTAACATCCACGGGAGCGACAGCGACTGAAAAATCAGGAAATAGTTTGCCAGCCGCGCAAAATAATTTGCCGTACCGAACAGGCCCACAAACATAATGGCGCCATTGAGCATGGTCAGGTTCACCATGAGGTTCTCCGTTTCAGAGCTGTCTGTGAACAGCTTCTTGCGGTAAATATACGACAGCACCAGCGGCACATTGCAGACAAGTACACGGAAAATATTAACGCCCTCGCCTGTAAACTCAGAAATCGTGTATTCCTCTCCCAATAGCGTTGTGATATTGACGACCATGCCAAGCAGCGGGCGGAGGAGAAATCCCGCCGCAAGGGAAAATGCCAGCATCCAGTAGGTCCTCTTTGTCCACGGACGAAACTCCATGAACGGCACCAGCAGATACATCAGCGAATAAGGGTGGATCAGCGACGCGATCAGGACGCCCGCTATAAAGAAAAACCACTTCCTTTTAAGCGCAAACGTTACTGCAATGACTGCAATACCGACGGCGGCGGCCTGCTTGATGCCCGCGAAAACAAACGTATAACAGCCGGTGGTAAACAGCAGGAAAACCGTCAGCGGATAATCTGCAGAATATCTGTGCACAAAAATAAAATAGCAGGCAACCGTCAGGAAAGCCCAGAACATCAGAAAATTCTGTGTGGATACACCGCATATTTTCAGCTGGTAATTGATCCAGTTAAAGAGCGGGTTCGCGCCTACACTCTTGTCTGTCATTTTCCACGAGCCTTCTGTGATCAGCTCATAAGCATAACGATACGCCTCCGTATCATTGCACTGTGTCCGCAGTCCCGCAAAGCCTGCCAGCAGGATGATGATCAGCAGGGTGCAGAAAACCAATCTGTGCCGTTGGGCATGGTTCATCGGTCCCATCGTAACATGATCCGCACACCACGCCAGTGCAGCCGTTATGAGCATGAGGATGACTAACTCTCGCATTTCAGATCTCCAAGTGTTTGATCGTCTCCGCCACAACGGCGGTTTTACTGAATTTTTGCTCCATCCGCGTTCGACCGCGGCGACCCATTTCAGCCTGCCGATTCTCCGGCAGCTCTGCAAAACGCCGCATCGCGTCGCAAAGCGCGTCTGCATCCTTTGTCGGGCACAGATATCCGCTGACACCGTCCTCCACCGCCTCGCGGCAGCCGGGGATATCGCTGGTGATGAGGGCGCGGCCGGTGGCGGCACCCTCCAATAGAACATTGGACATGCCCTCGTGGTACGATGGCAGCACGACGCAGCTCGCCATGGCGTAAAAGCGCTTCATATCCGGCTGATAGCCGTGATACTTGACCACGCCAGCCTGCTCCAATTTATCCATGAGGGGCTTATATTCCTCTTCAAATGAGCCGACGATATGAAACTCTACGCCGTCGCCGTATTCCTGCTTCATTCGCTTTGCGGCGGCAAACAGCTCGTCCACACCCTTTTCGCGCATGACGCGACCCACAAAAAGAAACCGTACCGGCCCCTCCTGCGGGTAGGGCTGATAGGGATAATCTTCTAAATTGACGCCTGCACCGCTCAGCACCACGTCGCGCCCCTTCGGCACAACGCCAGTGGCGGCAAGGGTATCCCGGTTCCCCGCATTCTCAAAAAAAACGACCCTCGCACCCTTCAACGCCGGTTTGTAGAGCGCCAGCACAAACTTCTTGAGCCAGCCGCCGTTTTCGATGGCGCTGCCAAGTCCCGTGATGTTCACGGCATAGGGGATGTGCGCCATCCGGCAGGCAAGGCCGCCGTAGATATTGGGCTTGATGGTGTATGTCAGAGCCAAATCCGGCTTGACCTCTTTCAGCATGGCCCTGTACTGCCGGAAGAGTTTGCTGTCATGGATGGGGTTCATTCCTCGGCGGTCAACGGGAAGCTCTATCACCTCGTCCACCAACTCATGAAGCTCCTCCCAGCGATCGTTATGTGGGACAGCAACCGTAACATTCGCGTGTTTTTTCAGTTCTGAGATCAAGTCCTTGCGGAAATCGTAAAGGCCGCCGCTGTGATTGGCCAGTATTGCAATTCGCTTTTTCATTTGTTATCTCGAATAAATCGGCAGGGATTTCCGTAGGCCACTTTATTGGAGGGAATATCCTTTGTAACAATAGCACCAGCGCCTATTAAGCAATTTTCTCCAACTCGCTTCCCAAGAGTAACAACTACACCGTCATCCAGCAGAGTATTTTCGCCAATGCTAACACCGCCGGACAACACTACTCCCGAGGCGATATAAACATGGTCGCCTATAACATTATCATGGTTCACTTGTGAGCCGGTATTAACCACCACGTTGTCGCCAATAACAGGATTCGGCGTAATCAAGCAACCGCATTCTATCAAAACACCTTTGCCTATTTTCGCGTGGGGTGAAATGACTGCATTGGGATGAATAATATTAACGGGTTCCCAACCCCGATTAATCATATATTTAAATGTGTTCCTGCGATATTTCATTGCACCGAAAGCAATAAAGAATTTATTCGTTTTGTATTGCCTTTGTATTGCATCTAACTTAGCAGGAGAATAGTCCCCCAAAATTTCGACACCATGAGAAATCGTTCCCTTTTTGGCCGCATCGCCATCCAGCACACCGATTACATGGTATCTCCTTTGTGATTCGACATTGTACATAACAACGCCACAATGCTGGCCGCCACCAATGAGTATAATATCTTCCATAAAACACCCCATGCTTACATCCAGACATTTATTCCAGTCTGTTTCCAACGAAATCTTCCATTGTTGCGCTGCCTTCTGCGCTGATCCCCTCGCGGGCCAAAACACAGCGGACAGTCATAAAGATAATCTTCACGTCCAGTGCAAAGCTGATATGGTCTACATAGTCCACATCATAGACAAACTTTTCTTCCCATGACGCGAGATTACGGCCATGCACCTGCGCCCAGCCGGTAAGGCCGGGGCGTACATCGTGGCGGCGATGCTGCTCGTCGTTATACAGCGGCAGGTACTTTACCAGCAGCGGTCTCGGCCCCACGATGCTCATCTTGCCGCGGAAAATATCCCACAGCTCCGGCAGCTCATCCAGGCTTGTTTCTCTCAAATTGCGGCCAAACTTCCCTAACCGGATTTCGTCTGGCAGCAGGTTGCCGTTTTCATCCCGTGCATCGCTCATACTGCGGAACTTATGGAGTTTGAAAATTTTCTCATCCCTTCCCGGACGCTCCTGACAGAAGATCACAGGACTGCCCAGCTTCACGCGCACCAATATCGCCGTCACGAAAAGTATCGGAGACAGAATGATCAGCGCCATTCCGGAGAGAAAAATGTCAAGGAATCGCTTGACGAACTTCTCGTAAAATCCAGCCTTGTGCCGCATCAGAACATCCCTCGGATGACCTCGCACACGCGGTCAACGTCGTCCATGCTCATTTTCGTGTCGCTGGGCAGGCACACGCCGCGGGCAAACAGATCGTCGCACACCGTCTTTTCGCTGACGCTGACAAAGGGGTAATCCGCAAAGACCGGCTGCAAATGCATGGGCTTCCAGAGGTAGCGCCCCTCAATGCCAGCCTCGTTCAGCTTTGCCAGCATTTCGCCGGGCGTCACGCCGCAGCCCTCGTCCAGCAGGGCGACAGACAGCCAGCGGTTCGATTCCGCGCAGTCCAGCTTCGGCTGCATGGTCAGCGGCAGGTCTTTCAGATTTTCGGAGTAGCGGGCAAAGATAGCCCGCTTCTGCTCCACGCGCAGCGGCAGCACTTTCATCTGCCCGCGCCCAATGCCCGCGCAGATGTTGCTCATGCGGTAGTTGTAGCCGATTTCCTCGTGCTGGTACCACGGCGCGTTTTCGCGGGCCTGCGTTGCCAGCCTCAGGGCATGCTTGGCTTCCTCTTCCGTCTGGCACAGCAGCATACCGCCGCCGGAGGTGGTGATAATTTTATTGCCGTTGAAGGAAAGCGCGCCAAAGTCGCCAAAGGTGCCGCACTTCTGGCCGTTGTATGTAGAACCCAGCGCCTCGGCGGCATCCTCAATCAGGGGAACGTTGTGCTCACGGCAGATGGCGATGATTTCATCCAGTTTGGCTGGGTTGCCGTATAGATGCACCGCGACCACCGCCTTGGGCACACCGTATAGTTCAAAGGCATGGCGAAGAGCAGCGGGATCCATGTTCCACGTCTCCCGCTCGGAGTCGATGAACACCGGCTTCGCGCCGCAGTAGACGACAGGGTTGGCCGAAGCGGAGAAGGTCAGGCTCTGGCAGAACACCGCATCGCCGCGCTTCACGCCCGCGAGGATCATCGCCAGATGCAGCGCCGCCGTGCCGGCAGACAGAGCGACAGGATAGCCCTTACCCATGTAGGTACCCATCGCTTTTTCAAATTCGTTAACATTCTCGCCCAGCGGCGCGATCCAGTTCTTCCGAAATGCGTCGTTAATGTACTCCAGTTCATAGCCCTCACCCGACATATGCGGGCTGGCCAGCAAAAGTCGTTTATCCATTTTCCGCTCCTGTGTTTTTTGTCCAACGGATGCCAAAGTATGCTTCTGTCGGGCATGTTGGTTGTGTTCAAAAGTATAGTGAATCCGCGCCATGTCTTTCTGCCACTATGGCATGCAGCAATATGCAAGTTCATCGATCTGGCATATTGCTGCTTCCCACCCGAAAAAACGTTTGAATTAAGCCATTTTTATCGCTCAATTATACTGCATATAGGCAAAAAGTGCAATACCTAACAACAGATGAAAAAGCAGGGCGTGGTCACGAGTCAGCATATTCTCCTTTCTTTCACAAGGGAGTTGCCCATGGAATCCTTCAATCTGGAATATTACCGCGCCTTTTATACGGTGGCACAGACCGGCAATGTCACAAAGGCCGCCGAGGCTGCTGTGCCTGTCCCAGCCCGCCGTAACCCGCTCCATCCACCGGCTGGAGGAGTCTCTTGGCTGCAAGTTGTTTACCCGCGTTTCCCGCGGCGTACGGCTCACCGTGGAAGGCACGGCGCTTTTTTCCCATGTGGACAGCGCTTTCAAATCTCTGTCCAACGGCGAACGCGAGCTGAAGCGGCTGGCCGCTTTTGAAGCAGGTACGCCGATCATCGGCGCTGCGGAGACGCCGCTGTACCATTTCCTGCTGCCGAAGCTGGGACAGTTCCGGGAGATGCATCCCAATGTGACGCTTCAGGTGCAGGGCAGCTCCACACATGAGACGATCCAGATGCTCCGCGCAGAGCAGGCGGACGTAGTGCTGGCAGTTTCTCCGCTGATAGATGTGGAGGACTTGTCCGTGACTGAGCTTGCCTCTTTTCGTGACGTGTTTGTGGCCGGGCCCAGATTCAAATCGCTGGCCATCGGCATTCTGCCATCCCTGTTCGCACAGAGCCTTCTGGCACAGGAGGGCTTTTTCGCGCTCGATACAGACCCCACCCTGCCCGCCAGATTCTGTTGGTACATCGCGGCGAGGGCCGAACCTCACTGCTGTGCATACTCACAAGCAGTAAAAGAAAAAGCCTTGCCATATCAAGGCTTTGCAGATGAGAAGAACTCCGTTTTTCGGCAAGAATGTTCGAAAAACGGAGTTCATTTCATTACCACAGCCCCATCACACGCTGCATCAGCAGACTGACGGCGGTGATGCCCGCCCAGCAGCAGGCTCCCAACAGCAGAGGTTTTCCCCCGCTCTTTACCAGCTTGACCACGTTGCTGTTCAGTCCGATAGCCGCCATAGCCATGATGATGAAGAACTTGCTTAGCTCCTTCAGCGGCTGAAACATCACCGAAGGTACGCCCAAGGACGTGCAGATGGTGGTGACTACCGACGCGCAGACGAACCACAGGATGAATAGGGGGAACGCGTTCTTCAGCCGGAAGCCGCCCTGCCCCGTTCCCGCCTTCTTCGCCTGCATCAGCGACAGCACCAGTGTGATGGGGATGATGGCCAGCGTGCGGGTCAACTTGACGGTCACCGCCTTGTCCAGCGTCTGGCTGCCCAGCTCCCACATGCTGTCCCACGTGGAGGCCGCCGCCGTGACGGAGGAGGTATCGTTCACCGCCGTACCGGCGAAGATGCCGAAGGACTCGCCGGAGGCAGTATCAAACCCGATGGCCTGTCCCAGCAGCGGGAACAGCAGCGCCGCCAGTACATTGAAAAAGAAGATGACCGAGATGGCCTGCGCCACCTCCTCGTCGTCGGCGTGGATCACCGGCGCGGTGGCGGCGATGGCGCTGCCGCCGCAGATGGAGGAGCCTACGCCGATGAGGGTGCTGATATTGCCGTCGATATGCAGCAGCTTGTGAAGGGCAAAGGCCACCAGCAGCGACGTGACGATGGTGCAGATGATGATGGGCAGGGACTGCTTTCCGGTTTGCAGCACCACGTTCAGATTCAGGCCGAAGCCCAGCAGCACCACGGCGGTCTGGAGAATTTTCTTCGAGGTGAATCCCACGCCCGGCTTGCAGGCTGCGCCGGGCGTCCAGAACAGGGCGGTGACCATGCCGATGACGATGGAGAACACCGGACCGCCGATGACCGGCGCCAGCTTGCCCAGCAGCCACGAGGGCACGGCGATGGCAAGGCACACCGCCATGCCGGGGAGATATTTTCTAATGGTTTGCATACGATTTCTGATTTACTCCCGTTCCTTGCGGATGGCCTCCACCATGCGGGTCAGTCCGGTCTCGATGATGCTGCGGGGCATGGCCAGATTCAGCCGCACGTAACCGGCGGCGTTGCCCACGAACAAGCCGTTGCCGCCCTCCAGCAGCACGCCCGCCTTGTTGGCGAAGAAGTCCGGCAGGTCCGTGTCCTCCGGCAGGCATTTGCCCAGATCGACCCATGCCAGATAGGTAGCCTCCGGGATGTACATCACCGCCTCCGGCAGCTCACGGGTCAGGAACTCCTTCACAAAGGCGAAGTTCCCGTCCAGATATTCTTTCAGCGCCTCGTGCCACGGTCCGCCCAGCTCATAGGCCGCCTTGGCCGCCGTCAGGGACATGGGGTTCACCGCGCCGAACAGCTTGTCTCGCTCCTTGAACCGCGCCCGCAGCGCCGCGTTGCGGATAATGATATTGGAGAAGGCCAGGCCCGCCAGATTGAAGGTCTTACTGGGAGCCATACAGGTGATGAGCTTGGGGTAGTCCTCCATCACCCTGGCCATAGGGATATGGCGGCGGCCGCAGCGGATCAGGTCGCAGTGGATCTCGTCGGACACCACCCAGAGGTTATACTTCCGCATGATCTCACCGGCGCGGCGCAGCTCCTCCTCCGTCCACATGCGGCCGGTGGGGTTCTGGGGATTGCACCAGAATACCAGCTTGCAGGCGGGATCGGCGCACTTCTTCTCAAAGTCCTCGAAGTCCATCTCAAAGGTGCCGTCGGCCTTTTTATGGAGCGGGGAGGTCAGCACGCCCACACCGGCGTACTCCGCCGCGTGGAGAAAGTAGCCGTAGGCCGGGGTGTTCACCAGCACCTTTTCATCCTTGGTACACAGCGTCTCCGTCAGCTGGTACAGGGCGGGAATGATGCCCGGCGTCACGCACAGCTGCTCTTCAGGGAAGCTCCAATCGTAGTGGTTTCTGCACCATTTGGAGAAAGCATTGTAATATTCGTCGTTATACAGGCCGGTATAGCCGAAGATGCGGCGGTCGATACGGCCGCGGAGAGCGTCCAGAATCTCCGGGGCCACGCCGAACTCCATGTCGGCCACCCACATGCGGACGAACTCCTCGTCCTTGTAGGGGAACACCTTCTCCGGGCCGGCATGGAAGATATAGCCCCGGAAGCCGTCGGTATTCAGTGCATTGGTGTGGCGGCGGTCGATGATCTCGTCAAAGTTGTAGGTCATTGTGGTTGCTCCTTTCTTTTTCAGTGATGGTCGCATTTCTGACACTGTATCATGGATGTTTCACCCGCGTCTTTATAAAACACACCCGCCTACTGGCAGATGCTCTGCAGGATCGGCACCACGGAAGCGCCCTTTTCCAGCTTTCTCTGGTACATATCCACACCTCCTGTGTCTTCTTTATTATAGTGGGATATGCAGGCACTTTCAAGTCACTATGAAATTTATAAGCGGGTGTTTTTACACCCGCTTATGGCCTCAAAGCCCCTTCTTGTTGTCCGCGCCGGGGGTGGTGACGATGACCTTCTCCGGTGTGGTGTCCAGAAACACATCACCGACAACCAGCTTGCCTTCGGCCGTCACGTCCTTGAACGCCACAGGCACCACATTGGGTGCGCCATTGGCGCAGGTCGCCAGCGTGTGTCCTGTCTGTCAGGAAGCCCTCTCCGACGAGGAAAGCGCCGAAGCGCCGCCTGCGGCGGAAGAAGCGAGGCGGTTTCGAGGAAGTGTCCCGACTGCCGGCCGCGGCAGCGGCTGGGAGCCGGCTGACACGACGGTGAGCGCCGAGGAGCACGCGAAAAAATCACCACCCAAATGGGTGGTGATTTATGGAGCGGGCGACGAGGCTCGAACCCGCTTCCCGGCATCCCACGAATGGCTGTCGCCATTCGCAGGAGCCCTGCCTCACCTCTTGATTTGACGCGCTTCGCGCAGGTCGAGGCAGCGAGTTCTCCGGTGCTGCGGCACATTCCAAAAAGAATACCCCGTCCTGTCGGATGGGGTATTCTTTTTGGAGCGGGCGACGAGGCTCGAACCCGCTTCCCGGCATCCCACGAATGGCTGTCGCCATTCGCAGGAGCCCTGCCTCACCTCTTGATTTGACGCGCTTCGCGCAGGTCGAGGCAGCGAGTTCTCCGGTGCTGCGGCACATTCCAAAAAGAATACCCCGTCCTGTCGGATGGGGTATTCTTTTTGGAGCGGGCGACGAGGCTCGAACCCGCTTCCCGGCATCCCACGAATGGCTGTCGCCATTCGCAGGAGCCCTGCCTC
>ENA-UEPJ01003058-UEPJ01003058.1-human-gut-metagenome-genome-assembly--contig:-NODE-3058-length-15694-cov-64.408721_pt1 | contig 15694 bp, 9 predicted proteins | sample MGYA00242890_ERZ507896 | MGnify/ENA primary metagenome ERZ507896 (study PRJEB26167, sample SAMN06115508) | human gut metagenome | host: Homo sapiens | place: China:Qinghai | collected 2015-08-20... | reverse complement strand
GCCCTGCTCCACCAGATACTTGTTGGTGCGCTCCACACTGTCGCGATAGTTGAGAAATACGATGGTGCTCTGGTCGCCCAGACTGCGGAGAAGCAGACCAAGACTCTCCACTGAGTGCTCCACAAACTCCCGACGCCAAGTCTCTTGAGGAGATGGACTACAACCTTGTCGAATGGTACTGTCAGAACCTGATTATCCTAAAGGAAAAACTCCAGAAGATATCACGCCTGGTAGTTGCCGACGCATTCTTCTCAAAAGAGACGTTCGTCAACCCTCTGCTCAAGGAAGGCTTCCACGTGATAAGCAGGTTCCGCAACGATGCGGTTCTGTTCTATCCGACCCTTCAGAAGCCAACCGGAAAGAGAGGTCATCCGAAGTGGTATGATGGAAAGGTTGACTTTGCTAATCTTGATCTCTCCAGATGTGAGGAGATTGAAGTTGACAAAGGCCGTCTAATCGGTCTGAAGGCTTATTCCAAGTCACTTAAACGCTCCATCAAGGTTGTCGTATGGTATCCTGATGAAGAGGATACGACAAAGTGGCAAATTTACTTCAGCACTGATGACTCAATGAGTACCAAGGATGTAATTGACTGCTATAGAACTCGTTTCCAGCTGGAGTTCTGTTTCAGAGATGCGAAGCACTATGCCGGTCTTAACGACTGCCAGTCAACCGACCTCAGAAAACTCGAGTTCCATAGGAACGCATCATTCGCTAGCATCAATATCGCCAAGGTCGCCTGCAAGGAACTGGGAATACCGTTCTCAATATCATCCTGCAAGTCGATCATCCATAACGCTTATATGCTCAATCGATTTATTTGCGTGTTCGGTCTGCAACCGGACTCACAAGTTATTGACAAACTTTTCAAAGAACTCGTTTTATTTACTGCCAGAGCCGTTTAGGCTGGGCTAATTTTTAACGAACTATTGATTATGAAAAAGACAATTTTATTCGGGATGATAACTGCTATGGGGTTAGCTTCCTGTTCTGAAGAGGATGGTTTGATGCAAGGAATGTCCGGTGATGCCATCGTTTTTACTTCTTCGGTGGCTTCTCGTGTTACAGACACGAGTTTTGAGCCTGATGACATAATTGGAGTTTCAATGTATGCGGGCAATTCATTTGCCAGTGGTGCTGAAAATGTGCAGTATGCCACTTCGGATGGCAGTGACTTCACTTCACAGTCACCGATAACATGGGATCAGGCAGGAGATGAAGCTACTGTCAGGTTTATGGGAGTGTATCCTTATCGGAACGGTGCTGTACAAAATGGCATTTATTCCATCAGCCTTTCAACGGAAGAGGGAGTGGCTTTGAGTGAGAATGATGTTATGTATGCGTCAACGGAAAATGTTGCCAGGGACCAAAATAATATTTCTTTGCCATTTGTCCATAAGCTTGTAAAGGTTGTGATGCAGGTATGTGACGAAAAGGGAAAAGGACTTTCGGGTGCAACCTTGAAAATCAACAAGCAGCGGACATCAGGCTCATTGGATTTGACAGACGGAACCGTGAGGGCCGAAGGTGCTGAAAGTACGTTGGAATTTGCCGCTAACTCTAATGTCCCCGGTGAATATCAGACCATTGTAATGCCTTCGGGAGCTACGCCTGAAAGGGTCATTACAATTACATATAATGGCGTGGATTATCCTTGTCCGGTAGACGCTTATGTGTTTGAGTCAGGAAAGAAGATAATTTTCTCTGCAACTATTGACAAGAACGGACCGGTCTCTACAAATCCTGTTCAGGTCTCTGCCGATGTGGAAAATTGGAGACCGGAAAAAATTGAAGCCGGGTGGATATTCGGTGAGGGTGAAACATTTGAAGTGTCTGGGAAAAGGGCCTGTTCATTGGCTGAAAATGTGCAGTTAAGTGCTACTCCACAGCAAATCGGTGATTTTGAAGGAACACTTAACGGAAATGATGTGTATAGTCTTGAATATACAAGAACTGCTACTGAGGCCGATGCTTCCATTTCCGTAAGTGGAACCACCTACAGTTTACCTGCCGGGAAGATGAAAGGAACGCTTCTGATTCCAGTTGGAGAAAATGTTACGGGCTTCTCGGTATCTTCTAAATATGAGGGTATAACCCTGACTAAGGTAATGGTGTATACGAATAATATTGTTGGTTTGCCAGTAACGCTTTGGACCGGTGACGGAACACCTGGAAACGGAATAGCAAGCGATGAAGGTTTCCCAGCGGCAGGTTATCGGCCGATTGTTGCCCGTATTCCGTTAAGTGAAGATCAGTTGGATTTGTTTGTCCCCGGTGCAGTCTTGCAATGCTATTTTGACAATAACACAAATGTGGATGCTGCTGAATTGTTGTGGATGGGTACTTTGCAACTGTTTTATCGATGGGATAATGTCGGTGAATTTGATGAGAATACACATTGTTTGACAAATGTGGTGACACTCTCGATGTGTGATGAGATTCGTGAAAATAAGAATGAGATTATTTTTGAAAAGAATTGGAGTGATAATCTTGATTTCCGTTTAAATCGCATAGAATTAAAGCCTGTTATTTCCAGTGAGACTGAAGATTTCAGCAACCTGTTATGGTGTCATTCGGCTGAAGGAGGCGAAGATTGTTATATGGGTTATGGAAAAATAAAAATCGGTATTCCTGCATCTTTAAAGTCTGGAGATAAAATCCAGATAACTTATAGCGGTGCTACGGAAGGTGCATATCTGGAAGGAGTGGCAGGAGATGCGGATGATAAGAATTCGCCGAGAATTTTTGAACAAAAGACAATCAATTCGGATGCTACTACCGTTGACATTCAGATTGACGACACAATGTGCAGTGCCTTGTTGGCGTTGAGGAATACTGAGAGAAAAGGAGGAATTATTCCACTTACTATCAGCGGACAAGGTCTTTCTGTACATAAAATCCAACTGGTTCGCGGAACAGAAGAATAAAATAACGGACTGATTGGCAAATAGAAGATGGGGGTATATCCGTAGGGGTACACCCCCATTGTTTTTCTTTTGTCCGGACACGTAGTGAAAATGTGATGAAAATGCAATTGGCATTTGCTTTTTTTCTTTCTTTTTTCTTCTTTTGTACTCTCAAAAAAACATTTTTGGTCTATCAGAATGAAAGTGCGTTTCCTGTTTATATTAAGTTTTTTGTCGGTGGTGGTTTCTTTGTCTGCCCAGAATTTCATGTTCAAGCATCTGGAAGTGGCTGACGGGCTTTCCAATAACTCCGTTTATGCCATTCTGAAAGATAAGGACGGTTTCATGTGGTTCGGGACAGCTTCCGGACTGAACCGTTATGACGGATATCGTTTCAAGGTCTATCGGCATGTGGCGGAAGATTCGACATCCATTCCGGACAATTATGTGGTTGGTCTGATGGAAGCTCCTGATTTCTTATGGGTGCGGTTGGGTACAAGATATGTGTTGTTTGACAAGAGGGAGGATAAGTTCATCGGAAATCTGGACGGGTTTATGAAAAGGATAGGAAGCAAGAGGGAAAGCCCGGAATGTGTTTACGTTGATTCGGCGGAAAATACATGGCTCAGTGTGCCGGATGAAGGCATCTATCAGTACGGGAGAGGAAAATATACGAAATTCAAGTCTTCACAGGCATTGGGATTGCCAGCCTCCGGTGTCAATGCCATGGCTGAATGCCGTGACGGAATACTCTTGCTTTGTGGAACCGGAAAGATAGTTTGTCTGGACCGTTCGGACATGAAGATAAAATGGATTAAAGATGAAATAGAGAGACAATCGCAGGGGAAAGCATCACGTTTCTCTTTTTTTGTGGATGGGGATGACAGCGTTTGGATAAGTAGTGTTGATGGCTTGTGGGTTTATGATGTGCCGACGGGGAAATGGCTCACCGATTTGGTCAGCCCCTGGAAAAATCAGGCTGATTTTATCCATGTCATATCCCAAGACGGGGAGGGAAGAATTTGGCTCGGGAAAGATTATGGTGGCATAGATGTATTCGACAAAAAGACCGGAGAGGTGATTAAGGTGGCAAATGATGCGGGGAATCCCCGGAGCTTGTCGCATAATACGGTTTATGCGCTGTATGCTGACCGGGATGGACTGATGTGGGCCGGAACTTACAAGAAAGGCGTCTCCATGTATGGGGAAAGCATGTTCAAGTTCAAAATGTATGGGGTAGGTGATATAACGTGCATTGAGCAGGTGGATGATGAACATCTGTGGTTGGGAACCAATGATGAAGGGCTTATTTTATGGAACCTAAAAACAGGCGTAACGGAAAAGTCATATAGTTTTGATTGTCCTGTAGTATCTTTGTGCCGGTCGGAGGACGGCCGGTTGTGGATCGGGACGTTCAATGGAGGACTTTACTGTATGAAGAATGGCCGTCTGAAGCATTATACAATGTCGGACGGGTTGCTGAATAACAGTGTATGGGCTATGGCCGCCAATGATTCGAGACTTTGGATTGGTTTTTTGGAAGGGGGGCTCCAGTATATGGATTTGAAGAATGACAAACTGTATACTTATGGGGAAATCCGGGATTTTGTGTCTTCGTTGGATTTGACAAAAGATGACGAACTGATTGTAGGCATGTATGGAGGTACTGCTTTGGTTGATTTGCGACATCCGGACAAGTGCCATAGAATAAAAGGTAATGTTGCCGAACAAGAGGTGAACCAAGTGTATAGTGACAGCAGAGGATTGATTTGGATTGCGACCAGGGGAAACTTGAAGGTTTATGACAAAAAGTCTCAGTCCATTAAAGTCTTTTCAAGCATCACAGGTGTGTCGGGGGATATCATTTCCGGCATAACGGAAGATCATAATCATGATATGTGGGTTTCGTCCACACGTCGTATGGTTCATTTGAAAGTATCAAGAAACAGTGACGGAAGCTATGCGTTTGATTCGCATGTATACAACGAGAAGGACGGACTACAGAATTGTGATTTCAACATGAGGGCTATAAAGACTTTGCGTGACGGAACGGTTGTTACCGGTGGGCTGTATGGACTGAATGTGTTCAATCCGGACAATATCCATTATAATAAGGTATTGCCGAAGGTGATGTTTTCCGCATTGTATCTGTTTGGAAAGGAAATAGAGGTGGGTAAGGAATATGACGGGCGTGTGATTCTTCCGGAAGGCTTGAATATTTTCCGGGAAATCGGACTGAACTATGACCAGAACCTTTTTACGATAGAACTTTCCTCCGATAATTTCTGTCTGCCGGAAAAGACAACCTATATGTATCGGTTGGAAGGACTCAGTGATGAATGGGTAACTCTTCCTTCTGGAACAAGTCGTGTGACTTTTACCAGTCTTGCTCCCGGAACATATACACTGAATGTGAAGGCCACAAACAGTGACGGATATGAAGGTACAGATGTCGCCCGCCTGACGATTGTGGTGCATCCTCCTTTCTGGCTTGCGTGGTGGGCATGGCTGTGTTATGCGTTCGTTTTTGTGTCGCTGCTGTTTCTTGCCCGCAGGCATATCCTACGAAGGGAACGCGAAAAGTATCGTATGCAGCAGATAGAACATGAAGCAGCTAAGAATGAGGAGGTGAATCAGATAAAGTTTCGTTTCTTCACGAATATCAGTCATGAACTCCGGACTCCGCTTACCTTGATTATCGCTCCGCTGGAAGAACTGCTGGCACAGGAGAAGGATGAGTCGCGTAAATCGGTGTTGACGCTGATGTACCGGAATGCAAGGCGGCTGCTGATGCTGGTCAATCAGTTGCTTGATTTCCGGAAAGGGGAAATGAGCGGACATCAACTATCGTTGGCGGAGGGAGACATCGTGGCGTATGTCCGTGAGGTCTGCAATTCGTTTCTGCTGATGGCTGACAAGAAGCATATCCGTTTCTCTTTCTTTTCCGGAGTGGAAAGCTTTTCGATGGCCTTCGATGTGGACAAAGTGGGGAAAGTGGTGATGAACCTGCTTTCAAACGCATTCAAGTACACTCCTGACGGTGGACGTGTGACCGTGATAATGGAGCGTATAGAGGGTGAAAAGGAAATGATGGAGATAAAAGTTTCCGACACAGGAATCGGCATTCCTGATGCGGATAAGGAGCATGTCTTCGAGCGTTTCTATCAGACTGACCATAAGGGTATGGAGGAAACGACGGGTAGCGGAATTGGGTTGAGTCTGGTGTGTGATTTCGTCCGTCTGCATGAGGGGACAGTGGAAGTGTTCGACAACATAGGGACAGGGACTGTGTTTGTGGTGCGCATTCCGGTAAGGCATGTGGATGTCATGGCCGAACTGCCGAAACCTGTTGTGGGGCAATCGGATGCAGATAGTGTATCGGAGCAGGTTGTGGAGCAGACCGACCGCAGCAGTTTCCCGCTTCTGCTCGTTGTGGACGACAACGAAGATTTCCGCATGTTCATGAAGCATAGTTTGGAACTGCAGTACCGTGTGGATGTCGCGTTAAACGGTGAAGAGGCATGGAAGATGATTCAGGAGAATTGTCCGGATCTGGTAATCAGTGACGTGATGATGCCGGGAATGGACGGTAATGAATTATGCCGGAAGATTAAATCGAACAAGCAGACATCGCATATTCCGGTAATTCTGCTTACTGCCCGACAAGAGGTTGAATCAAAGGTGAAAGGACTTGAGACGGGTGCCGATGATTATGTGACCAAACCTTTCAATATGATTGCGCTGGTTCTGCGTATCCGCAAGCTAATTGAGCTGAGCCGTTATCGGCAGGTCACTCATTCCAAGATAGATCCTGCCCCCAGTGAAATTGTTATTACCTCTCTGGATGAAAAGTTGATAGAAAAGGCAATCAAGTATGTGGAAGACAATATCTCCCGAAGTGACTTGTCGGTCGAGGAACTGAGCCACGAACTGGGGATGAGCCGTGTGCATCTGTACAAGAAGCTGTTGCAAATAACGGGCAAGACTCCGATTGAGTTCATCCGCGTAATCCGTTTGAAAAGAGCCGCACAGTTGTTGCGTGAAAGCCAACTCCATGTGTCGGAAGTAGCATACGAAGTAGGTTTCAACAATCCGAGATATTTCAGCCGTTACTTTAAGGATGAGTTCGGAGTTTTACCTTCCGTCTACCAGGAAAAAGAGGGAAAGTAACAAATCATACCCTGAGTGAAAACATATAAAACAGATGATAGATAAATGCAGGTTTTATATGAAACATTTGGATTCACAAGTTTGGATAATAACCTATACCTTTACAAAAAGAAATATTATCATTAAACTTTAATATCAGGGATATGGATATGAAAAACATTTCTTATTATCTACTAGCTTGTCTGTTATTAGGCTCTTGTTCAAAAATTTATGAAGAAACAGATAATGGAGTGATTATAAAAGTACAACAGAAAAACGATACAGATGTGCAGCTGGTACGTCTGCAAGTGATGGGCGACAAACTTGTCCACGTGTCGGCGACACCGGAAAGTAAGTTCGCCGACCCCCAAAGTCTGGTTGTGATTCCGCAGAAGGAACAGACGCCGTTCGGTGTGGAGCAGAAAGGTGATACGGTGACGGTCGTTACTTCCGAGCTCCGTGCTTCCGTACTTGCATCGACCGGGGAGGTCTGGTTTACAGATGAAGAAGGGAACATGATTCTTCAGGAAAACAAGGGAGGCGGCAAGACGTTCACTCCTATAGAGGTAGAAGGGACCAAAGGCTATACTATCCGTCAGGTTTTTAAGTCACCGGACGATGAGGCTTTCTACGGACTGGGACAGCACCAATCGGATGAGTTCAATTACAAGGGAAAGAATGAAGAACTCTTCCAGTACAACACGAAGGTTTCCGTTCCGTTCATCGTTTCCAACAAAAACTACGGCGTGCTTCTTGACAGCTATTCGCTCTGCCGTTTCGGCAATCCGAACGATTATTCCCAGTTGGGGGATGTGTTCAAGCTGTATGACAAGGACGGAAAAGAGGGAGCGATAACAGGTACTTATGTCCCCGCTCCGGAATCGGGTGCCGGAACATTGGTCCGCCGGGAGGACTCGCTTTATTTTGAGCATCTGGTCAGAGGCGACCTGAATCATGTGGTGAATTTGCCGGAAGGCTTTCCGCTGTATGGCTCAAAGGTCACTTATGAAGGGGAGATTGAGCCTTCGCAAAGCGGGGAATTCAAGTTCATCCTCTATTATGCAGGCTATACCAAAGTGTATATCGACAACAAACTGGTGGTTCCGGAGCGCTGGCGCACGGCATGGAATCCAAACAGCTATAAGTTCTCCGTGAATCTGGAAGCCGGGAAGCGTGTGCCGTTGAAGGTGGAATGGAATCCGGACGGAGCGGTTTCTTATTCCGGGCTGCGTGTGTTCAGTCCGGTTGACCCGAAAGAGCAGGGCAACCAGTCGTGGTGGAGTGAAATGACTCCTCAGCTGGACTATTATTTTATCGCCGGTGATGATATGGATGATGTAATCAGCGGCTACCGTACCTTAACAGGCAAGTCTCCCATCATGCCTAAATGGGCGATGGGCTATTGGCAGAGCCGGGAGCGTTACAAGTCGCAGGATGAAATGTTGGGTGCGTTGAAAGGTTTCCGTGACCGGAAAATTCCGATAGACAACATTGTGCTCGACTGGAGCCACTGGCCGGAAAACGCATGGGGAAGCCATGAGTTCGACAAGGCACATTTCCCGAATCCGAAAGCGATGGTCGATTCGATTCATGCCATGCACGGGCGGATGATGATTTCCGTCTGGCCGAAGTTCTATACTACAACAGAACATTTCAAGGAGTTTGACGAGAAGGGCTGGATTTATCCGCAGTCCGTGAAGGACAGCCTGAAGGATTGGATTGGCAAAGGGTACACATACGGCTTCTATGACGCATACAGTGCCGAGGCACGCAAGCTGTTCTGGAAACAGATGTACGAACACTATTATCCGTTGGGCATCGATGCCTGGTGGATGGATGCCAGCGAACCGAATGTACGCGACTGTACGGATTTGCAGTACCGTAAGGACTTGTGCGGGCCTACGGCATTGGGTCCGTCGGCGGAATATTTCAATGCGTATGCGCTGATGAACGCGGATGCCATCTACAACGGACAGCGCAGTGTGGACAACAACAAGCGGGTATTCCTGCTGACCCGTTCGGGCTTTGCCGGCTTGCAGCGTTATTCCACCGCTACATGGAGCGGTGACATCGCGACCCGTTGGGAAGATATGAAGGCACAGATTTCCGCCGGTCTGAATTTTGCAGTCAGCGGAATTCCCTATTGGACAATGGATATAGGTGGCTTCTGTGTAGAGAACCGTTATGTGGCGGGACAACAGCAATGGAATGCTACAAGGACAGAAAATGCAGACTGCAAGGAATGGCGTGAACTGAACACGCGCTGGTTCCAGTTCGGAGCCTTCTGCCCGCTGTATCGTGCGCACGGGCAATATCCGTATCGTGAGCCGTGGGAGATTGCCCCCGAAGGTCATCCCGCCTACAATTCCATTGTTTATTATACAAAGTTACGCTACAATATGATGCCGTATATTTATTCGTTGGCGGGCATGACGTGGTTCAAGGACTATACCATCATGCGTCCGCTGGTGATGGATTTTACAGCTGACGCGAATGTAAACAACATTGGTGACCAGTTCATGTTCGGTCCTGCTTTCATGGTTTCTCCCGTTTACCGTTACGGAGACCGCAGCCGTGAGATGTACTTCCCGAAGTCGGAAGGCTGGTATGATTTCTATACAGGGAAATATCAGAAAGGCGGAGTGAAAGCCGAGGTGGAGGCTCCTTACGAACGTGTTCCACTGTATGTGCGTGCCGGTTCTATTGTCCCGTTCGGTGAGGACATACAGTATTCTGATGAAAAGCCCGCCGCACATATACGTCTTTATGTATATCAGGGTGCTGACGGCGAGTTTACACTTTATGAGGACGAAGGCGTGAACTACAACTATGAAAAGGGGATGTACGCGAAGATTCCGATGGAATATGACGATGACAGCCGTACGCTGACTATTGGCGAACGTCAAGGCTCGTTCCCGGGTATGTTGAAGGAACGTACATTTACGGTAGTGGTGGTCAATAAGGACAGACCGCAGGCTTTTGATATAAAAGCCAAAGGTATTGATGTGCAATATACGGGTAAAGAAGTTTCAATAAAGATTTGATTGAGGACCTGTTTAAATAATGCTAGATTTATTTGGTGAATTGTTCCAGGGAAACAGACAGGAAGCAGAAGAAGTCTGATTGCGTCGTTTCACCGAAAAAAAATTTAAACAACTGCTGAAGTACGTTTGATTTTTTCAAAGAGAGAAAAATCCCGACAACAGGGATGATCTCGAGGGCTTTTTTGCCTTTGTAAATGACTGGGTAATATAATAGGTTTTCAATAGAAAGAGTAAAATAAACATATAACGAAGTAGCGAAAAAGAGTAAAGCGTAGCGAACAGACTGATAAAGCGTTCGTTACGCTATATTTTTCTTTCGGGTGAAAGTTTGGAAAAGGTAGAATATAGACTAATGGGGCAAAAGTTCAGTTACTTTATCATTACCTGAGTAATGGTGAGAATTTCCTGGAAAACCGATGTATTTCACCGTTTGGCATAATGTGTCATAACTGTCGATAACTCACTATAAATTAATTTTGTAACCAATAGAAAGTGAGTTATGAGAAGTACATTTAAGGTCTTGTTTTACGTGAAGAAAGGCAGTGAGAAACCCAACGGCAATCTGCCTTTGATGTGTCGTATTACGGTGGATGGAGAGATTAAACAGTTCAGTTGCAAGATGGATGTTCCTTTGCGTCTGTGGGACGTGAAGAACAACCGTGCTTCCGGCAAGAGTATCGAGGCACAGCGAATCAACCATGCCGTTGACAAAATTCGAGTAGAGGTAAATCGCCGTTATCAGGAACAGATGCAGACGGACGGGTATGTCACCGCTGCCAAACTGAAAGATGTCTATCTCGGCATCGGTGTCAAACAGGAAACCTTGCTAAAACTGTTCGAGCAGCACAACAGCGAGTTTGCCAAGAAGGTGGGACACAGCAGGGCAAAGGGGACATTCCAACGCTATGTGACCGTCTGCAAACATATCCGTGAGTTCCTGCCCCATACCTACAAGCGTGAGGATATTCCGCTAAAGGAGTTGAACCTCTCGTTCATCAACGACTTTGAGTATTTCCTTCGCACGGAGAAGCAATGTCGTACCAACACCATTTGGGGCTACATGATTGTGCTGAAACATATTATCTCCATTGCGAGAAATGACGGTCGTTTGCCGTTCAATCCCTTTGCCGGATATATTAATTCTCCCGAAAACGTGGACAGAGGATATGTCACTAAGGAGGAAATAAATGTGATGATGAATACTGAAATGCCCGACAAAACACATGAACTTGTCCGAGACCTGTTCATATTCTCCACTTTTACAGGGTTGGCATACTCCGATGTCAAGAACCTCACGGAAGACAATCTGCAAACATTCTTTGACGGCAACCTGTGGATTATAACCCGAAGAAAGAAAACCAACACGGAATCCAATATCCGTCTGTTGGATGTTCCTCGAAAGATAATAGAGAAGTATAAAGGTATGACAAAGGATAACAAAGTGTTTCCAATGCCGAGCAACACGACTTGCAACAAGAAGTTGAAAACCATTGCCGAGTTGTGCGGTATAAAAGCCCATCTGACCTATCATGTTGCAAGACATTCGGCAGCGACCACTGTACTTCTATCCAACGGAGTACCAATTGAGACCGTCAGTCGACTTTTGGGACACACAAACATTAAAACGACCCAAATTTATGCAAAGATAACCGCCCAAAAGATTAGCCAGGATATGGAAACTCTGTCGCACAAGCTGGAAGATATGGAAAAGAGCATTTGCGATACAATTCAACAATAACCGTCAGTCGCATATTTCCTCGCCCGTCCATTGAAGTTAGTACAGACTTTATTGAAAGTGAAAAGGTCAGGCGGCTTTGCCGTTTCGTGCAGAATCTTCCTCCTGCGGAGAGTATTCAGCCCGAAAACCTTTTCCTTTTCAAGTCTGTACAATGAACGATAACGGCTACGGAAACAAACGACTGACGGAAAAGAATCGTCAACAAAACAAGAATCTGACCTAAATGGCTAATACAGCCTATTCAAATTTCATTCAAAATATAGGAACGCCATTTTTATAAGACAACAGAAAATGGTGGCAAACGGGAAACTGCACTCCCTCCAGAAAATAATCTTTTTCTTTTGGCGGTGTTTTGGGAATACCGTGTTCGCTATGCCGAGATATCATGTTGTACACAAGGGCAAAGTGTTGCCCATTCTTGTAATTTCGTTGACCGTTTTATTATCTTGACGGATTAGTGACCAACAGACCATGGTACTAACCAACAATTGGGCAAACCAACCAACCGACCATTGTTTGTTGGAAGCAATAGATAATATGACCAATCTCACACAGGCTTTTTAGTAAAGAAAATTCGTCTGTTTTTAGTGGTGGTTTCCATGCTTGAATTTTATGTTCAAGCGAACATAGCAAGTTGTGTTTTGGGGCACCCGAAATATTTCCGGTGCCCCAAAACTACTTGCCAAAATCTTTCCCTCCAAAGTCGGGAATGGCTATCTTAAAAATGACGTGATATGAAATTTGATAATATCTTGTCACGCTAAATCTTTATCATAATGCGATAAAACTTTCAAGTATTTTGCGTACCTTTGTAGCAAATTTAGTTAGATATGGCAAGTCAATATATAAACCGCATAAGAGTTGCTTTGGCGGAGCAAAATAAGACCAATCGCTGGTTAGCCGAACAAATGGGAAAATCTGAAATTACAATTAGCAGATGGGTACAAAATAAGACTCAACCATCTTTGGAGCAATTAGTGGTAGTTGCAAAAGTCTTATCTGTAAGCCCTAAAGACTTGATAAATGAAGTCGAATGTGACAAAACAGACTTTAATGTAAAGACACTGATTTAGTAGATGTAGAAATATGTTTAGATATATTGAAAATCAAGATAGGACATTTCTCTTCGGTGCATATCGTGGAGAAAAATCTCAGTTGGAATGGATTCTTGGAAAGCAGCCTCATAGGTATGAAAAGCTTTACAATATCCGTTTCAATAAAGATTTGTTTTCACAGCGAAGAGGAGGCGTTATCTCGGAGCAATTACCAGATTACGTCCTTATATATAACACGCAAAATCCACAAGACGGATATCACCTGTTTCCTTGCATAAGTTCGTCTATCAAGGAGCAAAGCGATATGGAAGCACTTGGCTATCCTAATCCGGATGGCAGTTATGTTGTATATTCGTTAGGTGACGAGTTGCTTTCTGAGCCTCTTGATATCCAAAAACTAATGTTAAAGGCATTGCCAAACGAAAATGTCAATGTGCCTTTTTCTCCTGCAATCTTAAAGGGTAAAGATATTGCAAATATGGTTGACAATACAAAGGCCATCCCGGCTGTTGCAGAAGTTGAACAGGAGAATGTTTTGCGCTTTATTGACCTGTTTGCAGGTATTGGCGGTATTCGCTGTGGTCTCGAACAAGCTGCCCGAGAGAAAGGACTGAATCCGGTTTGTGTTATGACATCAGAGATAAAGCCTTACGCAGTTAATGTCTTAAAAGAAAACCATCCAGCAGAGACTATTACAGGAGATATCACTAAAGTTGAAACAAAAAGCATTCCTGATTTCGACATCCTCTGTGCCGGTTTCCCTTGTCAGGCGTTCAGTTCTGCAGGGAAACGCCAGGGCTTTGCAGATACTCGCGGGACAATGTTCTTCGAAGTTGAACGCATATTGCGCGACAAGAAACCTAAGGGATTCATACTTGAGAATGTTGAAGGTCTTGTAAATCACGATGGCGGCAAGACACTCAAGGTCATTATCGACAGACTCCACGCATTGAAATATAAATTTGATTTCCGGGTGCTCAACTCAAAATACTTTGGAGTACCCCAGGAAAGGAAAAGAATCTATATCGTAGGTAGTCTTGACCGCAAACCGGATCTTGATAATTTCCCTGTCAAAGAAGCAAAGTTAGGAGAGATTCTTGAATCCGGTATGCCGACTGAGGACACACCTTTTATCAGAACATTGCTCAAGCATTTTTCAGTAAAGCAACTTTATGGAAAGGCAATCAAAGACAAAAGAGGTGGAGAAACCAACATACATAGTTGGGATTTGGAAATCAAAGGCCCTGTTTCAGCAAAGCAGAAAAAACTCCTTGATACAATTCTCACAGAACGCAGAAAGAAAAAATGGGCTGAAATCATCGGAATTGATTGGATGGATGGTATGCCTTTAACTCTCGAACAGATTAGCACATTTTACGATGATCCTGAGCTTGAGGATATGTTGGTAGACTTGACAAACAAAGGATATCTGAAATATGAACATCCAAAGAAATTGATTCGTGAGAAGAATGATAATGGGGTAGAAACGACACGCAGGGAATATGATAAATCAAAACCCAAAGGCTATAACATCGTTGCCGGCAAATTGAGTTTTGAGATAAACAAAGTCATGTCTCCTGATGAAATATCACCGACTCTTGTAGCAATGGATATGCAGAAATTGTATGTCGGGGACAACGGCGGTCTCCGAAGACTCACATTGCGTGAAGGTTTGAGATTATGCGGATATCCGGATGAAATCAAATTCAATGTGAGCGAAAAAGATGGCTTTGACTTATTAGGCAATACAGTCGTAGTACCTGTTATCAAAGCCGTAGCCGAAAGATTACTTGATACACTAATATTATAACTCTGACAATATGAAACTTACAGTAGAACAAGTTTATAACAAGCTTGTCAATGATGATAAAATTCTGACAAAGAAAGGCCAGATTACATTTACTTTAGGAGACATCGATATCATCGTAAAACAACGCGATGTTGTTGGTAACATTATGCAGGAATGGATTGAGGGGTGGCTCAAGAAGAATAATATCGATTACTCTCTTAACGACAACACTCAGATGCCGCCGGACTTCTATCTTGATCCTGAAAACAAGAAAGAGGGGCTAATGGAAATCAAAGCCTTCAACTATAAAGGCAGTCCCGGTTTCGATATTGCTGATTTCCGGATGTATGCTCGAGAAATTTCAGAAAAGCCTTGGATGCTCAATGTAACATATTTGATTTTTGGATATGATATGTCGGATGACGGCATTGTCACGATAAAACAGGTATGGCAGAAGAAAGTATGGGAAATGTCAAGACCAATGAAATCTGGTAACAACAAAACTATATGGCCGATAAATCTGCAAATAAAAGAAGGTACTGTACACAAAATGCGTCCTGCAAAATGGTATGGAAAAGCCACAAGTTTCTCCATCTTCGAAAACATGGAAGACTTCCTGGCTGCGATGGAAGAAACTATGTATAAGAACAAAGATACTCGTGATGATGCTCCCGACTGGCTTCAGAAAGTCCTTGACAACTACGAAAAGCACTACGGCATCAGACTCCAGATTCCAAGATGGAGCGAAATTGCCTCAAAATATGTGAATAGATAATTACATTATCGCGAATGATAAAGAGTAAGTTTATAAGAAAAGAGAAAGAAGTACAAGAAATCAACGCCACACATTCGATATGATTGCCTTACTTAACTATCCTAAATTGAAATAGTATGTGGTCAGATAATGAAACAACGCAAGATTTGCTGGGATATCAGGTAAGCTTCCAAAATTGGCGTATTGACTAGCATGGTTCTTTCCCATACCTTCGTGCTAAACTTAAAACTCGAAAGAT
>ENA-UEPJ01003052-UEPJ01003052.1-human-gut-metagenome-genome-assembly--contig:-NODE-3052-length-15727-cov-5.648435_pt1 | contig 15727 bp, 9 predicted proteins | sample MGYA00242890_ERZ507896 | MGnify/ENA primary metagenome ERZ507896 (study PRJEB26167, sample SAMN06115508) | human gut metagenome | host: Homo sapiens | place: China:Qinghai | collected 2015-08-20... | reverse complement strand
TCATACCATCGTGCCAATTTATTCATAATCGTAACCATATCTTCCTCGTCAAACATGAAAAGTTTATCTTTCCATCCGATATAATTCTCAACATTTACTTCCCGCATAGTTATCTTTCCACTATTTTTATCCATTTCCGCTTGATGTCCCGGCGTCAGCAAAACAGTTTTATCAGATTGATCCAATACTACTCGTACACTACCCGAAACCAAAGTTGTCTGCACTTTAGATTCATCCCCATAAGCCATCACGTTAAATGAAGTTCCTAAAACACGCACACACTGTCCTCCCCCATGTACTTCAAAAGGCTTATCGGAATGAGAAACTTCAAAATAAGCCTCTCCCTCAAGATATACCTCTCGTTTTTCCCCGATAAAACTAACCGGATATCGTAAACGGGTATCAGAATTTAACCATACCCGAGAACCGTCGGATAAGATCAGTTGATATTCGCCTCCCCGGGGGATAATAATGGTGTTATATTCCAGTGTAGATGGGTTACCCGAGTGATTTTGTTTATAAGCAAGACGATTGGAATCATTCGTTACTACAGTTCCTTCCAATTGTAATTGCCCTAGATTTTTCCCTAGACCCAATTCCACTTTCCGCCCGTCAGCCATCTCCAGCACGGCACATTCTTTACCAGGAATAATATCTGTAGCTAACGGAGATATTTCTTTCTTCTCCACCATGAATAAAAATACACTTCCGGCAATAAGTGGTATTAATAAAATTGCAGCAATTTGTTTTATACGCCGAATAAGACGAATACGCTTTCCCTGTTTGCTTACCGAAAACATCACTCGTTCTTTCAATGCTTCTAATGAATAATTTTCATACTCTTGCAACCTCCCCGTCAAATAATCCCGCTCTACCAGTCGTTCATAGAATAGTCGATGCTCGTCATTCTCATGGATCCACTCCTCCAACATCTTTTCCTCCTCTTGCTGAATAGTACCATTCAGCCGAGCTGCAATCCATGAGGCTATTTTCAAATTATTATCATCATGCATATCCTGTCATTTTATATTCTGCACAAAGAACGACCACCCTTCTCAAAAAGATGACAAGAATCAGATTTTTTTTGAAAAAAAATTCAATTAAATAAATCCATCATTCCAAAAAGTACCAAAAGAGTACCCATGCTAAAGCGTTTTTTTAATACAATCATAGCTCTCTGTTTCTGAGTCCGAACCGTATTGATCGATATAGATAACGAATCTGCTATTTCCTGATTACTTAATCCTTCTAATCCTAATCGGAATACTCGTCTACATTCTGGAGGTAATTCGTCAATTGCCCGATAAATTTCCCCAAGCACCTCTTCTTCAATCATTTTCTCATCCAAAGAATCTTCACTTAACTCTTGAATCAACGCCGCTTCATGTTTATGAACAACCTGCTCATGCTTTAATAAATCCAAACATTTATTACGAGCCGTCTGGTAAAGAAAAACCCGAATCGGAAGTAAGGACATAAAATCTTGACGTCTCTCCCACAGGGTTACGAAACTTTCCTGCACAATATCTTCAGAGAAAGTACTATTTTTAAGAATTGAATTACAATAAAAATAAAGAGATTTCCCATATGTATCCAAGAAAAAAGCAAAGGCATATTCATCACCATCCTGTAATCGCCTTACAAGGTAGTCCACATTGTGCCTAAACTTTCTATATCGCATCTCCTTATCCATCAAACACTCAATTTCTAATCATGGATAAAACAAAGATGAGAAAAAAAATCATATAAAAAAAGATTGTTCAAAATGAACACAGACAAAAACAAGACAATAAAACATTATGAATCAAGACTATCCCCATATCATCAATAACAAACGATTTCTCCTAAATATACAATTTAGGCACTAGTGAAATACGTTTAACAAATTAACACGTCGGCTTTCTCTTTATCGGGAGTTTCGGGAAAAGCTTCCTAAAACGTACTAAATAAGTCGTGACGTTACTTCCAGCGACAATAATCGTCACGGCAAAAACAATCATCATGATCCCACACCCCACTCTCACGGTGAAGGGCTCTCCAAAAATCGTCACCCCAAAGAATACCGCTGTCAAGGGTTCCAAAGCCCCTAAAATAGCCGTCGGGGTAGAACCGATATACTGGATAGCTTGAGTGGTGCAAAGAAATGATATGGCAGTCGGGAACACGGCCAAGGCAACTAGATTACCCCACAGATACCACGTATCAACCACGTGTAAACTAGCACCAAAATCAACACGAACCAAAAACAAAGACAACCCAAAAACTAAAACATAAAATGTCAGTTTCAGTGTCGCAATTTCCCGCAACAAGGGACGATTTACAGCAACAATATAAATGGCATATGACAAAGCAGAAGCGATAACCAGCATTACTCCTGTCAGACTCAGCACCGAACCATCCTCACCTTTATAAAGTAAAGCAATTCCCCCCAAGGCCAGCATGATACACAAAATCGTTTGTAACGTCAGCTTCTCTTTAAAAAGAAAAGCCATGATCAACGCCACCATGATCGGATAAACGAATAACAAGGTCGACGCAATTCCAGCCGCCATGTAATTATAACTTTGGAACAAGGTAAGAGACGAAAGAGCAACTAATAATCCCATGATAATTAACGGAAATATTTCTTTTCGCTTCAATTTAAAATCTCTTCCCCGTAGCTTAATCATCATCCCCAACACCGGAATAGCAAATAAATATCTGAAAAAAAGAACTGAATCCGGATTCATACCCGCCTCGTACAGGGGAAGAGCAAACAAGGGATTCATCCCATAGGTTGCTGCCGCAATGACCCCTAACACGTATCCTTTAGCTTTTACATTCATAATTGCAAATGATTACATTAAATTGGCGACAAAGATAGAGTTTTGTTCATCATCATGGACTTCCATCTTAACCAAATTATTTTTCTTTCAAAATACGACATTGCAAAGCTTTAAGACAAATATTACCACTTTTAACAAAAAAGCACTATCTTTAGATTCTAAAATCTCAAACCACATACAAAATGAAAAAACTATTTTCCACGATTATCTGTTGTTTAATCTGTTCTACAGCTTTCATGCAAGTGAAACCGGAATGGCAAGATGAGACCATACCTTTTGTCGGGAAAGAATATCCCCGGACGGCGTTCATGACCTATAGTGATGTGGATAAAGCCCGGAGCAACGATTTCAACACGTCGTTCGATTATAAATCGCTCAACGGGAAATGGAAATTCAACTGGGTTTCCTCCTACAAAAAACGCCCGGTAAACTTTTATAAAACAGATTTTGACGATTCTGCATGGGACGAGATTGAAGTCCCGGCGAACTGGGAAATAAACGGTTACGGAAATGCACTCTACACGAATCATCCTTACGAATTCTGTCCCCGTAACCCGCAACCGCCTCTTTTGCCGGAAGAAAACCCTGTGGGATCTTATCGGAAATATATCGAGATTCCCGAACAATGGAATGGGAAAGAGATATTCCTGCATATCGGTGCGGTAAAATCAGGATGCTACCTGTACGTGAACGGCACCAAGGTTGGGTACAGTGAGGACTCCAAAGATGCCGTAGAATATAACATTACCCGCTACCTAAAACCGGGACGTAACCTCATCGCTTTAGAAGTATATAGATGGTCAACGGGAAGCTACCTGGAATGTCAGGACTTCTGGAGAATCAGCGGAATCGAACGAGACGTTTACTTATTCGCACAATTACCCTTGCATCTTCGGGATTTCTCAATCCGTCAAGATCTGGACAGCACGTACAAGAACGGACTTTTCGGACTAGATTTATTCATGGAAAACACCAATCCCCGGCAACCGGGACAGGTCACCGTGTCCTATCAACTGGAAAACACCTCGGGAACACGAGTGGCAGAAGGGACACAAACCATTAAAATAGATTCTGCAACAACGGTTCATTTCGAGGCGAAAATTCCACAAGTTGCCCCGTGGACGGCAGAAACTCCAAACTTGTACCAATTATTTATCCGGATCGAACAACCGGGGAAAACCACCGAAGTCATTCCTTTCCGGGTTGGTTTCCGAAAACTGGAAATCCGGGGTAACCAATTCCTAGTAAACGGTCGTGCCGTACTGATTAAGGGCGTGAATTACCACGAACACGACGAGCACACGGGCCACGTTCTCAGTGAGGCGCACATGCGTAAAGATTTCGAAAACATGAAACGTCACAATATTAACGCCATACGCTGTTGCCATTATCCCCAACAAAGACGCTTTTACGAACTTTGTGATGAATACGGATTTTACGTATGCAATGAAGCGAACATAGAATCCCACGGTATGGGATACGATCTTCGCAAGGGAAGAACGTTAGGAAATAATCCGAACTGGCTGAATGCCCACATGGACCGGACCATGAATATGTACGAAACCGGGAAAAATTATCCCTGTATTACATTCTGGTCCTTAGGAAATGAAGCCGGGAACGGGTATAATTTTTACATGACTTATAACTGGCTAAAATCCAAGGACACGACACGTCCCGTACAGTACGAGAGAGCCCTGCTTGAATGGAACACGGACATCTACTGTCCGCAATACCCGGGTGCAAACACGCTGGAAAAATGGGGTAACACCCAAACAGACCGCCCTTACATTATGTCAGAATACGCCCATGCCATGGGAAACAGCACCGGAAATTTCATGGATCTCTGGGATGCAATCTATCGCTACCCCAATTTACAAGGCGGGTTCATCTGGGATTGGATTGACCAAGGCATCCTTGTGAAAGACGAAACGGGAACCCCGTTCTGGGCTTATGGTGGAGATTTCGGAGAAAACTCCCCGTCAGACGGGAACTTTTTGTGTAACGGAGTGGTTGGTCCCGACCGGGAACCGCATCCCGGTTTAACCGAGATAAAAAAAGCCTACCAGTACGTGTGGTTTCAGCCCGTCGATCTGAGAAAAGGAATCATCCGAGTAGAAAATCGATACGATTTCACGAACTTGAATCAATACACGATCGAGTACACGATACAGGCAAACACGGAAACCGTGCAGTCCGGAACCCTTCCCTCACAGCATCTCGCCCCCGGGACAAACAAACAACTCACGATTCCACTCAGAAACGTAAAGAATAAACCCGGAACAGAGTATTTCCTAAATCTCTACGTGAAGTCCAAGCAAGCGAATCTCTCCGTCCCTGCCGGCTACATCGTGGCCTCGGAACAATTCAGATTACCGGATTACACCCCAGCACCCGTGTTCCGTCCTACCCCCGAAAAAACGCTGACCATGGAAGAGAACGGACCGGACATTCATATATCCGGCTCGAATATCGACTTCGTATTCAACAAGCAAAAAGGATACGTGACGTCCTACCGGACTAATGGCGTTCAATATATTGCTGAAGATTTTGGATTCCAACCCAACTTCTGGCGGGGTCCCACGGATAACGACTATGGTAACGGGATGCCGAATCGTCAACAAGGCTGGAAACAGGCAAGCAAAAATTTCAAGATTGCCGGAATCAGAACCTCTACTTCCGTAACAAACACGAACCTGACCATCACGTACAGACTTCAGGAAACCAACAGCAAATATCACGTGTCCTACACGTTATACCCATCAGGCATGATCCACGTGGCCTGTCACCTAGAAACTCAACCGGATGCGCCAGAACTTCCCCGAATCGGGGTACGTTTCAGGGTTCCCACGGACGTGAATCAACTGGAGTATTTCGGGCGGGGACCCGAGGAAAACTATTGTGACCGAAATAACGGAACACTTATCGGGTACTACAAAAGCACTGCCGAGCAACAATACGTTCCCTATGTACGCCCACAAGAAAACGGCCACAAAACAGAAACCCGCTGGCTGGCCCTCACGGATAAAAACGGGGAGGGCCTCCTGTTCATTGCCGACTCGAACTTCATGGAGTTTAACGTTTCCCGGAACCGGATAGAAGACTTCGACTCCGAAGAATCCAACCGCCCGTATCAATGGCAAAACTTCACGAAAGACGAATCCCATGACCCGCTCATGGCGAAAAACCGAAAACCCAAACAAACGCATATCAACGACATCTTCCCTCGTAATTTCGTGGAAGTATGCATAGATCACCGCATGATGGGAGTTGCCGGGGACGATAGCTGGGGATCTCAACCTTACCCCAAATACAAGCTCTCGACAAACAAAGATTACCACTGGAGTTTCACCATCCTACCGATCAAAAACAACATGGAGATCAGCGAAAAACTAGGTTATCAATATCTACCCTAGAAGAAAGAGTGTCAAAAGTTCGTAATGTCTAGGGACTTTACGAACTTTTGACACATTCTCCTCACACGATTCTCATGATCTGCAACCAGAAAAATAGACCTCCCAGGCGGCTTTTTAATCGATAAATAGCCTCCCTTTTACAAGCTCGCACGTCTTTTTCCGGAAGAGAAAGAATTTCTGCAATTTCCTTGTTATTCTTACCTTGAAAGTATAACCAAAATATCTCCCTGCAATCTTCAGGTAATTCCGTAATAGCTAAATATAACTCTTGATAAATATCTTCCCGTACCAAATTATAACCCTTTCGTCCAAATGATCACGGACAAATATAAAACATTCTTTCCAACAAACAAAACCCTATATAGTGGATAAAATTTATAGACCAATAAAGAATGTGAAGTTAATCCTAGAACGGGAAAAAGTTGAAAAAAATTAAGAGGGATCATCAAAATTTGATCATCCCCCAAATCAATAATCTCTACTGAAAATTATTTAATATTTATCCAATTCATTTAACGCAAAAGCATAAGCCCCAAAAGCAATAGCCTTGCTTGTTCCCAATTTGGTCGTAATCACTCCCATTCTCTTCACCGGATCGTACTCAATCGTTTCCGTCGTCCCCGGAACTAAAATTTGTCTAGAGGTTGGAGCTAAGAATGCAGTTAGTCCCGCCGGGTCATCCAAAAAAAAGGCTTTCATTTCCATTCGGTCTGCTGGTGCACCCTCGTACATTGCTACCGTTCCGTTTAGCTCTCGAATAACCGATGGCATCAAGTATTTATGGGCAGCAACAATACCTCCGCCAAGAACAACGATCCCATCCACGACAGCGTTTATTGAAGCGATCGCCTCACCAAGCACTTCTCCAGCGTGTTCGAATGTTGTGCGAGCGGAAGCCTGATCTCCTTCTAAAGTACCCTCTGCAATATCGAAAATATCTTTTGGCGTTAATTTGCGAGGATCACCAGAAAGACGAGCATATTCACGTTTGATAGCCCGGATAGAGATACCCTCTCTTCCACACTATAAACGGGTTCTCGTTTATCACGCAACACCCAAACTTCCGCAGCCGATCCATTGTCTCCAAGAAAAAGCTCCCCGTCACGAACCACTCCACCTCCGAAACCGGTCCCCAACGTGATCCCAATTAGATTTTTATAAACTTTACTTTTACCAGCGTCCCGAAGCATACGGTTTACCTCTGGTAAAGCTCCCGCCAACGCCTCTCCGTAGGCAAACAAATCACCATCATTATTAATAAAAACCGGTATACCGAATACATTCTTCAAAAAGGCACCAAGTGCCACACCACCACGGAAAGCTGGCAAGTTATTCAAGTCTCCAATTATCCCATTCACGTAATCAGCCGGACCAGGAAAGGCAAAACTGATAGCCACCGGATTATCCGGCAATTTCAACTTGATCGCCGAGAAACCTGTCACCAAAGTCTCCAGACATTTTTCAAGGTTATCCCCATTCGAAGGCAACACAATAGGTTCAACTATCTCTTCATTAGACTGGATTGCAGAAAACACAAAGTTCGTTCCCCCAGCATCCAACGTCATCACGATTCTTTTATCAAACTGATACATGACAAATTTATTAGTTCAAAAATCATGAGTTTAGAATTATCTCTCTGTCTTTATTCCCACAGAACAATACAAGAGGTAGAGCAAACAACCAAGGATCACCACCAGCGAACCGACCTGTGTACCGATCAAGTCCGTGCAATAACCCATCAGTGGAGGAATTACCGCTCCTCCAAAAATTCCTGTTACCATTAAGCCAGAGATCTCATTCGCTTTCCTCGGCTGAGCCTGAATTGCCATCGAGAAGAGCAACGAAAATATACTCGAACACGTGAATCCGATCAAAGCAATCAACACAAGGATCGGATATTGACCCGACACAAAAAACAAAACGACTAGTGCAGCAATTGCCACTAGAACGTTCACCCGAAAATACTTGCTACCTGACGCCCGTGCTAGGAGAAACGTCCCCACGAAAGCACCAATCGTTCGGAAGGCAAAATAAACACTCGATCCGATACCAGCCTCAGCAATATCAAAGCCACAACGTTCCAGCAATAACTTCGGAGCCACTGTATTCACTCCTACATCAACACCCACAACGAAAACGATCCCGAGGAAAAGCAACAAAATCGTCCGGTCTTTCAACAAACAGAATGTTGCTCCCCATGAAGAGGTCAACTGTCCCGAGGTTTCTTCCGGAATCGGCACAAACAATAACCAACACATCGAAAGCAAGGTCAATAAAGCAAATACCGGGAAAAGATACTGCCAATTACCTAGCATTGTCGCTGCAAATGCAGCTATAAAAGGGCCACAGAAAGATGACACCGCTTTCAACACCTGACCTGCCGTCAACGAGCTCGCCAGAACATTACCCTTCACCACATTCGTTAACAAAGGATTTAATGATACCTGCAAAATCGTATTACCAATACCCAACAGGGCGAAAGCTAGTAAGCACGTGTAAAGATTGTAATGAACAAAAGGAATAATCATGCCAACCAGCGTCACCAACATACTCGCCAAAACCGTTTTCTTACGCCCAAACCAATTCATAAACATTGCGGCAGGAACTGCAAGCAACAAAAACCATAAAAAAACCATCGAAGGAAGAAAACCGGCAATAGTCTCGCTCAATCCAAAATCTGACTTCACGTAACTCGTCGATATACCCACTACGTCACAAAAACCCATGATAAAAAAACCGAACAACACGGGCAACAAGGCCTTAACACTCGTAGAATTTTCTTTCATAATTCGTTATAATTCAAAAAATGATTTTATTGTCATTTACATTTTTTCTCAGAGATGGAAGGAGGGACTGCATCATCTGAGATGCCACGTTTGTAATTCGGACGAGCACTCATCACAAAATGTAAATCCATCCCGTCTTTTATATCATTATAGGTAATATACGATTTGTTATATTTCTCTCCATTTAAATAAATCTCTTTCACATATACATTCTTCTTCGACCAATTCTTAGTTGTCACCCGAATATGTTTACCATTACTCATACACATATCTACCGCCGGTAACCCCGGAGATCCCAAATTATATACATTACTTGATGGGGCAGTGGGATAAAATCCCATTGTATTAAAAATATACCAAGCAGACATCTGACCACAATCATCATTTCCACTTAAAGATCCCGGTGTATTCCCATAAAATGTATCCATAATATAACGTAACTTCTCCTGACACTTCCATGGTTGCTTCAAATAATTGTAAAAATACAATATTTGATGACAAGGCTCATTTCCGTGCCAATAAGCACCAATACGCCCTTGAATATCATGAGCACCCGGAATATCATCGGCCATCTTCGTCACAAACATAGAATCTAAACGTACCCGCAATAACTCTTCCCCTGCCTCATTAATATACCCCTGAACATCATGAGGCACATACCAAGTGTACTGTAAAGTAAACCCTTCTGTAATATCCCCCCAGCCATTTACAGACCCTGGGCCCTGATAAGCTATCGGAGAAAATGGCGAACGCCAATTCCCCTGACTATCACGCCCACGCATATACTTTGTTTCCGGGTCTATCAGATTTTTATATGACAAAGCACGTTTCATAAAAAAATGATAATCATCCATTTTTCCCAATTTTTCCGCAACCCGAGCAATACAATAATCATCATAAGCGTATTCAAGACTCTTAGACACAGATTCCTTTTCTTTGTCAAAAGGAACCCATCCCAACTGAGTATACTCCGGCAAACAATCATAATTAGGGTTTGTAGCCGTTGTTTTCATTGCCTCGTAAGCTCGTTCATAATCAAACCCTTGCACATCTTTCATGATAGCATCAGCTATTACCGACACAGCGTGATAACCAATCATACACCAAGTCTCATTCCCGTAAAATGACCAAATAGGCAACATATGTTCCACACTCTTATCATAGTGTGCCAACATCGAATTAATAATGTCCGCATTAATATCCCGCTGTACCAAATTAAACAAAGGATGTAACGCACGATAAGTATCCCACAAAGAAAATACGGTATAATTAGTAAAACCCTTCGCTTCCCCAATATTTTTATCCAACTCCCGGAACCGCCCATCAGCATCCTGGAATATAAAAGGATGTAAGAAAGTGTGATACACAGACGTATAAAACGTTTCTTTCTGTTCTTGAGAACCTTCAATTACAAATTTTGATAATTGATCTTCCCACAATTTTTCTCCCTCCACCTTCAAGGTTGCAAAATTCTTCCCTTCTAACTCTCGTATATTGTTTACTGCCCCTTGAGTACTAACACTAGAAATAGCCACTTTTATCGTAACAGTCTCCCCTTCACAAGTCGGAAATTGCATCCAAAAACGCAAGTCAGCCCCCCAAGCTTCCAAATGACTCCGGAAACGTTTTGTATTATAAACCACGGGAATTGTATCCTGCATAATCCCAAAATTCTCGAAAGGACGGGAAAATACTGCCGTAAAATACACGTGACGCTCTGGTCCCCATCCTTTCACAAGCTTATAGACCGTTAAGGTGGAATCATTCTCCACCCGAATATTGCTCCACGGGCAACTCTGCCACAAAGTATGATTCAAATCCAACAATATAAAAGAACTATCAGAAGCCGGATAAGTGAACTGTAACATTCCACTTCGAACCCCAGAGGTCATCTCTGCTTTTACTCCATAATCCAGTAATTCGACCCCATAATAATTCGGACTTGCCCACTCCCGTTCATGGCTATAACGAGAACGATAACCCGCATCCGGATTCTCATGTGTTCCCGGGGTGAAATAAATTTTTCCTGTGCCGGGCATAAACAAAAAGTCTCCTAAATCCGGGATACCCGTTCCACTCAAATGTGTCAAACTAAAACCTAACAGAGTCGTATGATCATACTTGTACCCGGCCGCTGCATCATAATAATCAAAATCTGTATCCGGACTTATCTGGATCCCACCAAAAGGAATTTGCGAACCGGGATAAATATTCCCGTACCCGGAAGTCCCAACCAAAGGTCGCACGTAAGAAATTAAAGGTTGTTCTTGAGCATTTACCGATCGAAATGCCAATAAAACTAAAACAATAACAATATACTTCATCGTTCAACATTTAACGGTTATTATTCTCATCTGACGTCATGGAATAAGGTTTCTGATCATTGGTAAACACCCGTTTTTTATTCGGACTACTACACATCTCGAAATAGATTTCCCCTCCACTACAAATATCCCGGTGCGTCAAATATGCTTTATCATACTCCTTACCATTCAATTTCACAGATTTCACGTAACGATTTTTGGCACTTACTTTTGGAGCCTTAATAACCAAATCTTTACCATTTTCAAGATGTATTACCATTTCCTTAAAATAAGGTGCTCCAAAAACATATTGGTCTGATCCCGGACAAACCGGATAGAAGCCCATAGCCGAGAAAATATACCAAGCCGACATTTGGCCGCAATCATCGTTCCCGCAAAGCCCGTCAATATTATTCCGGTACATCCGATCCATGATCTCCCGTAAGCGATACTGCGTTTTCCAAGGTTGTGAAGTCCACATATACAAATACGGAATATGTTGGCTTGGCTCATTACCGTGTCCATAATTTCCCATCAATCCCTCTTGAGTAATATCTTCCGTTTTCTCGTAATATTTAGCAGGCAAATCCATGGTAAACAAAGAATCCAAACGCTCTATAAAACGCTTATCTCCTCCCATAAAAATTTTCACCCCGTTCACATCCTGAGGAACATAGAAAGAATAATTCCAAGAATTACCTTCTATGAATCCCTGCCCATGAGTATCCAACACATCAAAATTCGCTTTCCATTTTCCTACTGAATCTTTCGGACGAATAAATCCCAAATCCTCATCTACCAAATATTTATAAGCAGCCGCTCTTTTCAGATACTTGTCTGCAACCTCTTGTTTACCCATCAACCGGGCCATATTATATATCGTCCAATCATCATAACCATATTCAAGCGTTACGGAAGCAGAATTACCACTTTTATTCATCGGCACGTATCCCAACTCCATATATTCCTTCAAGCCATCCAAATAAGGGATCGTCGAATTGCTTATCACGGCTTCCAAAGCCAATTTTTCATCCATCTCTATTCCTTTCACATAAGCATCTGCCACCACAGAAACACCATGATACCCGATCATACACCAGTTTTCGTTAGCCATATGCGACCAAATCGGTAAAGCCCCGTGTACACTCTGTTGATAATGTTTCAAAAAAGAAGCAATGATATCTTTACTACGTGACGGATAAAACAAATTAAACAAAGGATGTAATGCCCGATAAGTATCCCATACCGAGAAAACCGTGTAATTTATAAAATCATCGGCATGGTGAATCTCATGATCCAACCCACGATAAGCCCCATCATGATCCATGTAAAGTGAAGGATTAATCATCGTGTGATAAAGCGAAGAATAAATATTACATGTCTGATCATAATCCCCCTCTACCTCCACAACACTTAACGCATTCTCCCACTTTTGTTCTGCCAAGTCACGCAATTGCTCAAAAGACCTCCCTGCTGTTTCCACGCGAAGATTATTCAACGCCCCGCTAGCTCTCACCGGAGAAAGTGCCACTTTTACCTCTAATGGCACTCCATCCGACAAGTCAAAATCAAAATAGGCCACAACATTACGTCCTCCGATTTCCGGAAAATCCCGGTAAATATTAAATTTCCGCCACATACCGTTATAAGCCATCGGCTTCATCTCCTGATACCCATAACCCTTGATCGGTTTAGAAAAAGTTATCGCAAAATATGTATAATTTACCCTTGCCCAACCATTGGTAATTCGATAACCTGTCAATAATGTATCATTCTCCACCCGCAAATTAGCCCACAACACTTTACCGTCATAGTTATAAATGCCATGTTTCAGATCTAACAATATGTGTCCTTCACCTTTCGGGAAAGTATACTTATGCACCCCTACACGTTCGGTTGCCGTCAACTCTGCTTTTACATCATAATCTTCCAACACGACAGAATAGTATCCCGGAGACGCTTTTTCCGTGTCATGAGTGAAACGAGAACGATAACCACTATCCGGATCCTCTGCTGTACCGGGATTAAACTTCACGTCACCCGTTATCGGCATTATCAGAATATCTCCCAAATCAGAATGCCCGGTACCATTAAAATGAGTATGACTAAATCCCACGATAGAACTATCACGATGTTGATAACCGGCACAATACTCGTAAGCCCGAGGCTGATACGTCCCATTCACATTATGCGGCACCGTATCCGTATCCGGACTTAACTGCACCAATCCATGAGGGACACAAGCTCCCGGGAAAGTATGTCCCATACCATTCGTCCCGATCATTGGATCCACGTAGTTGACCTTTTTCTGTCCGATTGCCGACAACCCGTACATCAACAATACCACGATAAGTAACTTCCTATTCATCTGTCAAAATTTTCAATTTTGCTTATTATTATTCTTGTAAAAGTCCAAACAAAGCTTGATTATCTTTTTCATTTCACCATCTTCCATTTGCACATACAATTTTTCACCCACAACAATCCAACGTTCCTTATCCTCCGGGGTTCCTTCTTTCATGATACGATCATAAAAATGAATATAGGGAACTTCCAACACTTTAATCTTGAAAAATTCATTCTCGCAAACAGACACTAAAGAAGTCAAATTCTTCGTCTCGCCCCGTGCAATCTTCACATAAGACTGCAGGTCTCCGTTATTAGGTAATTTTAGAGCATCGATTTCACGTCCTAGAGCTTTCAATTGTCGCTCGGTCATGATTTCTTCTTTCTTGAATATTCTCATCAAACGTTCCACATATCGTTTTTCCACCTCTTTAGAAACTTCCTCTTTGCCTATTGACTTGCAAAAATATGTATAATTTTTCAATAAATACTTCTCAATATTAGACCCTGCAGGAGACAAATTCTGATTTGTAAAAAGAAACCAATAATCTTTGCTCATTTTTTCTTTATCACTCAATTGGTCCATCAATTCTCCGGCAACAACAGTCTCCAACGGATCATAAAAACGAATCAAAGTCTTCAGATATTTCAGCAAAAACTCTTTACCACGCTCTCCAGCTTGATAGCTCGCCTCCATCGCACCGGAGGCTTTGGAGGCATCAAAAGCCTCCTCTACACCCCGAATAATACCATCAGCATCACGTCCGCCTACCAATTTATGAACAAGCGTTCCATCTGTACGCAAGACCAGGAAAGTAGGATAAGCTCGCACTCCAAAGCGTTTACCCAATTCAGGCCCTTCCCCCTTTTCCATGTCATATTTCACACAAACAAATTTCGAATTAAAATAATCTCCAACCTTCTCTTGAGGAAAAATATGTTCTGTCATGTTCCGACAAGGCCCACACCAAGAAGTATAACAATCCACAAACACCAGCTTATTCTCTGCCTGGGCTTTATCCAATGCCTCCTTAAAGCTCAAATGCTCAAAATTCACTCCATTCTGGGTAAATCCCACTATCCCCCAGCACAATAATATCACGAAAAGAAATATCTTTCTCATCACTATCAACTTTACAATCATTTTACAATTATAGCAACGCTCTCCAACTCATATTCTTCACTTTCGTCAATCCTTTCCAAACTGCCTTCGGATCTGATTTTAACTCTACTTTATCCGGATTATTTCCCACATAATATTTTCGTAAAGAACCACCCTCTATTGCACTATATGTCGCAATATACAAAGCATCTTTCATAGGTTCCATGGTCAAATCAAACTTCAACATGGTAATCTCATCCGTTGTTTCCAAAGGGATCATATCCACACGCTCATTACCTATATCATAATTATAAGCATACAACGTGTTATTCTTCACGTAAAATAACACAGAACGAGTAGACGAGAAAGCGTAAAAATCAGCACTTAATACATCAGTTGCTACACTTGAAGAAATTCGATAACAATTCTTTGCTTCCAAATTATTCACATAGAATTTATAAATAAAAGCATTCGTTCCATCCCCCATAAGAGCAAACGAATTTCCATCAGAAACCCATGCCTTTGCTTCATTCCAAGTATTCTCTCCATAGATCAACTTACGCCCTGTTTCCTTTTGATCCCAAACAAATGCGTCCGAAATCTTCGGTACAATCGTATCGGAATAAGGATTCAAATACCCCTCAACCTTATAGAAACGATCAGTTTCTTCTGAATACCATATAAACTTTTTTAACGATTGAATACTATAAAAAAGATACTTGCTTGCAGGAATATACTTACTCAAGTCATCCTGTAAACAATTCAACGGGAAAGAATAAGTCCCATATGTTAGCATGTTCAGACCCGTATAGAACAAATAGCCATTATTACAAACAACGATTCTATTACCTTCAACTTTACCATTAATATCCCTTTGCTCTGGAGCGATTGCAATAGGCATCATCGGTTCGCCATAATCCTCTAATAAAAAATTCTGGAACACGTCCGATTC
>ENA-UEPJ01003049-UEPJ01003049.1-human-gut-metagenome-genome-assembly--contig:-NODE-3049-length-15736-cov-6.848075_pt1 | contig 15736 bp, 13 predicted proteins | sample MGYA00242890_ERZ507896 | MGnify/ENA primary metagenome ERZ507896 (study PRJEB26167, sample SAMN06115508) | human gut metagenome | host: Homo sapiens | place: China:Qinghai | collected 2015-08-20... | reverse complement strand
GAATTTGATGACGGTGGAAAGTATTATTCTAAGGAAGAATACACACTCCTGATTAATGGAGAAGAATATGGCAAGACAGAAAAGGTTGTTACAACAATATATGGTCTTAAGCCAGATACAGAATATAAGATTACAGCGGTATATGCAGGAAAAGAATACGGACCTGTTGAATTTAAGACGGATTATGAATATGTAACACTTAATGTCAGAGAATTTGGTGCGTATGGTAATGGAGAGCATGATGATACTAATGCAATCCAGTGTGCAATAATGGCAGCACCTAAGAATTCAAGAGTGTTAGTTCCAGAGGGTGTTTACAAGATATCAAGCATTTTCTTAAAAGACGATTTAACTTTAGAACTTGCTAAAGGCGCAGTACTTTCTGCCTTCACAGAAAGAGAAAAGTTCCCTATATTACCGGGACAGATTGAAACATATGATGAGACAGATTATTACAATCTTGGTACATGGGAAGGCAATCCTCTTGATATGTTCTCTGCAATTGTGTGTGGCATTAATTGCTCTAATGTAACAATTACAGGTGAGGGTATAATTGATGGCTGTACAACACATGATAACTGGTGGAAGAATTGTAAAGTAAGAAATACTGCATGGAGACCAAGATTATTCTTCATAAACCATTGCAGTAATGTTACTATGCATGGAATTACTGTTCAGAATTCACCATCATGGACAATACATCCATATTTCAGTAATCACCTTAAATTTATTGACGTTAAGATTCTTAACCCTGCTAATTCACATAATACAGACGGACTGGATCCAGAGAGCTGCAAGGATGTTCTTGTGCTTGGAACATACATATCTGTTGGCGACGACTGTATAGCAATCAAGTCAGGAAAGATATATATGGCACAGAAAGAAAAGACTCCTACAGAAGATATGACAGTACGCCAGTGCTGTATGAGAGACGGACATGGTGCAGTAACAGTAGGAAGCGAGATTGCAGCCGGAGTTAAAGATGTTCATATCAGAGACTGTATGTTCATGAATACAGACAGAGGTTTAAGAGTTAAGACAAGAAGAGGCCGTGGTAAATTATCTGTACTTGATGATATTTCATTTGAGAATATTGATATGGATAATGTTATGACACCGTTTGTTGTTAACAGCTTCTATTTCTGTGATCCGGATGGAAAGACAGAATATGTTGGTTCTAGAAAGCCACTTCCTGTTGATGACAGAACACCTTCAATCAAGAGTCTTACATTTAAGGATATCAATGCGAAAAACTGCCATGTTGCAGGTGCATATATATTCGGTCTGCCAGAAAGTAAGGTGGAAAAGCTTACATTTGAGAATATCAACTTCAGCTATGCTAAAGATGCAAAGCCGGGTGTAGCTGCAATGATGCTTGGCTGTGATGAAGCAAGCAGACAGGGACTTATTGTAAGTAATGTAGAAAAACTTATATTAAAGAATGTCAATATTGAGGGCTGCGATGGAGAAGCAATTGTGGCAGATAATGTTGATAAGATTGAAAGAGATTAATATAAATATACAGAAATATGAGGAATAATCATGAATTTACATGCACCAAAGGGAATTGATGTTGAGAATTGGTTCATTGAGTGCTATAGGAAACATAAGGGGCATCCGTTAAAGATACTTATAGGGCTTTATAAGGGAAATTATAATAAGTTCTTTCTTGCGGTATTATTTTTCTTTATAAAGCATGCCCCTGTGTGGGTTCTGCCAATTGTAACGGCTAATATTATCAATGATATTACAAGCGGTTCGCCAGATACTATACAGAATATTATTATTCAGGCAATAATTATGGTTGCATTAGTTGTTCTTAATGTGCCAATGAATTATCTGTATACAAGATATAAATCATTAGCAACAAGGTATGCAGAAACAGGACTTAGAAAAGCACTTGTAAGGAAACTGCAGCAGCTTTCAATTTCGTACCACAAAGAGACACAGTCAGGCAGGCTGCAATCAAAGATAATGCGAGATGTGGAGGCGGTTGAGACACTATCAACACAGATGTTTTTAAGTATATTAAATATTGCACTTAATATTGGAGTTGCACTTTTTGTTACGGTATCAAAGAGTCTTATAGTATTCTTATTCTTTCTTCTTACTACACCTCTTGCGGCGGCAACTATGGTATTTTTCAGAAATATTATGAAGAAGAGAAATACCGAGTTCCGTAAAGAGATGGAAGAGACATCTGCAAGGGTTATGGAGATGGTTGAGCTTATTCCGGTTACAAGGGCACATGCACTTGAAGAGGAAGAGGTAACCAAGATGAGCGGACAGCTTTTTGCAGTTGCTGAGAAAGGCTATAAGCTTGATGTTATACAGGCATTATTTGGCTCGGTTGGATGGGCAATATTCCAGATTTTTCAGGTTGTGTGTCTGGGATTCACAGGATTTCTTGCTTTAAAGGGAAGTGTTGGTCCTGGAGATATTACACTTTACCAGAGTTATTTTGCAACAATAGTAAGCCAGGTATCATCACTTATGTCACTTATACCGGTAATTGCCAAGGGTGTTGAGTCGGTTAATTCTATTGGAGAAGTACTTCTTGAAGAAGATATTGAATGTAATGACGGAAAAGAAGCACTTGATAGTGTAGAAGGTGAGTTTGATTTTAAAAATGTCAGATTTGCCTATAATAATACAGATAAACCGGTACTTCATGAACTTAATCTTCATGTTGATAAGGGACAGACGATTGCACTTGTGGGAGAATCAGGAGCCGGTAAATCTACAATTCTTAACCTTGTTATAGGCTTTAATTTTGCCACAGACGGAGTTGTTACAATTGATGGACATGATATCAGAGATATTGATCTTAGAAGTTATAGAAAGCATCTGGCGGTTGTACCGCAGACATCAATATTATTCTCAGGTACTATAAGAGATAATATAACATATGGAATAGATGATGTTGATGAAGATACACTTAACAAAGTTGTTGACGCAGCTAATTTAAGAGATCTTATAGATTCACTTCCGGATGGATTAGACACAGTTGTCGGAGAACATGGAGGAAAGCTTTCAGGAGGCCAGAGACAGCGTGTATCAATCGCAAGGGCACTTATGAGAAATCCTAAGGTAATAGTTCTTGATGAGGCAACATCGGCATTAGACAGTATATCCGAGAAGCTTATTCAGGAGGCACTTAATAATCTTACTAAAGACAGGACAACATTTATAGTTGCACACAGATTATCAACTATAAAGGGTGCAGACAGAATAGCAGTAATAGCGGATGGCCATTGTGTTGAATATGGAACATATGATGAGCTTATGGAACTTAAAGGCGAGTTCTATCAGATGAAATCAATACAGAGTTAAAAATAAAAGGAGGCGGGAATATAACCCGTCTCCTTATTTAGATGCCTGCCGGCTTTAATTACTTATTCTCAGAAAACCAGATTCTAAGTGTAGAGATAAGCTTTTCCTTAGAATCAACATCTAACTTCTGTACAATCTGCATGATTTCATTGTCAAGAGCTGTATTCTGGTATGACTTGTCAACGCTTCCTGCAAGATAATCAAGAGAAACTCCTGTAAGTTCTGCATAATATGAAAGCATTCTTAATGTCATAAGGTTACGGCCATTCTCAACATTACTTATGTAACCAGGTGTAACCTCTAATGCCTTAGCAACATCTTCCTGTGTAAGACCGTGTGCAATTCTTAACTTCTTAACTTTAGCTCCTAAATCGCTATCCATAATTCAAACCTCCTAAAAATAATTACTTTTTGTTTGCTCTGTAACGAGCTGTGTGATCAAGAATCTTCTTACGGATTCTAAGACTCTTAGGTGTTACTTCAAGTAATTCGTCTGTGTCAATATAATCCAATGCCTGCTCCAAGCTAAGAATCTTAGGCGGAACAAGACGGAGGGCCTCATCAGCACTTGAAGAACGAGTGTTGGTAAGATGCTTTGTCTTGCATACATTAACCTCAATATCCTCAGTACGAGGATTCTCGCCAACGATCATTCCGGCATATACTTTCTCACCTGGTCCAATGAAAAGAGTACCTCTTTCCTGCGCATTGAAAAGACCATAAGTGATAGCATCACCGCTTTCGTAAGCGATAAGAGAACCATTCTTTCTGTAAGAAATGTCTCCTTTGTATTCTTCATATCCTTCAAAAGAAGAATTGATAATACCGTTACCCTTAGTATCAGTAAGGAATTCGCCTCTGTATCCGATAAGACCTCTTGAAGGAATAGAGAACTGAAGTCTTGTGTATCCGCCGTTAATTGGTGACATACCAAGGAGTTCGCCTTTTCTCTGGCTTAACTTCTGGATAACAGATCCTGTGCAGTCATCTGGAACATCGATATAAGCAAGTTCCATAGGCTCAAGCTTCTTACCTCTCTCATCTGTGTGGTAGAGTACCTCGGCTTTACTTACTGCAAATTCATAACCTTCTCTTCTCATATTCTCAATAAGAACTGAAAGATGAAGCTCACCACGTCCTGAAACCTTAAATGAGTTCTCAACGCCAGGTGTTTCCTCAACTCTTAAACTAACATCTGTATTAAGTTCCTTGAAAAGTCTGTCTCTTAAATGTCTTGAAGTAACGAATTTACCTTCTTTACCTGCAAGAGGACTGTCATTAACCATGAAATCCATAGAAAGAGTAGGCTCTGAAATCTTCTGGAAAGGAATGGCAACAGGGTTGTTAAGTGAACAGATTGTATCACCGATATGAATATCAGCAATACCTGATACAGCAACAATTTCACCGATTCCTGCTTCATTAACTTCTACCTTATTAAGTCCGTTAAATGTATAAAGCTTAGTAATTCTTACACGCTTCTTAACGCTTGGATCATGGTGGTTAACAATCATAACCTCCTGATTAACCTTAAGGCTTCCATTATCAATCTTACCTACACCAATTCTACCAACGAATTCGTTGTAGTCAATAGTAGAGATAAGCATCTGTGTATCTGCATCAGGGTCACCCTCTGGTGCAGGAATGTTATTGACGATACAGTCAAAGAGTGGCTGCATGTCTTTCTTTTCATCATTAAGGTCAGCCATAGCATAGCCTGACTTAGCTGAAGCAAAGATGAATGGACAATCAAGTTGATCTTCATTAGCATCAAGGTCAATGAAAAGCTCTAAGATCTCATCGATAACTTCTTCTGGTCTTGCTTCTGGTCTGTCTATCTTGTTAATACATACTATAACAGAAAGATTCATATCAAGGGCTTTCTGTAATACGAACTTAGTCTGAGGCATAACACCTTCGAATGCGTCAACAACAAGAATAACGCCGTTAACCATTTTAAGTACTCGTTCAACCTCACCGCCAAAATCGGCATGGCCCGGAGTATCAATAATGTTAATCTTAGTATCCTTATATGTGATAGCTGTATTCTTAGAAAGAATAGTGATTCCTCTTTCTCTTTCGATATCATTGGAATCCATAACTCGTTCAGCAACTTCCTGATTAGCTCTGAAAGTTCCGCTCTGCTTCAACAGCTCATCAACAAGGGTTGTCTTACCATGATCAACGTGGGCAATAATTGCAATATTACGAATATCATCACGCTTTGTTTTCATTAATAATGTCCTTCCTGAATTAAACTCAAAATATTTTCTATGATTAGCAACTTTTATATTCTATCACAATATTCTTAAAAAACAATACTAAATATATAAAAATTTTTTTATTTTTTGAACACAGAATATACAAAAAGTTTTTGTAATATTTGCAAAAATGACAACATATACATATTAGAGAAAACAAAGCACATGCCACAACACATTGATAATAAGGTGGCAAAGAAGGGAGAAATACAGAATGCTTGATAAAGTAATTGAAAACAACAGAGTGTGTATCATTGGAGAGATTGTCTCAGAGTTCACTTTCAGCCATGAGGTCTTTGGAGAGGGCTTCTATATTGCTAATGTATCAGTGAACAGATTAAGTGATATGGTAGATGTCATACCACTTATGATATCCGAGAGGCTTATTGATGTTACTAAGGATTATAGAGGAATGAAGATTGAGGTTGCAGGACAGTTCCGTTCATATAACAGACATGAAGGAACTAAGAATAAGCTTGTTCTCTCAATATTTGTAAGAGAATTAAGATTTTTAGAAGATGACGAGATGCCTGAAGAGCAGTCAAAGTCTAACCAGATATTCCTTGACGGATATGTATGCAAGCCTCCTATTTATAGAAAAACTCCATTAGGAAGAGAAATTGCAGATATCTTAGTGGCTGTAAACAGACCATATGGCAAGTCGGATTACATACCATGTATAGCATGGGGAAGAAATGCAAGATTTGCAGGAGGTCTTGAAGTAGGTGCACATCTTCAGGTTAGCGGACGTGTACAGAGCAGAGAGTACACTAAGAAAATAGGAGAAGAAGAGGTTGAGAGAAGAGTTGCTTATGAGGTATCAGTAAGCAAGATTGACCTTGTTGAAGATGAGGAATAATTAAGACAACATTTATGTTCTTTAGTTTAAGGATATATATTGACATAACATTATCAGAGTGATATAGTCACATTAACTGTAAGGGTTTCCCCTGCAGCAGGTAGAGGTCGCACGATTCAAGAGTAATTATCCTGATGTCCCGGAAGACATATGAAGGATAGTAAAAGGGGAAAGTGCCGAAGAGGATTGTTTCCGGAGCAGTCTTACTGGGCGTAGGATTAATAGTTTTACGACTGTCATCGAATAGATGGAGAGCTACTTAAAGGACTATTACTATGATTTCTTTAAGAGCCAGTCTGTTTGAGCAGATTGGCTCTTCTATGTTGTTGAGCTACCCACATAGGTAGCGATGAGAATAGACAGGAATCATGTACATAATAATAGCTGTTAACAGCGGAAAGAAGGATGGTATGTCAGTATTTACCGGAGCCGGTGTAGCGATTATTACACCAATGAAAGCTAATGGAGAAGTTAATTATGATAAGCTTGGAGAATTCCTTGATTACCAGATTAATAACTCAACAGATGCAATTATTATCTGTGGAACAACAGGAGAGGCATCAACACTTACACATGAGGAGCATGTAGAAACAATCAGATTTGCTGCTGATTATGTAAAGAAAAGAGTTCCTGTTATTGCGGGAACAGGTTCTAACTGCACAGAAACAGCTGTATGGCTTTCACAGGAAGCACAGAAGGCAGGAGTTGATGGATGTCTTGTAGTTACACCATATTATAATAAAGCAACACAGAAGGGCCTTATCCAGCACTATACAGCAGTTGCGAAGTCAGTAGACCTTCCTATCATTATGTATAATGTTCCTGGAAGAACAGGCTGCAATATCCAGCCAGAGACAGCAGCCAAGCTTGCTAAGGATGTTGACAATATCGTTGCTATCAAAGCTGCAACAGGTAATCTTGCACAGGAGAGCAAGACAATGGCATTAGCTGAGGGAAGACTTGATATGTACTCAGGTGAAGACGGACTTATTGTTCCTCTTATGTCAATTGGAGCAAAGGGTGTAATTTCAGTATTATCTAATGTTGCTCCTAAGCAGACACATGATATCTGCGCTACATTTGCAGCAGGAGATGTTGCTAAGGCTGCACAGTTACAGTTTAAGGCATTAGAACTTGTAGATGCATTATTCTGCGAGGTTAATCCAATTCCTGTTAAGCATGCACTTAACCTTATGGGATGGGATATGGGACCACTCAGAAGCCCATTATGCGAGATGGAAGAGGCTAACCTTGAGAGATTAAAGAAAGCAATGGTTAACTACGGAATACTTTAATTGACAGGAGAATGAACATGACAAGAATAATTATGCATGGCTGTAACGGCCATATGGGACAGGTCATTACAGGAATAGTTGCTAACGATGCTAATGCACAGATAGTAGCAGGAATTGACCTTCGTGATGACGGACATAACTTATATCCGGTATTTGCTTCATTAGAAGAATGTAATGTTGAAGCAGATGTTATTATTGATTTCGCATCAGCTAAGGCAGAGGATACACTTGTTGACTATATTAAGAAAACTAAGATTCCTGCTGTAATATGTACAACAGGATTAAGCGATGAGCAGATTGCATCAATCAATGAAGCATCAAAGAGTGTTGCAATATTACGTTCAGCTAATATGTCACTTGGAATCAATACATTATTCAAGCTTTTACAGGATGCTGCCAAAGTGTTTGCGTCTGCAGGCTTTGATATTGAAATAGTTGAAAAGCACCACAACCAGAAGCTTGATGCGCCAAGTGGAACAGCTCTTGCACTTGCAGATTCAATGAAGGAAGTGCTTGATGATGATTATTTCTACAGATATGACAGAAGCCAGTTAAGACAGAAGCGTGATCCTAAGGAAATCGGAATCAGTGCTGTAAGAGGTGGAACTATTGTTGGAGAGCATGAAGTAATCTTTGCTGGAGAAGACGAGGTTATAGAATTCAAGCATACCGCACATTCTAAGGCTGTATTTGCAAAGGGTGCAGTTGAGGCTGCCAAGTTCCTTGCAGGAAAGCCGGCTGGAATGTACGATATGAGAGATGTTATTGCAGCTAAGAACTAGTTGTCAGAACAGTTAATATAATGATATTCAATGCGGCTTGCTTCGGTGAAGCCGCATTTTTTATATAATGCCACAGCTGCCTTGTTATTGCTCGTTACATTAAGTACGAGTGGAAGTGAGGCAATGTTGAAGTAGTCTTTAAGAAAATGCTTCATAAGGCATGTGCCTATGCCTTTCCCGCGAAGCTTTTCATCAACGAATACGCCGTATACATTGACAAATGTGTTCTGCGTATCAAGATAAAGAAGCGCCACAGGTTCTTCATATTCCGGCAGATACATAAGATAATCCTCACCCTCAAGATAATATTCGGCATTGTCAGGCTCTGCAGCCTGTATTGATTCTAAGTTAAAATGTGCTTTATCAAGCTGGTACAGATATTCGTAGAAACATATATCACCACATAAAGAGCTGTTAAGCAGTTCTCCGCTTATAGGCACAATAAGCTCTAAATTGCCAGCAGAGCTGTTTTTAAGCTTTCTGCAACAGATTGATAACATATTGCGAAAATGTCCTCTATGGCGAAAATCAGGAGCTATAAGACCTGAAACTTCAACATATCCGCATTCATCATTGATAAGCAGTCCAACAAAGCCATACATTACAGGTGAATCTGTGCTGTCATCAACAAGCGCACACTGGATAAAGCTGTCGTTATGGGAATCGCAGTAATAAGGCTCGTAGCCGTCACATTTGTTAATAAGTTCTTCAAGAGCATTCATTAAAATGTTGTCCATATAGTCAATCTCAATATATTTCATAGTTGTTCTCCAATAAAAGTTTATAAAAATATTACTTTGAAATAAGAAACATTTGTTTACAAAAGTGTCAAAATGCCTTACTATATAAAGGTATATACATCAGTATAACAAAATAATTGATTTACCAGCAATAGGTTATTGGGAGGATTTACATGGGTAAAGTAGCAATACTTACAGACAGTAACAGTGGAATTACACAGGCTCAGTCTAAGGAGCTTGGAGTTAAAGTTATACCTATGCCGTTCTTTATAGATGGAGAACAGTATTTTGAAGATATTAATCTTACACAGGAAGAGTTTTATGAGAAGTTAAAGCAGGATGCTGATATATCTACTTCACAGCCTTCTATTGGTGAGATGCAGGACGCATTTGATGAGCTTCTTAAGGAATATGATGAACTTGTATATATTCCTATGTCAAGCGGTCTCAGTGGAACATGTCAGACAGCTACTATGGTTGCTGATGATTATGATGGAAAGGTTCAGGTTGTCAATAACCAGAGAATTTCTGTAACCATGAGACAGTCTGTTCTTGATGCGAAGGAGCTTGCTAAGAGAGGTAAGTCTGCGGCAGAGATTAAGGAGATTCTTGAGAAACATAAGATGGAATCAAGCATATATATTACACTTGATACTCTTAAGTACTTAAAGAAGGGCGGAAGAATAACTCCTGCGGCAGCTGCTATTGGAACTATGTTAAAGCTTAATCCTGTGCTTCAGATTCAGGGTGAGAAGCTAGATGCATTTGCCAAGGCAAGAGGTAAGGCTTCTGCGAAGAAGATTATGCTTAAGGCAATGCAGGATGATTTAGACACAAGATTTGCAGAGTTTGCAAAGGATGGAAAGATGCATATGGAGGTTGCCTATTCAGGTAATCCTGAGGAGGCAGAGGAATGGGCTGCGTTAGTTAAAGAGACTTTTCCGCAGTTTGATTTCCACATGGATCCACTTTCACTTTCAGTTGCCTGCCACATAGGACATGGTGCACTTGCGATAGCGACATCTGCTTATCTGCCAGAACTTGATTAATACGAATGATAAGCCTGTGACAGCGCATGAGTTGTTGCAGGCTTTTGTTTATAAATGCGGATATTACCGCAGGTTAATACGAATGGAGGATTGTTATGCCAGCAAGAAGTGAGATTGATGATAAGTTTAAATGGGCTGTGAGTGATTTATACAGCTCTGATGAAGCATGGGAGAAGGATTATAACAGTATACTTGAACTGACTGACCAGCCAAGTGAGCTTAAGGGCAGGATGGGCGAGTCTGCCGGCATGCTTTACAAGGCGCTTAAGGAGTATGAACAGGTAGAATACATTACTGAAAGAGTGTATGTGTATGCATTTATGAAATATTATGAGGATACAGGCAATTCAAAGTATCAGGAAATATCTGGAAAAGCCCAGATGGCTGCGATGAAGGTGTCAGAGAAGTATGCATTTTTAGAGCCTGAGCTTATATCAATAGATGCTGATGTGCTTGATAAATATATCAGCGAGGATGAAAGGCTGGGAATGTATAAGCATTTTATTGATGACTGCCTCGCAGGGAAAGAGCATACGCTTTCTGAAAAGGAGGAAGCACTGCTTGCAAAGGCATCACAGATGTCAACTGTGCCTGATGAGGTGTTCTCTAAGTTTAACAATGCTGATGTTAAGTTTGGCAAGGTGAAAAGAGAGAACGGACAGGAAGATGAGCTGACTAACGGCAATTTTGCTACATTTATGGAAAGTCAGGACAGAGCTGTAAGAAAGGCGGCATTTGAGGCGCTGTATAAGCAGTATGGGGCGTATATCAACACAATTGCGGCAGCGTTTTATGGCAATGTCAAGCAGGCAATGTTCTATGCAGACGCAAGGGGTTACAAGTCAACACTGAACATGTATCTTGATGGCTCATTTATTCCAGAAAATGTATATAAGAATCTTATTAAGACTGTCAATGACAATCTTGACAAAATGTACTGCTATGTTGATATAAGAAAGAAGGCACTTGGTGTTGACGAGCTGCATTTTTATGATATATATGCACCGATGGTAGAGGATATTGACTGGAAGATAAGCTATGATGAGGCTAAGGACATTGTTGTGAAGGCACTTGCACCAATGGGTGAGGAGTATGTTTCACACATTAAAGAAGGCTTCAATAATGGCTGGGTAGATGTGTATGAGAATACCGGAAAGCGTTCGGGAGCATTTTCATGGGGCGCTTATGGCACACACCCATATGTATTTCTTAATTACTCAGATACACTCAATGATGTTTTTACGGTTATTCATGAGATGGGACATGCAATGCACACTTATTATTCTAATGCAAACCAGCCTTATATTTATGCAGGATATAAGATCTTTGTTGCGGAGGTTGCGTCAACCTGTAATGAAGCGATTCTTATGCAGTATATGTTAAAGAATACTGATGATGAGAAGAAGAAAAGATATCTGCTCAATCATTTCTTTGAGCAGTTTAAGGGAACTCTTTACAGACAGACGATGTTTGCAGAGTTTGAGATGGAAGCGCATGCAAAGGCTGAACAGGGTGAGGTTTTATCAGCAGAGAGCCTTTGTGCCATGTACAAGAAACTGAATGAGAAGTATTTCGGCCCGGATATGGTTATTGATGATGAGATAGCACTTGAGTGGGCAAGGATACCACATTTTTACACACCATTCTATGTATACCAGTATGCAACAGGCTATTCTGCTGCAATTGCAATATCAACTAAGATACTTGCAGGTGATGAGCAGGTTATAGCAGGTTACAGAAAGTTCTTGTCAGGCGGCTCTTCAATGCACCCTATTGAGCTTCTTAAGCTGTGTGGAATAGATATGACAAGACCGGATGTTGTGCAGGAAGCACTGAATGTGTTTGGAAATCTGCTTAAACAGTGGTAGAAAAAGAGGGTACTGTACAAAAAATACAGTATCCTTTTTTATTATGTCACATTTGCGTTTTAAATTCGTTATTATTATTGTGATTAAATGATGCATCATAATTACAAATATTATTAAGAGAGGCTGATTTATGAAGAATATTAAAAAAATCGAACAGTTATATACTATTTATGAACAGCCTATGTACAGAATTGCGTATGCTATTCTGAAAAATGAGTGGCAGGCGGAGGATGCGGTATCGGATTCTTTCGAAAAGATTATTGTGAATATCAGTAAAATAGGTAATCCCAGATCGGAGAAGACCAAAAGATATGTTATTTCCATAATAAAAAATGCAGCGATAGACCAGTATCGTAAAAATAGTAAAGAAAATCAGAGAGTTATTGCATTTGATGAAAGATTTCAGAATACGGATTCGGACTATGAACCGGATGCAATAGTACAGGAGAGTTTATCTTTTGAAAAACAAGTAAATAATGGAAGCGAATTGTTATCTGAGGTAAAAGAAATTATAAACAGCGATTTTACACAGGAGGAGCAGAAATTATTTGATTTAAGATTTATTCAGGAGAAAAACTATAAGGAAATAGCTTCAGATTATGATATTACTGAATCCGCAGCAAGAAAGCGAACAGAGCGTTTAAGGAAAAAGATTAAGGAGGTCTGTTATGGGCATTGTTGATAATGATGAATTTGAAAAAATAGTTGAAGATGCATTTGAAAGCAATGACAGAGTACACATTTTTTCGGAAAAATATAGCAGCCGCAAGGAGAAATTACTCAGGGGGTGCAATATGAAAAGAAATATTAAAGATGTGTGGAAAAAAGCATTGATTTATGCAGCATGTGGTGTTGGTGTTATTGGCGCGGCAGGGGGAACAGCATACGCCATCAATAATCCGAGTGCAAATGTAGCCTCAATGTATAACAGTAATTATTCACATGCAGAAGAGGGATATACTGAGACATACGAAAAGGAAGGAAATACTTATCAGGCAGATATTCCAAGAACTGATGTATATGAATATGACGGTGTTGTTGCTGCTAAATATCTGAATGACCATGTTTATGATGAGCCGGTTGTATTAGAGGCTAATGGTTACACATTTACATTGCTTAGTTTAATAAAGGATTCAGGCAGTGCAATTGCATATTATAAGATTGAGAATCCGGATGGTGTGGATATTTTTGCACTGCATGACAGCAATCTTGTAGTAGGAAAAGGCTATCGTGTTGATGTGTATAAGTCGTCTATCTACTGGTACATTATGGGAACAACAGGTAAAAAATATATGGACACAGAAAAAAGTACAGATACCTGTGTTTATATGACAGAATATATGCCGCTTGATGGTACAGAACCATATACAATAGAACTTGACGCTTACAAAGGTCCTATGGAAAGTAACAGACCAAGTAAGGTGAGCAATGTTAAAGAAATAAATGGTGTGACTGAGATTGCCAGCGTAGAAGGAGTAAAGGACGGGGAGGCATATGTAAGAATGTCACCAATTTCAATCTCAACATATACAGAAAAGGTAACAAATGGTTCAACAGATCCATATAGCATTAAATCATTAAGCGTAATATACAAAGATGGAAGCATATATGAAGTTTCCAAAAGAGAGGTTGTGGAGAACAATTTCTATGCTTGTGGAATGGGCAGTGAGACATGCTTTTTACTAAACAGGATAGTAGATATTGAAAATGTTGAAAGCATTGAAATTAATGGTGAGTATTATACTGTACAGAACTAAAAGTGGTTTTAAAATGTGATGGCTAAAGAAATTCTGGAAGATAAGAGTAATTGTCTTCCAGAATTTTTTTATGATATAAATGTAACTATTACCGAAAAAATCCGTCTCTAATTATGAAAGGGTTAACACTTTTAAAAAACATGGAGTATTTACAGTAATGGATGATAATCAGATAATTAATTTATTTTTTCAAAGAGATGAAGATGCAGTCAGAGTAATTGATGAAAAATATGGTGGTAAGTTAAATGCACTGGCAGCTAATATTCTGCAATCAAGGGAAGATGGGCTGGAATGTGTCAATGACGCATATATGAAGGCATGGAATGCTATACCGCCCGCAAGACCAGAGTATTTATTTGCATTTCTGGCAACAACTGTAAGAAATATTGCAATTGATATGATCAGGAAAAACAATGCGGATAAGAGACAGGGAAAGGTAACTGAACTGACAAAAGAACTGGAAGAATGCATAGGCAATGGTGGATTGCAGTCGAATCTGGACAAAGAAGATATAGGAGCATTGTTATCAGATTTTCTGGAGTTCATTGATGAAAATAAAAGGATTATTTTTCTCAGAAGATACTGGTACTCAGATTCAATTAAAGACATTTCGGAAAGGATGCAGATGAGCGAATCAGCAGTGAAAGTTACTCTTCACAGAACGAGAAAAGAATTAAGAAAATATCTGGAAAGCGAGGGTTTATATCTATGAAAAAATCGGAGGCAATGGATTTATATGAAGGACTTAATGAAATTAGTCCGCGAATGATTGAAGAAGCGGGAAATTACAAGAAAACTGCCAGTGTGGATATCAGGTATAAAAAGAGCAATAATGTAAAGAAGATAATTGCAGCAGGTCTTGTGGCAGCAGCGGCTGTTACTGCTGTATTGGGAGTCAGAGGATTGAAGACTTCTGTGACAGGAAACGGAAACCAGAGCAGTAATCAGCCAGCATCAGAGCAGACAGGATTTAAAATTGCTCATGTAATGAATGTGTATGCAGCCGGGCTTGATGATACATCGGAATGTATTTTTTCTAATGATGAGAAAAATGCTGGTGTATCAGGAGTTGTGGCTGGAATTTCAAGCCAGGCTGGAGATTCATCTGTGATGGGACAGGTTATGGCTGGTATAAATGTAATGGGCGAAGATATCTCAAAGATTAAGTATTCTATAACGGGAAATGATTCAGATGTGACATATAATCTAGCGAGAATGAAAGAGGTTGACAAGGACAGTCCTGAATATCAGACATCTTCTGAAAAATTCAGAAAACAGACGGAGAACGGCTATGCTTATTACATTATTGAAGATATCGGGAAAGAGTATGAGGAGAGCGGCAACAGTCAGAGCGAGGGCATACAGATTGTAAAGTTTTCAAAGCAGTTAGAAAAAGAATCTTTGTATCAGGACCGTCAGGTATACAATGAGATGGTTAAAAATATGTATGAAGGACTTACATTAAGTATAACTGTGACATATGGAGACGGAACAACAGAGATTGTTGATGTGGGATTTAAGGAAGTCGGTGGTGGCGACAGTTCAGGAAAAGTATCAGATAAAGTAGCTGTTTATGTGAAGTGACAGATGACAGCACATTATCGGTGAAACAGAAAAAATATATGTGATAATATTGTGTACATTAATCCTCAAAATGGTTACAAGATAACAGAATTTTTGGAAGGAGTAAGAGTGTGCAATCCAGTAGATATAAAAGATGTAAAATTATGTATGAAATATTTAAGAGAATTTCATGAAATGAAAATAAAGGTTGAGCATGAATTTGATTTGT
>ENA-UEPJ01003044-UEPJ01003044.1-human-gut-metagenome-genome-assembly--contig:-NODE-3044-length-15750-cov-5.273528_pt1 | contig 15750 bp, 20 predicted proteins | sample MGYA00242890_ERZ507896 | MGnify/ENA primary metagenome ERZ507896 (study PRJEB26167, sample SAMN06115508) | human gut metagenome | host: Homo sapiens | place: China:Qinghai | collected 2015-08-20... | reverse complement strand
GAGGAACTGGAGATCTTCTTCTTTGAGGGCTTCGAGTTTGGATGGGATTCCTACGTCTTCAGAGAGTTTGCGGACTGCATCTACAGCTGCTTTTCTGTATTCTTCCTGAGACATATTATCTACGCCTTCAACTCCCATTGCGCGGGCGATTTCACGGTATTTTTCTCCTGTGCAGTCTGCGTTGTATTCCATAACGATCGGAAGCATCATTGCGCATGCAACACCGTGTGGTGTGTCATAGACTGCTCCAAGGGTATGAGCCATTGAGTGAGCGATTCCAAGACCTACACCAAGTAGGCAAGTGAGCGCCCATGCTACAGCAATCAAATCAGTAATCGTCATCAATATCACCTCTCTTTCCTACACTAATTATAGCACAAACAAGATAACCAAACCAGCTACCAACTACAAAAGCGCCGATAATCCAAGGCAAACTATCCATATCTTAACACCCCATCCCAAGGAAAACTATAGTATCCGCTTTCACTAATCTCATTACCAGTCTGGTCACCAGGCTGACCGCCAGTAATACCCCCGAACTCGTTAATGTGCGCACCAACATTCATGTTCTCGCCAAGGTATATCTCTGTATGAGAAGAAATGTTGAGCAGAATATCACCTCTCTGTAGCTGTGATGAAGAGTTTCCAACACCAGCAAGCCATGTAAACCCTGCTGCTGTGAAGTCTGCTACCATCGAACCTGTATATCCACTATGAACAGGTAAGTTAAAACCTCCACCAACACGGAACGCTTCATACACTAGGCTTGAACAGTCATAATCAGGCCCCCATCGAGAACCTTGGTCATAGCCGTGACTGTTATCACGTGCTATTGCAAGCGCCCATTTAATTGCACCCTCAACACCTTGACCGCCTGGCGCTACAGAACCGCTACCAGCGTTCAAGTTCTGTGCGCTCAACTTGGTGAACATCGAACATTTCATCCATGAATGTCTCCAACGATTGAGAACATAAAGGTTTTCTTCCCAAGTTCCTTCTGGTTTGAATCGGTAGAACATCGAATCATTGAAGTAAACGTAGCCATCATCACCTACGGTTCCGATGTAAGCAACTTCCTGACCATTCGCTTTGGTCGCGTTGATTATGATAAGTTCAGCCATTCACAGCCCCATCCTTACAATATCCTTGAACCAGTTATGAAGTCTCTGATTCTCGTAGTATACACAACCCAAGTCATAAGCGTTCTTCAAGTTCTTCAAATGCACGCTGTTCTTGAAACCCTTCAAAAGCAATGTATTCGGTTCGTGTGTTTCTGTAGTAGTAGCATACACTAAACGGCACTGTTTGTCAACATCATCGCTGATATAATATCTGCCATTTCTATAGTCACGCCATACGCCAATCATGTCATCGTAGTATATGAACGTGAACTGGTATTCAGCGTCTTTACCCTTCTTTCCTATGAAGTGAGGGTTATCACGCAGGAACTTGTTTTCAGCTGCATAGGCGGCATAGGCTGAACCTTCGATTGCCTGATAAAATCTTGTAGCCTTCTTTGCTTCGATAAGTTCAGGCGGTGCAACCATCTGAACCATGAAGTCACCCCGTCTGTATATATCTGACTTGTAGGGCATTTCAAGTCCGAAGTAGTCGAAGTAAGGGTTAGTAGAAGCAATGGCGTTTCCAAGGAACCAACATCTAACATCGTAGTCCCTAGCACCTGGACGTGCAACCGATTCATACAGTTCCAGAAAAGCGGTTACCTCGTCTGGAAGGTATCTTTGCTGCGATGTGGTGTTGTCTATGATGAACTCGTCAAAGATAATGTCGCGAACGTTGTCCAGTGCATCAGACTTCATCTTACGCGCTGTAGACAACGCTTGCGCGTATCCGCATACCTCTTTGTCGATGTGGAGAACGTTGGCTTCTGCCCATAACGCATGACCCTCGAACTCGCATTGCACATGGTTGAAGATGCGCCCCGACTTCTGCGTTGTCAGAGTTTTCAACTCCTCTTCGGAACGACGGACGTACATATAGCGGTAACCGTTCTTCTGATAACGCTCTGTAAGGTACTTCAACAGACCGTAGGTCTTTCCAGCGCCGCGAATGCCAAGGATGAAATTGAACAGGCAGTTGTAGCTTGCTGCTTGCGGTATGTTCCAGAACTTAGACAATATCACTCCTTATACAGGTAGGCGCGCCATCATGCAATGCAAGCGACGCGCCTGAAACAAGGGTTGCTAACCGAAAGGGATGGCACAGAGCGGGCTTCTCTCCGTATTGAAGCGTGTACCGTATCAGGGTATGCCCCACGCATTCAAGACACCAGCTTACCTTTGCGGCGCATACCCATTTTACCATTACTTCTTGGTGATTTCAACCCTGTATTCATCATTTTCAAGAACCGAAAATTTCGGGTTTTCCACAGAAGGTGGATTGCTGGTGGAAAAGCCAGCATAAAGACCCCATGCCGTCTCGTCTCCAAAGAAGTGGTTAACGTCCAAGTTTCCACTGTAACCGCTAACCACTCCGTCGGATGCGTACTGCCAGCATACCACAAGACCGTCGGTTTGGGGAACATCGCCTGGGTCATAGTCAAGTGATGGGTGCGTAACCTCTGGGTAAGATGCAATCCACCGCCCGCAGTTAGATTCCACACCGCCTTGATTGAAGCGCCAAGGATTGGCGTATATCCAACACCAGATTCCCGTTCGCTCATGAACACGTCTTACGAACTTGTTCACCCAATCGACGCTTTGGTTTTCCTCCCAATCGAGAACGGGTATACCGTGGTTGAAATAGTTAAGCGTGTTCTCGATGAAGTAATCGGCTTCCTCAACAGCATCGTTGGCTTTCGCGTAATGGTAGAAGCCCCACAGCTTTCCGCTTGAAATGCAACGCTGGATAACAGGGTCGCAATATGGGTTCACATAGTTCACGCCCTCCGTAGCCTTTGCTATCACGAAGTCAACGGGCATGTTCTGAACCTGAATGTCACCCTGCCAGCTTGATACGTCAATTCCTTTTAGCATGGTCACCCTCCATATCATCGCTGACCTTGAACAGTTGGAGCAGCTTTGAATCTTTAAGTTCGGGGTTGATTTCTGCGGCGTTCTCTGTAATTGAAACCAACTCCATTGCGAAGATAATAACGCAAGCAGGAATAACAAGAGGGATGGTTATTCCTAGGTCTGGGACGTGCATGACGAACAGTTCACACAGCCACGCTAGGATTATCAGCAGAATCAAAGTTCCTTTATGAAACAATCCTTCACGCATCTTGGTTGACTGAATATCCTTGTTCTTCCATGCAGCCATGAAACCTGTGATGATGTCGAAAACCATCATTACAAGGCAAGCGATAATCGCCCACATCATCTGTTCTGAAAGTCCAATCAGTGGAAAGTCCATAGTACCTCCTAGTACCAGTTATCGGATATGTTGAAGTTGATTCCTGAAAGATAGAGAGTAGCACTTTCGTAATCAAAAGGCAATGTCATCGTGCCGTCTGGTTTCACCGTCATGACAACGATCCTATCTGACCCGTCATTTACTACTACTGGAATCTTCACGGTTTTCATCGGCCTGCATTCATCGGGCAAGGCTGCGAAAGGTGCGTTCGCCGTGTAATCGGCAAGCGTCCAATCGCCGATGGGTTGCACGTCGTTAGTGCATGATAGCATTACAACGTCCGTATCGACAACCTGCCCGGCGGACGCTACCAGAAGGTAGCGCCCTTTGAACGTTTTGAAGAAGTTGGGGTTGCCCCCGCCTGTCGGCTCGTCTGCCATCTTCTCTCCTATTTCTGAACGTAATAGGGGTTATGGGGAAGAATGAAAGTCTTCGGGTTATACACCGAATAGGTAGAGATAGGAAGGTTGGTTTTATCAGTCGGAAACGAATTGTTGTACTGGATGCCGTATATCTCTATGTTCCCGGAATTGATTCGAGTTCCGATTCTGAGCGAAAAGTTGGTGTTCGCATTCGGTCGGGAGATCGAAGGCACCATCACTCCGTCCACGGGCGTTACCTCCGATTTCTGAGCATAAGGGCAATACTGGCTCGGCATTGTCTTATCCTCCCCATTGAACAGAGTCGATAGAACCGTTGCCGTGTTGAAAGGCATGATCGTGAACGTGTCCGGGATCCCGTTCATGTTGATGTTGTTGAAAGAGTACAGCGTCCTATCGGGGTAATCCGTGATAAGGATATCGCCGGTTATTCCCGGAATGATCGATGAATACGCATCCGTCACTTGGCAGGTGCGCGCGAAATATTCCAAGTCCCCATGGAAAGATTTGATCAACTGCTCGCCCATGATGCCGTACCCGATATCGTTGGGGTGGTAGCTGTCGGCAGAGAACGCCGTTTGATTCTGCCAGATAGACCATCCTATCCATCCGCCGTATTCGATTCCGCTCTTGCGCGTCATGAAGTCGATGTTGTTGTGGACTCGGTAGCTCCATTCGGGAGAATCGAATGCGCCGCCCGTATTGATGATCGGGATTCGCCTGGATTCAGCCCAATAGTAGACGATCCTTCGAAGATTCGGGAAATTCGCCTTCGCGTTGTCGGCGAGCGTCTTCATAGCCGCCTGTTCCTGGTTTATCCAGTTGGTCGCTCCAAGTTCGGCCAGGCTTCGGGAGTCTCCCCATGCGCCGATGAGGATCAAGTGCGTGACTTCGCTATTTGTCACCTTCGTATCCTGTATGGCTTTGTTCAAAAGGTCGTTGAAAGATTCGGTCGTCACGCTGTTGATCAGGAAGCCCGCGCCGCTGGAAGTGTATTTGAACGCCTTCGTGAACATCTTGCTGGTCTGACCGAAAAGACCGCCGGACGACGTGCCGCCCACCCCTTCGGTATAAGAGTTGCCGATATACACGGCCGTCGTATCCACCTCTTGAGCCACGTAAGCCCGGATGGCGGAAAATCCTTTCTCGGTGGATTCCTTAAGCGCCTCCACTTCCTTGCGGTAGCTTTCGACCTGAGCATTGTAGTTCCCAGTGAGCGCCCAAAAGTCCTCGTTTGAAATGTCGATGCCAGTAGGCACGAACTGACGGCTGGTGTAGCTGTTGCCTTGATTGACAACGATTGTCAAAGGTTCGTAGGTTCGCGTGTTGCTCCACTGCAACGGGTCTGCGAACAGAGGAACGTACCGCGCCCCCACATACTCGCGAACAGCCATGTTTACCTCACTTTCTCCGCCAGTTGATTGACGGTGTACGGGGAATCTGCGTCCCATCTTAGTATAAGCCGACCATAGGTGTCAAGAGTGTAATCAGTACCCGTGTCGAAAACAATGTCAGACCATCCATCTGGGATATACGCGACGAAGTATCCTTCAAGAGTAAGACCGAAATAAACCTGCCTTACAAGCGTCGTGAATATCCATGTAAGATGGTCGTCAATCCATTTGATGACCTGCTCTGCATAGTAGTAATCGAAGCCGCTTTCCATGAACTGGTTGAACAGTTCGTACAACTCGGATACGTACTGATACAGTTTCTGCGTATCGTCGTTCAGTTCGTTAACGTTCTTCATCGTCTCGTTAAGGTACTGCGTGACCTTGCAAAGAACCTCGTAATACGAGATTTCGTCTCCGTAAACCGCTGGAAGGACACGTTGGCAGAAGTAACGGAAAGGCGTTAGAGTGTCGGGGAACGGTAGAACAGGGGGCTTGGGTACGGGTGTAGCCATATCTTTCTCCTTTACCAGATAGTCATGAAGCATTGAGCCAATTCTACATCATGGACGATGGTGTTGTCAATGTTCAGGAATGTGTCGCGATAAAGCTGCAACAGTTCGGATTGAGGGCGGGAATAACCAGATTCCTTACGCTCCACCATGTTGTCGTACTCGCCGCTGCTGCTCGACGTTCCAGTAGCGTTTGCGCTATCTTCGTCGATGGTCACGTTGGTGGCGTATTGCAGGTTCTTAATCTGCGTGGGTATCATTTCGTTCTGGGGCGTGTCTTGGTAGACGTTCTGCTGGTTCGCGCTGGATTGGCTGCTGTTCTCGCCCTTGTTGGAAGCATTGCCCCAAGCGTGTTCTGTGTGCTGAAGGTTGCGGTCGCCCAACGGCTCCATGCCCTTGGCAAGCCGTTCAGATTCGTAAAGCTGGTTGTAGTAAGGCATGATAAGGTGCATGGTATCGCGGACGAACATTCGGAACCTGCCGAGCGTTTCAGCGCCTATTTCACGGGTGTAGTAATGACGGATGATTTTGTTGTTCAACGTCTCCCTGTATCCTTCATCGAACAGCGGGTAATCGTCAAGACCGAGCGTCTTGTAAACATAAGGCCAACTATCCTCCGTCAAAGGCTTTCCAGAATCTTTAATCGTCTGCTCGACAATCCACCGAAGCTGTGTCGTGTACTTGCTCATTACCTACCTCCTTTCAATGCGCTTTTCAAGGCTTTCCACAATGAACCCCCGCCGTATCCAGTATCGCCGCCCTTGTCAATAGAACCAGATTGCATGCCTTCGACGGGCACGGTTCCTTCTTTGTCGGTTCTGATGTACATGCCAGAACGGAAGTCGCAGTCAATGTCAAGACCGAACATTTCATTGACCTCTTTGCAGAACTGCTTGCGGCTGTTAAGGCGCGTGAAACGCTGCGCTTCCACATCGCCCATGTTTCCCAGCACCTCGTCGGAAACCATGCGTTCCTTCTTGTCGGTGTTCGTGTTCTCGATGCCTAGATAGGTGAGCGCTTCGTTCCATATCTGGTGCTTGACAACCTGAATCTTGTCTGCCACGTAAGGGCTTACGGTGTCAAGCACCTCGACACCTGACAAGTCAAGGTCTTTGTCAGCCCAGCATACGGGCATGAAACCATCGACCTGCGCGAACAGGTTTTGAAGGGATAGGCGCTGCTTCTCCGAGCATTTCACGATTCTAGGCGTTTTCTGCTGGGCGATGTTGGTGTAGACGCTTCGTTCGCACTGCCACAGAATCTTCGCGTACAGGTCAAGCTGCAAGAACGTCGGAATGCCCAAGTTGTCGTTGAAGCATATAACCGAGTTGGTAATGTCGAAGTTCATGATGCTGTGCTTGGGGTCAACAGTGTACGCTTGGCGCTGCTTCGGAATGTTGTAAATGTCGAACGCCCCGTTCATGACCATGCGAAGCATGGCATACCCGTCTGGTGAACGCTGGTCTGGGTCATCCTTGATTGCTTCGTCGTAGACGAACAGGCACATTCCGTTCGCAAGAAGCCAACGCTCAATCATGCGCTCGTTTATTCCGCGAGGAAGGTTCTTCCACTCGAACACGGAAACAGCCAAGTCGTACAAGCGCCACATATAGGATAGATAGGTTTCATCGTTCAGCCAGTCGTTTTCCTTCTGTTGGTTGTTTCCCTGCAAGCCTTGCGGGACAAGACCTGTGGGAAGCCTGAAACCCGTGTACATTCCTGGGGTAATCATATAAACTCCTTAGACGATAGAATTGGAAAGCGCATAGTTTCCAACATCGCCAGTATGCCAGAAAGTAAGCCCTCTGTCAAACAGCGAATTGATGCGCTTCAACACGTTCGCAGGAACTTTGCCTACCACGCTTGAACCGTTGGTCTTAACGTAGTTCCATGATTTTCTGCCTGTGATGTTCGGCACTTTGTTCTCTGCAACCAGATAACCGTAAACGCTGTAAAAGTCATCAATCTGCTTAGCCATTTCATAACGGCAAGTGTACTTTCTGAAACCAACCGTATACGAACCTACATTGACAAGCGATGTTGTGGAGTTAAGACCTCCACGGGCTGTGTTCGGCGTTCTAGTCAGCTTGGAAAGAGCAGCATAAGCATTTGTTTGGTCTTGAACGTTGTCAACAGCGCCATTCAACATACCGCCAATGTCAAGGTTAAGAGCTGAATTGATGATGGATTGACCTCCGTTCACTGCGTTGTTTATGATAGGCAACTCAACAAGCGAATTGAACTTCAAGCCGAACATATCAACTTGGCTTTGACCGTACATATTAGCCCACGCCTGATACACCCATGTGCAAGTAGGGAAGTCAGCCATATAGATTGCTTGTTCAACACATCGTCCAGCATTGCCGTTGTAGTTCTTAGGTATGTAGGCAAGAGTGGATGATTGCGTGCAACCTCCTGTCTTGTCGAACGATGCAACTCCCTTGTTTCCGAAGAACTCAAGCCTGAACTTCTGGTTACCGCCGTTGAAGTTGGTGACCTCGAAGTATTGGTTGGGGTAGCACAAAGTCTTGTTGTTCTTGGGAACATATCCGTTCAATGAACCCATGCCGACGTTCATGCTGTAATCTTTCACAGGCGTTCCAGCGGCGGCATCTACCCAATATCCCCATCCATTGTCTTTCTTCACCTTGTTCTGAACGCAGAATTCAGGAACCAGATAGATGGCGCTGATAGCGTCCTGTTGCCCGTTGGACGCAAGCGCGTTTATGAAAGACTTCAATTCTCCAACCGATAGGAACACGGACAACGAACACCCTGAATAAACTCCCATGTACGTATCACCGCCTACGTTCACATAGGTTCCATCCTTCAAAGGCTCTACCGCAGATGCTACAACTGGGTAAAGATACTGGTTCTGATTATCGAACGCATAGTAGTCGATAATCAACTCTCCTGGGTCAAGCCCTTCGTCTTTGATGTGCGCTCCGATAGCATCATTGTTGACGTGTTCTCGCTCTACCATGCAAGACTTGACAGTGCAATCAGGAAACCACGTCTGCATAATGTCAAGTTCAAGATGAAGCCTAGACGATTGAGGATTGACGTACTCAATATCGTTGATGAACGAATAGAACCAGCGGTCACCGTAGTTCTCATTTTGAAACATGCAGTAGTTATAACCATACAAGGTTTCTGCATTGAACGGAACAACTACGCTGTTGTCAATTCGCTGATACGTGTAATCATCACGACGAAGCGCCGTAGGACAAAGCGAAGCGAAGTGCTGCTGCTGCGCGGCTCTGTCTGCGATGTAGTGAACATGCCGATAGGACGCATCGAAGGGAACCGTTCCAATGTAGATATTGGATGACGGTTGAAAAGCCATAATCTCACCTCCATAAAGAAAAGGGGCGGTTGCCCGCCCCTACGATTGCCGACGGGCAGCTGTTAGGCACCCGCAGAAACGGTGATGGTGCTGGTTCCGCTCTTGGCCGCATCGGCGATGCTCGTGGCTTTCACGGTCAGCGTCGCGGCAGTCTCGTCCTTGGCAACGTGAACCTTTCCAGCGTCGGACACGTAAGAGCCAGTGGAGTTGTTTCCAGTCATAGCCCACTGAACGCCCTTGTTGATAACGCCAGTACCCACCACGGCTACTGAAAGCTGCAAGTCAGCGCCAACGGGAAGGGTCGCAGTGGTCGGGGTCACCGTCACGCTCGTGATGCCAGCGGCAACGTCGGAATACGCGATAGCCTGCGCGAACGGGCTGAGGGAAAACGTTTTCCACACGTGGTAGTTGTAGTTCCAGTAAAGACCCTTGCCGTTGTAGTTCTCGGTCATCTTCTCGAAGTTGTCCCAGACCTGCCAGAAGTCGATGGAGGTCATAAGCGCGGGAACGCTGTTCAGGATGGTGATTTCATCCTCCGTCCAAGGGGCGAACGACGGGTCAACGTTTCCGTTCTCGTCGGTGAACAGGTCGGTAAGGCGCTGCCAGTCCATGTCAACGAACGAATCAACGCCGATGACGTGACCCATGAATTCGGCGTATTCAAGGTTGTACGCAGCAGCAAGCACGTTAAAGTCCATGACCGCTTCAAAGTCGGCGGTGATGATAAGGTACTGGTCGTCAATGTCGGTGTGCGTGGTAACGCCGCTCATGGTGAACTTGTTGGACTGGAAGCGCAACAGGCGCGACATTTTGCGGAACACGGTGGCAACGTCCACAGCGTTCGCCTTGTTCGCTTCTGGAACTGCAACTCCCTCGATGTACCCGTTCAGCACGGCACGTGCGAGCATGTACTTCATCACAAGGTACTCGTCGGTCTGCGCGGAAGCGTGCACGCTCTCCACGATAGCCGCGATAAGGTCGGTGATGCCCTGCCAAGACAAAAACGCCTGACGAAGCTGGTCATCGGAAATGGTGATGGGGTAGTATTTCTGGAAGTTCATCGTGTGGAAAGCAGCGCGAACATCGGGAATGGTTCGCTTGAACACGTCCTGCTCTGCCTTGGAAGGACTGAACTGGAACGGACGCGCGAGGTTGACGAAGATTTCCTCCACCGTCTCGCCGAACTCCAAACGCCCCTTCTTGAACACAGACCAAGGGTGGGTGTACATCTTGGAACTGATGATAACGAACCCGACGCGGTTGACCAGCGCGTTGAGGTATGCGTTGGTGGCGGGGGTGAAGTTCAGGATGTAATCGCCGATTTGGTGGATGGTTTCGGTTGTTCCCGCAATGCTGATGGTTCCATCCTGCGCTTGCTGGATTACGCCACGCGCGACAAGCGGGTTGGCAAGTTCGGGGGTTTCCTCCATAAGCGCTGTGGTAACCGCTACGGGGTCGATGGCGGTCGTAGCCGCCTTGGTGCTTACCTTTGTGGGCATAGCTGTTCCTTTCTCTAGTTGTCTCGGTCATCCCACAGGGCTGCGAAGCCACGGGGTTGCGATTCCTTCTTAACATCGGCTGCATGGTTGTCGATAATCTCGCGTCGGTCGGTGATGCCCTCGCCAGAATCGAAGAATCGGTCTGCGTAGCGCTTCTTCCATTCGTCGCGCTCGACAATCAGGTTGTCGCGCTCGGCTGCAACCTCGTCGCGCTCGGCTTCGATGCGGGAATACTCGTCCCGATTGTCCCAGCGCTCGTCCAACTCCGCTGCGTCGCGGTCGATTTCAGCCGCCATTTCAAGGCGCTTGTCCTCGTCAGGCTCCATAGCCAACTCGCGAAGGCTCGGTTCGTACTTGCTTGCCATAGTTCCTCCTTACTTGTGAATGGTGAACACATCGTCAATCAGTATTGTACCACCTTTCACGTCTTTGGGCTTCAACTTTCCCTCGAAAGACGCACCATAATCGAAATTCTCCATAGTAACCGATTTATGGCACCTCGCGGGCATCCCCGCACAATGCACCACCAGCTTTCCTCCTTCCTCGAAACAATAGGTCTTGGCTCGTATCGCCTTGAATCGGTCGAAAACATGCTCCATCTTCCACGCGCCCAAGGCAACATCGTCAACCCACATGTCAACAGGCGGCTCGGTACCCAGCAGATAGCAGGAATCGGTGTCGCAGTAAAGCCATCGGTCATAATTGGCTTGCGCCGCACGTATGGTGAACGAACGCGCGTAGGCTGTTATGAAAGCGCCAGCAGGAAGATATATGGCTTCCGCATATTCCTCTGGCAGCAATGTGTACTTCACTATTCCATCTTCAAGGTACGGTCTGCGGGATTGCTTCACAGGGTTGGTAGCCATCTTACCATACAAACTGTTAAGCTGCAACTTGGCGATTGTCCTCATACCCTGATTGCCCTCGATAGTAGCCTGTGTTTTCACCTTAGTCCATTTGTCCACGTAATCTTTGAACAAGTCAGTAGAGCCTTTGAACTTGTATCCCCTGATGTATCGGATATCATGAACGTCGTACTGCTCGAAAAGCATAGCCAAGTCAACAGAAGTAAGGCACATGACCTGCAATCCCTTGGAATCCTTGATGTACTCGGTTTCCCCGAACATCCTGTTGCCCTTCAACTGCAAGCATGGTATGTGGTCTGCCTTTACGGTGAAGTCGGCTTCGATGTATTGAATGAACAAAGGGTAGTCATCGTCATGGGCGTACTCACCTTCATACTGTATCGGTTCATCGTATGGAAGAACCTCGCCGTGAGCGGAAGCCATGACCGAAGGGTAAAGGCTGTTAACATCGAAGCTGCAACCTTTGCCCACTATCTTTCCTGCGAAACGAGGGTTGACGGCTGTGAAGCCGCCTTTGTAGCACCCTCCCTCTCGAAGGTCTTCGTCATAGTCAGGTTCAGGAAACCAATCCCTGAAACGAAGTTTGCCGCCTATTATCTTCTGGTAATCCTTGAAAGCATTGGAACCTGCGGTGATGCGCTTCATATCCTGCTTGAACATGACTTCCAATGCCATCGCGGCTATCTCAACATCATGCGAAATGTAAGCCTTTTCGTCATCCGTCAACTCGTGACCCACATCCCTGAACTCAACGTAGTCCATTTCCAGCTTTTCTATAGGCAAGCCGAACGCCTTGGGAATGGCGGCGATTGGAAGCGGTATAACCTTCAAACTGTCTAGGAACTCAACAGCCCTGTTCTCGTCAAACCACAGTTTGATTGAATAGAACTGCGACATATCGGAAATAAGGGTGGTGAACCTATGAACGCCGCATTCGGACTTGACGGGTATCCATTGCCAGCCGTTCGACATGATATGATGAAGTATGAACTTTCCATCGAACTTCAAATTGTGGAAGTACACCCTAGAGCCTGAATGAACCTCGCACCATTCGATGAAGGTTGCGATGTTGTTCCCGTATTGAATGTTGGAAGTGTTGCCCACCTCGCATACAGCCCAAGCCCATACACGACAATCGTCTGCTAATGTTGTGGTTTCAAAGTCTGCTGCATAGCTAGGCACTTCACCTTCCTCCCGTTCTCCAAAGTCCCATACCAACGTGTCAAGCTGCTTGTCCTCGAACATCAGACACCCTCCCAATACTCGACAAGCCGCTGCATCTTGGCATCGCGGGCTTGCGGCTCGTATATGAACTTGATAGACGGGCTTTCGTCAATGGCTTTCTTCAACGCATCGAAGTCTTTGGAAGCAAGTTCTATGATAGCGTCCTCGATACGGGATATGGCTTCGTCGTATTCGGCGAACCCGCCGAACACGGTGCGAAGGGCGCTTGTATAGTTGGAGAAGTATCGGCGTGCCTTTTCGACGCTCGACATGTTCAGTTCCCTCTCCTGTGTTTCAAGGAATCTCCGCAAGGAAGTCGCAGACAAAGACGAAGGTTTGCGCGTGTCACGCGACAACGCCGCTTGGTTGAGCGTGCCTATGCGTCCCGCTTTAGGCTGCTCAACGCCCATCCTCTTAGCCCTCATGGACTTTGCGCGCTCACGCACGCTTTTAAGCACGGCGAACTCGTGGCGTTCGTATCTGGGGACCAAAGAACCGTCATCCTGACGAACGAAGGTGAGCGCATCTGGTCTGGTTGCGCGGGTAAGCCTGTTCACAGTGTTGTTGAGCGCACGCCTTGTCCCGATGTTCGTTTTAAGTTCCTTGTAGCTTACCTCGCTCGGCAAGAACTCCGCTGCAAGCGGATTGGCTTTTGCGGCTTTCCGTATCGCGTTGTTGTAACGCCTTACCGCACTGTTCAGACGTTTGCGCTGATTGTCGTTCCACGCAATGTTATATTCTCGCGGCAATCGTACCACCTGCTTTTGTCATTATCGTAAATAAGGAACCCACGGGTTTCCACTTGGCAATAAAGCTGAATCACCGCTATGTAATCTACTTCAACGGAGAAATGGAACCTTCTCGTCATCGAATCGTTCAACCAGTCGATGCGGGTTTCCAACTTGTCTTGGAACTTATGCAAATGCAAGGCGCTGGAAAAGAAGAACTCCAACCCCCTCCACGTGCATTTGTAAGGCGATGCGTTGAGGTTGTACACAACGCCGTTCTTGGTTGGCATGAAACCTCCTAATAACTGTACTGCTTATGCTTGGAAGCAATAGGCAGCATACACGAGTTGAGGTAGAAAACAAGCCCGCCAGCTTTAACATTGCCATAGGCGTTCAAGCAGCGCATAACTTCCTCTGGGTCATCCTTGACAACAGGGCATTTTTCGTCCTTCGTTAACATGTATTCAAAAGTGCCAGTTTCGGGATGGGCGGTGAACACGCTGACACCCTGCGGAACGGGTCTATCCCATCGGGTGACCGTCTTGTTCAAAACTCTACCCATAGACATATAGACGAACTCGCAGATACGGTCTTTATCTGCGATGTTGAGCATATTGGTTTTCTCGTACATTGTCGCTCCTTACAGATGGAGCCGCCGAAAATGGCGGCTCCTAGTCAGCTTGATATGCGGATGAACCCTAGAACTGGACGGAAAGCGTGAGCATGGAGCCGTTGGCTACCTTCTCCTGCTTGACCACTACGGGAATAGGCTGCTCCCAAGTGGGTTCGCCGAACGTAGCAATCAGCTTCTTTAGAGCAGAGAACATACCGACGGAAACACACTCGTATGCTTCGCCCTTATCGTCAATGAGGACGATTCGCGGTGCCTTGTCAAGTTCGCCAGTCTCCTTGTTGACAAGTTCAAGGGTTTCGGCATACACGTCGCGAAGCATAATCTTCTTGTTGATAAAGTCGGCGATTTTGTGCTGCGGGTTGTTGGCGGCATTGAAAACAAGCGCCTTGTCCTCCATCGTCTCTGCCTTGACGGAGCAGAAAGCGGCAAGATTGGAACCCTCCAACTCGCGAACATCGTACTCGCGAAGGTCGGAAACAACATCGGCAGCGGATACGGCAACGATTTCGTTAGACATGGTTAATCACCTTTCTTGTGGTTACGATTTACTGAACGTCAGCGGTCAGGGCTTCAGGTTCGATACCCTCTTTCTTGATGATAACGGCACCATCAAGGAACTTGTCAAGCGGCATCGCATACGTGATGGTGCCTACGGGCTTCCACTTGATGGTAAGACCCTTGGGCATCGGCTGACCCGTCGCGGCTGCAAGTTCGGCGCGTGCAAGCGATTTCGTCATGCTTGCACCCTCTGTGTTGCACTCGGCAACGACCTGAACGGTAGGAACGCCGTTCTCGTCCTCGCCAAGGTCATACGCCTTGATTTCGTACTCGGTCAAAGTGCGGGTGATGTTCTGCATTTTCTTTCCTTTCGTTTGGTGAACAACCCTTACAACTGATGATTATACGCCTTATCAGGGCTAGACGATTCGGAATACCTCCTTTTCACAAAATCTTCACACGGTATCGTTGGTGCTGGCTCGGGCGCTGCGCGTGCCTTGAATAGTCGCGCTGAACTCGCCCGCCGCATCGTTAACGACCATCATGTAATCCTGCGCACCATTGAAGCACGCTTGATTCATCGCGTATTCCATAGCTTCCGCATCGGTTTCGGCGTGTACGTCGCTGCATTCGATAACCTCGGATTGCGGCATTGTGATAATCATGATTGTGTATCGCATTTAATCCTCCTAGAAATTGATGTTGTCTATTGAGCCGATGAATGGAAGCGCTATTATAAACGCATAGCGTAGTGCCTTGATATACCATGGTGCATAGAGCCAACGTTCATCGGATGTAAGGTCGCGGGCTTTAATCATCGTTCCTCCTTTCGTGTTAGCCCTCATACCAGCCCGCCGCATCGGGTGGGCTGATTGAAGGTTAACACTGCTTGAAGTAACTAACGCCAAACGCTATTTCAAACGCTGCTATCATCGTTGACCATCTGGTAATCATGCGTTTATATGTCGGAGTTTCTTCACCGTCGCAAACGTCAAGGTAAATATCAGCGCTTCGCTTTTCAGCGCGTATTTTATCTTCAAGTTGCGCCATGCAATACGCAAGTTCGATGTTCTCAATCATGGTATAATCCTTTCTAGTAACGCTCAACATAACCGCTTGCAAGCACGATACCATCGGCAAACCGATATTCGCCGCCGTGCAATTCATTTTCTGCATTGTAGCGCATTTCACGGGCGCTATAATCGCGAACGCCTGTACAATAGTCGTCAATGAAGGCATGTAAGTGTTTCCACGTGGTCACGCTGCAATCGTAGCGCGGAAGCAAGAAAACTTGCAT
>ENA-UEPJ01003034-UEPJ01003034.1-human-gut-metagenome-genome-assembly--contig:-NODE-3034-length-15804-cov-8.499269_pt1 | contig 15804 bp, 13 predicted proteins | sample MGYA00242890_ERZ507896 | MGnify/ENA primary metagenome ERZ507896 (study PRJEB26167, sample SAMN06115508) | human gut metagenome | host: Homo sapiens | place: China:Qinghai | collected 2015-08-20... | reverse complement strand
ACACCGAGGCCCGTCTGAGCAAAATCTCCGACGAAATGCTCCGGGACATCGAAAAGGACACCGTGGACTGGGACCCCAACTTCGACGAGACCCGGAAGGAGCCCAAGGTGCTCCCCTCCCGGTTCCCCAACCTGCTGGTGAACGGCTCCTCCGGCATCGCCGTGGGCATGGCCACCAACATCCCGCCCCACAACCTGCGGGAGGTCATCAATGCCACCATCTGTGTGCTGGACGACCCGGAGTGTACCCTGGCCGACCTGATGGAGCACGTGAAGGGCCCCGACTTCCCCACTAAGGGGATCATCATGGGCCGCAGCGGCATCCGGGCCGCCTATGCCACCGGCCGTGGCCGCCTGATGGTCCGCGCCCGGCACGAGTTTGAGGAGTTCGGCAAGGACCGCACCCGCATCGTCATCACCGAGATCCCCTATCAGGTGCACAAGCGCCAGCCCCTCAAGAACCCGGCCGAGCGGTTGGAGGACAAGCGGCTGGAGGGCATCTCCGACATCCGGGACGAGTCTGACCGGAACGGCATGCGCATCGTCATCGAGCTCAAGCGTGACGCTAACCCCCAGGTGGTGCTCAACCGCCTGTTCGCCCAGACCCAGCTTCAGACCACCTTCGCCATCAATATGCTGGCCCTGGTGGAGGTGGACGGCAAGCTCCAGCCCCGCATCCTGTCCCTGCGGCACATTCTGGACCAGTATATCGCCTATCAGGAGCAGGTCATCATCCGCCGCACCAAATATGACCTGCGCAAGGCCCGGGAGCGGGCCACCTGCTGGGGGGTCTGCTGGTGGCCCAGGACAACATCGACGAGGTCATCCACATCATCCGCTCCGCCTATGATGACGCCAAGCAGCGCCTGATGGACCGCTTCGGCCTGGACGACGTGCAGGCCCAGGCCATCCTGGACATGCGCCTGAAGGCCCTTCAGGGTCTGGACCGGGAGAAGCTGGGGGATATCCTGATCCTGCCGGGGAAATGCCAGGTGCTGGCCCTGACGGAGTGCGTCCCGATTTTGCTCTCCCAGTGGGACAGCGCCGGACGGGCCAGACTGAAGGTGCGGCAGATCCCGTTGTCTGAACTGGAGATCCAGCCGCCCCAGGTGAAAGAGATCCGGGACACTGTGGCCGCGCTGCGGCTGGACGCGGTGCTGTCGGCCATGCTCCGGTGCAGCCGGGGGCAGGCCAGTGAGCTGATCGCGGCAGGCCGGGTGGAGATCAACCACCTGCCTGCAGAGAGCGCCCACGCCCCGGTGTATGAGGGTGATGTGTTCACGGTGCGCGGCAAGGGGCGCTTTGCTCTGACGGCACTGCCTGGAAAGAGCAAAAAGGAACGACTGATCATTGAGTTTTTTCAATATTGAAAGCAATTGGAGGAAAGAATTATGCTGACCCCGCAGGATGTCCGCTCCGTGCAATTTGAAACAAACCTCCGCGGCTACCGCACAGAGGACGTGGATCGTTTTCTGGACAAGGTGGAAGAACAGCTGCAGGAGGACGATGCACAGGCGGAACAGCTTCGCAAGCAGATTGCGGATCTGACTGCTGAAAACCAGAAACTGCACGAGGAGCTGAAGAGCTTTGAGGCAGACGGTGAAATGCTCAAGAGTGCATTGATCAACGCGCAGCGCATGGGTGAGAACGTCATCCGTGAAGCAAACCAGAAGGCGGAAGAAATCATCCATCGTGCAAATCTGCGCGGTGATGATATCATCCGCGATGCCAACGAACTGCTGCAGAAGGCCAACGACCGTGCAGATGAGATCGAGAACGAGGCAAACGAGAAGCGCCTTGCAGAAGAGCGCGAGTATGACCGTGTGCGTCTGGAAGTGACCCGCTTCAAGTCCGATGTGCTCAATCTGTACCGCAGCCATGTGGAGTCGCTGAGCCGCCTGCCGGAGTTCCAGAAGGAAACGCCCGCACAGGAAGCTGCCGACGCAGAGCCTGCAGCCGACGAAGCCGAGCCTGCGGCTGCCGCTCAGCTGCAGGCCGCAGATGTGCAGCCTGAGGCAGAGCCTGTTCCGGCTGCAGAAGAAGATGCAGAATCTGCCGTCTCTGCTGAAGATGACAGCAAGGCGGCTGACAGCAGCGAGGATTTCTGGGCAAAGGACGAAAGCCAGCTCAAGCTGGACCCTCCGCCCGCGCCTCCTGCTGATTTTAAGCCGGACGAGCCGGACTACGATGCTTTTCAGGGCGTCAAGTTCAGCGAGTAAGGCGACCCCATAAGGAAATATAGAGGAGAGTGTAAACCATTGGCTAAGAACAAATCGCAGTACGATAGTACTCTGAACCTGCCCAAGACCCTGTTTGAAATGCGTGCTGGCCTGCCCAAGAAGGAGCCGGTCATGCTCAAGGATTGGGACGACAACGACCTGTACAATCAGCTCATGAAGCACAACGAGGGCAAGCCGCAGTTCATCCTGCACGACGGCCCTCCGTACGCAAACGGCAATATCCACATGGGTACTGCTCTGAACAAGATCATCAAGGATATCATTATCCGCGACAAGAACATGGAGGGCTTCCAGGCTCCCTATGTGCCCGGCTTTGATACCCACGGCCTGCCCATCGAGCTGAAGGCTCTGTCCTCCGTCGGTGATAAGAAGAAGGACATTTCCAAGCTGGAACTGCGCCAGATCTGCGAAAAGTTTGCTACCGAGCACATCGATATCATGAGCGACCAGTTCAAGCGTCTGGGCGTTATCGGCGATTTCGAGCATCCGTATCTGACCCTGAAGCCTGAGTTTGAGGCACGCCAGATCGAGATCTTTGGCGAGATGGCCAAGAAGGGCTACATCTACAAGGGCCTGAAGCCTGTGTACTGGTGCCCGGACTGCCGCACGGCTCTGGCAGAGGCCGAGATCGAGTACGGCGAGGACGACTGCGATTCCATCTTCGTGCGTTTCCACGTCTCTCAGGACCCCAACGGTGTGCTGGCAAAGCACGGCATCCCGATGGACAAGACCTACTTCGTCATCTGGACCACCACCACATGGACTCTGCCCGCTAACGAGGCGATCTGCCTGAACGGCCAGTTCGAGTACTCCTTCGTCAAGATCGGCGATGAGTTCCACATCATGGCCACCGAGCTGGTCAAGAGCGTCATGGACGCCTGCCACATCGAGAACTACGAGATCGTGGGCGAGCCGGTCCCCGGTACCGAGTTCGAGCTGATGCGCTACAACCATGTCTACCTGCCCAAGGAGGGCTGGGTCATTCTGGGCGATCACGTCACGCTGGAAAGCGGTTCCGGCTGCGTCCATACCGCAGGCGGCCACGGCGTGGACGACTTCAACGTCTGCCAGAAGTATCCGCAGGTTCCCATCACCGTCCCGGTGGATGATGGCGGCTATCTGACCGAACTGGCCGGCAAGTATGCAGGTCAGCGCGTGTGGGCTGCTAACAAGACCATTCTGGCCGACCTGACCGAGTCCGGCGCTGTCATGGGTCAGGTGCACATCAAGCATCAGTACCCGCACTGCTGGCGCTGCCATCACCCCATCATCTTCCGTGCAACGGAACAGTGGTTCTGCTCCATCGCAAAGTTCCGTGAGGACGTCTACAAGGCCATCGACACCGTTACCTGGATGCCGGACTGGGGCCATGACCGCATGAAGGGCATGGTGCGCGACCGCAACGACTGGTGCATCAGCCGCCAGCGTACCTGGGGCGTGCCCATCCCCGCATTCTACTGCAAGAAGTGCGGCACCTACCACATCACCGATGCCACCATCAAGGCTGTCAGCGACCTGTTCCGCAAGGAAGGCTCCGATGCATGGTATAAGTACGAAGCCGAGCAGATCATCCCCGCAGGCGAAGTGTGCGAAAAGTGCGGTGCTTCCGAGTGGACCAAGGACACCGACATCATGGACGTCTGGTTCGACTCCGGCTCCACCCACGCCGCTGTGCTGGAGGAGCGTCCGGAACTGCGTTTCCCCGCCGATATGTATATGGAGGGCGGCGACCAGTTCCGCGGCTGGTTCCAGTCCAGCCTGCTGACCAGCGTTGCAAGCAAGGGCTGCGCACCCTATAAGTCTGTTCTGTGCCACGGCTGGGTCGTGGATGAGCAGGGCAAGCAGATGCACAAGAGCGCCGGCAACGGCGTGGAGCCCAGCGAGATCATCAAGGACTACGGCGCTGATATCATCCGCCTGTGGGTGGCTTCTTCCGACTACACCGTGGATGTGCGTGCCGGCAAGAACATCTTCAAGCAGCTGAGCGAGGCTTACCGCAAGATCCGCAACACCGCCCGCTTCATTCTGGGCAATCTGGACGGCTTTGATCCCAACACCGACTGTGTGGCTGACGACCAGCTGCAGGAGATCGACCGCTGGGCACTGGCTGCTCTGGATGACCTGATGGTCAACACCAGCGCAGGCTACGCTGTGTACGACTTCAACAAGGTCTACCATGCAGTGTACAACTTCTGCGTTGTTGCAATGTCCAACTTCTATCTGGATGTGACCAAGGACCGCCTGTACTGCACCAACGGCGCAGGCCGCAAGGCTGCTCAGACCACCATGTACAAGATCCTGGTGGCTCTGGACAAGATCATTGCGCCCATCCTGTGCTTCACCAGTCAGGAGATCTGGGACTTCATGCCCAAGACCGAGGGCATGAACCAGTACGTCGTCTTTGAAGAGATGCCCAAGGCTGGCCAGTATGCCGCCGATGAGGCCTTCAAGGCAAAGTGGGCTCAGCTGATCGCCGTCCGTGACGAGGTGAAGAAGGTTCTGGAGCAGGCCCGTGCCGAAAAGGTCATCGGTGCTTCTCTGGAGGCTGCCGTCACCCTGTACTGCAATGACGCGGTGTATGATCTGCTGAACAGCATCCCCATGGACGAGCTGGCCGACCTGATGATCGTCTCTCAGGTAGAGCTGGTCAAGGGCGAAGGCGGCGCTGCAAGCGCTGTTGAAGGTCTGGGCGTTGCTGCTGCACATGCCACCGGCGAAAAGTGCGAGCGCTGCTGGAAGTATTCTTCTTCCATCGGCAGCCATGCCGCACATCCCACCCTGTGCGCACGCTGCGCCAGCGTTGTGGAAGCCTAAGCGTTCCGCATAAAACAATGTTTTAAAGGGCGGCGCTCCCTTATACCGGGGAGCGCCGTTTTTTATACTGAATGATTTTGGGAGTATCCTATGGCATATGTTGTTTTTAATCTGCTCGCGGCTGCGGCACTCATTGGCATCGATCAGGCCATCAAGCTGTGGGCCACAAATGTGCTGCAGCCGGTGGGAGCCATGCCGCTGATCCCCCATGTGGCGGAGCTGCAGTTCGTGCTCAACCCGGGCATGGCGTTCAGCCTGCTCAGCGGCAAGCAGCTGTTCCTCATCATCGCTACCAGCATAGCGCTGATCCTTGTGGCCTACGGGCTGTTCTTCCGCAGCCGCGGCAGATACCTGCAGCAGGCCGCACTGCTGCTGATCCTTGCCGGCGGGATCGGCAACCTGATCGACCGTGTGCTCAACGGCGTGGTGGTGGACTATATCAATCTGCTGTTCATGCAGTTTGCGGTGTTCAATTTTGCGGATATCTGCGTGTGCGTGGGTGTGGGTCTCTGGGTGCTGGAGATCTTTCTGGAAGAGCTGCACGGCGGCGCAAAGGAGCAGTGAGCCATGGAGCAGCGTGAATTTGTGGTGGAGCAGGAAACGGCAGGTCAGCGCATCGACCGCTTTCTCAGCGGCGAGGATACAGGCCTTTCCCGTTCTGCCCTGCAGGCCCTCGTGGCGGATGGCCATGTGCTGTGCAACGGCAGGCAGGTGGCCAAGAGCCTGAAGCTCAAGGCAGGCGACACCATTCTGCTGGAGATCCCGGACGCCAAGCCCATCGAGGCCGTGCCGCAGGACATCCCGCTGGAGATCGTCTATGAGGACGAGCATCTGCTGGTGGTCAACAAGCCCAAAGGCATGGTGGTGCACCCGGCTCCCGGCAACCCGGACGGCACACTGGTAAATGCACTGCTGTGGCACTGCAAGGGAAGCCTGTCCGGCATCGGCGGTGAGATCCGCCCCGGCATCGTGCACCGCATCGATAAGGACACCAGCGGCCTGCTGGTGGTGGCAAAGGACGATGCAACCCACATCGGTCTTTCCCAGCAGATGGCGGTGCACAGTGTGGAGCGCGCGTATCGCACCATCGTGTACGGCGGCTTTGCACAGGACGAAGGCTTTGTGGAGTCCAATCTCGGCCGCAGCAAAACCGACCGCAAAAAAATGGCAGTCTACCCGGCCGATGAGCCCCACACCAAATATGCCTACACCGGTTATCAGGTGCTGGAACGGCTGAACAACTTCACCATGCTGGAATGCCGCCTGAAGACCGGCCGCACCCACCAGATCCGTGTGCACATGGCGTCTATCCAGCACCCGGTGGCAGGCGACCCGGTCTACGGCCCGCACAACTGCATCACCAGCCTGCACGGGCAGTGCCTGCACGCAAAAACACTGGGGTTTATCCACCCCATTACCGGCGAACAGCTGCGCTTTGATTCGGAACTGCCGGAATACTTCACTCATTTTCTTGCAACGCTCAGGAGGGAAACCCTATGAACCAGCTGAACCAAAGGCTTGTATTGTGTGATCTGGATCACCTGCTGCTGGGAGCGGATGGAAACCTGACTCAGGTTGTGCGGGACGTGCTGCAGCTGTTCGTCCGCCGCGGCGGCCGTTTTACGGTGTTCTCGCAGCGCACGCCCCGGGCAGTGCGTTCCATTCTGGGCAGTGTGCGGCTCAATGCCCCTGCGCTGGTGTGCGGCGGCGCGATGGCCTACCATTTTGCCGATGGCACCAGCCGGACGCTGTGCAGCTTTGCCGGGCAGGACGCCGATCTGTTCACCCGCCTGCCGGACGCAGCAGGCGTGGGCGTCGCTTTGCAGATGACCGATGGCACCACCCGGGTGCTGCGCATGAGTGAGGCGCTGGAACGCCATCTGCGGCAGGAGTGGACCCCTTATCTGCTGGCAAATGCAGCGGATATCAAGGGGGAAGAAGTGCTGCGGGTGCTGCTGTATCAGGACAGCAAGGCCGTGCCCATGATCTCGCTGCTGGAAAAATCGCTGGGGGATCGTACAGCGGTGCTGCTGGGCGAGCGTGCCGCAGCAGATACCCTGATCCTGACGCCCAGAACCGTTTCCGGCCACGAAATGCTGGACGCTGTGTGTATGCCGGTGGGCATCAATCCGGAGGATGTTCTGGTGCTGGCGGGCGGCATGTCCATGCTGGAGCTGGTGCGCAATGCCAGCCAGAGCGTGGCGGCGGCAGATGCTCCGCCAGAGCTGCGTCTTGCTGCGCAGAAGGTCACCCTGACCGATGCTGCGGCAGGCTCTGCGGTGGAAGTGCTGTACCGTATGGTACGGGATGCTGAAAATTTAGCGTAAAATTTGTGCAAGGCTTCTGCATATTCTTTCGCAGAAGCCTTTCTTTTTGGGGGAAAGTCAGGTACAATGAAAGAAACACATCTGCCGGAGTCCCAAAAACGGGAGGCGGTTTTTATTTGTCTCTCGGTGGCTGCAGCGATCCTGTGCGCAGCGCTGGCGTTTTATTTTGCCGTGCCGCTGCAGGACACTGCGATCCAGCCGCTGCCGGATACAGCAGGGCTGGAACAGCACATGCTGGTGGACCTGAACACAGCCGGGCTTTCTGCGCTGTGCACCCTGCCGGGTGTAGGAGAAAGCCGGGCCAGAGCCATTCTGGAATACCGGGAGCAGAACGGCCCGTTTGCACGGGTGGAGGATGCAGCCTGCGTTCCGGGCCTGACGCAGACTGTGGTGGATTCCTGGAAAGGGCAGGCAACCGTGAGCTGAGCCGCAAGGCAGCTGGAAAAGGGGAATACTATGAGTGACGATACCATTTTTATCAACCGGGAACTGAGCTGGCTGGATTTTAATCAGCGCGTTCTTGCATTGGGCAAAGATAAAAATGTTCCGCTTGCAGAACGGGTCAAGTTTCTTGCAATCTATGGCTCAAATCTGGATGAATTTTTCATGGTGCGCGTGGGTTCTCTGCAGGAGCGCGCCAATCTGGAACAGGAACAGGGCAAAAAGGTCAAGAGGGAAAACAAGACCAACATGTCCGCGGCGGAACAGTTGACTGCCATCATGCCCAAAACGGCACAGCTGCAGGAAGAATGCGACAAATACTACGCAAAGGCGCTGGAAGCGCTGGCGGAATGCGGGTATCGCAAGGTGGACTTTAACCATCTGACCAAGGAGGAGGAGCATTTCTGGAAAAAGTATTTCCAGACCGAGCTGTTCCCCATCCTCAGCCCGCAGATCGTGGATAACCGCCATCCGTTCCCGTTCCTGCGCAACAAGGAGATCTATCTGGGCGTACTGCTCAGGGAAAAGCACCCTGCAGGGCAGAGCCTGGGCATCATCCCCATTTCCAGCCAGATGGAACGGATGCACATTGTAAAAAAAGATGGCGAGACGCTGTTTGCCCTCACCGAGGAGCTGGTGCTGCATTTTGCGGCCAGCATTTTTGGCAAGGATGCCATTCAGGAAAAGTGCCTGTTCCGCGTGACCCGCAATGCGGACATCGACGTGAAAGAGGGCATGATGGATCACGATATCGATTACCGTGAGATCATGTCCGATCTGCTCAAGCGCCGCCGCAAGCTGGCGGCTGTGCGTTTGCAGATCACAACGGCATCTGCCCCGGAGGTGGAACGCCTGCTGTGCAACCGCCTTGTGCTGACCCATAAACGGGTGTTCGTGCAGAAAAGCCCGCTGGATCTGAGCTTCTTCTATAAGCTCACCGGCAGGATCGAGGCAGACGGACATCCGGAACTGTTCTACCCGGCAGCGCGGCCCATGCTGCCGCCGCCGCAGTACGATCTTGCCGCCGAGGTGCAGAAGCATGATGTGCTGCTCAGCTACCCGTACCAGTCTATCCGGCCCTTCATTGCCATGCTCAAAAAGGCGGCACATGACCCGGAGGTCATTTCCATCAAGATGACCCTCTACCGTATGGCGCGGGAATCCCAGATCGTGCAGGCGCTGATGGAAGCGGCCGAAAACGGCAAGGAAGTGGTGGCTCTGGTGGAGCTGCGCGCCCGCTTTGATGAACAGAACAACATTGACTGGTCCAAGCAGCTGGAAGGAGCAGGCTGCACCGTTATCTATGGCTTTGATGATTACAAGGTGCACTCCAAGCTGACCCTCATCACCCGCAAGGGCGCACAGGGCTACTCCTACATCACCCAGATCGGCACCGGTAACTACAACGAAAAAACCAGTGAGCTGTACACCGATTATTCCTTTATCACGGCCGATCCCGTCATTGGCGAGGAAGCATCCAACGTATTCCAGAACCTTGCCGTACAGCGCCTGACCGAGGACAGCAGCAAGATGCTGGTAGCACCGCTGCGGTTCAAGAGCGTGCTTCTGGAAGAAATGGATCACCTGATCGCCGCCGCCCGCATGGGCCGCCCGGCGTCCATGATCCTGAAGAACAACTCCATCAGCGACCGCGATATCATCCTGAAGCTGCAGGAAGCCAGCTGTGCCGGTGTGCGCATCGACATGATCGTGCGCGGCATCTGCTGTGTGCGTGCAGAGGTGCCCGGCAAGACCGAAAACCTGCACATCCGCAGCCTTGTGGGCCGTTATCTGGAGCATGGCCGCATTTACAGCTTCTTTGATGGAGTACACACCCGCGTTTATATTGCTTCCGGCGACTTCCTCACCCGCAACACAGAGTGCCGCGTGGAGGTGGGCGTCCGGGTGGAAGACCCGGTGCTGGTGCAGAAGCTCACCGATATTCTGCAGCTGCAGCTGCGGGATAACGTCAATGCCCGGGAGATGCGCCCGGATGGCAGCTACCAGAAGGTGAAGCCTGCCGAGGGCGAAGCACCGGTCAACGGCCAGATGGATATGTATGAGCTGCTTCGGGATGACTGGACTGGAAAAGCTCCTGCCTGTGAAAAAACGGCACCGGCAGCTGTGGAAGCTCCGACGGCACCGTTGACTGCAGAAGCTCCCGCTGCAGAACCGTCTGCAGAGAAACCGGAGGCAAAGGCGGTGGAGTTCCCCGTACAGAAGCAGGAGCCGAAAAAGGCTCCTGAACCGCCGGCACCCATCCATTTGGATGCGGCCCCGAAACCGGAGGAACACGATCACTTTGACGAACTGGAACAGATGGTAAACCGTAAAAAACCGGCACCCCGGCCTGCTTCTGTGCCAAAGCCGGCAAAACCGGTCGTTTCCGAAACGCCTGCGCAGAAGAGCCGCCTGAAGCAGTTCCTGGACCTCTTCAAGTTCCGCAGATAACAGCACTGCAAGACCCGGCAGGGAAAAGCCCCGCCGGGTCTTTTTGAACCGCCGCCTGCATACAGTGGACTACAGCGGAAAGGGGAAACGGTATGCAGACGAAGCGGAGCGGACGAGCAGGATGGCGCATAAAACACGCAAAATATGGGAAGAAATCGGCCCTTTTCCGGGCGGCGGCTCTGCTGGGAGCGCTGCTTTGCATCGGACTGGTGCTCCCGGCACGGGCACAGTCGAAAACGGAGGATGCCTTTTGCTTTCCGCTGGAAACCACACAGTGGCGCATTTCGGACGGATACGGCTGGCGGAAGGACCCCTTTACGGGCAAACGGGCATTCCACAAGGGCATCGACCTTGCCTGCGCCGAGGGCACCGGCATCCTTGCGGTGCAGGGCGGCACCGTGCTCCGCACAAAGCGAAGTGACAGCTATGGCAGCTGCATGGAGCTTCTGCTTGCGGATGGAACAGCGGCGGTGTATGCCCATCTGCAGTATATCTATGTCCGTCCGGGCGAAGCCGTAGAGGCCGGGCAGACCCTCGGCACAGCGGGGCAGAGCGGCCGGGCCACCGGGGCACACCTGCATTTTGAGCTGTATCGTCAGGGAAAAGCCTGTGACCCGGCAGATGCACTGGGCCTTTCGCATGAAGCATCCTGATGCCCTGCGGCTGGGGCCTCTGGTGTTCCGGGACCCGGTGCTGCTATGCGGTTCCCTGTATTTTCTGCTGTACTTCGATGCCAGCGGCTTTCTGCGGCTGGGCCTGCTGGCGGCGTTCCTGCACGAGTGCGGGCACATTCTGGTGTATTGTGCGCTGCTGCGCCGCTTTCCGGTCATTGAGGTGACCATGACCGGCTTTTGTATGCGGATGGACGCTCCGGCCCGGGGCCTTTCACCGGGGCGGCTCTTCTGGCTGGCTGCTGCAGGCCCGGCGGTCAATTTCATGCTGGCGGGCATCTGGGCGCTGCGGCTGGAACAGGAACTGACCATCCGCGGCAGTGCCTTCTGGGCGGCAAATCTGCTGACCGGGGGATTCAACCTGCTGCCCGTTCCACCGCTGGATGGGGCGCAGCTGGCGTCCTGCCTGTGCGAAATGCGGCGTGCAGGCAAAAAGTTTAAGGGAAATGATTGAAAAAACAGCTCATTTCGGGTACAATAAAATGACGTGTAAAAATGGACTGTTTATTGGAGGACTCGATGTTTGATCCAAAACTGAAAGAAGCACTGGGACGGGTACAGAAGCCCGGCCGTTATACCGGCGGAGAACCCGGCAGTGTATATAAGGACAAAGAAAAAGTGGATGTCCGCTTTGCGTTCTGCTTTCCGGACACCTATGAGGTAGGCATGTCCTTCCTCGGCGAAAAGATTCTCTATGAGCTGCTCAACCGCCGCGAAAACTGGTGGTGTGAGCGCGCTTTCATGCCATGGCTGGACATGAAGGCTGAAATGGAACGCCTTGGCCTGCCGCTCTACACCATGGAGAGCAAGGACCCGCTCACCGCCTTTGACGCAGTGGGCTTCACCCTGCAGTACGAGCTGTCCTATACCAACATTCTGGCCATGCTGGATCTGGCAGGCATCCCGTTCTATTCCAAAGACCGTGACGAACGCTGGCCGCTGATCGTGGCGGGCGGCCCCTGTGCCTGCAATGCGGAGCCGATCGCGGACTTTTTTGATGTGATCCAGCTGGGCGAGGGCGAAAACCAGCTGCCCGGCATCTGCGCCGAGATCGAAAAGGCCAAAAAAGAGGGCGGCGTCTCCAAAAAGGAGCTGCTGCTGCGCATTGCAAAGATCCCCGGCGTCTATATCCCGGCATTCTACGATGTGGAGTATTACGAGGATGGCCGGGTCAAGGCCATCACCCCCAACGAGCCGGGCATCCCGGCGCGCATCACCAAGGCCATCGTCAAGGACCTGAACGAGTTTGCCCCGCCCACGAATTTCGTGGTGCCCATGGTGGGCGCCATTCAGGATCGCGCCAGCATCGAGGTGCTGCGCGGCTGTGTGCGCGGCTGCCGCTTCTGTCAGGCGGGCTTTCTGTACCGCCCCATGCGCCAGCGTGACGCGGGCCTTCTGAACAGGGCGGCGCAGGAGCTGTGCGCCAACACCGGCTATGAGGAGCTGAGCCTTTCCAGCCTGTCCACCTCTGACCACGGACAGCTGGAAGAGCTGCTGGATGATTTGAACGAGTGGGCACCCAAGGAGCATGTCAGCCTGTCGCTGCCGAGCCTGCGTGTGGACAACTTCTCCCAGAGCCTCATTGAAAAGACCACCAAGGTGCGCAAGAGCGGCCTGACCTTCGCCGCCGAAGCCGGCACCCAGCGCCTGCGCAACGTCATCAACAAGAATGTCACATGGGACGAGATCGAAAAGACCTGCACCATTGCATTCAACGCGGGCTATACCTCGGTCAAGCTCTACTTCATGATGGGCCTGCCCACCGAGACCATGGAGGACATTGAGGGCATCGCAGAGACGGCGCAGAAGGTGGTCGATCTCTACTACTCTTTGCCCAAGCGCGGCAAGGGAAAGGGCGTTCAGGTGACGATCAGCTGTGCCTGCTTTGTGCCCAAGCCCCATACTCCCTTTGAGTTTGTGCCCATGGATACGGCCGAGACCCTGCAGGCCAAGCAGAAGCATCTGCTGGAAAGTGTGCGCAGCCGCAAGATCAAGGTCAACTATCACGACAGCACCACCAGCTTTCTGGAGGGCGTGTTTGCCAAGGGCGACCGCCGCCTTGCCCCGGTCATCGTGGAAGCCTACAAGCGCGGCTGCTACTTTGACGGCTGGGAAGAGTGCTTCAAGTACGACACATGGCTGCAGACCTTTGCAGATCTGGGCATCGACCCGGCGTTCTATTGCCAGCGGCCCATCGGTCTGGACGAGGTAACGCCATGGTCCCACATGGATTACGGCGTCACCCACGAATATCTGGTGCGGGAGTACCAAAAGGCGCTTGCCGCCCAGACCACCCAGCCCTGCAACCGTGCCTGCCACGGCTGCGGTGCAAATCACCTGTTAGGAGGTCCCTGCTTTGATTACAGTCAGAATCTCGTTTGAGAAAAAGAATGAGGCCTCCTACATCTCCCTGCTGGACCTGCAGCGGGTGATGCAGCGTGTGCTCAAGCGCAGCGGCCTGCCGGTGTGGCATACGCTGGGCTTCAATCCCCACATCTATATGACTTTTGCCTGCCCGCTTTCGCTGGGGCAGGAGAGCGAGTGCGAGTGCGTGGATGTCAAGACCGAAGCGGAAGCCCCGGATTTTGAACAGTGGAAAGCGGCCCTCAATGCCATCATGCCTGCAGGCATCGTGGTCACCCATGTTGGCCCGGTGCAGATGAAGGCGGACCTCATTGCCTACGCATGCTATCGCATCACCTACCCGGCGGCAGCGGCTGCGGCGCTGGATGCGTACAAGGGCGGTCTGGGTCAGCACCTTGCCGCAGCCATACGGGAAGTCATAAAAGCCGCCCTGCAAAATGCGCCAGAAGCCATCCACCAGGGCGTGCTCCGGGTTGATGATAAACAACGCAATCAAGCCGATGACCAGACCGATGACAATGCACATGAGTGCAGCCAGAACGCCGCTGCTGTTTTGGCGGATGGTTGTGCCCAAAGAAGGCTTGTTTTGTTTTGCCATGGTTTACTTTGCCTCCTTCTTTTTTGCACCGGCCATATACAGGCCCAGTTCCTGCACGGTGGTGGTCTTGGGATCAAATTCGCCCACAATCTCGCCTTCGTACATCACCAGGATGCGGTCTGAAAGGTTCATAACCTCATCCAGTTCCAGGCTGACCAGCAGCACGGCCTTACCGGCATCGCGCTGGGCAACAATCTGCTTGTGGATATACTCAATGGCTCCAACATCCAGGCCGCGGGTAGGCTGCACAGCCACCAGCAGTTTGGGATCCTTATCGATTTCGCGTGCGATGATGGCTTTCTGCTGGTTGCCGCCGGACATGCTGCGGGCAATGGTCACACTGCCCTGGCCGGAACGCACATCGTACTGCTCAATCAGGTGGTCAGAATACTTGCGCACTTCATCCGCCTTGATAAAGCCATTATGCTGGAACTGCGGCTGCCAGTAGCGCTGCAGCACCATGTTCTTTTCCAGCGTGTAATCCAGCACCAGGCCGTGCTTATGGCGATCCTCCGGGATATGGCTCATGCCGTCCTTGGATCGCTGGCGGATGGAAGCGTGGGTGATGTCCTGTCCATCCAGTGTGATCGTACCGCCGGAGATTTTTTCCAGACCAGTCAGGCCGTACACCAGCTCGGTCTGACCGTTGCCCTCAATACCGGCAAGGCAGACGATCTCACCCGCGCGAACGTCAAAGCTGACATTGCGCACCGCATCTTTTTTATGGGTGCGGCTGGGCACCGTCATGCCCTGCACGCTCAGGATGGTTTTGCCGGGCTGGGCGGGCTTTTTGTCCACCACAAACTCAACATCGCGGCCAACCATCATGCGGGAAAGCTCTTCCTTGCTGCTGTTGGCAATATCCACGGTGCCGATATACTTGCCCTTGCGCAGAACCGTGCAGCGGTCCGCCACGGCCATGATCTCGTTCAGCTTGTGGGTAATAAACAGAATGCTCTTGCCCTCAGCCTTAAAACCGCGCATGATCTCCATCAGTTCGTCGATTTCCTGCGGAGTCAATACAGCGGTAGGTTCGTCAAAAATCAGAATTTCATTGTCACGGTACAGCATTTTCAGGATCTCAACGCGCTGCTGCATGCCAACCGAGATATCGCTGACCAATGCATCCGGGTCTACACGCAGGCCGTATTTTTCCGAAAGCTCCACGACCTTTTTGCGGGCGACCTCTTTTTGCAGAAATCCCGCTTTGCAGGGTTCCACACCCAGCATGATGTTATCCAGCACAGAGAAGCACTCCACCAGCTTAAAGTGCTGGTGGACCATGCCGATGCCAAGGTCGTTTGCATCGTTGGGGTTATTGATCTTGACTTCCTTGCCGTTTTTCTTGATGACGCCCTGTTCCGGCTGGTACAGGCCGAACAGAACACTCATGAGGGTGGATTTGCCGGCGCCGTTTTCGCCCAGCAGGGCATGCACTTCGCCTTTGCGCAGCTGGAGGGTGATGTTGTCGTTTGCCTTGATACCGGGGAACTCCTTGGTAATATTCAGCATTTCAATGACAAAATCTTCAGCCAATCCGCTCACGCTCCTTTCACGAATCAAAGTATTGGGGCTGCCCTGCCGCCAAGATAGCTCTGGAACCCCGGCCCCACAGCAAAATTTGTGCAAAGCTGCCGCAGCGCACCGTGCAGCTTATGCACCGGCACAGTGCGTTTATTAGTTTTATTATACAGTTTTTTTGCTGAAACCACAAGTAAAATCTTGCATTTTTGGCCCCGGGGCGGGGTTTATTTTGCAAATGGTTGCAAAAACGCCCCGGCTGCCGCAAAAAGCAGGGCCAGGGCGTTTGTTTTTCATAATATTAGGCAATACCGCATAATTCTAAGTGCCGATACGGCGAGCGAGGTGCGGCAGATGCCAAGCCAAAAGCGCAGATAA